>Ga0307982_1000561_pt1 | contig 29392 bp, 13 predicted proteins | sample OrgLakmetagen989_FD_201847 | JGI IMG/M metagenome (GOLD analysis project Ga0307982, IMG submission 201847) | Saline water microbial communities from Organic Lake, Antarctica - #989 | ecosystem: Environmental > Aquatic > Non-marine Saline and Alkaline > Saline | place: Antarctica: Organic Lake...
CCCCCCACCGCTTCGAATGACCAGGGCGTCTCTGCTTCTTCCAGCAGTGCGGCATTTGGCCGCATTTGAAGGCTTGCGTCCGGCGCGCGTTTCGCTGGCGTGGTGGAGCGTTTCGTGCCTGAGCTGCCCACGGAGTGCGCCGGACTGCTGCCCACTGAGCTTGATGCACATGATGCTGTTTGTGTGCTGATGATGGTCATGCGGCTGCAGCGAACGACGCTCTGGGGGCTGCTTGGCCGGGAAAGGGGGGCACAGCCATCAGCAAGCCCCCCCCCACTGCTGCTTGAAAGGTGTGTGGAAGCGCATCCAGCAGGCTGCCGGTGCACTCCCGAAGATGCTGAGCTGGCTAAGCTGGGAACACGCGTGCTTGCTGAGCTGGCTTCGGTGCTTGCTGGCTGAGATGCGAGCATGGACGGCAGGGAGGCACTGAAGCTGCCTGTGGAGAACCCACAGCTGGAGCAATGGGCTGACTGCGGGGTTGGGCTGGTGGTGTGGTTTGCCGGGGGGCCGGCGGGCTTAGTGAGCACCCCCTCCACGCAGTGGGGGCATGCCACAGACTGTGTGCTGGGTGCCGCGCTGCTCCCGTGTGACTGCGGGCCAGGAGGGCACTGGCTGGCACTTATGCTGGATCCAATAGAGACCAGGGATGGCGCAAACACGCCAAACATATCACCATGTATGGTCTCAGTGTGTGCTCCAGCGCTATCCTCTGTGTCCCACTCGTACACTGAGCCGGCATGCGAGGCTTCTGACTGATACTCCGCCAGCCTGACCGGGGATGGCGTTCGGTCCTTTTGTTCCGCTGATGCCTCTGCAATCGCATCAAACCTCGTTGAAATCGACCTTCCTTCGTCTGAAAGTGTGCTGGTTGAACGAGAGGTCTCGATTTCTGAGCGGAAAGAAGTGACTCGCTGTTGATGGCCCCCTGACACGAGAGGAGCATTCGCCTCTGAGCCCCTTTTGCGCAAATAAACTCACGATCGTAAATATTCAAGCTCATTGATTCACCTTCGTGAAAGCCGTCCCAAACCTGCGGCTGCATGCTGTTTTTGTATTGACGGCACTTGATGCGGATGCCTGATTCGAGGGAAAGGGCGCTCTGGTGTCCTCTGTATAATATTTCAACAGCAGCGAAATTTATAATCAGGAATAGTTTGAAGTTACTCGTGAAGATGCAAAACAAAGTGAAATATCCCCCCAAAACTGTCAAACTAATGAAAGGACTCAAGCAGGCCCCATCCACCCGCGTTTCCCTGAAGTTTCGAACAAGCTTCTTTGGCTGCACTAAAATCTCAGGACATCAGCGCACCATGCACTGATGCAAGAGAAACGACCCATTCTTCAAGAGACTGTGGGTCTGGTGCTTGAAAAATGTAGGTGCGGCCAGAGTCACTCAGCAGCTTCAGGCAATTTTTCTTGCCGGGCACCTCATCGGGGCGGCAGCTGCGCACACCAACAACCTTCCGTAGATCAATGACCCCCTTTGCATCACCACTAGCCATATCACTGTAATATGACAGTGTGCCCTGGCGCAGCACGAAGTAACGCTGCTTCCACGATCGCACGAACCCTCCCTCCTTGTGCATCCATCCTTGGCGAATCGTGCCGTTTGCTGCTGCTAGCACGCCCGCATGTGCGTGCTGCCGCTCCGAATCAGTGACCTCGGCCAGTGTACTGTGACTACTGACAGTGCGCCTCCTTTCGGTCGCTGCAGGCACCACAGCTGCTCCTGAGCTTGGGGGAGCCCCCTCCTGTGCGGCGTGTATCCCCCCCTGCCCCCCCTCCAGCAGCCCTGATTCACCCACTGCAGATCGTGGTACGCGCGCCAAGGACTCTAACCTCGCATCAAGCACACTGGCTCGATGCTGACTCCGCCACGGGGCCCGGGTGGGCGGCAAGGAGCCCCCCCCCATGCCCCCCTCAGCAGCCCCCACCACTGCTGTATCGTCGTCGCTGACTACTTCACCATCATCATCAGAAAAATCATAGTCAGCTTGGTGGAGTGAAGCCCCTGTTTGGATTTCATCCCCCCTTGCACCCCTCCCGAACTCTGCCGCAGCAACAAAGTGCCGCTTTACGGGACTTTTCACGGACACCTTGGACACCTGAGGGCTCCTCGGGCTGTCACTTGCACGGTGGTGGCTTCTTGTCTGAATCTTCCTGTGTTCCGTGTGTTCTGTTTGGATTGGGGGCAGTGAGGGGGGGTCCAGCACGGGCAAGCTGAGGGCAGCTGCAGTGCCCACACTGCCTGCTGCTGCCCGCTCCACAGCCTCATTTGTGTAGAACATATCCACCATGAAGTTGGTGGGTAGCTTGTTGATCTTCTTGTTGCGCTTGTTCACGTCAAGCTGGTCACGGGTAAGTCTTAACACACCGGGGATGGGCTGCATGGCAAGGAACGCAGTGTGGAACGAAAACCGGAACACTTCTGTGTTCCCGGGAGACATCAAGCAGCGCAGTAAAACATCGCCCTGCATGGCCACAGCGCTGCCAAATTGCTGTGTGATGATGACGTCAGCATTGTGTTTCTGGGACGGAAGCTGGCCATTATGCCCCCCCCCTGGGCCCCCCTCAGTGGACCCCCCATAATGCACCGACGCCGCTTCCCAGGGCGGGATCTGCACCACCCCCCCAGAAAAGTCGTTGCTGCGGGGCATGTCTGGGTCGCACACAAACGAGGGCAGTTTGGGGGTGTCCCACGCAGAGTTATAGTACAGGCGAACACCACTGGCCTCTGCTTGAGAAGGGAGGGACAGGATTTGAATGTAGGGAGTGAACACACCAGTGGGAGTTGCTGGCACTCCGTGCATCATGATGCTGCGGGCGGTGATGAACTGTGATGGGGCTCTGCTGGCTTGGGGCGTGTCAGCTGAAGGCGGGGAACCACCAGGAACGTGGACCAGTGCACCAGAGATTGGTAAAGGAGGAAGATGATGTCGCCATACAGCAGCGCTCATAAGGGCGAACAGCCCAAGTGACACGCCCATGCTGTGAGCCAGCTCCTTGTCCTCCAGGCTCAGTTTCCGCACAGCCCGCACAACAGCCGAATGCAGTGCAGTCGCAGACACACTAATCTGCAACTGTACTGGCTCATCTGCTGAAATACCACTTTCTGTTTCGTGAACGTACCGAGCAAGGCAATCGTGCACAATGCTGGCTGTGTAAAGTACCGCCCGCTTTTGGCCTATTTGAGAAATGTAGTCTCCTCGCCTCTGCCCAAACCAGTTGAGCGCAGCTGTAGCAGCATCAAGCGGCTTCTGTAGGACATGTTCTTGCGTTGTCACTGGCTTTGCAGCCGCGGATAAGTTCTGCTGCGAAGCACCGGATAGCCCGGCAGCTGCAGTACCTGAAGACATTTCGTCACCTTCAGCTGTGTATGCAGCAGCACTGGCAGCAGCGTCAATGAGCGGTACTGCTTTCGGTGGAACGATGTGATTCCCACAGAAAATATCGTAGCTAGCAATGATACAGCCAGTGCGGCCCTTGCCGGCCATGCAGTGTACCACCGCAATGTGCTCGACATCTGCTATCAACCACTTCCTGATTGCAGAGCATAGTTGCCAAGCCACACCAATTGGAGGGGCATGGTGGTCAGGCCAGCCCAGCTCCACTACTCGCCCTTCAAACATGGAGTAGTCGTACCTTCTTTCTGAAAGGTTGAACAGACGGTACTTGTCTTTGTGTTGGTCGTTGAGAAATTCCGCAACCTGTGCAAACCCATACATTGCCCCCCATTCGTTGGCTACATCGGATATATAGCCAAACCAGGCAATGATCTTACATCATTGATGCTGTTGCGAAAGGCAGATTCGATGCTGCTCGCTGGAAATCCCATGGCAACCACCCTGCAGACGGGCAACACAATTGTTTCGTGCACAACCAGACGCGGGCACAGGGACGCTCACCGCTTGTCTTTGGATATGTACGTCAGATCCAAGTCATACTTATCGCTTTGAAATCTGTTTCGCTTGCCTGCACACACCAGTATCGTCAAATAAAGCCGGCATAAGTCGCCAATAGAAACATCTCACCTGAAACAGCTGCTCGAGCAAGATTCATTTCTCTGCCGTTTGGAAGCGACGAGATGCTGCCTGCCCAGGTGCGCTCAACACAAGATGATATTGATGGCATGATCTCATGCAATGCATTCCAAAATGACAAGGGCATCGCTCTTGACATCTTCTTGATCATCGCTGCAGTGCCCGCCCCCCTCCTACCCTGACTGAGAGAGGCGGAGGAGCAAGCTGCCTGCGTGCATCGCTGTTGTGTGCTAAGTCATGCACAGCGAACTGCTTTCGAGCATACACACGCCTCCCACCTCAACGTGTGCCTTCATCTGTGACAGATATTGCATTCATTCATGTAGTGCACACTGCAGGCACTCACACACCCCTGCCCCTGTCATCTTCGTCATCGTCCCCCCCCTCACAGTCGCAGCACAGCATGGGGAGAACAGTGCGGAACAGGCCCAGGAACAGCACTGCGCAGGTGGCTTTCTTCTCCATGGCAACCCCCTCTTTGTTTTGCTTCTTGCCTGCTTCGTGGTCGGCGAACGCGCGACCAAAGGCATACAGCGCCTGAGCAAAAAACACGGCATTGGCCGTCAAAATCAACACAGTGATGGCAGAGCGTGTGGCGTCACTGCACACGTCACACGCAAACAGGTACAGCCCGCCTTGCAGCGTGAGCAAGCTTGCAATTAGGCTGCCCAGCTCCAGGCGATTTAGCAGTTTCTCGACATACGGCTGGAAGCGCGCGTGAAAGATAGCAAATCCTGTGAGCACCACTGTGGCCAGCATCGTTTGGGAAATGATGCCGAGGGGTGCCAACAACACAGCCATCACTGCAAACAGCACCTTACGAATCATGTTCACTTCCTCCCAAAAGTACATATCGGGGCGGAAGGATGCAAACAAAAAGCCATATGTGGCCCTCACCAGCAGATTGCTGTGCAGCTGGCGGCGGTGTCGCAGCAGAGCCACGTATGCCGCCCCAGGAATGCCCAGTGCATAGAAAATGAAGAAGGGCACCCCCAACGCATAAGCCCAGGGAGCACTGACAGACGTATTGCACTCGATTGCCTTGTCCGCCACAAGGTACTGCTTCGGCGAGTCCCCGATGCTTTGGCAGGTAAACAGCGACAGAGTCACCCGGGTGAGGGTGGGGTGGATCAGAAACGCCGTCACAATCACCGACACAATGAGGAGGTCAATATGGTCTGATGTCGCAAATGCACAGGGGTTGCACATAGTGCTGCACCCCTTGGCCTTGTTGGGGCGTCGCAGCGGCACCACACGCAGCATGCTTGCATGAGCCAGCGTATCACGGTACTGTGACAGCGGGGACTTGTGCCGCTGCAGGGCTACAGCTCCCTTTCCACCCCTTTGAATGGGATTGGCCATCAGGAAGCCCTCCTGCTCGCTGCTAGCCCGACCCATTGAGGCTGGCTCCGGTGTCGAAGTTGCCAGAGTGCTGTCGCTGGGAGTCTCAGACTCGGCATACGCAGGGGAGCGCGTGTCGTCCACTGTACCGTTGGTGGCATTGGTGGCAGCAATCGGCGACTTGAGCGAGCTCACACTGCCGCTGGCGCCACGTGTCACATTGCTTGCAGGTGCCCCCTCGGGGCTTGTTTGGGCGAATGGCACGACGGTGATACACTCCACACCGCCTGACGCTGGGTGGGGCAGCACTGCACTAGTGCTGCTGGCGGTTTTGGACTGCGAGGCAGCTGGGCCGTCCCCGCGGTGGGTGTTATTGTACTGTTCCTCAAACACTTCCGAGGGTGACACCCACGCATCTGGCTCTAACTGCCCGGCCTTCACGGCAGCCCTGCGGAGATCAGCCAGGCGTTCACGCCTGCGACTGAGCGTGGGCGAGTCCAAGCACTGCAAGCCGGGGCACAGGCGGGCCAGCTCCCCTTCCTCCCAGAAATACGCGCAGCCACATGCCCAGTGAGTGTACCAGAACAGCGCCAATAGCGCTAGCAGCACCCAGGGCAAGATGATGGTGGCAGCGGCACGCATGTAGAAGGTGCTGCCAGCAAAAGATGTGGAGACGTCAGACTGCGACGAAATGCAGTCAGGGGAAATCAGCTCGTCGCTGACAGAAGAGGCAGCGTTCATTGACTCCATGAAGTTCACCACCGTGTCTGGCCAGCGAAGCGGGAAGGAGGCTGCGATAGCCACGATTTGCACGTGGGTGAAGAGAATCTTCACCACCCCCACGTGCTGCTTCGAAGGCTCCCCGCGGGAACGCAGAGTCATGAATGTGAGCCCCGCCACCATGATCAGAGCCAAAATGCTGCCGCCCACCAGGGCTGCGGAGTTTTCGCCGTCCCCCCGGCACTCCTGGCAGGTTGCAGTGCCGGAGCGGGCAAAGCCCACTTGACAGCTGTTGCACAGGTTTCCGCTGTACCCAGCTGCACACGTGCCAGATGCACTGCTGCCCACTGGCGTGAAGCTTTGTCCGCCAGCTGCTAGGAAGCTTGCGTTATTGGTGGACGCAGCAGACGTGATGTCAAATCGTGCATCGCCCAGCTGTACCACAGCTGCAGCGGTGGTCTCGTTCAGCAGCTGTGCTGAGGCAAGGATTCCCCCGCCCACGCGGGCAGGCATCACAAAGTACTTGTAAGCCTGGCCTTCGTCAGTTTCCGCATCATACCCCGAGCAGGCAGCTGGTGCGTCTTCGCACTCCACAAAGCTTGTCACGGGATTCCATGGCGCTCGCCAGAACCCCTGCAAATTCACCACTCGGTGGGCGGGCTGTCCCCCGCAGAACGCGCCAGTGGGACATGCAGCACACTGCACCTGCGCCAGGGGCAGATTGGTAGTCAGGTACTGCGACAGGGAGCAATTGTCAAACACGGGGCCCTGCAGGGGGGTAAGGTCTGACTCCCCGTCGCCATTCAGAGCCGATACCCGGAAGAAGTACGGCAGGGCACCGTAGATGCGGTCCTCAGCGTAGTACCGCGTGATGGTCCACTGGGCAGCCAGCACGGGGTCGCTCAGGATTGCGAAAATGCCGGAGGGGATGTGAGGGTTGAACAGGTTATTGCCCATGGTGGGGCCCACTGGCTCCCGTCTGCCCACCTGTGTGATGTTCCCTGCGATATTGCCCTCCGTCTGCTGCACTCGCCTCCTGGTGCCACCGGTCAGTGAGGAATGCAGGTCCGCTGGCTTCAGCACACGGGTTGTAAGGGAGGCGATGTCTTTCACGAGCGTCGCCACCCCAGCCGGCAGCGCACTGCCCGCTGTGTAGCTGTGCAGGGGCGCTGCCTCTGTGGAGTAGAACAGCTTGAAGCTGGTGGCAGGCTCTGCGGCAGCAGCATCTGCAGCGTTCACGGTTGAGATCCAGGTGTACCCCACAGTACGGGAGCCGCCTGTGGGGTCTTTGAAGGACTGCGATTCAAACGCCACTGGGGCAGTTGGGGCAGGCAGCGGCTCCGCGTAGGTGAATTGTGTGAATCCATCTGAAGACAAACCGCCTCCAGTGGTCACAACGACGGAGGCCCCCATCTGTGGTGCGCCGGGGGGGGGGGCAGACGATGTCCCGGTGGAGCTGCCTTCTGCGGGGACGACACACTCAATCCACACCGCTGCTGTGACTACCTCACTTGACGCCTGCGGCTCCTCGAACACATCGTTTGCAACAACACCGGTCGGCAGGGTTGCTTCGTTGCCTGTTACGGAATGAAATAGCTGCAGGCTATCACAGGGCACCCCGCCGATAGTGACGCCAGTGACTGCAAAGTCAACATTGTTCTGTGTCAGTTTGAATGCAAAGTTGCTGCCCGATATGAAAATTGTGTCTCCTGGAAAACCAGTGGTTGGGGAAATGGTGATTGAAGCAGGAGAGCCGATGACACGCATCAGTCGCTCGCCAGTGCCTGAGGCCTCGGCGGCGCGGAATGTCTGCTCGCCAACTTCAACAAGCACTTCCGCTTGACCAGCTGCGTTCTGGCTGCCCATGGCTTGGCTCGCATTGCGGCAGATGAGGGTTGTTGAGCTCACCCACTCCAAGTTGGGCGTACGGAACACACCTTGGTCGTCTAACCCGGCTGTCTGAGCAGAGCAACGCTGGCCGCCGATTTCCAAAAAGCTCACATCCGCGAGGGACTGTCCGAAGTTGGTCCCAGTGATGACAATGTCTGTGAAGCGCTGTGCGAAATAAAAGCGATTGGGTGAAACACTGTACACCTCTGGGGCAGCGTACGCCACCGTGTTGTCCGCCACGCCCGGCTGGGGCGCGGGGCTGGAGCAGCTGCCCAGGATGCAGACACGGACCACTTGATCCTTGCCCACGCCAGGTGGTGCAACGAACCGAAGCGTTGAGTCACTGCTCCACGTGATGGCCTCTCTGGGCACGAGGTATGTCCCAACAGTGATATATATGGCGTCATCAATGGACTTGATGGGGATGTGTCCTGGGCGGGTGCGAGTGCTGCGCCAGCCCCCTGCGCTGCCGCCGCTGTAGTCAACTGACCCAAAGTTGATGCCTCGTACAAGCACAGTGGAGGAGCCCCCTGTGTCCAGTGTGACCCCCCCCTCCACAAGGGTCAGCAGCACTGAGGGGGCATCATACGAAAAGGCGACTTGGCTTGGGGGTGCTTGCCCTCCAACGCTGCCCTGTATCGAGGAGTGGGGGGGCAACAGTGCGTCAACCCCCTGTCGCCCATCCACCACATAATCACCGTCTCGCTGTCCATCCACTGTCACCCCCACCGTCCAATTGGCCCCCACGCCGGCTGGCAGGACACACTTAAACACAGGGAGGAGGCGTCGAAGCACTGCAGACCGCACCACACCTGCCGGCAGCGTGAAGGTGTCCACTACTGTGTTGGTCTGGGTGTCTAGTAGGGCAGGGGTGGGCCCACCGGAACACTCTTTTTGCTTGAAGGCGGGGTGTGCCAGAATAATCTCGTCTTCCTTCATGGTGAGGGGCAGGGTCAGGGGGGGCGCAGCACCAGGGGCTCCGCTCAAATCACCCGCCGCCACCCGAGTAGAAAATCGATCTGAGGGGGTGCTGGGGCTATAGCCACAGGAGGAGGCTGGACCCACTGCCGGGGGACCACCAGCTGTGCGTGGCTCGTCCCGAATATACCCCAGGTTGGTGCCTGAGATGATCAAAGTTGCCCCCCCCACAGCTGGGGCAGACCCCGATGCCGTGTATACACTCAGAACCTTGGGCTGCTCAAAGCTGAAGGCATACGTGGGGCGCTCATTGCGTGCAGCCTGCAACTGGCCGCTTTGCCGGGGGGCGTACCAGTTGGCAGCATACCAGGCGCTGCCGGTGGCGTCATCCTGCCCTCCGTAGGTCACACGGGGCACCCAGCCATAGCCCACCCCAGGCGGCATGGTCACGGTCAGCTCCGAGTCACTTACACGCACAGTGTCATTCACTGACAGCGGCTGCAGCACAGCGCAGCTGCTGTGATCAGGTCGCTCCCAGCGCACAGTCGGCAGTGTCAACTGCGTCTCGGGCAAAATGGCGTCGGGCAACGTCTCAAAGGTGGGTATAGCATTGGAACTGCTGGACACTGTGCCAAAGTTCCGGCCCCGGATCGTGTAGGCGTATCCACCAGTTGTGGAGCCCATGGCTGGGGAGGTCGCCGTGATCTCTGGGGCGGTGTAGCTGAATGCATAGGCCACGCCATACAGGTTAGGGTATGCGACTTGCGCCCCGTACAAAAGGAAAATCTCCACGGGCTGGTTGACCCCTGCACCAACCGGTGTGATGACACGCAGTTTGTACTGTGAGCCTGTCAGCTCAAAGACGACTTCTCCAGCGACACTGTCGTAGGCATCAATCAGCTGCGCGTCGCGCCCTCCGATGCGAACACGCAAGCTTCTGTCTTGATGGAGCTCACTTTCGGCCTTGAAGCTGGGTGTGAAAACGATGGTGACTTCGTCGCCCCCCAATGGACTGCCCACAGCTGGGGTCAAGCTCTCCACTTCGAAGTGCTGGTTGACATCTGGCACAAAAGTCGGCACAGAGCGCAGCCAGTCCAGTTGCCACCAATGCGAGATCTCTCGCTTGGCGCCAGCTAGGCTGGGTGGCACTTCCGACAGTGCAATGAGCTGCCCCTGCAGTGGCACCAGGTGCACAAACGCCCCGAGAGCGGGGTGCCCTCGGTGTGAATGGGGGGTCCATTTTCGATCAGGGGCCCCCAAAGGCAGCGTCAAGTCGAAGCTCTCCCACGGGGTGACGAGCTTCCCACCAAAGGCCACCATGCTGATGCGGGGGAAGGCTGAGGAGCCCCCAAAACCTGAAAAGGCAGCGTCGAATGTGGGGAACAGGTTTGCCTCTAGGGACGCTGACACAGTGGTACTGCCCACACCAGGCTTAAGCCCTCCCTGGGACGAGAACAGGGCGTCTGGGAACTGCAGACCGTCCACGCGCCACTCACCATTTGCCTCGGCAGTCATCATTTGTAGGGCCGACACAGCGTCGTTGGCGGTGACGGCAAGGTTGCTTGGGTCCGACACCAACCCCCGCTGTCCCCCGGTGGCGTACAGCACACCAGCATACTCCGCGACAGCTGGGCGCATCAGCGGGATGCGTAGACGGGAGTTGTGCTGCCTCCAAGCACCAGTGCTGGGGTCCCACACGTCCACGCTAGTGTAGGGGCGGTCGCGCGTGTCATCCAAACAGGGAGGCGCTGTTCCGACCGCAATGTTTAGGGGGCGCCCTCCAGCCGGAACAGCCCCTCCTGGGGCACCACCGCCGCCGGTGCTTGTCTGGCCCCATGGGAGAGGAACACCCCCCCCTGCCGCTACAGGAGCCCCCCCCCCGGGCAGCTCCCAGGCCCCTCCCACAGTCTCTGCCCAGGATTGGAACCAGTTCTCGCTGTACTGCGCAGTGGCGGTGTTCCAGTCATCCTGGGTCCAAAATCCGCCTGAGAACACGTCTTCGCCGCGTTCTTGGGGAGATTTTCCAACGGCATTCCAATCCACCGCGCCCGCCTGTGCAGGCGCCGCTGCCTCCTGACCGTCAGGCGTTGAGAAGGACTCTGCCAGGGATTCGGCAGTGCGAGTCGTGGGCAGTGCCAGGTATGTGCTGCTGAGCAGCAGGCAGTTCAAGTTAAACACAGTGAGTGTTCCGCCCAGTTCATATCCCAGGCACTGCCGCGCAGGAAGGGGTAGCGTTAGGTCTGACAGGGGCTGCACGCTTGGATCAAACACCTCCGACGCGTTCACGACAAAGAAAGCACCAGCTCCTTGCAGCTCCCTCAGTGCTGCGGGGCTACGAGAGCTGCCACCGGGGCCTCCGGTGGGCGCCTGCATAGCGGAGGTGACCATCCAGGCGGTGGCCTCGCCGAAGCCAGCTTCAGTTGCCCCCAGGCTGGCAACGGCTCCTTCCAGCACGGCGAGGGCGTGACGCACCGCAGCAGGCTCAGCATTGTCACCCAGCTGCTCGGCCTCCTGTTTTGCTGTGGGCGTTGCTCCCGCCGCGATGGCCGCAGTGTACGCCTTCAATGCTGCCTCCCGGAGAGACTGTGGCAGTTGTGCGCCCACCTCGCCCAGCTGTCCCAGAAGCTGGGCATGGGCGGTGCCAAACAACCCCTCCGCTGAGAAATCCACGTCGCCTGGGGTCTGAGTGTTCTCAGTCGATGCGGAACTTGAAACCACCTCCCCCCAGTCCGCAGTCGCAGACACAAGGCGGCGACGCCTAGAAGTGGAGTCAGTCTCCCAGCTGGCGCCATGCAATGCAGCAACAGTGGGGGATTGCCCCATGCGGTATGCTTCAGCTGGCGTCTCTGGGCGCAGGGGGGGTGTCGGCGCGCACTGCTTGCGACCTCCAATTATCCACACCTTGTCGTTTGCGACCAAAGCTCCAAATCGGTCGCGCGCCCATGGCATGGTGGCGTGTTCCACGAACGCGGTGCCCCCTGCCGCGAGTGTTTCGATGGTCGTCACTGCTTCTGTGGTGTACACTGCGCCAGGGGCTCCGTTGGCCAGGGGGGCATTGGATGCGGAGGGGTCTTGCACGCGCCGCACACCGCCAATCACATACAGCGTGTCGTTCCATACAACAGCATCGAAGTCCTCCCGAGGGGTGTTCAGAACCGGCCCTTCGGCCCAGTTGTCGTTATTGGCTTTAAACTCCAGACGCAGGGTGCTGTTCAGGCTTGGCCCAGCCGGAGCATCCTGCAGGGTCTGTTCTCGTGTGAGATTTGTTCCAGTCGGGTGCTTTCCGTCGCCGTTTCCCCCCGGAACATACAGCCTGTTGGTGCGTTGGGCCTGGGAGGCACTCCAGATGCGGGGCTGGGGGACCTCATTGCCCCCCAGAACCCACACAAAGCCATCGAAGTCCACAGTGGCAAACTTGGAACGCTGCTGATCCCAGCGACGCTCAGTCAGGGCGGGGCTTGGGTTTGTGAATCGGTACGGCTCGAAGATGTTCTTGCTTTGCCACTGGCCTTCTTCTTCCTCCTGGTCAGTCCAGCGCATGACCTGGGCAGCCACTTCGCTGCCATCCACCGGAAAGGAGGTGTGCTGATTCACCCACCGCAGGGAGGATCGGCTGAGGGAGCCGGGGTACTGCACCGCATCAGCCACATCTTGCCACGCGTCCAGATCCAGCCACTGCTCCTGGACATCGAGAGCGCCCATGAACGGAGACGCCACGCCCCGCCGCGGGTCGGACTGGAAGCTCAAGGCGTGCTCTTGTGCCTGGGGCGCGGTCCATACACGGGCAGCGGCGGCGTTTTGCAGGCGGCGGCGGGAGCCTGCACTGGCAGTGCTGAACTCGCTGGTGGAATCAAATAACGACGCGCCAGGCCCTTGGGTATCGCTGGAGTGCGTGGATGCGTGTGTGTGTAGGTCGCTGCGACGTATGACATCGGAGTAGTCAGGTCGCAGCCACGCCTCTCCGCCCACCGTGGGCATCATGATGTCATCTGCCGACAGTGCAGCGATGCCCACCACGTGTGTGCTGGGGATCTGGTGTCCCTCGTACACCTGGCTTGATCCCCCGCTTGTATGCTGAGTAGTGCCGCTGGGGTACTGCGTCACCACGGAGTACTGGCCCACAACATTGCGCTCAATTGTGCGAAGATGGCTCATGAGTGGGTGGCCCACATCAGCATTCGGCAACACGCGCCAGGGGGCTGTCTCTGCGTCGCTGCCGGCTTCAAAGTACACTGCGCGGTAGCAGGCAAGACGTTGCAGGTCAGTGGGCGTGTCCCCGGGTGCGTACCCAGGCAAGTTCAGCGCTGAGCAGTTTGTGGACGGGACCTTCTCCCCCAGCTCCATGCTGCCCACGGTGAGTGGCGCAGTGTTTGCACCAGCCACGATGAAGTTCGCATCGCCTCCGCTGCCTGCAGGGACGGCCGAGAGGTACTTGGCGAAGCCAAGACTGCCCGCAGTGCCCTGGCCGTCAGCAATGGACTCCGATGTGTTGGTCCGCAGCAGGGCCCCAGGACCGCTGGGCACCCCCCTCGTAAGAAACGCCAACTCAAACGCCGCCTCCAGGCCAAGTCCAGGTGCAGAGGGGAAGTAGGACACGAACTCCAGCTGGGCGGGGGACAGGCTGCCGGCGGCGAGCTGCCCCAGTAGTGCAGCATTGCCATTGCCCACCAAGGATGTCTCCACAGCGCCCTTCGTGACCACGTAATTATCGCTCGCGGTGCCAATCAGTGTCTCCACAGACGCAACCACTGCAGTGGAGATAGGGGCAAGTGTCAACACAACCCGACGCAACAAGCCACACATGGGGTCCAGAAACAGCAGGGCGCGTGCAGGGGTGCTATTCGGGTCAATCAACAGAGAATACCCCACAAAGGGGGTGACTCGCCCAGCCTGTACCGCCGCAATGGGCGTGTCGCGCGGGGAGTAAGGCAGGAACGGTCCCGGTGCCCCCCCCGGTACGACAGCTGCGTGCTCCGCAGCCAAGGGGTCTGTCCACCCCCCAGGCTGCGTCAGGGTGCGCACTTGCTGCGCCGCTGGCCCTTGGCGCTTTCCGGCTCGTGACTTCCCCAAAGTGGCCACGCGGAGCGCAGGGCCGTCGAAAAAATACAGCGCACCGTCTTCTGCAGAGTGCGTAAGAGCGGTTGGCGCGGTGTATAGTGTAGCCTGGTCAGCGTTTCCGTCCGTAAAGGTGTACTGCCCGCCCCCTGAGCCGTCCCGAGTGATGTCGCACTGTGGCACACCATCGGGCAACGGAAGTCCAGGCAGTTCATACTCGCAGGCAGCCTGGCGAGACTGAGAGTCCAACAGGGAACCAACGCGGTAGACATTTCCTGCAGCCCCAAAGAGGACGCGGATGGCGCCGGACCCCTGTAAATACAAGCGTGTCAAAGTGGACATCTATGGTTTGAAGCTTCGTACAACTCCAATGAACTCACCCGCTCTGTGAAAAACGCCTCGCAGAATGGGCTGGACAAGTTACGTGCCTCCAAAGCAAGCACATCTCCAAGGGTGTACGACATTGCAGACACACTCGAGCCAGGATCGGCTGAAGCGGTGCTCTCGGCAGACGGTGCGTTGCCGTTTCCAGCAACAACCGTTACCGAGTGCCCACTCTCACGGGAGCTAACAACCTGCACAGATTGCATCAATAATGAAAGTTGTAGGAAAAGCCCCAAGATGGGAGACGGCTGGCTGGAGCACAAGCCATGCTGAAAATCAACGAACCTTGAAGCGACGGTTGCCTGCATCAAACAGCAGCGTGCGGCCGCCTGAGCAGGGCACAGCATGGTTGCCGAATGCATTGAATTTCAGCTTCGTTGTGTCTCCCGAGCCAACTTTGGCAGAGCCGATGCCTGTAAGAAGTTCGTTTTGAGCGACATGCGCCCGCGACTGCTGCCATAGCACACTCACCACCAAGAACTGGCCCAGAACTACGAAAGTCTGCAAAAAGCGCACAGTTTGTGAACATGAGCACCATATATAGCAGTGCTTAATTCAGATGCTGCACCTACTGATTGCTGCAAGGGTGAATTGAGTGGCCACCAGTAGTAGTACTAGCGGCAGGACCAGCAAAAAATGAATCTGCATCAATCACAAATGAGCTCATGAAATGCCAAGCAGGGAGCAATCGAGGAAACACACTCTCATCGTGTTTCCCTTGCAGTTCTCTGAGCACAATTGTTTGAAGTGGATCACCTCTGCGCAAAGAAGTGGCGTTGAAAATTGTAACGAGAGCAACCCGCCGCGAAAACCGCTTGTCCACACAGCGCATCCGGCGCGACAGTGGTGTGCTCTTGTACTTTCTCAGCTCTTCAATTTCACTCACAGAAGATGAAATAGCGGCAGTGCAACAGTTTTGGTCGCTGTATTGGGCTGGCTGCTAAGAGAGACCTGTAAATTTAGTCAAACAAACAAGCACTAGCTACGGCTGACAAATGCCGTGGGTGTTTGCAAGAGCAAAGAATTATCAAGAGCTTGACAACGATGAAAGCGGCGAAAACTTATAATGCAGCATGGTATCCGCAAAACAATTGACGGTGGCATCTTGACATCAATGGCACGCAATTTCCACACTACTATCGTATACTCCCCCCCAACAGACCTTGAAATGCGTTGCAGTGTCAACTGCTGAGCAATAGGGCCAAGTTGAAGTAATTTTGTACAAAGCTCCCCCTCTGTCGCAACGTCCAACTGACAGCTGTCAGGGGATCATTGCCATTTCTTCACGACAAGGTCGCACTACGACACTCTCCACGGTCGCCAAGTGGATTCCCACTTCGAGTAGTTCTTCTACTGCATTACTAGTGCATTTGTTAAAGCAAAGAAGCATTACTTTGTGTTTGGCATCATGGGGAATTCTCCAATGGTACGTAGCATTCAAAGCTATATGCTGCGGATTTTGCTCGCTTGTTGATGGAGCAGAAAGCTAGCCAGTCAGCATATTAGCTGTCCCACACCCGCACGCAAATACGTATATTCACTCATGCTCAGGCTGTTTGCCATGGTGGCGACTTGGAGCAGCTGTGGAGCCTTGAAGGGAGTCCCGACGGCCCTCCCGCCATCTTTGCTGAGATCATCTCACAGCTCCAGCAGCGCAAGGGCTGCCTGCAAACTGCAGGCTTGTTCCTATCCGCATGTACATTGGCAGATACTGTGCAGCTGGCGCTTGCACCCGCTCCAGGGGGTGGAGGGGGGCTACAGGAGTGGGCCCTGCAGCCGGGCCAGCCCGCCACGGAGAGCGCCATCCTGAAGGAGATCTCCATTAGCAAGCACCCTGCAAGCAAGCGACTGTCCAGGGGCGACTCTGGACGCGTTAAGGCGTTTCTCAAGTGCCACCCCCCCGTGGCCAGCCGTGTGCTTGCTGTACAACAGGCTGTCACTGCCATTGACGAGGCCGTGCGCGCCTATGCCAAGCTGCTCTCGGAGCGGGTGGCAGCCGCAGAGGGTGGCAACAAAGACGCCACCAGGCCCATTGATGATCCAGGCCAGCTGCCTGCTGCTCAAAAAGAGGCGTTTCTGCGCCACGCCACCAGCATGGCAGTGGTTTCCCCCGGGGGGCCGAGTGGGACTGGCTATCGAGCAAGCGATGCTGTGCGCATTGCCCGAGCCGATCACCGTCCCAGTTTGTCCGAGCTGTGGCCTCAAACGCGGCTGCGGCTGGTGATTGCTCCAATCCTGGCGGATGAAAGCGACCCGCTCGTACTGGTTGGCCTGCTTCTGGAGGTGCTGCGGAATTTGAAGGAGCCCCTCATTCCCAAGGCACTTGGCTCAGCCTTCACTGCAGGGGTGGCTGAGAGTGACCCTCCGCTTTCGCAGCACGCACAGCTGGTGGCTTTGAGGGGGGCTGTGGCCTGCTTGCCCCCCCCCAACCGCCTTTGCCTGCAGGCACTGATCGAGGTTTGTGCACTTGATGTGCTGCACCCAAGCAACGCGCACCATAATGGCCTCCGGGCTGATGTGCTGAGCAGTGTGCTGGCTCCGTTTGTTCTGCCCCCCACCTGTGTCCAGCTGCCCTACAGTGGCGTGACCCTCACAGGCTCAACCCTGCGTGAGGGGGGCGCCGGCACAGCCGCACGCCACGTCACTGTGAGGGCCATCGATGTGTCGGAGGGGGGCGCCGCCTTGGCCCCCCTGCCTGAGGATGCCGCCCTGGTGTTGCGGACAGACAGCACCCGCTCCGACTCACAGGCTGGCAGGGGGGATAGTTTTGTGATCCCTGCCACGAGGGGGGGGGGCACGAACACCGCGGTGGAACACGGCGGGGTGCGCATGGCAGCCTCGCTCACGCCCAGTGTAGGCAGTGCTGTGCAAGAAGGGGCCCCTTCAACCCCCTTTGGCCAGGTTCAACTTGAACCAGTGGGCGTCCTGGACACTGTTCCGGAACAAGCTCGCGAGTCCAGCTCAGCCTCTCCACCAGCTGGTGTACCTGTTTCATATGCGGAAACAACACCTGCCCCTGCAGGCTCCACCCCACACGCAGCAGATGCGCCCAGCCATGCTGCAGCTGCAAAGCCCCCCCCCTTGCTCATAGCCAACACCCCCGCCCCTCCCCCTGCAGGCGAGCCTATCATGGTGCCGGCCAGTGCTGCCTCCCGCAGCGCTGCTCCGCAGGCGGCACCTGGCGCCAACGCCCACCACGCGGGCTCAGCTCGTTCCGCTGTCGCAGTGGGCTCCCTCACGACGGCTCTTGCTGAGGGGTATGCAACAGCAGTGGTGAGGCTACTGCTGGCGCACTTTGCAACGCTGTTTCATGGAACCAATGCAGATGCGCTTGAGTGTGAAATGCTGAGCACACAGGGGCAGTCGAAGAACCTTGTGGCGGCCCGCTGGGCTCTGCGGGCGGCCCAGGCCAAGCAGGCAGAAATGGAGCACCGGCGCACCATGAGCGCTGCGGTGGCACTGCAGCGCTTGAAGCTGAAACGCACCATGGCTGCATGGCACCGCTTGGCGTCCCAGGGGCGTGGGCGGGATGCAGTGCACGACCGTGTGCGCCTGCTCACCACATTGGTGGGCGAGCTCAGCTCAGAAGTGGATGAGCAAGCCGTTCTCATTGAGCGCTTGCAGAGCCAATTGCGAGAGGCAGAGCTGAAGCTGTCTTTTCAGCGAGGATGATCGTGAATTTATGCGATACACTGCACATGGTGTTTGCCTGTTGCCCAGATTGCCCAGCTACTTTGGTAGCAGTAACTACTGCCCACATGTGCGCACCTGGCGAGGGCTTCTCTTACTTGCCAAACTCTTGATGTGCTGCGCTAGTGCTGTACCGTTCAGCGGTTTCGCCAGCACAAGGTCGGCGCCTGCATCCTTGAAACGCCGAACGTCTTCTGGCAGAACATTGCCAGTGACGCCAATGACACATGTGCGCTTTCCTGGCAACCTCTGGCCCTCCTCTTCGCGAATGAGCAGCGTTAATTCGCAGCCATCTCGTCTCGGCATCGTCATGTCAGTAACCACACAATGGTACGGCCTGCCGGATTCGGTTGCGCGTGCCCACTTCTCAAAACCATCTTCACCATCTTCAGCAGTATCTACGTCGAAACCCTGCCTCTGCATCTGCCGTTTGAGTAGGCGGCGAATGGTCTGCGCGTCATCAACAATAAGCAGTTGCAACCCACTGGAAGTAGGGTCTGACATTGGTGAAATCCCCAATGAATCAAGGTTATTCATCGATAAGGTTGGTGCGGCCTTTTGTTCACCCACCGCATCGTTTGGATCGCCAGAATGGCGTTGGAACACTGCAAGTGAGCTTGACCTGCATAATCCGGGTGATGGCGAAGCCAGAGATTTAGGCCGATGCATGCTCATACGCGGCGCACTAACGGCTACAGAAATAATGCTGGAGCGCGTTTTCCGCAGTTCTTTACTGCCTACTAGATGAGGACTGCCCTTGGGGCTTGCAGCAGGTGAGCATTCTGGCGACGAGGAGTCACTGAGAACACCAGCTGAGCGACCTGATTGCACACTACCCCGTGTATTGGCGCCCACCCGTAATAGCACAGGAAAGGTCAACAGGAAACACGAGCCATGTAGGTGGCCTCGGCTCTCTGCGGATACAGTGCCCCCTTGGCTCTCCACCAGCTGCCGCATGAGCCACAGGCCCAGGCCATTGCCGGGGACTTTGTCGTCAGCAGTGCGCAGTCTCGAGAATGGCTGAAACAGAGCTCCTTGCTCGTCATTGTCCAGGCCTTGACCGTAGTCTGTGACTGAGATTTGCACGGCTGCTGCTATTTGTTGCGAGTCTGTTCTGTTGTGCACCGTGTGACTGAATCGGTGCAGTAGGCTGCCCACAGAGCTGTCGGTACCACTGTTTCGCTCATGATTGCGCAGATTGGCGCTGATCCACGCACGGCTTTCAACTAGTGCAGTGAACAAGTGCCCACTTCGCGTTGAGGGAGGCAAGGCATCCATGCGCTGCTCTGTCTGCACGCGCACAGCAGGCGTTGAACTTTCAGCTGCTAGATGCTCATTCACGTTGGCACTGGTATGAAGACTAAAATCAATATCAATGCGCATTTTCCCATCTGCCCCTCTCCCATACTTGAGTGCGTTGGTGAGATAGTTAGTCATGACTTGCATGACTGTGGCGTGAGACACCGTGCTTGCCACATGAATGCTGCCCAGCATTCGCAGGACTTGCTCCACGCCCACCCAAATGCCCTCGGATACGCCTGTTTTGTGGTGGGCTGACTGGAATCTCATGCGCAGGTCGGCATTTGACAAAGCGTCTTCGGAAATGTCTTGATTTGCCTGTGCATTGCTCCATGCTGTCTCCCATGCGGATTGTAATTTGAGGCGCTCACTTTCACTTCCCAGCGGTTGTGAAAAGCCACTTCGTTGCCTTCGCAAATACACAAGCATATTGTCAAGTACACCAGACAGTGACTCGACAGGCTGTTTCACAAGCTGCAAGTTCATCCGCAGCTCTTTGAGACCGCTGGTATACTTGGGTGCCGCAGTACTGCACAAAGCAACCCTGCGGCTTTCTTCTGATGAATGGCAACGTGGCACTGAAGTGTCGGGTTGGCGAGAAAAGTTTGGAAAAATCATCATGCCCAGTGCACCATTCAAGGTATCCTCACCTCGTTCCACGGCCCCACGAACGCCGCGGGCTTCCAGCTGTGGAAGAGTACTTTCTTCCAATTCTTGTAATGCTAGTAGTGCAGCAGCAGCTGGTGATCGGCATTCGTGAGACAGCCAGCGCAACAGCGCCGTGCTAGTGCTGCGTTGTTGCACAACCTCAAGCATCATGGCGCGGAAGAAGCCAGTGTCCAGCACAATGCCCAGCGCAATGAGAAACATAGATGAAGCGATTTGACCCTGGCAATACACGATGAGAGGCCACGTGCGGGTATGAGCTTCTTCAAACCAAGACAATGTGTCATCGCTGGCGAACCGCAACACAGAATGTTGTACACCCAGCACGAGGAACGACAAGCCGACACCTAGAACCGAACAGCCCAAAATAGACATGGATGCTTGAAAGGTCTTCCCAGTGCTAATACTGTGCTGTTGAAACACAGCCTTGTGTTTCGCTTCAATGGAGTGAACACGATATTTCAGAGAGCAGCACCTGGAGCGCTCTGCGAAATTCCAAGACCAACAGCGCTGTGAAGAAGAAAGCTGCAACGACATAGCTGCTTTGATAACTTTTCCCTGTACGACCACACGAGCCAGGGGTAACAGCAGTAGGCAGAAGGCAAGCCATGCACCACCAACAGAGACTCCAAACAAGGCTGTCAACAACGCAGCCAGTCCCAACATAGTTGGCACCAGAAACAGAGGGTTCAAAAACGTGACAGGAACAGTATTAATCCCTTTTACGTCTGGCTGGCTGGGTGAAGTGCTCGCGCTCATCATAGGCAACACAAAAAGGCTCAGAAGTGTTTCCGTGAGGATGCCGAGCCGCACGCAGTGAGTGCTCAGCAGCAAGGCAAGGCTGTAGGGCGATAAACCAGTGTAAAGAAGCAGCCACAGAACGAACGACACGGACAGTTGCAAGGCGAGGCTGCTTTTGATTGTGCTGCGCACGTGGCTTCGAGCTGCATGCAAAGCACTGAACTCATCGCCGACCTCGTTCGTTCCCAAGAAAATGGAAAAAGCCCCCAACCCAGCTGCGATGATGACGCAAAGAGTCAATGTGTGCTGCGACAAAAGTGCCACACACTCGTGATCACAGTGACTACTGGTGGATAGGTGGTACTCGTGAAACGCTAACGCAAAAACTGTCACAGCCCAAAGCACAGCTTGTAGCACAAGGAAAGGTCTACCCACGGCAAGAGGTCGGCATGAAACCATACCCAAAAGTGATACAAGACCTCTGAATACTGCTCTATTTCTGCCTTGAGCAAAAAAGGGTGCGGGTAGCAAATCCGACACTTCTTGACTTGACAAGCTCAGTCAGTGTTATTGCATGAAGCAAGTGCTCTTCCACAGATGCGATGCTCGGCGACTTGGATGCCATTTTTTATTTTTATTTCTTGGAAACCAATCTTTACAGAGTTACAGCTGCTGTAAACGAAAGGGGGGGCCGGCGTGTATGAGCTTCAGCGCAAAGGCAGGGCACCGTTGAGATCTCTGATGCAGTTGCAGCAGTGATTGACAAGGCGGAGAAGCATTCTACAAGCGTGTTCGAGTTTGATGTATTTTATTCTCAGCTGTATTAGCGCGTCTGTCGAAGGGTTTGTGACCTTCGACTGGAAAACTTTTCAACGAAACCCGCGCACTTTGGTTTGGGCGCATTCCGTGGAAAGCGTGCTGCCAATCAACAGCAAGCACCACTCGGAATCGCTATCTTGCATGCTGCGTCCATTGCAGTGTTTCAGTCGAGTCTGCCTTGTCCCCATTTGGAATCAGGCATCAACCGTAAGTTTTGGCCGCCGTCGTTTGAATGCTTGGAGCACGGAAATCATCATCACGACAACCAAGCTCAAGCTGTGCGGGCGAATGGCGTCACATGTGGTTGAGATAGAGTCTATATTTCAGAAGAGGCCCTGAAACTACCCAAAATTGTGCCAAGGCAAAGCAAAGCACTTGCTGATCTTTTGCAGAGGATTCTTGCTTCGCATTTGCACTACGCAGCAGCTGCCATGTCATCTCCTGCTAAGGGTATCAAACGAGAGCGCGACACCGACGCAACAAAAGCAGATGCATTGTTTGATGCTGAGTCTTCAGCCAGTGATAGTGAGGCCCCTCCTGCCAAGGCCGCTCGCGCTGAAAACTCCTCTGCGCCAAACTCCAGTGCACCCCGGCTTTCCACCAAGAAGCCCATTGCCGACTTCTTTAAGCCAATAGCTGCTAAGAAACAATCCAGTGTAGCTATGTTCTTGAAGAAGCCTGCCGCGGGCCCTGCCGGTGCTACGCTAGCTGCCAGTGGCCCACCAGCCACGACTGCTAGCGGCCCTTCGGCCAAGAGCACCCCCCCCTCCCCAGTGTCCCCACCCGCCCCCAGTCCAGAGGTCGACGCAACAGATGCCAGTAGCCAAGGCTCGGACGAGTCGCCGGCTGCCGCAGTGAAGTCCTCTCCACCCCCCCCCAAGTCAGCTGCTGCATCCCCGGTGAAGACTGCCGCAACAGGTGCCTCCACCACTGCAGCTGGAAATGGCACCAGTTCATCATCGGGTCCCGTGTTGGGCCCCTACCACCCCCTTAGCGCCGTGCAGGGGATGTGGGGTGTTGGGGAGCCTGTTCCCTTTCGGGCGCTGGCACGCACACTTGCTGGCGTGGAGGCCATCACGGGGCGCCACGCCATCCAGGAGCTGGTGTGCAATCTGTTCCGCTCCATCATTGCCACGTCGCCCAGCGATCTGCTTCCCGCGGTGTACCTGTGCTGCTCTAAGCTGGCTCCCGAAGTGGAGGGCATGGAGCTTGGCCTGGGGGAGGCACTGCTGACCAAGGCCATCTGCCAGACCACAGGGCGGCAGCTGAAGGACGTTAAGGTGGCTCTCAAGGAGGTGGGGGACCTGGGGCTGGTCGCAGAGCAGAGCAGGGCGAAGCAGGCCACCCTGGGATTTGCCGCCAAGCCCAAGCCTTTGCTGCTGCGGGACGTGTTCAGCACGTTCAAGGACATTGCAGGGACAAGCGGCAAGGCCAGCGTGGATGCCAAGCTGCGCCTGATCAAGAGCATGCTGGTGAAGGCTTCGGGCGAGGAGGCTGAGCCGCGGTACATTATCCGAGGCCTGCAGGGGAAGTTCAGGGTGGGCTTGGCAGCAAAGTCGGTGCTCACAGCACTGGCCCAAGCAGTGACCATTACGCCCCCACATGTACCAGAGGGTGCCACGGGCCCCGTGCAGGGGGGTGCAGGGGGGTCATTTGCGGCGTGCATGGACACCCGGCTGGCAGCCGCTGGCAAGCCCCGCTCTGAAGAAAAGGTCGCAAGTGAGCTTGCAGAAGCGGACGACACCCTGAAAGCTGTCTTCAGCGAGCTGCCCAGCTTTGATCGCATCATCCCAGCCCTGCTACGGGGGGGGGTAGCTGCTGCCCGACAGGAGTGCCAACTTACCCCCGGCATGCCCGTGACGCCGATGCTGGCGAAGCCCACCAAGGGAGTCGGAGAGGTGCTCACTCGCCTGGAAGGCATTGCTTTCACTTCTGAGTGGAAATACGACGGGGAGCGAGCCCAAGTGCACAAAATGCCGCTTGCTGCCGCCGCCGGCGCTGCCGCCGCCGCGCCCCGCGGCCACCGCATTTTCAGCCGAAACCACGAAGAAACCACCGGCAAGTATCCCGACCTGGCAACGATTCTGGCGGACGCAGAGCACGCTGGGGGGGATAATTGGGCCCCCCTTACACCCTCTGTGAAGGACGACCCTGTTGCACTTGAGGCTGTGATGGCAGATGATGTGGACGCGGCAATTGCGGCCTCCAACAGTGCTTACGAGGAGTCACTGAAACTGTTCCCCGCTGGGAGCATCGAGGGGGAGCTGTCAGATTTCATCATCGACGGTGAGGTCATTGCATACGATCCAGAGACAGACGCGCTACTGCCGTTCCAACGACTGTCCAACCGCGCTCGCAAGAACGTCACGCTGGAGAATGTCAAAGTGCCTGTGGTGTACGCTGCATTTGACCTGCTGTACCTGCACGGGCAGTCCCTGCTGCAGGTGCCCCTGGAGGTCAGGCGCACCTTGCTCAAGCGTTTCTTCAAGGAGGTCCCTGGCAAGTTCCGCTTTGCCGTCGGGTACGACACGTTCAGCGGCGACACGGATGCACTGCGTGCGCAGCTGGATGCGGCGGTGGAGGGGCACTGCGAGGGGCTTATGGTGAAGACGCTGCGTGACAACGCCACTTACGAGCCCTCCCGCCGAAGCCTGAACTGGTTGAAGCTGAAGAAGGACTACATGGATGGCCTGACTGACTCGCTTGACTTGGTGGTCATTGCAGGCTGGCACGGGAAGGGAAAGCGCACGGGGACATTTGGAGCATACTTGCTGGCCTGCTACGACGAGGATGAGGGCGAATACCAGGCCATCACCAAGGTGGGCACGGGGTTCTCAGATGAAGCTTTGGCAGCACACACCGCAACCTTCAGCGAGGAAAGCAACCTGGTGCGCTCAGAGTGCCCCCGCAATGTCCGCATGTCGCCCAATTTCCGCAGTGCGCCTGACGCCTGGTTCGAGCCCCGTGTTGTGTGGGAGGTGAAAGCTGCAGACCTGTCCATCTCACCCGTGTACACCGCCGCCATCGGACGGGTGGACCCCAACAAAGGCATTGCCCTACGCTTCCCCCGTTTCCTGCGTGTGAGGGACGACAAGTCTGCAGAGCAAGCCACCAACGCCAGCCAGGTGGAGAGCATGTACCGGGCGCAGCCGCTGGCGGGGGGCTCAGCAGCTGCCGGGGATGACGAGGATGGCCTGGGGCAGTATGCCATGGAGTAGGGGCGAGAAATATTACGGGAGTTGATGGACCAATGCTGAAATGCACAAGATTTGATGATTTTTCTGAAAGTTCGGCCTGCAAGGAGGTGCACGATATGGTAGCGCAGGGCTTGGGGTGCTCAATTGCTCTTCGGCTTGCATGCAGCGGCGACGGCGGTATGCCATGTTGCACAAGGGCCCCAACCAACACTACATTTGGTACAGTATTATCGAAAATTATCCTGATCATTGACATGGGGTGTCTTTATTGGCGGCAAGGCGTATGAGTGCAGGTGGGTGGCACAAGAAGGGAGAAAGAATTATCCTGAAAAACTGAAGCATGGCTGTAGCTTCAGCGGCGCGATACCTCGCGAACTCCAAGCTTAAGGTGGGAAATGTTGCACATGGTGTTTTGAACAACCTTAATATTGGAATTGTAGTACTCGAAAGCCCGAGTCGCACCAATGCTCTCAGTGGCAGCATGATGCTTCAGCTCGGAGCAATCGCTGCAGCATACTCTGCACCACCCGCTCACACCACAAGTGCCCTCGATTCTGTGTCAGCTTTGGTTATTATTGGATCAGGGAAACACTTTTGCGCTGGTGCTGATTTGGCATCCATGATGGAGGACTCGACAGGTAAGAGGAGAGCTGATGACGCCTCAGCTCATTTGAGTTGAGTTCACGAACGGTCAAGCAACTTGATTGTGCACAGGAAGCAGCATGAATCGATACATGCAAATAATCACGCACTCGCTGAGACATTCTGTGCTTCCATGCACGATTGCTGCCGTTCACGGCGCTGCGTTTGGGGGCGGCGCCGAGTTAGCCTCCTCTGCCGATTTGAGGGTCGGCACGCCTCAAACTCGAGCTGCATTTGTGCAGGCGCGCATGGGCCTGAGCACAGGTTGGGGGGGCACCCACATGCTACGTGAAACGGTGGGCCGTGCAAATGCGCTGAAAATGCTGTTGAGTGCTGCCCCATACGAGAGCTCAGCACTGAGCAGTATGCGCTGGCTGGATGACATTGACCCTGAGCCGATACATGAAGCAGGGGCACAAACGGGCGAGTCATGTGCATGCATGAATGTGCCTCCCGACACTTGGGATTCCCTGGTGTCAGCAGGGAGCCAGCAGATGCTGCGCTCTGTCGACAGCAGTGCGGAGGCCGAAAGCGAAGATTTCGCTGAAGTGCTCAGGAACCACCCACCGGCGGATTTCGATAAAACCGTTTTGTCTCCCCAGGCTCTGCACCTTTTGCGTTTTGTGGCTGAGCAATATGCGTTGCCGGCCCGCAGTGCAGCGCTGGCACGCGCCCCCAAGACCATTTTGAACTCAAACAACCCCCTGCGCAGAGAGCAGCAGCTTTTCGGGGAACTATGGCGGGGAGAAGCACACACTGCAGCGTTGTTAGATGCAAATCGCGCTTGAGCGGCGGGGTTCAGCTGCTTCGAGCAGCAGCTGCTTTTGAGGCAACAGCGTTTTCACGAACGCTTGGTATGAACGCCTGAACTGACTCCTTGACCCCGTCACAAGCCAGTGCTGAGATGGATGCAATGATGACAGCGTGCCTTAGCAGCTGGATGTGCATCGCAGGCGCAGCTCGGCTTGATTTCCCAGCGGAAGCTGAGCTCGCCGAGCCTCCTCCAGCGGCTGCCGAGCTCGGCAAGTCACGCACGCCACCATCTCTGAGGCTTTCGACTAAGCGCGTGTACAATGTTTGAGCATCAACAGCCCCGACTTTGTCATTCTTATTGGCGAGAATGAGCAAAGGCACGCCTTCCAGACGGCTGGACCTCAAGACTTCGACCGCAACGGACAGGGCCTCGTTCAGTCTTCTGTGATCAGCAGCATCGACAACAAGCACAACACCTGCTGCTTCATCGTAGTACTGGTTCCAAATTTGGCGCATGTGTCCTCCAAGGTCTTGAAATGTGACGCTAGTGCTCGCGATGTCCATTTTACCAACTGCAGAACTTTCCAGTCAATGCCAAGCCGAGGCCAAACAGCCCTGCATGCACTCACCATTCATACCAATCGTGGGCGGAATCCTATCGAGGTCAGCCTTGACCCTACCAGGTATATATGCTGTCTTGCATTGCTCCAGTAGCGTCTGAAATACACGCAAGTGCTTGAAGTGAACCAATCATGTCGTGAGTGATACCCACGGTTTTGCCTGCATGGTCAAGTCCAAGAATAGGCACAAAGGCATGGGGCTTTGAGCAGCTGTGCTCCCATAGCCCGTATATTAACGAAAACTGCAATAGTTAAGAAGCTCATGCGACCTTTGGGCACCCCTGAGCGCTTGCTTAGTCTTACCATGAAGAAGGCAGCGTAGTAGACAAGTTTGGTGGCAGCACAAGGCTAGAGTGGTGCCCTCAGAGACAGGGTGAGCAGCTTCAGTTGGGCACACACCAATTATGTCAATGTTATTCTCAATCTGTTGGTCTTTGTGCTATCGGCTCACAGCCCAGTACTGGCCAAACGAGCAAACAATTGTTGAAGCCCCCCACACACACGACAGAGCTGTTTTGCTGCTGGACTTGATTTATCGTGGAGTCACTCAAATTGAAAAGCAGGATCAGGCACCAGCATCTGTAAATATTTCCTTGGAGTTTATGCACTGGAATCTGCCCACGATTTGGTGACCTGCTGCTGATATACCTTCCTTCTGTTTTGCCCCCAGGCAGCAATGGCGAGCTCAGGCAGCGGCACCTTGCCGCAATTCTCCGAGCAGCAGTCAGCTGGCGTATCTGCAGAGCAACTACAGAAATATGTAGACATTCTGTCACAGCGACAGGCCGCTATCGCAGAGAGTGGTTACGGCGAGCCAGTGGGTCTCGGCAGCGCTTTGTCTTCAAAATCCGCAGATGAACCTGGGACCCAGGTTCCAAATACGCCGCGGGTACAGCCGACATACATTGTAGAGCCAAGTGACCCCTATGATGTTGCAGTAGGGTTGGGCCTGGCTGGACCTCGCGATGCAGATGCTGCACGCGCTTCGAAGCATGCCGATGGCGGGTCCACCGTGTCCAAGCCCCCTGCTGCCAGCACGCAAGCTGCCATCCGAACAGTTCTGGCAGCGCAAGAAGAGCGCGTGGCACTTTTCCGACAACTAGATGCAAGTATAAAATTGTTCGAGGCTGACAGCTGTCCCGCACAGCATGCAGTGTTGCAAACCAAGCTGGCTGAGCTGACGCCAGAGTTTGCTTCAGTGTCTGCTCGAATCAAAACCACCCAAGAGCAGCTGCACGAACTAGCCACCCCGGCTGCTGCACAACAAGTGGCATCATTACAGCAACATGAAAAACAAAAGTGGCTGTTGACTTTGCAGCTAATGCAGTCTCGGGTGAAGTTGGCAGTCTGGACTGCGGCACCCGGCACCGCCCCCCAGGGTGACACTGCAGTGCCTGGCGTGACAGCACAAATGGAGGAATACGATGTACAGCAGCGGTTGCGCAGTGCAATCACTGGCGCTGTGGATGTGATCAATGAGGCCCTGGACGAGCTGCGCATGTTGGCGGCAGAAGCGGAGTGACTCAGCGATGGGCCCACATGTGCACAGGACAGTGCAGCTTGGACGTGCAGGTGCAAGATGCATGTGAATTCAGGCTTCGCTTGCTTCTGCTGCCTTTCTTCGCGCCATGCGCTGCAGAATGACATCCCGCCAGCCGGTGACGCCCATGGTCACCTGCGTTTGGGCGCCACTGCCCGTGCTCACATGCAGCAACGCGCAATCACTGTCCACTTCAGGGAACGCATCATTTGCAGCTGTTCGGCTTCCACTTGTCAGCCCAGCTTCGTAAAACGCTCCGCTGCTGTGGCGGCCGGAGTGGCCGATTTTCCCGTGGGAGCCAGATGCTCCAGAGATGGCCTGATCAGCTGCAGAGCCAAGCAGCTTCATGCGCACAGCTCCGGTGGGGTACATTTGGTGCTGCTGCAGCACCACAGGTTTGTCGGCCGCTTCAAAGTGCAGCGGCTGCCAGTCGCCGCTGGTGTTTTGCGCGCTGCCTTCGGCCCGCTGCCACACTGCCACATCTGGCGGGGGGGGCGCAAAGCGACTGCTGCCCCTGACAGCTGCAGGGGTGATGCAGTCCGCTGGCACAGCCAGCTCCACCGCACCCCCCCCCTGGCTGGAGGGCACAGCGCCAGGGGCAGGCGCGCTGGTGTGCAGCTGCAGAGCGGCAGGCTGGGTGGCCCGAGCTGAGACGCTGCCGCCCTGTTCCAAGTGCACGACAGATGTTGTTCCGGGCATGCACTCGTCGTACTGAAGCCGCACAGAGCCCTGAGCCCCGCTGGCGGAGATGCTCACCTCACCCTTCAGGCCTTCAATGTCGGCAAACAGGGGGCCTCCAGAGCTGTCGGCGGTCAATTCGAGCTTTAGCGACCCATGCATCGTCTGGGTGGTGAAAGATGCTGCTGCATGCACTTCCAAGCTGGATGCGTATGCAGCCTCCACTGATACATTGCCACCGTGATCTGCACCTGAGCTGGCCTTTTTCGCGCTGAGCACTGCATCTGTTGCCAACAGCTTTTTGAGGGCAATGTTCCCATTTGACGCTGTTGCGTGCACTTTTCCTTCCAAAAGCCTTGCGGAGATGTCTGAGGCACTTGATAAATTCAGTGTATCACC
>Ga0307982_1000562_pt1 | contig 29387 bp, 26 predicted proteins | sample OrgLakmetagen989_FD_201847 | JGI IMG/M metagenome (GOLD analysis project Ga0307982, IMG submission 201847) | Saline water microbial communities from Organic Lake, Antarctica - #989 | ecosystem: Environmental > Aquatic > Non-marine Saline and Alkaline > Saline | place: Antarctica: Organic Lake...
TGGCTGGGCCTGGATTTTCCAGGGTTTACCCCCCCCATGACACCCTGGACGCGGAGCTGCGGCCCATCCTCATGAAACGCATCAAATCGAAGGCGCTTGCAACAGCGTTGGACTCTGCTTCCGCCGGAGGGGGTGCAGGGGGGGGTACAGCTGAGTTTGACTGCTTGCCTGGGCAAGGACCCACCCTTCCAACTGCCCCCTCTGGTGTGACAGCGCCGCTTACAGCCCTGTACGCTGGCTTTCAGGAGGCAGCAGCTGAGGCCTTTGCATCCGGAACAGGCACAAGCTCAGCAAGAGGGGTGTCAGGGGGGGGCTCCATGGGCAACGCTATGCTGCGCCAGCGTCTGTTGGCCCTCAAGTCTGCATTTGACAGCAATGGGGAGGATGGAGATGGGTCGTCACTTGGAACGGCCCCCCCCGTGGAGAGGGGGGTGAAGGGGGGCTCAGAACACCCCCCCACACACCCCGACCGACCATGCATCGCATGGAGCCATAGGGACAGTCCACGAAGCCGCACCCAATCATACATCACAGGCGCGGGCCCCGACAGCCCCTACATGCAACGCCCCTCCAGCGCCGCGGCAGCCTCCCCCCCCCTTGCACGCCAGGCAGCCCGCAGCCCACGACAGGCGCCCGGCCGATCACACAGCAGTATGAGGCACAGTCATGACATGTCTGGGCCTCAGCAGAGCGTTAGGCACAGCAGTCTTCCTGCTGAGCCGGGGCACAGCAGCTCCACATATGGGGCGAAGGGGGGGGTACAGCCCAGTACACGGGGGGTGCCCAAACGCACCACACCTCACATGAAGAAGGCCCACATTTACGATTGGGCACGGCAGCGCACTGTGGCTCCCAAGGGTATGGCACTGGCACCCCGTACTGTGCACTTGGGTGTGCAGTTGGGAGTGGGGGTGTCGCTGGGCCTTGAGGAGGGGGGTGCACCCACGGACCAACAAGGCAACGCAGCAGCAATTCGAGGCGGGGGTGGCAATGCGGTGCGGCAGTTGCGTGGGCGTGCAGGTCGGTAATAAACGATGTCTTCTTTGTGTGCTGCTTTGTCTTTGTGTGTGGTCGGTGCTTTTAAATCATATTCGCTCCTGACAGAGCCCTCACATTGCAGCTGCCACCTCGGGCTGCAACAGCGGAGACAACAGCTCTATCACAGCACGACTGGCCTTTACTGTGGTGTGGCCCTTCTCTTCTTCCCCCGCTGTGCTGGGCACGGCACGCCCCGCCTGCGGGACTTCAGCCGAGGACGCCCCAGCACGCAGGGCAGCGACAGCTGCTCGCAGGCGATGCACGTGCACTGGCGAGCTGCGTTTCACGGCATTGCATGCCAAAGTGGCCAGGTACTCTGCTGCCTCTTGGCCCTGCGTGAACGCTTTGCAGTCACTCACAGTAGCACTGGCAGCAGACACAGCGGAGGCTGCAGCTGCTGCATCCGCGCCGGCTGTCACTCCACCTGCCAGGGCCCAAGACGAGGGCAGACCCACAGGGAGAATGCTGGCCTGTGGCTGGTGGGGTATACACTCCGGGTGGGGCAACCGCTGCCGCCCCAGGCGAACCATCGGGTGCCACACCCCAAGCGAAGCCCAATGTGTCGTGGGCACGGCCGCCATCGCCGCAGCAAGCTTGCGGGCCAGGGCCTTGCTGTCGCGGCGGTCAGACGGCTCCCACACCACCGGCATGGCCAGGCGGTTGCCCCCCTGCCAGCCCTGGTGCAGCGTGCGTGAGTCCCACAGCAGCACGCTGCCAGCTGGCGCAGGCACCCGCCGCGCCTGCTCGTGTGCACGCTGCAGCAAAACGGCTCGCTGCTCCTCTCCCGACATGGCCTCCACCTTGCCAAAGTGCCCCTTGCTTGATTTCATCACAGGGTCGTCCATGAGGGTTTCGTACGTTCCGTCGTTGTGTGAGCGCAGCTGCAGGACAGTGGTGCTGCTTTGCTCTGTGTCGCTGGCGTTGATGTATGCGACCCCTTGGAAGGACGGTAGGACACCTGAGAGACCAGCATGTTTGTTCTGATCTGCATGCATCCAGAACGCGTTCTCGGTGTTCCCAGTGGGCTGTCCGTCAGCGCCGACACTGCCTGCCGTGAAAAATGGCTGGTCCAAGCCCACACACATCTCCTCAGCAGGCGTGGCGTGCAAAAGGGAATAAATGCGGCGCAGCTGCTTTGACAAGCGCACACCCCAAGCAAACTCCCCGTGCGCAAGGCCGAGCGTTGTGGCCATGCCTTTCCCGGGGGGGCCCACGGGGGTGGCGGCAGGCCACTGCCCCGGCACATCTTCGTCTGCCGTCTCAAGAAGCTGCTTTCGCTGCGCCTTGCATTGGCTGGGTATGGGTTGGGTAGTGTCTTTTATATTTGTGTACTTGGTTCTGGGGCTGGCTTCCAGGGCCCTTTTCAAGTCACGGCCAAAGGCAGCTCTCGCCGTGTGACATTCCTCTGCGGAGAACGCTCCAAGAACTAGTAGCGCCCCGTAGGTTTTCATTGCTTCCAACGCAGCAGACTCCCACCCATCTGACTCATAAATTACTGAAATGTTGTTTAGTTCATCTGAATTCATCAGAGGCGCGCATAACGGTGAGCTCAGGGAATGCTCCATATCCAGTGCGCGAGTTTTTGGCGTGGTGCTGTAAATGCGAAGTTGCCCGCTTGAATTGTGCCGCTTGGTTTAATCCAAACTTGCTTCTGGTAATATGCTGCACTAACTAAAATTTACTTTGTTTGGGCAGGATGCAAATGGCATTGGTGGATTGCACAAAAGCAACACCCCCCCTTTTTCTGGGAGTGGACAATGCCAGAGAGGATGAATGTGGCAAAAGTTGGCCCGTGAGCTGCAACAGGTCGCATTCAAATTCCCCGGAACTGCCAAACATATGAGGCTCGTTCTGCTTCGTGGTTGCATGGTCGCTTGTTTCTCCAGATAAAAATGAGCAGTTCTGGCGATGATGCCGAAAGTACCGGCGTGAAGCGTGCATTCATTGCTATTTCGACGAGCACCCAACCAGCAAATTCAGCTGGGAAAAGAATGAAACAGAGGTTTGAAAAATATGTGAGCGTTGCATGAACCTGTTTTCTTACAACTTCTTACGCATGCGCAGGGGCAGAAAGCAAGCTTCTGCGTTGAATTTGAAACCTTCCACACTTTCAATAGCCTGGACGTTACCATCTGACGAGTCCACACTGCCTGTTCAAGGCCAAACCCCTTTTAAGACTAGTATCTACGACTCCGAATTACCTTCTGGTACAAAAGAGGACACAGTTGTGCAAGTGTTGTCGCTGAATCGGCTGCTGGACGACTTCTTGCAGCAGCTTCATCGCTTGAGAGGTGACAGCTCTGAAGGCGACACAACAATGATGCACTTCATTGTGTCAAGCTCACTACCGCCCCACCTCAAGCAAACACTGCAGCAGTGGGCCAAGCAGATTTCACCTGGTCCACAGCCTGCAGCAACTGCCGGTAAGGCGCGCGCTTTACACCAATACAAAACGCTTCACCCACTAATATTGTATGCGTACAGAATGTGACGCTTCAAATCACTTTTGTGTCAAATGGCAGGTGCACGTGTGTCCTCAGCGAGCTTTTGAAGAATGCAGAGACCTCGCTTGCCAAGCCCCAAATAACCCTGTGCCAATGGAACGGGTGAGAAACGTTCTTTGTGGGCTGTTCAACCACCTGCTGAACTACTCCTCCCATGTCACTTCGGACACGATTGATACAGCTGAGTCTCCAACCCAGCCGCTTCTGGTCATTTCCGAGTACCGCCGGGTATCAAGCTTGCTGCACTTGCCACCTCGAACTCGCGAAGCCCTTGGGATCCAGGCCTCCCGGAAGGTGAGCTATCGGGCTGTTGGGGGTCACAGTATGAGCGGCACAGCAATCGACCTGCCGAGCTTGCTTGACCGCTGCCTCAGCCCAGGGGGGCGACACTTGCTTTTTTCTCAGCTGCTGAGCCCTTCAACTGATGCCGACGAGATCAATGGTGCTCTCGACATGGTTCAGTGGATACATGAGCACTCTACATCCCTGAATGCCTCAAATAGCCTTGAGTCCAGTGGGGTGTTTCAGTGGCGTGCGGATACAAGTAACAGCGTGACGAAGCGAATCGAGTCAATCGTTCCACACATGGTCAGGCTTGGTGACTTGAACAAAACGCTGCGAACATGCACGCAAGGTTTGCAGCAAAGCTCACCCAAAGTGTGGAAGAAGTTATGCGAGCAACTCTCAGCCTGGGGACACTGCCTAGGCGGACTGCTAGGATTGTGTGAACTTGAAGGCTGCCCCTTCACGCAAATGGTCGATAGCTACAATTTGACCCCCAGCATGATTGATGCAGTACAAACCGAGTTAGCATTCATCCGACGAGTACTGCAGCTGCCAGAGTCAAGCTCTGGTGCAGGTGATGATGGTGTGTCGTCCCACAGCCAAGATGCACAACTTCTTCCAGGTTACATGGATGCATCAGCGTTGTTCGTTGCTCGGGATGCTTCTGACGACTTGACAGAGCTGTGGTCATCTTTTCGTGCCTTGTCTGCATCAATCTCTGACGCAGCTGAAAGCCGTGGAGAAGCACTGCAGCAGAAAGTGTTCGGGAAGAACCTAACAGCATTCCAGGCGCCTGCAGGCGCTGAGCACACTGACATGAACAAAGAACCCAGCGTCATGCTAATCAACCACAAGTACTTTGGAGCCTGCTGGACGATCAAGCGGCATTCGAGTGTGCCTCTTGGCCCTGATTTGACAGCTGAGGCGCTTGAAAGCTGCCTCGCATTTGACAATATTCATATTGAGCTGCTGGCTTCGTTTGAAGATGGTCCAGAAATATGCTTCACCGATGCATTCTCAGAGGCAGCGAACCGAGAACTGCGCGCAGTGTGTCATGCAATCCTTCAGGAACAGGCAGCAGTCCACGATCGCATCAGTGTGCGCTTGCAAGCTGTGCACCCAAGCATCGAGTCAGGCCTCCTTGCGATGAATTGGCTGGATGTGGCCTATGCATTTGCAACCATCAGCATTGAGTGTGCCTATGTGCGCCCAACAATCGTAGTCGATTCACCAGGTCAATCTGTGCTCGATATTCAAGATGGCCGCCACCCCATTCAGGAGCTGCTGGTGCCGCAGTTCTTTCCCAATACCATTACACTTTCCTCAGACCTGCCGGCAGCACGGCCAGGGGACACTGGAGCTGCAGCTGATGACTCTACTCAAGCTCAGCATGGCAGCTGCTTGATCATCGCAGGCGCCAACAGCAGCGGCAAGTCAGTCTTACTGAAGCAAACTGGGCTGTTGCAAGTGCTGGCTCAAGCTGGAAGTTTTGTTCCTGCAAAAGCAGCTACCCTCTCGCCATCAAGCGGCATCTACACCCGTATTTCCACATCCGACAAGTGAGTGTTGCGTCTGGAATGTGCACTATGCAAGCAAAATCGACTGCTCGCAGAGCGTGGAGCGGCGTGTCTGCATTCCACGACGACCTTGGCCAAATGGTTAAAATGGCGCAAGCGGCAAGCAGCGGGCAGGACTGCCTGTGTCTCATTGATGAGTTTGTATGTGTCTGAGCGTGGCTTGCGAACAACATTTGCCAGCATCTGCGCGTATTTCATACACCTTGCGCTACTTGCAGGGCAAAGGCACCTTGCAGGATGACGGGGAGGCATTGCTGACCGGCTTCGTGAGCTTCTTCGCCCAGCAGCCCTCAGTCAAGGTGAGTATCGTTGGATGGAGGTGATACTGCACTGACTTCCAGCAACCTCTCTTGCAGTGTATCGTAGCAACACACTACAACATGCACACTGCGTTACAAAGTACTGTGGTGGATACTCCTGCAGGTTCCAGGCATTTGTCTGATTTGGTGCAAGTAGCCCACATGGGAAGCATCGATTCAGCAGAAACAGCTGATGTGCAAGCAGCATCCGATTTCCAGGCCGCCTTGGAACAGCCGTTCCACTTGCACCCAGGATGGACCTCAGGAGCCAAGGCTTTGAACTGTGCCCTCAAGGTGAGTTTCAGTGCACAGCTGTCAACGCACGACCAACCCAACCAGCTCATGCACAGAATGGTGTTAAGGAATCAGTTGTACAGCGGGCTCGTTCAATTCTGAACTACCTCCGTGCAACTCGTGACGCATCCAGGACTGACTCCAGCGGCGAGCTGTGCCTGCATGCATCCGTGCTCCCATCTCTGCAACGGATCCAACAAATCAGGGCTGAAACATAGGGCTTGACGCAGTGCTGCTGAGTTCACGTAGAATATATTTATGATGCAATGGCCTGGCCTCCGGGCCAGGCTCAACGCGCATACACCCCAGGCTGTCGCAGTGCCGGCCCCCCTCGTGAGTTACTTGATGAGCGCCCCACCGCCCCCCCCGTGCCCCATGCCGTAGTGCGTGCACCCATGTACGCTGCCGCTTGCCCGCCCAGCTGTGCGTAGAGCGCTGGCGCTGCACTCGTTTCGCTTGTACGCGGTGCCCCATTCAAAGATCGCCCCATGGGCCCGGCTGAAACGATTCGAGTGTGGCGACCCCTTGGGGCGCTGTCGGTTCGTGTGCCCGTGTACATGGGCCCAGCTGAGCCCCGGGCACTCTCGGAGGCCCGAGGCACAGCTGAAGATGGGCGATTGTACCTGGCGCTGCTTGGCTCGCCGTAATACGCAGGGGTGGGTGCCCCCGTAGCCGTCTCCGCCCACGTGCCGGCCTGAGGGGCCCCTGCTGTCACAGCGTGGGCCCCCCGCCCATTTGTGTGCACGGGCAGCACAGGCCCATTGGCGGCGCTGGAGACTGCGCCGAAATATCTCCCCCGCATACTCCCGCGTGCACTGCTGGGTGCCGCTGCTGGAGGCGGCTGGGTCGCAGGCTGACCGCTGGTGGGTCGCAGCGACCAAACACGTCTGCCACGATTTGGAGCTGCTGCAGCCCGGGCACTAGGCCCAGAGGAGGGGGGGGCTGCAGCTGGCCCTGCACCCCCCCTCGCGCTCCGTGCACTTGCCCCTGGCACATATGCTGAAGTGGGATCGGAGCTGGCCACTGCCGTGCGCCGTTGGTATGTAAACAGCGCTGGGGCCGGAGCAGCCCCTCCAGCTTGCGCTGTGCCCCCACCTCGCGTGGCACTGCCAGGGCGCGGACTGCGGGATCGCCGGGCACTCGAGGCACGAGTGGCGCCGGCGCCCCCCGGCCCCATGCCCTGGCCATATCCGGACGAGCGCACGTAGTTGTAGTTCACCCGTGTGATGGGATTCACCGCGCCGGACAGGCCATATGTGGTGGGCGTGCGGCGCCCAGAGGAGGGGCGGCCTGTGCTGCTGGTCGCCTGCGACGCTGCGTCGTCCCGTGAGTCACCACCGCTGCCAGTTCCTGCGTACACAGCTGCAGCACGAGCTCGGGAGGCGGAGGGGGGACGGCTGCGGGCGGACTTGCTGGAGTGCTTGGGGCGCCTGCGGGCACTGCTAGGCCGGCTGCGGCGTGAGCTGCCGGACCTGCGGCCACGACTGTTCTCACTTGCACCTGTGCTCACAGAGGCGCCCTCCCACGCATCGCCTCCTGCACCCGAGTCCGGGCGGGCAGCGCCCCGCTGTTTGGCCCGCTCGCTGCTGTCAGTTGATGAAGTGCGTGCTCCGCTCGCTGCCTGCGATACATGCGTGCTTTCTTCAGCTGGTCGCTGCGACCTCGGGGAGTCCTTGTGAGGGTGTGGGAAGTCATCGCTCGGCTCTGGGCTCTTATGGCTGTGCGGTTGCACAGGAGCAGCAACGTGGTGTTCTTCATCATCTGACTTGTGTTCCGTGTTCCGTGTGACTGGCGGCACCGTTGAGCCTGCTCGGTGCTTTGAGGGCCGGGTGCGGGAACTGGTGGGGCGTCGAGCGGCCTGCTCAGCTTCCAGCGCCTGCAGCTTGGCCGCCACAGCATCCTGGGCAGCCTGCTCAGCCGACACCCCGGCACCAGTGGTGCGGGCGGCATTGCGGGGATGAGACTCAATCATCATCATCCCGCCGCCAGTCCTGGCGGGGGGCGATGTGTCGCCGCGGGATGCAGAGTATGGGCCCACCCCGAAGCCTGGCGCATCTCCCTCGTGCAGTGCATCTTGGGAGTCCAGCACTACTGCTGGCGACTCCATGTCGATAATTCTAGCCCCCCCCTTGCGGGCTGGGGCCGGCGAAGACAAAGAAGCCAGGTCAAGGGAGGGTACCTTTTCGGATCCCCCCCTTCTCTCAGAACTAGCAGCCCGTACTGCAGGCGCCGCCCCTCGACCACGCCGGGTAGTGGGTCGAGCTGCGCCCGTTCCACCGTCACTTTCAGGCGAAGCAGACGCAGCGGGCGACTGGGCTGCGCCTGCATCAGTGGCTCCCGGTCTGGGCTGAGCTGATTCCACTCCCCCCGCCGCCCGCTTTGGGGAAGCTGTCGCTGCGGGCTGCACGGAAGAGGAAGCTCCATGGGTGGTGACATTTTTGTTCTCGTCTGTGTTCTTGGGACTTCGAACACCAAGTGCTGTCGTGGGCCGGGCTGCGTCAGCACGACGTCGGCTGGGGGCGACGCTCGCACTGCGACCAGCCGCACGCGTGCTTGCAGCAGCACGGACATGCTCTGAAGGCACGCCTATGGCCTCTTCAGACGAAGAATCTGTTCCGTCTGCAAGCTTGTTCCGACGTGCAGGGTGCGCTGAGGCTGCCCTGGTCGGGCGGGCTTTGTGGCTGACACCGACACCCTTACCTTCAGCATCCGCTTCGCCGCTGACGTCCAGGTCCTGTTGAGCCTGGGGATGGCGTAGACGGGGGGATGCGGCTCGGGTGCCGCTGGGCGCGCCAGCAGAGCTCTCTGTCGGAACACTGTCCATTGTGTCAGTCCGCTGTGTTCGCACTTGCTCTGAAGGCGGCAGCGACGATGATGGAACATCACGAATGGCCGACGTTGCCCTGGTAGCTGGCAAAGACGAGGCGGGGTGTGCGCTTTGGGGTCGCCTGGACCCTCCCCTCGACCCCCCTCCACCAGTCTCGTAGGCATCTGCCAGCAGCGAATCTGGGTCCACAGACTGCCCCACACCACCACGGGATGACACCACTGCTGCTGCTGACACAGGGCGAGGCGACACTGTTGAGGGGGTGCTGCCACTGCTGCTTTGGGGGGGGTCAAAAGACGGCGTGCTGCTCCCCTCCCGCGGGCTCAGCTCCCCTGTTGTCACCATCCGCTGGGCGACCAGGAAGTACGTTGTGGTGGCGTGGTTGTGGCTGCGTCGCTCCACACTTTGCTTCAGCGTGCCCCCATCCACGCCCAGCTGCACCACCTTCTCAAGCACACGAGAGTCGATTTCAGAGGAGCGGTCTGGGAAGGGGGTGACTGCAGGCGGCACCGTGCTCACCTGTGTGTACCACGGGTGCTTGCGGATGTCTGCTGCCGTGTACCTGGAGCGAGGGTTTGTGTTGAGCATTCGGCTGATGAGGTCTTTACAGGCTGGGCTGAGCCAAGTTGGGAAGGTGTATCGTGCGTTAAGGATCTTGTCGTACAGTGCGGCGGTGTTGGCGTCCTCAAACGGCAAGTAGCCTGCAACCATAGCGAACAGCACAACACCCAGGCTCCACCAGTCGGATTTGGTGCCGTCGTATCTGTGACCCGCAATCATCTCAGGCGCAGCGTAGCAAGGCGACCCGCAGGCAGTCTTCAGCACCCGCCCCTTCTCCTGGATATTGCTCAGGCCGAAGTCAATCACTTTGATGCGGTAGCGGCCGTCTGTGTTCCGACTCATGAGCAGGTTTTCCGGCTTCAAGTCCCTGTGAATGACGCCCACTGAGTGTAAATAGTCCACCCCGTCCACAATGTCGTGGAACAAGCGGGCTGCATCAGGCTCCCGCAGGCGCCGTTTCCTGACAATGTATTTGAAGAGCTGCACATCAACATGTTGAGTGCAGCCGCGGCCACTGCACGGTGGCTGCGTGGGGGTGCCAGAGGCTCCGACGTACCTCGCCTGAGTCGGTCAATTCCATCACCAAGAAGATTTGCTTTGGCGCATCAATCACCTCCATCAGCTGAATAACATTATGATGCCTGACTTTCTTCAGGATTTTGATTTCGCGGGAGACACGCTTTACGTCGGCAATCTGCGTAGGAGAGCAAACGACGTTTCCTCAATGTCGCGCTGTGACCTCAGCTGAGGCTGCTGTTGGGAGCTAACACGAGATGCAGAACACAAAACCAAACATCGATCGGCATGCATACACTAATAGAACGTAATTTGGCTTGCGCTCTGGTCGGCGGCTTGAGCAATGCAGCTGCCATATACCCAACGGCAGCCGTGTCGCTGGCGGGGCACGTACCTCTCTGATCTTGTCCTTTTCCAGAATCTTCACGGCCACCTTCTCGTTGGTGAGAACATGAGTTGCGATCTTGACTTTACCGAATGTACCCTGGCCCAGCGTTTTGCCCAAGATGTAGCTTGAAAGCGGCCCGCTTGTGCTGTGGTGCGGTGTTGTGCCTGCAGACGCAGCCGGCTGAGTACCACTGCTAGTACCCCCAGTAGTACCGCCACTCATAACACCAGCACGGGAAGAGCTAACCACCCTGTCCCGTGGGGCATATGCATCAGCTGTACGTGTAGCTGAACTGCTCCCCCGTCTGCGGGCAGATGACGGCCGGCTGTACCCGTAGCTGCCAGCCGCACTGGACGGCCTGGAAACCGGCATTCTGCTGCAAGCTGCAAGGAGTCACGAATGTGGTTTGCAGTGTGTTAGGACGGTAAGATTGATTTGTTGCAGCGTACCGCTGCATTTCTGAAATGCCAAGGCATCGCGGCCTGCCAGATGGAAGGCCTCAGCATCGGCCACGAAATGTCTCCCCCCTTCACAAGCTCCTAACAGATTGCATAATTTCGGGCGAAACTTGAGTTTGGAATCGCACAAAATAATTGCTAATGGAATAATGTGTGTGCCACATCGCATGATTCTCTGGAATGATATCGATGTGTGGTGCTCGACCGTGCATTGGTCGCGATGCGACAAGCCAGCCGCGTCAACCGTCAAATATATTCATATGATCACAGCCAAAGTGCTGCCAGCAGTGCATCTCTCTGCACTGGCTTTGAAAGCACCAGATCAGCCCCCGCCTCAGCGAATTCCTCCCGCTCCGCTTCCAGAGAATTCCCTGTGACTCCCACAATGCGGCCAGCGTACCCCGCCGCCCTCAGCTGGCGGGCTGCGTCAATACCACTCAGACGAGGCATTGAGTTGTCCAGGGTAATATGCGAGGGAACCCAAATCGATGAGCTCGTCGGCATGCCTGCCACAGCAGTGCCTTCGCCCTTTTCAATGGCTATGGCACGCTGCACAAACTCAACCGCTTCCACTCCATCTCGTGCCGTGGCCACCGCACGAACCCTGGATTGTCGCACAAGCATCCTGCTGATTATTCGCCGAGTGGAGTTGTCGTCATCAACCACCAAAATACGCACGGGTTCAGCGACCAACTCCTCACTTGTGCCAATTGGAAGCCAGCTTGCCGAGCTGGTGACCCCTGCTGGCGTGGTCGGCATGTCAGCACCAGCAGGCGCTTGGCGCAGTGGAGGAGCTATCGACTGCACGTTCAACATATCGCTTAATGCACTCGCCCTGCGTTGATCTAGTCCGGGGGACAGCCCTAAATGCAGGTCGCTTGGTTTTCCAATGTGCACCAACGCCGTGATGGTGAATGTACACCCAGTGTTAAGGCCATCACTGTGTACAGTCACGTCACCGCCATGTGCCTGCATTGCACGTTTGGCAATGTTCAAGCCCAGACCTGTGCCCTCGTCGCCTGTATGTAGCCGGGCGAATGCTTCGAACAGCGAACTTTGCTCAAACTCACTCATTCCCTGGCCATTGTCTCGAATGACAATGCGAAGCAAGCAGGCTGCACCCGGAACAGCCCAAGGGCGAGCAATCGTCTCCATATTTGTATGCGCCAGGTTGCTGACTGCACTCAATGCCGTAGGCTGCACAGATGGGTTGTCGCTGGCTGAGGACTTGGTAGGCAGCCGTGATCGAGCGACCCGCCCGTCGTCAATAGACTCAACAGTGTCTTCTCTTGAATGCCACTGGACAAGCGCTCTTGTAGTGGCAGGTGCTGCAGACTTGCTACTTGATACTGCACCTGCCAAAGTAGCGTTGTCGTGGGGCTGAATAGAGCCTGGAGCAAGCTCGTTGCCGTTCGACCGGTGCAGCGAGCCCGCTACAGGTGTGTGGGTGACGATTGTGGCATCTGATCCAGTGCTGCTCTTGAGACCCGACATACAGCTGTCTCCCATGGAGCTGGCTGTGTTGTCTGGAGTGGCTAGCGTGGGAAACACGGCAGCTATGGGCCTAGGCTCCGTCTCGTCGGCTGTCTCGTCAAGCCCTTGGTGGGCGAAAATGTCCACTGGCACAACTGAGGCTCTGCACATGACATAGCCGCCTGCAGGCGTATACCTGCTGCCATTGAGCAGAATATTTACCATGGTTTGACGAATGCGCAGTGAGTCGCCCACCAGCTGAAGGTGCTGCAGCTGGGTGTCAGGCAGGGTTCCGTGCATGCGAAGCTGCACGCCTGCACTGCGGTATGCTGGGCTCACGTGGTTCTTGACCGCCCGCCATAGGTGCTGTAGACCAAATGGCGTAGCAATTAGTGCCGAAATGCCTGCCTCCAGCCGTGCCAGGTCCAGGGTGCGGTCCAGCAGCTCCTGCATATGTTGCAGGGAGGAGTGTGCATCCCGAGCTGCTGCATGAATCACGGGGAAATTTGGCTGGCTTGATGGGGACCGAGGTGAAATCTTGGCCAGAATACTGCCCCCTTTTGGGCCAAAAAAGGCGTTCCTTGTGGCGCTGATACCATCGCTGCTGTCCACACCGCCGCCACCACTGCTGTGCTGTGGCTCTGCCCGCCTGTCTCCCCTGCTGGGCTGCATTGCAGCTGCAACTGCAGCTTCAGCTGGTACGTCCACGTGGCTCACAGCATCCTGCAGTTTCACGCTGGGCTGGCTTGATATGGGGAAGCTTCCGAACTCTACCGGTACCGGTGCACTTGGCACAGTCAAAGCAGAGGCGCTTCCAGCTTTCAGCAGGCTGTCTGCTTCGCTGGGGAGTGAGACATCATCGACAGGCTGCCCGCTGTCGTTGCACGTGTTGGAAAACACTCCCGGCATCAGTGCGTGCTCACCACCGCTCAGCCTCGGGATAGCGTCCAGTTGCTCCGCGCTGGCGTGAAACGAGACTGCTGGCAATGTCCTCTCAGCACTTTTGGCAAGCCGAACAGCTGAAGGACCCTTGGCTGGCTCAGGCATGCTAGCTGACAGACACTGCACTTGGCCGTTTGCGGGTGCGGTAACTGCGCTGGGTGCGCCACTGTGGTACGTGACACTTTGGCTGCCATCATCCGTGCTGCTGTCCCCGGGTCCAGCCCCATCATTCGGGAGCGATTGGGCATGCGCACTGCTGCTGGACAGCTGCAATGAGTTCATGGTCAACACAGATCCCTGTGGGTGCATCACTGAGCGGCCATCTGCACTGGATTTGGCTGACCGTACTGAGCTGCGATCGGCAAACGAGCTGCCACTGAGGGAAGTGAGCACTGATGCTTCGGAGCTGGGGTGCACCCCCACAATCATACGCTGGGGGGCATCGACAAAATGGTTCACCTTGACCCGGCTGTTTTGTGCTGCTTGTATTGTGGGTTGGTACCCTGTTTCCGTTGCTGCTTTCGCCCTGTTGTGTGCACTTTCGTCCAGCAGCAGCGGAGTCAAGCTGACCTTCCTGGTCTTTGAACGCTTAGCGCTAGATGTAACACCCGCCGCAGGCCCACTGGCAGGACTAGGCCACTCAGGGGGGGGCTCAAGCCCCGGAACCCCCCCCATACGCCCCTCCTCCATGTCCACAGTGCTGGACATGGCTGCATCCAGTTCTGGCAGTGTGTACTGCAGCTCCCCAGCCTTGTTGCACTCGTGCAAGATCTCACCCACAGCCAGAACAGCGGTGTTTGCCGGCACACGCACCTCGTGGGAGATGTAACGCAGAAAGCGAGTGAGCGCGTCCATTCGGAAGCTATCTTCCCATAGTAGCATGATGTAGGCCGCAGCTGGCAGCAAAATGCCTGTAATGAGGCCTGTAGCCCACACTAGCGGCGGCGAAGTGACCTCCGCTGGGAGAACAAACTCTAGCAGAACGCCAGGCAGCGCAAGTGACACAGTCAGCAACGGCACTGCGCGGGCAATGGCAACCTGCATGACCCGCGAGCGCAGCAGAAGTCCCGCTGCAACAGCCCAAATAGCAAACTCTGCTACTAGCAGTAGGTTCAGGTAAGGCAGGCTTCTGCACAGGCTTTCACTCTGGTTAGAGCCGGTAATGGCGCACCCCGTCTCGCCAAGCTCCACTGCGTTGGCGATGAACCAGAACACGGTGCGCCAGCTCCAGTGCAGCCACACATTGAGGATGTTGTCCAAAGTTGCAGGGGAGATGTGGCACAGCTTGGAGGCCCAAATCCACAGCTGTCGCCTGCTGCTCGACGGCTGTCGCAGCTGGAACAGCTCAGCGCTTGTGACATCCATTGTGTGCAAAAGGCCGATCCCTAGGGGGGTCATGACAGCGTTAGGGCTACGTCCCAATAGTGCTTGCATTCCCAGTGCTGATCGCAAACTGATTGGGGTGGGCAGAGCTATCTCAGCGACCGAGCCGACCAGGGTGAATGAGCCCATCATCAGCCAAAACATGGCCATAAGCTGGCCCATGAAAGCGGCCCTGTCAGTCAATGCCGGGCGGTACGTGCCCTCATACCATGCAAAAATTGACTTCTTTGGAGCCCTAGAGTCGCACATCCACGAGTCCCCTTTGCATAGCAGGACTAGCTCACGGCACAGGGCGCAGCGACCTCGCGTCGAAGCGAGGCCAGGAGCCAGCAGCCCAAACGATAAAAGCAGCGTGGCAATGCTACAAATCAACGAAACAAACACAATAGCAGTTTTCAAATCACCGCCGCTGACTCTTTTGATCGTGGCCACTCGGTCAGTGGATTCTTCGCGAACTCTAAAAAACAGCGAATCGTGCAGCAGTGCTGCGGCTGCCAGTTGCATTGCAAGCAGCAGTGCCACCATAGCAAAAAAACGCGAAGGGCTTGCACAAAGCGCAAAGCAGCTGCATCGGTTACGCTGCCTGCTGTGTGCATCATGGAAGTCATCAGGGTGCGCCGCTGACGTGCTTGAACGCTGAGCCTGCGATAGCTGTGGCCGCCTCATTGATTGGCAATTCAGCCCCGTTGGCGCAGGCAATAATCACAAATCGATGCAGTGTAGCAAGTGCTGGGAGACCACAAACAGTGCATTTCAAACCTCAGCCGCTGCACAGCGACCGTTTAGGCTTGTGATAGTGTGAAGCTTCGTGTGCAGCTGCCGCTGGCGTTACACGGCGACAGGTCAGCTACCCCCCCAAACTAGGCTGCATCGGCTCCTGCAGCCCGCAGAACTTCCCACAGCCACAACGGACAAATGTTTGCCCATGCAAACTACTTCTTTACCCTACAGGGCATCGCTCAGCCGACCGTGCCCCCGGCCCCAGGGCAAGCCAGGGCGGCGGCCCCAGCATGCGGGGCCTCACGGGTCGCGCTGCTTCTGCGCCAACTGCCGCTACTCAGCTGCCTCCTGGGTCTCATACACCTCCGCTTTGCGCTGTAGGCCGCTGAAGAGCTCCTGCAGGGGTCCCAGTGCCCCCATCATGAGCCCCACGTTTGCCTCCTCCCCCCCAACCAGGGCCATGACCACGGGGTATAGGGCGCACTGCACCACCACCAAGCCGTCCACAAAGCTCACAATGCTGCGGGTCTTGCCGAACTGCAGCTTCTCAGCCTGCGAACAGTTCAGCGTGCGCAATGCTGCGCATGACTAGCGCCGCTTGCCTCACCTGACCAGCCGCTAGGGCAAACACACTGGCAAGGAGAGTCTCCACTCCCTCAATTTCCGCCCTAGGTGCATCCGTGGTGGTTACTGTATACGGACGGGTTCAGCCAGAGTGCTGCGTGGCAGCAAAGTGCACCAGTGTGTGTATGTCTGAGACACAACACAGCCCGCAACTTGGAGCTGCACACACCTTTGATGACAGACAGTCCATACGGGTTGGAAACTGCGATTCCTTTCAAACCGGGAATTCTGCAATGTCAGTGTGCTGAGGGAGCATGTGAGTTTGCGGCAAACAGACATACCGCTCAATCACTTGGGCCAGGGCTGCGGTAATTGAGCTATCCTGCGACAGAGGTTCGATGAGTGAACGCGAGATGACTGCTGTGCCCTGCCAGTGGCTACGCACAAGGTCTCGAGGTGCAGTTATCTGGGTTGCGATCCCTGACTCCGCATTTGCGCTTGCCATCCTGCTGCTGCTCAAGGCTGTCTCCTTTGGCGGGGTCGGAGTGAAGCAGATAGGTGATTTTGCTCCAACTGGCGACAGCAAGACAATAAGCTCAGCGGCTGTTGACTGCGAACGAAACGTTCATCAAGACAAGACTTAAATGGTTAGGCTTGCCAGCGCACCAGATCATGCATGTGAGGCTGGTCAGCAGCCGAGCTTACCCCCTGCACAGCTAGCCAAATGATTTTTCTTGAGGTGCATGACTGGCTGCAGAAAAAATCAACATAAAACACAAAGCACGCACAGAATCTCAAATCAAATTGTGGGTTGATTTCACTTGCAAACTGCAAGTTCAAACCTTCGTTGGACAGCAGGCTGCACACAGACGATTCGACTTTCTCAAGAAATGGCGTCAGTGCTCGCAAAAGCTAAGCAGCTGTTGACTCCAGCGGCATCATGGTACGGCCAGCAGCTGACACAGAGACCAATCGTCACCAAGAGTATCACCAGTTGTGTGTTGTTCATGGTCGGGGATGGAATGGCACAGTCCATTGAAGGCAAGGGCATGGATGTCGCCCGTTTGGCCAGAATGGGCATCTGGGGCGGCATGTTCGGCGTGATGGCCCACGGTTGGTTTGGCATGCTGGAAAAGCTGGTGACATCCACTGGTAACTGGGGCGCTTTCTACCGCGTGCTGTGGGACCAGGTGAGTGTGATTGTATTACGCTGCCTTCGCCGGCCAGCTCAGGCAGCCAGCAGGCGCACGCGCCAGTTTCACCACCATGCCACACACACGCACTGCAGCTCACTTGGACTCCAGTGGTGAACGTTGTGTTCTTCGTTGTCGGCGGAATACTGCGTACGGGCAATCCTGCTGTTGGATTTGCTGAGGCGCAGGACAAGCTTTGGGCTGTGCTGCCCGTGAATTGGACAGTGTGGCCAATTATTCAAGCTGTCAACTTCACAGTGGTGCCACTGCAGTACAGGTACGTATATAGCCCCATGCATGCCGCTCCACTCACGCCAACTTGCACTTTGGAACACCACAGAGTTCTGTTCGTGAATGTGGCCAGCATCTTCTGGGCTGCTTTTCTGTCATCAGTGCTGAATGAGCAAGTGCCTGATGCACCCAGCGTAGTGCCAACTGGAGAGGGAGCTGCGCCCGCCTTGCGAGGAGGGCTGCAGGAGGCCCGCTGATCCCCCCCCCCCAACACCACTCGTTCATCGAGGCATGCACAGAGTGCACCCCAGGGGTGTGCCTAGCGCTGCCGCTGCGACACACACCTCTCCGCTTTTCGTCAACAAGAACACATAGCAGGTGAACACGTTAGACACACTATCTGGCAGCTTGGAAGAATGCATTATGTGCGTCAACCCACCCATCACCCAGCACCGCCAAGTGCTGTATCGAGCTCATGCTGTCTCATTATCGCTGGGCTGCATCAGGTGCAGTAGGTGCTTGTAAGTCAAGGCAGTTGAGTGGTCCATGAACATACGGCCGGACCACTGCACCCGGCAAAAGTGCTCTTGGTGAGCAGCAGCCCCCCCCTGCAGCTCTTGGGGGGTGTAGTGCCGCACTTGGGGGGGGGTCAGCACCTTGCCCCCCCCATCACAAGGGCTCTCAAAAGCAGCGCTGGGCAGCACACTGAGCATACGCACATCCTGCAGCTCGCCTAGCTGGGGGTGCAGGGCCCTCAGCCCCACTTTGGGGGGGGGCGTCGGCCCCGCTAGGGGGGGGTCCATTTTCCCCCCAGGTGCTTCACCGCACCCACTTGCACTCTTTGAAGCCTGCGTTACACGGGCAATCAAATCGCTGCCCATATGTCCCGACTGGAGGCCTGTTTGTGTAGGTCGTCTAGCCGTAGCTTGTGTTGTGGCCGCAAGTGCCACATAGGGGTCATGAATGCTCACCCCCCCCTCATACGGCAACGGAAAAACACTCGCATCAGCGCTGCCGTCCCAAGCACACGGAACATGCTCGTACTTGTACTGCAAGTGGAACAGACACCCCGGCAGGTAATACTGCATGCGAGCCAGGACATGCGAGTGCATGTTGATGGGGCCCTCCAGCTCCCCCCAGAACAAATCCCGCTCGGATGGGCCCATCAAAGCTCGCTTCGCTGCGGCTGACCAGCGCAGAGGGGGTGCAATCACTGTTTTTACGGCCCCCCAAGCCCCCTTCAGAGCCCCCCCTGCCAAGCGAGCTGCCTGTCTGCCGGCTGCAGACTGTGCCCTCTCCACCCATAGGTCCGCCACTTCCGACGCCCACTGCATGTTGGACAGCTCCTGTTTCACTGCAATCATGCCTGCTATATTGAATCTGGGTGTGACGTCATCCCCATGCACCAGGCTGTGCGCCCAGCCCTCGCAGGCGCGGGCCAGGTCAAGCGACATGCACGGCCCTGGTGCAATGGCGAACACCTCCAAGTGTTCCAAGGCAATATTTGTCGATGCATCGGCGCTGGTGGCAGCATCGGGGGATTCATGCTCATGACTGGCCGTGGACCTGGGAAAATGCCCCCCCCCAACAGTCCCCGGCAGGGGGCCCCCCAACACATCTGAGCCACCCAGCGCAGACTTTTCGAAGCGCAAAGATGTGTATGCATGTTGAACTAATGCAGGTCCCTGTCCATGCTCCCCGTGTTCCTTCAAGAACAGCGCCTCGTTTCTCAAGATCAGCCCCGCCAGTGTCGCCACCCCTGCACCCATTGAGTGACCAGTGAACACCACGCGGTAGTGCGGAAATTGAACAGCAGCTGCTCGCAACTTTGGCCCACACTCCTGCACCAATGTGCGCGCACAGGCCAGCATGCCGTGGTGAGCCAGCCCCCCCAGGAAGGGTGCAGGCGCCACCATGGAACTGATGAAGGCGTCGTCCAGGCTCCAGCTGCCCCGCACTGTGCATGCAATGGTGCCTGCAGTGTGGTTGATGGTCATGAAGTACGCTGCACTGGGCATGTCCGCGGTGGACTCCCAGTTTGCCCCCAGCAGGCTATTGTCGTCCTGCCCAATTTGCTGCAGGGCTGCCTGGGGGGACGGGGCGTAGCTAGCGTGAGCATGCAGCGTCCACGTGGCAAAGTCCGCTGCAGTGTTTTGGTCCTGCACTGGCTGCACGCGGGCTGCTGAGGGGGGGGTGGGGATGGGGTTTGTGGGGCCCACCCCCATACGCACCTGGGTTCGCCAGCCAATGGCCAGGAAGAAGCTCAGCACATCTGTCGCTAGATTCAGCGACTCTGTGGCGTCCAGCAAGCTGGCTAGGATCAACTTGTGCTTTGGGGGCAGTGAGCTGAGTACGCTGGGGAAGTGTGTGTCCACCGTCTCAAGAATACGTCTGGGCAGCGTGGGGGGTCGGCGTCGAGGCAATCCTGAAGCAGGAGACGGGCCAGCTGGTCGTGCTTTGTGCTGCACCATGCGAAGCTGGTGGGATATGTTAGTGGGTATGCTATGCTGTTGTGCATGTCGTCTGGTTGCTTGGGGCAAAACTGGCGAAATTGACGGCCGCAAGCAGCGCGAGAAATGCGGCTGAAGAATAGTCTGTCGAGCTTGCATAACTTTTTGTGTGCTGTGGAACTTGAGGTGTGGTGTACCAACCAAATAACTGAACAATCAACAGTGGATTCCGCCAGGCCAAACTTGCCAATGTGCTCCCGAGCGACAAGGGTTGAGAGAATTTTTCGAGGAAAATACTCTGATCTAGGACAGCTGCTGCTAGCAGCTCTGCACCGAGTGAAGAGCTGCAAACGCAGCACAATAGTACAGCCACAGCAGCCTGTGCATAGCTTCTTGAACCCACTCCCAATTTTGTTTGTTTGCTCGGAGGCAGCAAATTAGAGTGCAAGATCCCAATCATGCCGATGGGTTTCCTGCCCCCTCGTCCCCCCGGCATGGGGCCTGCTAATTGGCTATGAGGGCAACTGGTGGGCATGTGTCGACTGGCAACAGCAAATTGTCATTATTTGAAGCAAATGGCATGATGTTCTTGCAACTTCCAGTGGCTGCTGATCTCAGACATACTTTCTGCAAGTCTGCAAGAAATTTTGCGCACTTGCACAGCTTGCTCAATCATCGATTGCCACCATGGCTAGCTCCGATACAAGCACACATGCACATAAGCTTATAATTTGGGATTTCGATTGGAGCATGATCAACGAAAATTGTGACGTGTGGGTCCTGAAACACCTGGATGGTGTGCGGAGCGATGGCGAGCAGCAAAGCCAGACGGGCGGAGCCGCTTCGGTGCACGCCGCGCAGGTTGCACCAATAGAAAAAGATGCCATCTCGGGCATGAACTTGGTAGAAGTCCAGCAGAACTGGATGAAAGCTGCTCGTGAAGGCGGCAAAGCCGTGCTTCCCAGGAGCTCAGCTGAAGCGCCCAGCACCTGGACCACTGCCATGCATGCGTTGTTTGAAGAAGCTGCATACAGGGGACACACGCTGGAGCAGGTGCACGAAGCCATGGCTGCAATTCCGGTGTTTCATGGCGTGGTATCCGCTATTCGCGACTTACACTCCGCAGGCGTCACCCACGTTGTGTTGTCTGATGCCAACACATATCTCATCGACACGTGGCTGAAAGCGGCCGGCATTCGAGACTGCTTCAAACATGTTATCAGCAACCACGGCATTATAGGCTCCCTTGAACATGGCCCCATGGGTGCCACATCGCTATCAGTGCGGGCGCTTCAGCCACAACACCAGCAACACGGGTGCAAGAATCCCTGCCCCCCTAACCTGTGCAAGGGGGGCACATTGCTGACGTTTCTGCATGCGGAGTTTGGTGGCTCACCCCAGCAATGGCCTGCATTGGCGTATGTGGGGGATGGGCGTGGAGACCTGTGCGCGCTGCTGCAATTGCCGGAGGGGTCATCGGCCATCGTGAGGGGGGGGTACCCGTTGGACAAACACTCCGCACCCCTGCTGCCTTCTGCTCAACAAGGCAAGGAAGAATCTTACAGAACGCTGAAGGTGCCGGCATCGCCGTGGGCAGCTGGCGCCTGCCAAGTGGGGAGCGATGCGGCGCTCGGTGAGGTGAGTGTGAGAAGTGGGTGGCTCAGAGCTGAACGGAAGCTGTGGCACGATGGAGAGGAACTCATTGGACACCTGCACAGCTTTGCGTCATCCTCTGATACAAGCTAATAATTGGTTTTGCGCTGGCCTGGTAGCTGCAAGGGCAATGTTTGAACAACGCAGCGTTGACGCGAGCATAAACAAGGCCAAGCTGCCACCCCCTGAGACACCCTTGCCTTGCTTTTAGCCCAACTTTGAGCAGGCCACCGTCAAAGACGTCAGTTCTATCGTGATTATATCTGTGGTGTCTTTGCTAGATGCATTCTTTGTCCGCGGCACGCTTGATTTGATGCACGCAAAGCCTGTGTCACAAATTCACGCACGTTACGGTGAACATGGCATCGTCTTCAGCTGAGCGAAAAGCACCGACAAAGCAAGAAATCGAGGATGTTCAAACAAAGTTGGAAGAAATGAAGGTCGAAAGTATGTCATGCTGCAACCAACCCGTTTTCGCTGCACTCATGGCTGAGGTTTGTGCAGTGGAGGCCAAGTGTGCAGCTCTTCGCGCCGAGGCACGGCGCATGGTCTCAGCCATCAAGAGCAACTATAACTGCGAAATGATGAAAATCCCAAAGAAAATTCGATCCATGAACTTGCAAGAGTTCATGCACGAATGCGGTGGCGACATTGCAACAGTCATGGCCCGAAATCGCAGAAGAGCGTTAGAATCACGTCGAGTTGGACCATCCTCATCTTCATCATCCAGGTATGTGATCCGCAACGCATGCGAGAATTGCTCCAGAGCAACTGTTTTGTTTCAGGCCAATGGCTGCTACCGTCGTCCGTGGGGCAAGGCCAGCAGGGTACGGCGCAACTGTGAAGGTAAGCAGAGATTTTGCAGCGTGGCACCGACCTGGCCACAATGAGTTTCACACATGCGCAGCGCCCACGCGTCCCTTCAAGAAATGCTGCATTACCTGCCACTCCTAGCGGTGGCCGCGTTCACGGCCCTGTGGCGACACCTGGCATTGCAGGCACAAACAGCCGCCAAGCAGCCGGGACCGGCAGCAAGGCACTGCGGGTAACAGGCACGGCCTCCACACCCGCCTTCACACCTGCAGCCGTAAGTCCCCGCATATATCACTCCAACACACCAACCCCTACATTCTCACATTGTGTTCTGTGTTCCATGTGCAGGCCCGCCTCCCCCGTAAGGGCGAGGTGATCATGTCCACTCGAGGCTCCCCCCTGGGCTCCTTTGCTGCGTCCCGTGTGGTGGTCACGGGCACGCCCTCCACCACAGCGCCTGCAGCCGCCAGCACCGACACGGCAGCTGCGCCCGCCTCCATCGCCCTGGCCCTGGAGTCTGCCGCGGGGGGGGTGGTGGAGCTGAGGGACGCCTCCACTGCAGCCGCCCTGTCACAAGCGGAGAAGCAGGAGGCTGCCTCCAAGATCGCCAACCTGCAGGAGCAGCTGAACTCTTTGATGGCTGCGCTGCAGTGAGGGCCTCGGGAGGCACTGAGGCCCCCGGGGACCTGTGGGCCCTGCTTGCTTGCGTCATGCGCTGAGCTTGCCCATCCTCGCAAGGCTTGCGAGGGGGGCAACGGACACAGCAAGCGCTTGAATGCGGTGCATAGCGCTGCATGTATACGAATGGGGCGTATGGGCAGCTGCGCGTGAGCGCTGCATGCGCGGATTCTTTATCGCTCGCCAGGGGCAGGTGCAGGGCCTTGCGCTCCGGGGGCGTTATGACGCTGCAGAAGAAAGGTGACCTTCTCGTCAGTGTCTTGCCATAGGTATGCGAGCTCATCTGACCGCGACTCGTGTGCATTTGCGTTGAACTCCTGCAAAAATGCATGCTGCGGAAAGTTCACTCTTCGCCGACGTGGCGCAGCACAAACCGATCTTGCTTGTGCCAAGTAAAACTGACGCACATTTCCGTCCTCCGGCAAAGTCTGTAGATTCCTGAGCACCCATCTGTACAATTTTGGGGCTGCAAACATCCGCTTTGCCATTGCAGCCTCGACTGCCAAGCGCCCAGCCATTCTTCGCCGAAGGAAAATTCTACTTTCGACAGACACTGCGACAGACCGCACAGGTGCGTGTTTATACAGAGCCAACAGAAATTGTTGAATTGCACTGAAGACATTCTCAATTGCCCCTTACCGTCGTAATTGAGAGACACGCAGCGACTGCAGCGCCCCCCTGCTGTGTGTGGCGAGACAGGAGAGGATGGCAGGCTGCGTGCCAAGACACGATCGAACCCGCCCAAGGCGCTGCAGCAAGTGTTGGTGAACGAGAAGAATGCATTCAAAGTCATTTGCAGTGATACAGGTGGCTGTAGCAGGCGATTCATTGAGCCAATGCTACACATGGGCAGCGCAATGTCTCACAACTTCCGCAGCCGGGGTGTGGACCCTGATGGGGGAAGGCGCTCGACTCCTGCTCGTTCATGCTTGATGAAGACATGATTTTATACTTGCCGTGTGCATGAAGCCAATGCAGCTACCCAGTGTGCACTGCATGCAAAGAGCCGAAGAGTTGATCAAGCCCGGCCAGCCTTGATGGCAGCGATCTCTTTCTCCAGCTTTGCAACACTCTGGCGCAGCTTCCTGTTCTCAGAAACGACATCAGTCTTCAAGTTATAAATGCTCTGCTCAAGCTGCACGGTGCTGTCCCACACATCCTTATGCAAAGCATAGAATGCAACACCGCTTCCCAGAGCGAGCCCGCTGAGAAATGAAGACAGACGGCTGGTGAACGAGGCTCCCTTCTTGACGACTACGGGTGCTGGTGTTGCCTTTGGAACTGCAGCTACAACTGGCGCAGCTTCTTTTTGCACGATAACAGCTGCATCGCTCATGAAAGCAGTCTGCCGTGTGCGCAGGGCACGCTGCACGTGCAGGCGGGCGGAGTTTGCGAAAGCCATTCTTGCTTGGTCCTTCGCTGTGTATGCTTGGCTGCAAGCAAACCAGTAGGTAGCAGGTACGTTGTCTTGTCAATGGTGGCTGTTATTTGGGTGGGAAGAGCTTCGACTCAGTTGTGTCCTCCAACCTCGTAGCCCCCCCCGAGAGGAAAATCGACTACCCTCACAAGGCCACATTTCAAGCCAAATTGCAAATTTGGACACATGCAATACAGGCACTGGCGCTGCTGAGCCGCCAAAAAATACAAGAGAATGCTGCCTGGCTGCTTCAAGCGTAACGTCTTGTACCCATAGTCCCTTGGCTGGGCATACAACTTGCGCCTGCAGCGGAAGTAGGCCAACTGCCACATTCAAATTTGTGTGACCTCGTGCGCTATGGCTACGCGAACACGTAGCAAAGCAGTCAAACCAAAATCAATTGATATTTATGAAGCCCTGCCAGTGATCCGGGGCAAAGGCGACTTGCAGCGGCTGGCTGGTGACGGCGTCGATTTGGACGCAGCAGTAGCCGCTGGTACCAAGGTAAGCTGCTGCACATGACTGACGCACTGCTGCGCAGCGCAACCTCACCTGGCAATGCCCAAGTACCACACGAAGCAGTAACTTGTAACAATTATCTTCTAGGCACGCCTTTTTTCTGTGTGCAGCGCGTCACTAAGAAAATCGACCTCCCAACGCCCGCCGTTGAGGATGTGCAGGGATACGGCGCAGACCGACAGCAGCCCTACGTGCCGCCCCCCGGCTACGTGCGCTCCTCCACAAAACCCTTTGGAGATGACAGTGCTGGCATCAGCTACACAGCTGACGCTGCAGACAGGGTAAGTCCCCCGCGGCCGGCCACCGCCCCCGCACTCCGCTCCGCCCCCCCGCGCGATTGACGCCGACCCCGCTTGTGCAGAAATGGCTCACTACCCACCCCCGATTCGGCGAAGGCGGGGACGCCCCCTTGAGTGTGGAGGAGCTGGAGCAGCTCCTGTATGCCCTGGAGGAGGGCGCCGCCGCCCGAAGCGGAATCCTCCCTGAGAGCGAAGCACGCATTCACGTGCACGGGGCACTGCAGAACAAGATTGCGTCGCTGTCAACTGTTCTGGCTGACGTGTTCTCGTACTGGAACAAGAAACGGCGAAAGCTAGGCAAGCCGCTGCTTCGCAAGTACTGGCCCCAGACCGCCCCCAACGACCCACACCCGCATTCCGTGTTCCGACCTCGCGAGAAGGAGCGGTACAAGCTCCGCCGCAATCGCCGCAACGACATGGAGACCTTCCGCAAGCTTGAAGCTGTGAAGGCTGACCTGACTGCCGCTCGTGACCTGCTTCGCCTGCTGCGCCTGCGAGAGCGAGTCAAGAACTCCCTACTGCAGGTCACCGTGGATTCGCTGCACGCAAGTATTGCGGAAGCTGTGGGCACCGAGCCCCCCACCAGTGCAGTGCTGGCTGGCGCCGAAGCTGGAGGTGCCAATGCTGACTTGGCTGCAGCGACAGTGGCGCAGTCCCTGGCCCAGTTGCCCCCCTCTGCCTCCCCTGATGACATTGCTCTAGGCGGAACAGGAGCCGGAACAGGGCGTGCGCGGGCCAAGCGTCGCCGCAGTGACATTCCGGAGCGCCCTGCGGTCGGAACAGAGCGAACGAGGCGGCGTGAGTCAACTGCAACTGGGAAAGCAGCTGGAGCAAGCGCCGACACCAGAGGGGGGGGAACTGGTGTGAAAGAGACCCCCCCAAGATTCTCAGTGGGCGGCTGGAGGCTACCCACCAATGCGCCTCTTGCAGTCATCAACCCCCTGCTGCCCCCCGCAGCAAACAGCGTCGCCCCGACAAGCATGTGTGGCTTTGGGCAGGACGTGGCGGACTTAGGCGCTGCCCTGGGCGTGTCGTTGGGGCAAGAGCTGTCTGAGGGCACCTGGCAAGCCCTGCTCGCTGGTGTGCCCCTGCCGTCCAACGTGCCCCTGAGTGCGGCCATGCGTGTGCGTGAGGTGATTCACGCTATCACCCGGGGCACAGAGAAGCCCGCAGGCAGCGCCGACCTGCCTGCGTGGGTGACCACTGATCTGCAGGTGCAAACGGAGATGCAGACACAGTACACTCGCTTCTGGGCGGTGCGATACTCCCTGGGGCGAGCTGTGGGGGGGGGTGCGTGGGAGGACGGGGCGGGCCTGGCCCTTGGCCACGGCGCGGTGGGAGCTATTGGGGAGGGTTGGACGGGGGCGGGGCAGACTCTGCAGATCGGCCCGCCTGCTCTACTGGCTGTGAACGAAGAGCCGCAGTTCAGCGACGAGCATGGCTTTGCAGTGCCCAGCAGTGCCCCTTGCGCCCGGCAGAACGTGCTGCTGCGGCCGCGACTGGGGCGAGGAAGCCGCATCATCATCGACCGGGTGCCCCTCAGTGAAAACGCCACGGGATGGCGGTCGGCACACGCACTCCTGTCGCGTCGCCGGGGTGCCCGCGCTTTGGCCCGGCGTGTCCAGCGGCGTGCCCATGCCTCGGGGGGTGCGTGGGCCCCTCCTGCAGTCTCCAGCGCCCTCCCCACACATATGCTGAGCAGCCATGCAGGGGATGCCACGGACATGCACACACACTGGGCAAGGGCGCTAAATGTGCCCACCACCCACGGTGCCTCAGCCGATGCGCTGAGCGACGAGGTGGCGCCCCGTGCCACCGGCATCAGCCACAACACGTACACGTCATGGCTGGCGCCGTCTCGCTTCCGCCCGGCGTCGCTGGCAGCTGCCGTGGCCGATGTGCAGAAGGGTGTCGCCTTGCCGCGGGAGGATTCAGGTCTAGGGGGGCACGCTAGCGGGATGGCTGGGGCCCGTCCCCTGGCAGCCGTGGGCTCGGCGGCAGCCGCGACAGCAGCCGAGGACGAAGATGGTGATGTGGCGATTGGAGGTGGCCAAGCTGGCAGTGCTGGCTCTGCTGCCGTGTCTTGTGCAGCAGTGCGTCTGTTGCCTGCGTCAGTAGACACTCGCCAGGCAGGCGTGCTGTCCCTGGCCTTGTCTGGGGCTGCCCTGCACGTGAAGCAGCCAGCTGGCATTGCCGCCTTGCTGGCACGACAAGAGGCTGGGGAGCAGGGGGATGGCCTGCACACGCCGCCACTTGAGGGTGGCACTGATACAGCCACTAGGGGGTATGCCCTTGATGGGGTGCACACTGGCTTTGGAGCCCCCCTTGACATAGGTCACACTCACGGGCACTCCGGCGTGGTGGTGGGCAACGCTTCCCGCCACAGCGGCCTGCTACCTACCCCCAGTGTGTCCTCTGGCGTGAACCTCAAGCGCCTGGCTGATGTGTACTGCATGGAGGATAGCGACGACGAGGAGCTGGTTGGGGTCGCCCACATGGGGTCATTCCTGCAGTCCCGCTGTGCCCACACGACGTGAGTGCACAGCTTTGGCCGATCTGTGGGGTGTTGTCTGCTTTTGCGAATGAATTGCGTCGCGAGGCTTCACTTCCGTCACTCCCGCACCACTGCCCAACCCTCCTCAGCTGCCTCCGTGGCTGCCGTGTGCACGTGGCTGTCTGCGCCGGAGGGAAGCGCTAGGTGTGCAGTGCCAGCTCGCACCACCCATTCGTACACGAGGAACGTGATGGCTGACGCCGGGAAGGCCCGAGCGCAAGTGGGCACTAGCCCCCTCAGGAGGAAGGCAGGCCCCTCTGCCCGGTAGGAGCGCCTGATGATACCAGCCAAGCCACCCTTGGGAAGGAACTCACCCTTTTGGGGCTTGTGCGCCTGCAGCTTGCTTTTCAGCACGTCCACGGGGTGGAGAAACGCCCACGAGGCTGTACCCGCCAGCCCCCCCGCCAGCATCAGCTCGATTGCGCCCAACTCGACATCTGCAGGGGGGGGTGCAGGGGGGGCAGTAGATGCTACCTTTGCAGCGCGCCTTCGCCGCTGCCGCTGATTCCTGTCTGCTACAGCGGCGGAGGCGTCGAGCGGATTGGGGTGGGGGTGGGGTGTGCTTAGGGGGGCTGCTGCAGCGCCTGCAGCTGGGGTAGACGCACCAACAGCTGCTGCTGCAGCGTCACTGCCCATCCATGACGCCATGGTCGCTGCTGCTGCGGTGCTTGCTGCGGCGCCCGCCCGTGACGGGGAGGTTGCCCGCTCCGCTTTCCACTGCTTCAGTCGCCGTTTCAAGCCATGGTAGGTGCTGAAATACAAGCCAAAGGCTGGGACATCACGAGCAATCGTAAGAGCCAAGCCAGAGAACAGGCTGCGCACACCCCCTCGGGCCATGATGTATTGTGTGGCCGACATTGGGCCTGTGTATGCCGGCCGGTGAGACTTGTGCTCCACCTGCAGCAGAATCTTCACGCGCTCCGCTGAGCAGGACAGGGGAGTCTGGGTGAGCCCCGACAGTCCCCCGGCAGCAAACTGCTTCTGGGCATCGGACCAGCCTGCCGACCCGTGCCAGTGCGTGAAGAAGTGCACGGCACGGTGCTCCACGGCAAACAGAATTGCATTGATTGGAGCATTTGCGACCACGGGACTTGTGACGCCTGAAAACACGAAACATATGAAGTGTAAGCAATTTGGGATGTGGTGGTGCAACCGTGCTCACCACACCCCCAAAGCCGCTCACAGAAAGCTTGGCGCACAGACTATAAGCCGCTCTCACCTCGAAAGAATCCCTGCAGACCTTCTGTTCGCGCCATTCGCCATGCAGCATCAACCGGGCCAGAGTAGCTGGATGCCTTCCCCAAAACTTGAGTTTGTAACCTCACTTTCACTCTGCATAAGCATATTCTGTGATGCTGTCATGTGCTCTTCAGCTTGCTCGCAAATTGCGGAGTTAGTTCATGTACGCCGTGGCTCAGAAAGTTACAAGCCAGGTTGGCCCTTCGCAGCAATGATGCACAACAAATGCCCTCGCTTAGTATAAGTGTTTGACTCAAATTGGTACAGGTTCTACTGTAGTGCAGCAGAAATTGCGCTGCCTCCAATACAAGCTCGCTCAGCCAAGTGCAGTGCACCAAAAAGTTTGACACACAACTGCAGAGCTTTGATGCACTCACGTGTCAAAAGGCTGACCAGCAATGATACCAGAGGCTCCTCCAATACTACCAGCAGCCAAATGCACTGCTGTTTCAGCAAGAGATGCACTTTCAGGCATACTGTTTGAGAAACGTTTAATGAGAAATTCACTCGCC
>Ga0307982_1000564_pt1 | contig 29305 bp, 30 predicted proteins | sample OrgLakmetagen989_FD_201847 | JGI IMG/M metagenome (GOLD analysis project Ga0307982, IMG submission 201847) | Saline water microbial communities from Organic Lake, Antarctica - #989 | ecosystem: Environmental > Aquatic > Non-marine Saline and Alkaline > Saline | place: Antarctica: Organic Lake...
GTCGTTCACAGCTGAAACCTGCAACTGCGCAAGGCGATCGGGTGAGTGCTCCTCCTCAGCGCTTAGTGGGCAGACACGCACACCGCTGTGTGTACAGGGTCATTATCGACGAACTGAGGAGCTTCCTGTGCATCCACGCCTGCAGAACAAACCGTCCTGGAACAGCACTACCCAAGGAGGCGGCAGCGAGGCAGCCCGGCAAGCAGCCACTGGGCTGCTCACACAGCGTGCCCGCGGCGCTTCGCGGGCACGCTCCCGTCGCCTAGTCAGTGCCCAGCAAGGGTACTTGACCCCTGCCGAGCGCGAATCCGCGCGCATGGTGGCGCTGCGGGCGCGGCGCACCGCCACTGCGCGCTCCCTGGCTGCAGGGCAAGTGCACACCGAGAGCTGGGACGCACACTTCACCAGCAGCCTGCAGGCGGCAGCCAGGCGGCAGCCCAGTGCTGAGCACCACTTACCACAGGTGGCGGGTTCGTCAGCTGTGCAGGACACGGCAGCCCCGGCGTGGAGTGCCAGGCCGTCGTGGGCAGCCAGCGCCGCTGCCGCCACTGCGCAGCAGGGCGCCGCCACAGCCAGGCCGGAGTCGTATGCCGGCACACCCATCCGCAGGGGGCGGGGGGCCTTCGGGGCCAGTGGCGCAGCGGCGCAGGACTCCCGGCTGGGCAGCCTCATGGCCGCCAGTGCCGGTGGCTCCGCGGCGTGGCAAGCTGGGTACTGGGCGGCAGCTCTGCCCCCCACGCCAGACAAAGCAGCCATGAAGGAGGCGTTTGGAGACGAACGTGGACGTCTCACAGCCCCAAGTGAGGTGGTCGCCCCAGAGTACACACTGCCAAACTGACGCCCCTCGTACAGTGTCTGCCTGCCTCGTGCGCTTGCCCCGCCTGTGTCATACTCATATGACGAGCCTAACTCAAATGCATCCATCGAATCAAAGTCGTTTCACTGGAGCAAATTGGCGCGTAGAATTCCCTGGGGTTTTCACAAATCGGCACACAGCTTCCACCGCTGGAGCTGCTTCCTTACACGCCGCACATTTTGCTGTATGGAGACAAGGTCTTCGCCTGCATGGGCCAAAGTTGCCCCCGATGCTTACGAGGGAGTTGTATTATCTGTGAACACCGACATACTGTTTGACAGTGTTGGAGATGTGGCTGTCGCAGCTGACTGCAGCAACGTATTTCTTGAGCACACGAAAGCTCTGCTACACTCCTGGCGCAGCGAGGGTGTGCGGGGCGTTTGGATGCATGCCCAAGGCGGCCAGGAGCACCAGCGCCTTCTCGTTGCATCTTGGGCTGCACAGGTAGGTCTGTCTGTGCACCGCACGTCCCAGCAGGAGGTCGTGTGCAGCTGCTGGCTGCCTGAGGACGAGCCGAACGTGTTGCCTCGTGGCAGCACCCACGTCGTCGGTAAGTGTCCCCGCATTCCTGCACGCGCCACCGCACTACAATGGCACAGTCACACCACTTTGCAGCTGTGTGTGGCCTGGTGGTGTCTCCGGATGACCGTGTGCTGGTCATCCGGGAGAAGTGGCCCCAGCACCCCCCCGGCAAGCTCCACCCCTGGAAGCTGCCTGGAGGGGTGGTGGACGCCGGGGAGCGCCTATCCACCGCCGCCCAGCGAGAAGTCATGGAGGAGACCGGTCTGCAGGCGCACTTCTCCCATGTGCTGATGCTGCGGCACTTCACCCACGCCCGCTTCGGGTGTGGGGACCTGTATGCCGTGTGTGTGCTGACACTGCCAGCTGGCACACAGGTGGCGCCTGCCCCGCGCCCCTGCCCCCAGGAGATCGACGATGCCCAGTGGGTGCCCCTGCATTTCCTGCTGCGGGACAGCAGTGTGCACCCCTTGAACCGGCAGGCCCTGGCTTTGTATCTGCAGCAGCGCACCCACCTGGCCACCGCGTGCGGGGTGCTGCGGGAGCTGGCGTGGGTGCCCCCGGGAGGCCCCCCCCCTGGGCTTCCCGGGCACTGCGACGTGTACACTGTGGCACCGCACACCTGGAGCGGCCTGCAGCAGCCCCCCGGGGCGCAGGAGGCGGCGGCAGCGGCAGCGGCAGCCTCCCCCGCCCTGCCCCGGGCAGGAGACGCACCCCCAGCGGCAGCCACTGAGCGCGCGGCTGCTGCTCAGGGCGTGCGCGTGGCACTGTCAGCCGGCGTGCTGCCCCACGCCTGGCACAGCACAGAGGTGGCCAGCTTCCTGCATGCGGCGGAGGGGGGGCAGGGGGGGGGGCGGGGGGTGGCCAGCAGCACCACCATCAGCAGCATGTTGACGCGGCGGCGGTCGGGCGATGACAAGCAGTGCCCACCTGCCCAGGGCGGTGGCGGCTTCTGGAGCGGCGTGGCGTGGGGGGTAGCCTTGGCCTGTGTCGCTGTCGGCTGTGCTGTGCAACGTGGCTGGCTGAAGAGCCCTTGAAGAGTGGCGCATACAGGCAGCGCTGTGCAGGCTCATGCACCGGCGCAGCTGCTGAGCTTGTGTGGCCCATCGAATGCCATGGACATGGTCGCCAGCAGGAAGCCCCCCCCGAAACTCGAGTGCACCAAATGCGCAATGCGAGAGACGCCGCAATTTAAAGGTTTCGAGACACGTGTTCGTGGTGCTATCACTCGCGAGGGTTGTTGCGCTTGAAAACCAGCATGGCAGCCAGCAGTGAAGCCAGCGACAGCAGCATGCTCGCCGCAGTGGCTGAGCAAGAGGGTGTGGACACCCTGCAGCTTGCCCAGCGCTGGGGAGTTGAGCATCAAGCTGTTGTGGGTATCATGAAGTCTCTTGGCAGTGATGGCTACATCGACAGCGAGCAGGCCAGCAGGTCCCAAGTGGCTCTCACGCCAGCAGGCCTAGAGTCTCTGGAAAACGGCAGCCCTGAGGCTAGAGTGTTTGCAGCAATCCCAGCAGAGGGTGCAAGCATTGTTGATGTGCAAACTGCTACCGGCCAAGCCCTTTACAAAGCCGGGTTTGGTGCAGCGCTCAAGGCCAAGTGGGTGACGATGGACAAGGCCGCTGGCCGTCTGAACCGAGCGGTGGATGAGGTCGAGGACACTGTGCCAGCCACTCTGCAAGCCATTCAGGAAGGTAGTACAGAGGAAACCGCAGAACTGAAAGCTATCGTGAAGCGAAAGTTTGCCAAGCAGTCGTGAGTGGGCCATGCGCTGTCCGGAACGCCAGCTGTGCGGCTTTTGAGCGGCTCCAGTCGGTGCCGGGCGAATCGGCAGGAAGCACCGTCAATCACTTCGCAGAAACATCAAGTATTACATACTCACAAAAGGGCCAGAGTTTGCTTTGGAGCGCAAGAAGCCTGTGGCTGAGCTGACCCGCGAGATGCTAGAATCGTGAGTGGGCGTGGCGAGCTGGTGCTTGCTGAGCCGTGCAGCACGACTTCCGTTTGCAGTGGCGAGTGGGAAACCGCCAAGTTCAAGGCCCTGAACTTTGACAGTGTGGGTGCTGAAGCGGGTGGTGGCCATTTACATGTGCTGCTCAAGGTGCGCGCGGAGTTCCGTGCCATCCTGCTGGAGATGGGCTTCGCCGAGATGCCCACCGCGCGATTTGTGGAGTCCTCCTTCTGGAACTTCGACGCGCTGTTCCAGCCGCAGTCCCACCCCGCCCGTGACGCGCACGACACGTTCTTCGTGACCCGTCCCGCTGCTGCCCGGCAGGTGCCCGAGGCATACCTGGCCCGGGTGCAGGACATGCACGAAAATGGCGGCGCCGGCAGCATCGGCTACCGCTACCACTGGCAGCGCAGCGAAGCCATGAAGAACTTGCTGCGCACCCACACCACCGCTGTGTCGGCCCGCATGCTGTATGCGTTGGCCAACCAGCCCGGCGGCTTCCAGCCTGCCCGGTACTTCTCCGTGGACCGCGTCTTCCGCAACGAGACGCTGGACGCGACGCACCTGGCGGAGTTCCACCAAGTGGAGGGCGTGGTGGCGGACTACAACCTGTCCCTTGGGGATTTGCTGGGCGTGTTCACGGAGTTCTTCCGGCGCATCGGCATCACCAACCTCAAGTTCAAGCCGGCGTACAACCCGTACACGGAGCCGTCCATGGAGATCTTCGGGTACCACCCCGACCTCAAGAAGTGGACAGAGATCGGCAACAGCGGCATCTTCCGCCCGGAGATGCTGGCGCCCATGGGGCTGCCCCCTGGCGTGCGGGTGATTGCGTGGGGGCTGTCCTTGGAGCGCCCCACCATGATCAAGTACCGCATCAAGAACATCAGGGACCTGTTTGGGCATAAGGTCAAGCTCGGTCTCACCCGCAATGCGCCCATCGCGCGCTTCACTGTGGATGACGCGGAGGAGGCTGCCGCTGCCGGCGCCACTGCCGCCCCTGCAGCGGTTCGGGCGCCCGCCGCCCCCGCTGCGCCTGGCGCCGCCCAGGACCCCCAACCGGTGCCAGGCGGCACTGCCACACCCTCGCAGCCCATGTTTGTGGAGGGCACCACCCGCACCGCTGGGCGCTTCTCCCGCCCCATGCACCCCCTGCTGTAGAGCCCCCCTGCCACCCGTACATTACAATGCATTACGTCACACCCACAGTACACAGCTCTACGGGTCAGCAGTCAGTGCTAACAAGGCTGCAACATCAAATGCCTGCAGGGCGTCTAGCCCCCCCCCCTCTCCCTGCTGCACTGGCGCAGGCCCAAGCTGCCCCCCCGTTGTAGGGGCCACCGCGGGCTGCACAGTCACGGTGGCTGCAGCAGGCGCCTGTGCCTGCGCCTGCTGCACAGCGCTGTCCTTCTGCCGTGCAGATGGCTGGCGTGTAGGGGCAGGCGTGGCTGCTTGGGGCTGCTGGGGCAGCTGGGCAGCAGCAGCCTCTGCTGCTGCTGCCACAGCCCGCCTGCGGTAGGCAGCGCCGGCCTGCAGCAGGCGCTCATGCACGGGGAGGGACTGGGTGCCCCGGCGCGCCGCCGCCACCATGGCGGCACTGCGGGGGTTCACTGCTGGCACAAACGTGGCGGTCTCTGGCAGGGGCGCCTCCTCCTCGGTGTCTGTGGGACCCCCTTGGGTGCCGCCGGCTGCTGCCCGGGCTGGGGGCGTGGCGGCCACCAGGTGCAGCGTGGGGCGGGAGCGCACCGCGTGTGCAGACACCCCTTGGGCTGTTCGCGCCTGCACTGCAGTTGGGGCGCCCGGCGCGGCTTTCAGTCGCCGCAGCTGCCCCAGTGCGGCGCCCCACACGTCTGTGGCCCGCCCCTTGCCCAGAGCTGTCGCGGCATCCTGCGCCAGTGCGTGTGCCACCCCCAGCACAAATGCTGGCCTGGTGTGTCCCGCAGCCGCCCCACGCACAGCTGCTGACTGCAGCTGTGGTGCGATCCCCTGCAGCCACAGAGCACCGCCGTCTGCTGCTGCCGCCGGCGGCAGCGCATCAGATGGCACTCCGGCTGCGGCAGCAGTGGCGTGTCCCTGCCGCAACAGGGCGGCCAGGGCAGCGCTATCCCCAGCGCCAGCAGCCGCAAGCCACTGCTGGCGCTGCTCGCCTGACATCGCCGCCGTCGCCCGCAGCGCACTGAATAGGTCTTCTGCAGCTTGGGAGACGGTGGCATGCGCCAGCTGGTCGTTGGCAGCCACCCCAGTGGCAGGACTGGGGCCAGCCAGCCCCCGCACACCTGCGGCGGCGGCAGCCACAGCCGCCGCATCTGCTGCAGCGCTGGCCGCCGCTCGTCGCTGCCTGCGCGCCCCTGCGTCCTGGTACAGCGCACTGCACACAGAGGCGGAGGAGGGCGCCTTGGCGCGCCCACTGACGCCCCGGTTGGTGAGGGGTGCTCTGCTGCTGCAGCTGCTGCCGGCGGTGACACCCACCGCCGCACTGCTGCGGGTATGCACACTGCAGCGGCTGGCACCATCCCCTCTGCTAGCTGACAGGACAGCCGTGGGCTGGGGGGAGGGTAGCTGTGGCGGCTGCACCGGCGCTGGCAGTGCCAGGCGCTGCAGCAGGGACGCCCCCCGCACTCTGGCGGCTGCCAGGGCGGCACTGCGGGCGCCCACCTGTGGCGCGAAGGTACACTCTGCCAAGCGGGCTGCGGCAGCAGCTTCTCCCAGCGCCGCCACCCGGGCTTGTGCTTCTGCGTGTCGGGCTGCAGCAGCAGCAGTGAGCGCCTCCCGGGCTGCTGCGTCCGCTGGCGCGCTGACGGCGGGCACGTGGGCGGCGTGCGGCTTGGGGGTGCCGCACACTCGCTGCCACATGTCGTCGCCCACGTCAGCTGTGCTGTGCTGTGCGTCGCGGGCGCTGTCTGCACTGAGCAGGGGCGGGCCGCCAGCCCCCCCCACCGCGGGGCCTGTGGAGGGGGGGGGCAGCACACAGTCCCCCTCGCCACGCAGCACACTGGACAGCGGCGGGAACGCGTAGTGTGGTAGTGCAGCAGCATGGCATGTGTGCGGTGCCGGGGGGGGTGCAGCACCCCCCACCGCCTGCGCCACCGGCCGCAGCTGCCCAGACACCCTGTGCCGCAGTAGCTGCCCCCACTTCAAGGCTGCGGTGCACAGCTGCTGGGAGCCGCTGTGCCCCGCACCGCAGCGTGCACATGTCCACGGTGCAGCAGCATCAGCGGCGGATGCAGCGGCTGCCTCTGCTGCTGCTGGGTCCCGTTGCCCCTGCTGCGCCCCCCCCGCCTTGGCGGCGGCAGCGGCTGCCTCTGCTGCTGCTGGGTCCCGTTGCCCCTGCTGCGCCCCCCCCGCCTTGGCGGCGGCAGCAGCAGTGGCCTGCGCGAAACGGGGCCTGGCTCCCTCCCGCCACACAGGTGCACTGCTGTGAATCGCTGCACGGTCGCCTGGTTCCTCCCGGCGTGCTGGCTCCCGCAGCTGCAGGGCGGCAGCAGCGGGGTCCTGCCCCGGCTCAGGCTTGGGGCCGCCGGAGGGGGCGGCACCCTCCTCCCGGGCGGCGGCGGCACGGGCTGCCGAGTCCCGAATCAGCCGTGCATATACTGGTGGCTGTGGCTGGTGTTTGGGCAGTGCCTTGCTGCGCCTCGGTTTGCGGCGGGGGGCGGCGTGTCGGCTGGCGGCAGCTGCGGCGGCCAGTGCGGCGGCAGCGGCAGCCTCTCGCACTGCGTTGAACTGTAGCTCCCGCGCCACAGCGTCCTGCGCCAAGAGACGGGGCCCACTGTTGGAAGAGCTTGCTGCTGCTTGAGGGCCTGTTTCCAAGGGCGCCAAGGTGGGGTGTGGCCGACTGGCGCGTGGGGCGGCCAACCCAGACGCGCTGAGGGCATCGCCCATAGAGCCAACTGAGACGCTGCCACCCTCATCTTGCAGTAGCATGGCGCCACCATCCGAGTCAGGGTATATAGGTGACGTGGCGATGCCTGCCACGGGCGAGTGCCTTGTAGCTGGAGGAGGCTGCACGCGGGGTTTCGGCATTTGGCCAGCCTGTGCCAGCTTTGCCCGCGCAACCTGAGCTTCTTGCTGTAGCTGTGCCTGCAAAAGCGGAACAGCTGCATCAGGCAATGCATTATCTTCAACAAATGCCTGTGCCAAGTGCTGCTCATTTTCGCCGTCAAACAAAAGCAGCTGCTTGCTGCCTCCCGGCACAGCCACAGTCAAGCACAGCAGCGGCTTGGTGTGCGACATAGTGGCTTCTGCAGCCACGTAAGCAATATCTTGATCCACAATCGCACAGATTGTTGAGGAGATATACTTCTTTACTTCTTGGTGCTGTGCACTTTTCCTCAAAGGTAATATGTCAATGCTCCCTGTGCGGGTTTCCTCACCAACGGCAGCTGCCGCCGTGAATGGGGCCTTTGGGGATGCAAGCGTTGAGCAGCAGCAAAAAAGATGCATGGCACTGCACCAAACAAGTAACTATAACTACACAGACATCCTTGTGTGCAATAGCTCTCGCTTTTGCCACCTGTTCATTAGCGTTTCGCTTCACCGTTTGTTGTCCAACAAGCATCCACCACCCCAGTCATCATGTCCGGCAAGATGCGATTTGGCATGGGCCGCCCCGGCGTCTCTGGGCTGTTGAAGAAAGGCTTCAAGCATTACAGCGGTGTTGAGGTGCGTGCTGACACTGCCAGTGCCGTGTAGAGTTTGCGGTATTAGCGTTAGCAGCCAGACGCAACTCAAACGCCACTTCGCTTTTGTGCAGGAAGCCATCATGCGTAACATTGAGGCATGCAAGAAGCTCTCAGATATCACACGAACGTCTTTGGGTCCCAACGGCATGAACAAGCTGGTGCGTAGGCTGTGTCTCCACACGCAGCGGTGCTACTGACGCCCTCGGCGTTTTTGCAAGTTGCTGCCTTCCCGGCGTCGTGCACGTTTCTGGGTGCTCTTTCAGTGCAGCTGCAGCACACTTTTGCATTTGCAGGTAATTAACCATTTGGATCGCACATTTGTCACTGCTGATGCCGCCACAGTGTGCACTGAGTTGGAGGTGGCTCACCCTGCTGCCAAAATGATGGTGCTGGCCACCAAGATGCAGGAGCAAGAGATGGGTGATGCCACCAACCTGGTGGTGACCATTGCTGGAGAGCTGTTGAACCAAGCTGAGGAGCTGCTGCGCACCGGTGTGCACCCCTCGGAGATCGTGTCGGGGTACAAGAAGGCCTCTGCTGCGGCCCTGGAGGCGCTGGAGGGCATGGCTGCCTTCACCGTGCCGGACATGCGGGACGAAGCGGCACTCACAGCAGCCCTGCGACCAGTGGTGGCTGCCAAGCAGCATGGGTACGAGGACGTTATCGCACCCCTGGTGGCCCGGGCAGTCATCACCGCCATGCCCCAGGCACCAAAGGCGGCCTCCGTGAATGTGGACTCCGTGCGCGTCACCCAGCTGGTGGGCGGCACCCTCTCCGACTCTGCTGTCGTGAACGGCGCAGTTGTGCAGCGTGACACCGAGGGCAGTGTCAAGGCCGTCACGGACGCCAAGATCGCCATTTTCTCCTGCGGCATCGAAGCCACAGAGGCGGAGACCAAGGGCACCGTCGTCATCAAGAACGCTGAGCAGCTCAAGGACTACAGCAAAGGCGAGGAGGCGTCCATGGAGACCGCCATCAAGAGCATCGCTGACTCCGGCGCCAAGGTCGTCGTGGCTGGCGGCAGCATCTCTGAGATCGCTGCGCACTTCTTGGAGAAGTACGGCCTCATGTCTCTGCGCATCGCCTCCAAGTTCGAGCTGCGCCGCCTGTGCCGCGCTGTGGGCGCCACCGCCATGGTGCGCGTGGGTCCCCCCGTGCCCGAGGAGCTTGGCCACGCCGACGTGGTGGAGGTGCAGGAGAGTGCCTCCCGACGCGTGACTGTGTTCCGACAGAACAACGCAGAAGACACAGGCTTGGCCACCATTGTGATGCGTGGCGCCACCAAGTCCTTCCTGGATGACGTGGCCCGCTCCGTGGACGACGCCGTGGCAGTGGCCAAGCAGCTGTGCCGGGACCCCCGCATGCTGCCCGGTGCAGGCGCCGCAGAGATCGAGCTGGCACACCGGCTCACCGCCATGGCAGACGCCACACCTGGCCTGGAACAGTACGCCATCCGTGCCTTTGCTGAGGCATTCGAGATCGTGCCCCGCACCCTGGCAGAGAACGCCGGCCTCAAGGCGTCAGAGGTGATCTCTGCCCTGTACGCCGCCCACGCCCGGGGGGAGGGCACCGTGGGGGTGAACATCAACAGCGAAGGCGAGGCCAACCTGCTGGACGCTGCAGGTGCTGGCGTGCTGGACTCCCTTGTGGTGAAGTCCTCTGCCCTGCGCTTGGCGTTCGACGCAGCCATCACAGTGCTGCGTGTGGACCAGATCATCATGGCCAAGGCTGCAGGCGGCCCCAAGCCCCGCGGGCCCCAGGCACCTGACCTGGACTAGACGTAGCGTTTTGTACAGAGCCGTGTGGTGTGGCAGCGCTAGGTTGCTTGCGCATGGCAAACTCAGTGTTATGAATGCATTTCAAAGTGCGCCTCGCTACTCAGTCGCCCTCCACGCTGCGCTGCGCAATGCGGCGCACGCGGCGCTTGTACTCCTTGGGGTTGCTCTTGAGCATTTTGGCTGCCTCCACGTTGGCTGGCGAATCGTTATTGGGGTCTGTCAACAAGGACTGCACCGATGCCAGGATGGTGCTCACTGTGTAAATCGGGTTCCACTTGTCCTGGATGATGTCCAGGCAAAGCGTGCCGTCAGGGTATACATTGGGGTGGAACATTTCACTGGTGAACCGAACCTTGGGCGACTTGACAGGGTACTCGTCAGGGAAAGTCAGGCGCATGTCAAAGATGCCCCCTGCAGCGACAGCTTGAGAATCAGCTCGTCCACGCCAGGCAACAAAGCACACTTACCTTCCCAGGGTGTTTCGTCGGGCCCTACGATAGTTGCATGCCACTGAAACATGTTGCTGTCAGATACAGGAGCTGCTGAGACGCCCGCTGGAGGGTCCTCCTGCAATGCCAGCCTGTAAAATCTGCGTTGCTACATTCTCAAAAGCCGCACACACCTGCATATGCCTCAGGTCGCTTGCCAGCCGCAGAAGTGCTGCCCGGGAGCTCATAGTGCCCTGTGATTGTGTTGTTGTTTTTTTACTGCCTCCCGTGGCAGCTGCCGCTGCGGCGGAGGAAGACATTGTCGGCTACAAGGACAGTCTGTGTTGCCTGACAGAAGGGGATGGTAACTCGGCTGGATGAAGCGCTCGACTTCTCTGCAACTTGGCACACAACGGAAAAAAGTTTGGCACTAAGGCACAGCAATTGGACAGGTTTGTATTTTGCATTGGTCACAGCCCAAACCTGGCAGCACCAGTTCTGTCGAGCACACGGGGGCTGGCGAATGCAGCGAATGAGGGGAGGCCCAACTGCATCCCCGCTTGCAACTCGGTCAATGCTCAATGAGACTCGGAGAGACAGTGCCAGCAGATTTAATCAACAGCTTTGTGCACGCCTCCAGTATTTCGCGCTAGAAAGTGATGCAAGGGGCTAGTATGGCAGCCAGCGGCAGCACTTGCGGAGCAATTTCTTCAACCAACTCCCACGCTGATACGGACCGTCTGGATGCACTGACAACAACAGTACTCACAGCAAATCCACAAGTGAACCTAGAATCGTGGGAATCCATCGCCTCCATCATCAAAGTGTGTGCACAGCTGACAGCGCAGCGACACGTGACTTTGCGTGCACTCGCATGCTGTTTTGCAGAGCAATGTGAGGGAAAACCCAGCAAGTGCGAGACACGTGCTGCGAAGATGCACACATACGATTGAGCAGCTGGGTGCTGTTTCACTTGGCAACAAGCGGGGCTCTGGCACCTCAGCAGCGGCGTCCGTTGCGGTGTCCACTGCCGCTGGAGAAGCCCTTTCCGCTCGCCGCATGACTGCAGCCGTTTCTGCTGTGCACCTAGCCCTTAATGTTGTGCTGGCAGTAGTCCCAACAGTTTCGTGCCGAGCGTGGCTCCTGCAACGTCTGCGTGTGTTTGTGGATGCTGCTGCGCAGTGTGCCGCACTGGGCGCTCAGCGCCGGGCCACCCCAGCAGCAGCGTTGCGGCCGGCACATGCTGCTGCTGTACTGCAGTGCTTGCTGTCGCATCTGCACGCATTGTATGTGCAGTACAGTGCGTCCCCCAGCAGTGCCAGCTGGGAGCTGGGGGAGGCCTTGGCCCTGGCACGGGTGCAGCTGCGCACTGCCACGGCACGGGACATCGCGCAGGCAGCTGCGCCACAGCATGTGCACGAACACAACCGTATAGATGATGGGGGGCACCTGGCTGCTGTGCAGGTTGTGGCTCGTGTGGCGCTGCGTGCGGAGGCTGGCGAGGGGGGGGGGCCTTGCCTGTCTGTCATGCGGCGCACTCTGGAGGAGACAGCAGAGGCAGCCAGCACACTGCAGGCACTGGGTGCATGGAGCTCCTCTTCTCTGCAGTTGCTATCAGCTTGTCAAGCCTTCCAAGCCGCAGGCGTGACTGCTGGCGCCGGTGCAGCGGGGCAAGGCGGCGAGGACTCTGATGGCTGGGAGAGCGACGGCGAGCAGGAGGGGGGTGCGCAGAGCCCTATCGGGCAGCAGCTGCCAAGAAGTGATGACTTTGAGGTGGCAGCACATGCATTGTGTGGTGGCTGGGTGCACCTGGTGGGGCACTTGCGCTGGTGCGCCCTGTGGCTGCAGCAGCTGCAGGCGCCCGCTGCACTAGGTGCCCACCCCAGCGCCCAGGCAACCAGTGCGTGCATACAGCAAGTGCAGCATAACATGGCGCAAGCAGTGCATGCTTTACAAGGTACGTTCCCCCCAGTGGCCCCCCCCTGTGCTAGCTGCAGGTTGCCACTGCTGTCCGTGCGCAGAAGTGCTGCCAGCCGACACCCCAACCAGCGCCGAAGCGAAGAGCTACCCATGGCAAAGTGCTCCTGATGTGCCAGATCAGGTCAGTGTGTGTGACAAGGCGGGGCATGCTGCCAGCCTTGGAGCTCCTGTGAGCACGCAATCCGCTGAAAGCCAAGACAAGCCAGCAAAGGGAACAAAAAGGCCAACACGACAAAGAGCCACAGCTTTCATGCGGCGCGTAAAGGCTCGTGTCAAAGAGCACAAACAATAATGTAAGCTCACTCCTTGCGGGATTTCTGCAAAGAAGCAAGCTACCGAGAGAGGTCGATGTTTCACTGGCGTTTCGCTTACTTTGTCCAGAGGCGGTTGTGCTTCGTCTTGTGTCTTCTCCACAGCAACTAGGTGTTGCATGAGTGCTTCTGTTTCTTGTTTTGCTTCCTGTGAGGAGGATTTACACTGTGAAAATCGACAAGGAGTCGCAAAAAGTTGTTAATTTACGCTGAGAGCCTGGACAAGGGCAGTGTATTGATTGGACAGCTGCGGCTGCAAGTCTCCATGATCATGTTTGGCGGTGTATCCATACGAGAATGCTGCAGTGTCAATATCATCCTGCTTGCCTGCAACTGAGCTTTGGTTCACCCGCACTTGCTGCTCAGCTTGCCCATGTGCACAGATTGTCGCGACAACGAGGGCGCTGTCGGTGGAAGCTGCCATTGTGCCTCAACAATGCAGTCACCGGGCACACATGCCCAACGAGCAGCACACTAGCAACCAACTATGAAATAACACAGTCTTCAGCACAATACGGCGCTACATGGTGCGCACAGTTGGAGCCATTGTTCGTCCCCCGAGCAGCACGACACAGTGCCGCGTCAGATCAGATGGCTTTGAGACGAAAGCTGGCAGCCAGATCTCGCGGGGTAGGGTGTTGCCCCAGCAGCATGCACATTTGTGTGTTTCTTATGGAATCGCCATATTGCAATTGCTTCACGTGCACCAGCTTTGTTGGCGTTTTTCTCTGTTTCCGTGCACAAGCGCAGCTGTTTACCAGCGATTGACGCAGAAAGCAGAGAAGAGCTTTACCACCATGACGACATCCTGCTCACCTTCGTTCCTCAGAATGCTCGAGGATTGCTCTAACAACTTCTACAAAGACGAAGGAGGAAAATCTAATTTTCTCACAGTGAGTAACTTGCCCTTCGTTGCGTTCTTTGGCTTGAATGGCAGGCAATTCCTCGATGTGTGCTGGCGTTTTCCGCGAAGTGTCCGTGCATGTTACTGCTGAACAAACTGAGAGCTTGTAGCGGCATTTTCGAGATGGTCTTAGCTTGAGAATACTTCTAATTTGTGGGGTGTCAGTCATGTGCTAGGACCAGGCGCGGTAAACCAGCCTTCAGCAAATCGCTGTCACCGAAACACTTTCCACGATTTGCGCAGTGCACTGTTGGAACTGTGAATGGCACTGTCCCATGCGCATCTCTGCCTTTGAAAGTGGACTTGTACTTTGAATCTGAACAACGGGTGGAAGATAGTGACCAAAGTATCCTCAATCTTCTAAAAAGCGAGTACGAGACGTACTCTCTGAGCCCGTCAGAACCGACCGTGACGATCTCCTTCCGCTTGGAGAAGGTGTCGCGGCGCAAAGACGGGCAGCGCTTCAAGCTGCATGTTGCACCCGACTTGGACAACATGTCTCCCGATGCCTGCAGTGCCGTGGCAGCATCTGCCGGCTCCCCAGCCGCCGCCAAGCAGGGCGTCTTCACCACCGCTGTGGTGGTCATGTCCAAGCGCCGCACCGGGGAGCGCTTCGTGTCTCGCCCCCGCCCCCCTCGGTCAGTGGATGCAGACTCCACTATTGGAGGCATGGGCACCATGGGGGGGCTGTTTGGCCCCCCCGCTGGCGCTGACGCTCTAGGTGGGGTGCCCCAGCAGCTGCACGCCCTGCAGAACAGCATGGACAGCCTCATTGCCTTCCTGCACAAACTGGATGCACGGCAGTCCGCCATGGAAGCGGCTTTGTACAGTATCGTGCCCCGAGCACCTGGGGCCTCTGTGGGCCTGCCCCCAACTTCCATGCCCCCCCACACATCCATCCACAGCGCCAGCAGCCTGTGGGGGGGGGGCGGCGCCGCCACACACACCCGCATGCACAGCGGCTTCGACGGCTTCCCCACCATGCCCGGTATGGCGCAGTTCTCGGCGCTGCCTGGGGGGCCCTCCGGCTCTGTGGGCTTGCAGGGGGTCTCCCTGGGCAGCTTGGGGGGCAATATGGGGGGGCTGCCCGCTGCCTCGGCTCCCCAGCGCTCTGCAGGCGGCGGCGGCGGCGGCGGCGGCGGAATCAAGCGCATCCGCAGCAAGGACCTGCAGTTCAACTTTGGGGAGCCGTCCTCCGCCACGCCTGTGGCAGGGGGTGCAGGGGGGGCTGACGGGGAGAGCACCATGCCCCCCCCGCTCCCGGGGCAGGCACTGGGGGCGCCTGGCAGCGGGGGCGGCGGCAACGGTGTGCACCGTTTGACCTCCCTGGACCATATGTTCTCCTCCATGACCCAGAACAGCGCCATGGCGGTGGATGAGCGGGCGGCGGTGGAGGCACTGGCGGGGGCCAGCACCAGCTCAGGGGGGGGGGCGACGACAGGGGGCAGGGGGCAGCCTGCGCCCGCTTCCAAGCGCACCCGCAGGTAGTGCACATACTGGTGCTGCAAGTGTGTAGGGGGGGAGAGAGGGGCATGGAGGGGGTTGAATGCATTGCTGCTCACTTGCCGCCCAGCAGGGGCATGGAGGTGGACAGGCCCACTGACGCCTCGTTGTACCGCCAGGAGGAGGTGATGGTCTTCATCTGTGTGAAGAACTGCGCCCCCGCCTTGCCGTAGAAGTTCAGGTCCCCCCGGATGGAGGCCTTGTTCCCCGTGAAGGAGAAGAAGGGGAGGGGCACGGGGATGGGGATGTTGATGCCCACCTGCCCAGCCTCCACCTCGTGCTGGAACTTGCGGGCGGCGGCGCCGGACTGCGTGAAGATCGCCGTGCCGTTGCCGTACTTGTTGGCGTTCACCAGGGCGATGGCGGCCTCCAAGCTGTCCACTGCAGTGGTCACCAGCACGGGCCCAAACACCTCCTCCTCGTAGGCGGGGTTGCCGGGGCCAGCCTCGGAAATCAGGGTGGGGCCCAACCAGTTCCCAGACTCGTACCCAGGCGGGGCGACGCCGCGGCCATCAAGCAGCAGCTTGCCCCCTGCGTCCACACCAGCCTGGATAATGGAGTTGGCGCGGGCCACGGCAGCGGGGCTGATCATGGGGCCCACATCCACGCCATCCTCGTGGCCAGGGCCCACCTTGAGCGCTGCAGCGCGCTCTGCAATCTCAGGGATCCACTCGGCAGCAGCGCCCACGAAGACAGCAGTGGACAGTGCCATGCAGCGCTGCCCAGCAGCGCCAAAGGCCGCACCCACCAACGCATTCAACACGCTCTCCTTGTCGGCATCCGGCATGATGACGCCGTGGTTCTTGGCGCCCATGTTGCTTTGCACGCGCTTGCCGTTTGCGGTGCCCCGCGCATAAATGTGCTCCCCTGCTGTGTTGCCCCCCACAAAGGAGATGGCCTTGATGGCAGGGGCGTCACACACGAAGTTCACGGCGTCGTGGGCGCCGTGGATCACATTCACCACGCCTGGAGGCACGCCCGCCTCCTCTGCCAGCTCAATCAGGCGCATGGTGGCGCCGGGGTCCCGCTCTGAGGGCTTGAGCACGTACGTGTTCCCACAAGCTGTGGCAAGAGGAAACATCCAAAGCGGTATCATAGCTGGGAAATTAAAGGGCGTGATGCCGGCGGCCACCCCAAGGGGCACACGGTATGAGTACGAGTCCACGTTGGCTGCCAGGTTTTCTGCGGTTTCCCCCATGGTGAGGGTGGCCGCGCTGCAGGCATGCTCCACCACCTCCAAGCCACGGAAGACGTCCCCCCGCGCATCAGCCATGGTCTTGCCTTGCTCCAGGGTGATTAGCCGTGCCACGTCGTCCATATTTTCCCGCACCAGCTGCTGGTACTTGAGGTACACTCGCACGCGAGATTGGATGGGGGTCTCGCGCCATGCCGGGTACGCTGCTGATGCAGCTGCCACAGCTAATTCCATCTGCACACGGTGCTTGCTTGAAATGCAGGCAGGCAGAATTTAACCTCGGCTAACTTGCCTCTTCTTGGGTGCACTCAGGAGTGTATCCAATGATTTCATTGGTCGCCTGCGGGAATGAGGGGTATGGCTACATAGAGCTAAAATGGCATTTCCTCGTGGTGAGGACTTTGATTCCTACACCCTTGGTGCATGATCACCGTTCCAGGCACGGCGAGGTGCACTGCACTTGTCGCCGACACACCACGTACAGGGTTGTGAATGGGGATCTTTTTGTCGCTTTGGCTCTCCAAGAACTTGCCGTTGATATACATCTTAGCAGTGGGCTGCAGAAATTTGTGCTGTGCTGTGTCAGAGAATGCAAAGTGCATCAACTCACGGCTGCAGTGGACATTGCTCGCCATCCGCGGGCACGAGCGATGGCGCCGCTGGCGCCTGCGTGGCGAGCAATAGATGACAGCATTGTGGAAATGTGGAGTGCAAACTTTGCCACACAACAGAAATTATCCAAGAGAATGTTTTGCTGACCCAGCACTAGGCAGCGTAGTTGTGCAGTAATACCCATTCTGCGCGCGGCCCCCCTTGTCTCATGCAGCCGCTCAAGCGAGCACAGAAGAGGGCTGCGGTGGGTGGATACATGGAGTGCTGCATTGCATTGTGTGCATGAGCGGCGCATCTACAGGCGGGAAACGTAGCTGCTGCTCTGCGTGGCATACCGCACCCAGCGGTGGGGCTTGTAGCTCTTGGCTTTCTCAGCGATGCGCAGGTAGCGCACCTGCAGGTTGCTCACATTGTACATGGGGATCTCAAAGGACACGCTGATGGGCCCCAGCTCCTTGCGCACAGAGGCGCCCGAGGCGGCCGACAGGCTGATCTTGGTGCGCAGGGTGTGCTCCGTGCCCCCTGAGAACTTCTTGATCTGCCACACTACACTGCGTTCCTTGGCGTCGTACTCTGCGACTTGCCCGGCACCTGCAGCTGCGGCGCCTGAGGCGGGCGTGCCGCTGCCGCCCCGCGCCCCAGCCGCTGCGGTGGAGGCTGGGCCAATGACAGGCTTCACCGTGGTGGCGGAGCGGGGGGTGTTGAACTTGATGGTGACATTGGCACCGTAGTTGCGGGAGGGGATGTCTGCCCGCACCTTGAGCACCAGCTCCACCTTGTAGGGGGACACCTCCTCCAGCAGAGGGAACACGCGGAAGGGTGCACGGAAGTCAGACGTCAAACGGTAGTTCATCACGACAAACTCACCATCTGGCGGCACCAGGGATAGTGCGCGTGCAGATTCAAATTCTGACACATCCACGCACTCGTGGAAGTTGCAGTCATCCAGCACCACGCCAGTGCCGTACCCCACCGCGGCATCCTTGCCCACCACCAAATCCTCATTCAGGGCCAGGCGCAGGGGGGGGTTGCCGCTCAGATATGACTTCATTTGGATGCAGCCGTCAATGGCGGAGTTGATCATGTAGCCGCTGCTGTTGAAGAGCACGGTGAGGCGCTCCAGCACATCCACGAAGATCTCGTTCTTCTTGCCGCTGCTGCGCGTGTGCATCATGCTGATGGGGCGCTGCACTGCAGAGGCAGAAACAGTTTTGCTGCGCCCGAAGCGCATGCTGGAGGCAGCCTGCTTGGGTGCCTCCACTGCCAGGGGCTCGTTGTGCACATGACGCTTCAGCAGGTCAGTGCTGGTGCCTTGAACGTGCCCATAGTCCTGCGCACAAAATGCATGTGCTGTTTCTCGATCTACACCCTACCCTTGCTGGGAAACTCACGATGATTTCGTCGAGCAGCTCGTAGATGAGAATGAAGTTCTTGCGGATGCTCTCCTCGCTCAACACGCCGCAATAGTCTCGAAACACCTGCACGAGCCGAATGATGCCAGCTGCACGGAAAAGCACTGCAATACCCCTACCTTGGTCGTGCGGTCCAACAATTCCAGTGTGTATGCGGGAGACACATTATACTGCAAACAAATGCCAAGGCGGTGTCGGGAAGTCGGAGCGCGCTGCCGTGAGGCTGGCATCTGGCATGCTGGACACACCTTAGTTGTAGCAACAAAGTACAGTCCGCCACGTTTTACATGCAAAAAATGGACGCCCTCTTCTTCCTGCAGCAGCTAGATATGTACATGATCCATGCAGGGCACGCAGTGAAAGGCAGTGCATCAGCGCCCGAGCACACGCACAAGCACAGGAGCAGCATCCTTGTCAAGCTTCACGCGGCGAAAGAAAGTCTCGATAGCGCTTTTTGGGACATCGCCCCGAAAATCTTTGCTGATGATCGCGTCACCACGTGGGGAGAGAATGAAGAGAGATGATAGGACCATCTTGCCCGTGCAAGGCACAGATTTCGCGCTATTGCTATGCTCGAACACAAGTCCACGATTAGGAATATGTTTCACGGAATGGAAATTTGAGCACTTGGTGCACTTGAGCTCCAAACGCATCGTCATACCTCCGCTCAAACGGAAGGGCCCCTCCGGCCCACACAGCAGAATGTATACTTGAGTTTCCAGAACCTTGGGTGCTGTCATTCAAATCAAGCAGCTGCAGCCATGTATGTACAGATATGATACCGCTCAGCTGGCTGGTCTAGCACGGTGCTCAGACCACAACTCAGCGCGAGTCAACCAGCAAGTTCCGCAGCAATGCAATCAGCACGGCACCATATTCCCGAAGCGGTGCTGCTGTCTCCCATTCGACAAAAGCATCAACGAAATGAGCCGGCTGTTCTGCAGCCTGCCTTTGGTGTCAGCTCCGCACGGGCGCTCATGCCTGCATCTGCCAGCGCTGCACCGCAGCAACGGCGAGCTGCCGCCGTCACAGCCAGCAATGACCGCAGGCTGCGGAAAATGCGCACAGCAATTTACACACAGCATAAGCACATTGCTGCTGTACAGCAGCGACACCACAGGCGCCGAGCAGACCGCACCTCTGCTGCCCTGGCACAGCACCCCCGGGCGGAGTTTGCAGCCAAGGCCGCTGAGGACCACAGCCGGCGGCCAGCTGACCGAGCATGGGACACCCGTCGGTACGGCAGCCAAGGCATAGCCCTGTGGGGGCAGGAAGAGCTGCGTGGGTGGTACAGCGCAGGCCAGCCTGCCAGCCTGGCATCGGCGGGGGCGCTGCCAGACGCAGGACAGGGCATGCACGCCTCCACAGCCCCAGCCAGTGCACACTTGAGCGGTGCAGTGGGTGCCAGTCGCCGCCTGCAGCAGTATGCATGGGCACCTGCATTCACCTGGGCAGAGCACGGTGCCTGGAGCGAGGAGAGCTCGGAGCCGCACCACACGGGGTACTGCGTGCCCGCATGCACAGCCCCAATAATGCCAGCACAAAGCATTGCACATGAGCACCATGCATATACCAGCAGCCTGCAGCATATTGTGCGGGTGCCTGCGGCGCCGTTGTCTGCATCCGGCAAGGCGCTGCTGTCGCCGGCCCACCCACAGCAGTTGTCAAAGTCTGCCGGCAGGCAGTGGACAGACACACAACATGCTGTGAAGGGACTGCCCGCCGCTGGCACTCAGCGCCTTGCTGCATCCAGCACCCGGCACTGGATGGAATGGCACAAATGAAGCTGCCGCCTTCAAGAGTGCGCGCCAGACGTGTGCATATGACTAGAGGCACTCACGGCATGGGGAAAGGTGCTTCGTAGGGCGACCAATTCCTTCTCTTCTGCCTCGCCCTGTTGCAGCAGAGACCGGAAGTCAGGGGGGTGCGCCCAGGCACCAGCTGGCAGCGCACTGGAGTAGGTGCTGTGGTCTGCGGTTTGGGCAGTGCAACTTGGGCCAAGCATGCGCCCCTGCAATGCATCCACAAGGTCATTTCCTTGCATGGTCAGCTGTGTAAAGTGCTCAAAGCGGGCTGCCAGAGCTGCAGGCACTGCGTATTGGGCCGGCTGCGGGCCACCCTGCTGCACAGTTTCCTTGGAAACACTTGCTGCAGCTTGTTTCGTTGTGGGCGAGCCGTCCGCTTGAGACGACACCGATGCTGCTTGTGTGCTGATTGCAGCTGCATGCTTGGTGCCAAGCTGTGCCGGCTTGGCCGTTGACCGGGCGGGACGGTTTGGTGCGGATTTTGCAGCTGTGTGTGTTTGCCCCCCGACCACTATTTCTCCATCAGAGCTGACATCAGAGCTATCGTCTGCATAGTCCACCAGACCATTCATTTTGCTGTTGTTGCTATGTTCAGCTGCTGCGCTGCTAGCCCAAGATACACACGTGCAGTGCGAAGCGCTGTGAGAGTGAGACTACACGAGCAGTCGGTGAGGCGCGTGAAGTAGCCTGCAAGCAATTGCAATAAAACACCTGTCACATTCCCGTTTTGCCGAAGCTGCGTGTTGGTACCATGGCTGGTCCTTCCGCTATCTATACTCGCAATGTATTGAGTTGGGGGGGGGGCTCACTAGGCTCTCCTGCCGGAGGAGCGGGCACGCTTGCCCCCCGCTGCCTTTGCTGCCTTTGCTGCCTTTGCTGCCTTTGCTGAAGATTTTCCCTTGGGCACCTTTGATTGCTTGGGTGTCTTGGGCAGTGGCATGGTGACTGGTGCGGCTAAGCTGCCACCCAGCTGCTCCGCGAGCTCAGGGACGCACTGCACAGCTGCAGGGGACACCCCTGCTGCAGCCAGGACGCGGTGTGCCTCGCTGCCGCATACAGCCCGAGGCGTGTCTGCGGCCACGGGGGGCAGCAGTGGTGCCAGCGCGTGGAAGGGTGGGTCCACACACTTCACCACCAGCTCCCGCCTGTGGTGGGCACCGTGTCGCACATACAGCGCGACGGTCACGCAGTCAAACACCTTTACCCGCAGGGCGCCAGCGTCCACCTGCTGTGCACACGGCGCAGCCCCCTCTGGCGTGGGCAGCGGTACCGGGGACAGCGCAGCGCCAGAGTAGGTCAGGGTGTGCGCCACCTCGTCCAGCGCCAGGGCAGCGGTGGATGGCACCATGAAGCCGTGCTGTGCGGGCCCCCCAGGCGGCAGCGCCTCCCCCTCAGGGGCGTGCTTGTCGGGCGTGATGTGCACCGTGGCTTCAATGCCGTACCGGGGCACCAGCACGGAGAAGGCACCGGAGCGCAGGCGCATGACCAGGGCGCTCTCCAAGGCCACCCGGCGGTCGAAAAACAGCAGGGTGTACAGACCCACAGAGGCCCGCCCCGCGTGCTGCGCGTTGGTGTGCCGCTTGTTCAGATTGTCCGTCACCTCCCTCAGGGCGTCCTTGCTCTCCAGGGCGGGAGGCAGGGGCGCGATACCGCAGGCAGCCGCCAGCAGCCGGTGCACCACCACGTCTGCGTACCGGCGAATGGGGGAGGTGAAGTGTGTGTAGATGGGCGTGGCCAGGCCGTAGTGGGCGTACTCTGGGGGTTGCAGCTCCCCCGAGGGGAAGTACACCGCCTGCATCATGCAGCGCGTGGTGAGGATGCGCAGGAGCTGGTCAAAGGCCCCCCGTGCCGCCGCCCCCCGGTGGGCTGCAGACGCTGCCGCCGCTGCGCTGAGCTGCAAGCCAGGGGGCAGTGTGCCCACCGCAGGGGGCGCTGCAGCGGCCTCCAAGCTGTTGCCCAGGGCCTTGTTTGAGGCGGTGTCCAGGTGCACGTCCACGCTGCCGGCCGCCGCATTCAGCCGCTCGAAGGAGGAGGCTGGGGGGGAGGGGTGCCGCCGCAGCAGGGCATACCGGGGGTAAGCCGCAGCGATGCGCTCCGCCACGGCGCAGTTGGCCAGCAGCATGAACTCCTCTACCACCTTGTTCGTCTCGCGGCTGGTGTAGGGCGCCACGTCAGCGGGGTCCCCTGCCCCATCCAGCTGGAAGCGCACCTCTGGGGAAGCCAGGGTGAGAGCGCCAGCAGCCACACGCCGGGCACGCAGCACCCGAGCAGTGGCGGCCAAGCGGCGCACCACTGCCGCCAGGGCGGAGTTGTCCCCCGCGTCATCCAGCTTGGCCTGCGCCTGCTCGTAGGTCAGGGCGGCCCGGGAGTGGATGATGCTTTTGAAGAAGTCCACCCGCAACACGCGGCACTCGGGGGGGGGCGTCATGGCCCACGTCACTGAGAATGCGAAGCGGTCCACCCCCCCGTTCAGGGAGCACAGCGTTTCAGTGAGCAGGGAGGGCAGCATGTCCAGCCGCCGCTGCACCAGGTACGTGGTGGTGCCTCGGTGGGACGCCTCCAAGTCCAACGCGTTCCCCGCCGCCACGAAGTTGGTCACGTCTGCAATGTGCACGCCCAGCTGCCAAATGGTGTCCACACCAGGCGGCAGTGCAGTGCCGGGGGGCACTGCGGGGGCAGGGGCATCAGGGTCAACGCCAGGCGCCCCCCCCACTGCCGCCAGTGCATGGGCGCCCCGCAGCTCCCGGGCGTGCAGTGCGTCATCAATGTCCTTGCAGCCGGGGGGGTCGATGCTGCACACATCCACATGCCGCATGTCGGTGCGCCCAGCAGAGTTCTCAGGGGTGATGCGCCAACTGGCGGGGGGCAAGCACGCCAGCACCGCCGTGGAGAAGGTGTTGGGGGGGATGTCGTGCTCAGCCAGCACCACAGCGGTCTCCGTGTCGGTGTCCCCAATCACCCCCAGGGTGCGCACGTAGTGCCCCCGCGGCCACCCTGAGAACGCATCCCAGGAATCAATGGCCACCAGAATGCGCTTGTCGGCCAGCGCCTGTGCCTGCCGCGTCTCCAGGCGCACCTTGGGGTAGCGCCCATCCACGGGGCGGAAGTACGCCCACGACGCCCCCCCGCTCACGCTTGCTGCACTCAAGGCGTCTGCACTGGACACGCCGAATGCACTGGAGTCAGCAGTGGCCTCTGCCCCCTCCAGCTCCAGAGACCCCGCCAGGGTGCGCCAGGCGCGCTTGAGGATGGCCACCACGCGCCCACGCACCCGCAGGGGGGCGCCCCCAGCCCCCCCCGCTGCACCACCAGCCGCTGCACTGCCCTTGCCGTCGCCTCCCTCGTGTGCCAGGGCGTCCATGGCTTCCTCGTCCATGCATGGTGCGTCAGTCTCGGGCAGCACCAGGGCAGCCGCCCCCGCCGCACGGGTGTCCACCTCCGTGTACAGCTGCACCGCCACTGCATCGCCCGCCGTGGCGCGGTTCAAGTCCTCCCTCCCGCCAACATGCACAGCCACCAGGTCTCTGCGGGCACTTGCGTCGCCTGCTGGCAGGGGCTGCCCGGTGGCGGCCGCCACAGCCGAGGCAGGCACCATCATGGTCCCCCGCCACCACGCGTCTGCGGCGATGCGCAGGGTGCCTTGGGACACCTCCCCTGCCCGCAGTGCTGCTGCAACGCGTTCTTTGCCCCAGTGCTCCTGGTACCGCCGTGGCGCTGCAGCAGCGGGGCCGCCTCGCCCGCCGGGGCGCCCTGGGCCCTCCTCCTCCACAGCCTCCACAGCTGCGGCGCGCTCAAGCAGCTGCGGGAAGCCCGCCGTTGCAAGGGGCTCCACAAATTCACGCACAGACACAGCAGGCACGCCTGCGTGTCTGGCCGCTGCTGCGTTCCCCCGGTCATTGGTCAGCAGGGTGCAGCAAATGCGGGAGCCCAGGGACACCAGCTTGGCGTTGTACCACGCCGCAGCCAAGCGAATCAAGCGGTCGTTGTAATCATTGGGGGACTCACCCAGTTGGCGCTCGGAGTACGTCTCGCTGTGGTGCTGGTTGGCAAAAGCCACGAAACGACGCCCAGGGGACGCCAACAGCGCTGCCAGGCGCTTGGCAGCAGCACCGCTCCGCCGACGCACTTCCTCCAGCACTGTGCCTGGCACAATCACATTGCACAGCGGAGGAACATCTGTTTCAAGTAGGTCCATTTGGTGCAATACAACATTGGTATCCAGCAGAAGGTACTGGTTATTGTACGGTGAAGGCGAGAGCTGCCCGACAGAAGAATCGTCGTCCATTCCGCAAGGCAAGTCGTCGCGTACATAAACTTCGCGCACGACACGCAGGATACGGCCACGCCGCGATCGCCTTGTAAATGACACGCATGATCGCATGACTGCTTCTGCTGGTCAAGCACGTAGTACAACTAAGTATGGAACAGGGTATGCTCAAATTCCGCAAAGCAGCAAACAAGCGCGTTGGTGTATTTGTAAGCCGCTTGCCGCTTGACACAAATTAGAAATTGCAGCTCTGGGAATAACAATTCTGCTCGGGCAACTGGACAGTAGCCTGAGCAGGCGAGTTCTACAGCAGGACCAGGGGGGGGGCGTCATGCTCCGAAGGAGAGCTGCTTTGGCGAGGGTGCATCTCCACCAATTTCCAGACGAATGCAGCACAGGTCGGCTCTGCACAGCATTTCGATATTTGATAGGGCCAGCAATGCTTCGTTTCGTAGCATGTTCTGCGCGGCGTCAGCTCCGTGCACTGGTGCCTCACCAGTTTGCGAAATGTCGCCCTTTCTGCGCACATGTAAATGACGGCGAAGAATATGATGGCGGGATGACTCCCCAGCACCACGATGCTGGCGAGGCCTTGTTTAGTGTTTTTGATGCTCATGGGCGTGGTTCTTTTGGAGCAAGAGAGTTGCAGGTTGGTCCTCTGGAATCTGTGAGAAGCACAAGGCATTCAGCGTTTTCTGCAGGCAGTAGCTCAGCGGCTCAACGAGCCGCTGCGCACGCAAGACGCTGCCGACGCAATATTCGCTGCAAGTGGTGAGGATGAATTGGACTACGATACTTTCATGGAGTACGTTGCTGTGCAGTGTTCGTGACAGAAGCAGGTTCAACGGCTGATTCTCGCAGAGTGTGGTCTAGCGTCCCGGACGGTCTGACCGACGGCTTCCCTGCCCCAGACAAAGTAGAGCTGCACCACCAACGAGCAATCAAGCTGCTCTTGAGTCGGCTGCTGCATGTCTCAGCACGGTGCGGCAGTGCTGCCCTGTGCAGCACCCTGCCCGTGCACAGCGGCACCTTCCCCTCGCTGCACTGGCGCATGCACTTGGCGGCGCCCCGCAACAAGCGCGTGGACCACACCCTGCAGGATTGCACGCTGAGCTCGTGCTGGCAAGAAGTGGGGGCGTTGGCCCCTGTGCCAGTGCAGAAGCGCGCCTCCCTCAGCTCCAGCTGGCTCCCCCCACCGCAGGACGCAGCGCCGACGGCAGCCAGCACCGGCTCCAGCGGCATGGGCGTAGACTGGAACAACGACGCTGGTGTAGAGGAAGCCTCTCGCAGCGCTATGGGGCGGGCACAGGAGTTGCTGCTGCGCGGTGCAGGGGACGACACCGTGGCGCTGCAGGAGGGGCTGAGGGCGCCCTCCTCGCTGCAAGCCGCCACGGCACCCCTGTGGACGCACCGGCAGATGTACCACGCAGATGGCCCACAAGATTCACCGTTGCCGCTGAGTCCCTGGCATGATATTCCCGTGGTTGTACGTTGTCCTGCCCGCCTGTGTTGCTGCTGGCTGGAATGCTCACGCCCCCATCGCTGCAGAATACCGACGGCACCCTGAATATGGTGGTGGAGATCCCCAAGTGGAGCCGCACAAAGGTGGAGTGCGCCACGCGCGAGCCCTTCAACCCCTTGAAATTGGACAGCAAGAACGGCGCCGTGCGCACGTACAGCCACGGCGACATGCTGTTCAACTACGGCTTCCTGCCGCAGACATGGGAGGACCCGGAGCACGTGCATCCAGACACTGGAGCTGGTGGAGACAATGACCCGCTGGATGTTGTGGAGTTGGGCATGCGTGCGTGGCCAGTGGGCACTGTGCTGCGAGTCAAGCCGCTGGGCATCATGGCCATGATCGACGGGGGCGAAACGGACTGGAAACTGTTGACCGTTGCCGTGTCCGACCCCATCGCACCCATGTTGTCAAACTTAGACGACCTTCACATACAGCTGCCGGGTGCCGTTGCAGCTACGCATCGGTGGTTCAGACTGTACAAGTGGCCAGAGATGAACAGCTTTGCCTTCAGCGGCCAAGCTCAAGACAGGCAATATGCCGAGCGAATCATTGCAGAGACACATGTAGCATGGAGGAAACTTGTGGATAAAGAGTAAAGCAACCCTGCAAATGTTTTTGGTGCTTTGACGCAGTAGGCCTGTGGGGGGTGGCTGGAATGCTCCCAGCACCTGCATGGTGGGCGCTGAAGCCTACCCAGGTGAATTGAGGCCCTGCCGTGCACGGAGAGGAAGACATGCTCAGGCAACATGGATATTTGGCCCACATAGGTTGAGTCTTTTTTGTAGGTATGCAGTTCTTAAGGTTTTGTGCTTTCAGTTGAAAAGATGCGCCAGTGAAGGCATTTCAAAAACTCTGCTGCGATGCCTCCCTATTTCCCCCTCCCGAACGCTTGCACAGCAAAACATAACAGACAAAAGGGGGATGTATTCAGCAGGGGCAGTGGTCAAAATTCATCGACCCCTTCGTGTGAAATCGTCCACATCTAAAAACACAATTTGGTCATCACACGTACCTTGAACACACAGTTTGCAAAATAATTTGGTTGCAGGTGCACCGTCGCAAGAACCAGCCATTTGCAGAATTTTGTCAAATTCCACACAGAATGGCCGCAGCTCCAGCACCGCAGGCACACAAGTGGTTTTTGGTGCTCACAGGGCTGAATCGTAGATTGTCATTAGCAAAGGATGCTGTGGATCGCATGTTGGAAGGTGTGTCAAGCGTCCACGGGTGTTTGGCCAAATGCAGATACCTCAAAGCTTTGCGCGCGGTGTCATCTCCCAGACATTTGCAGATGAACACAGCTTACCAGCTGTGACTGCTGACTTGAGAAAACAGGTGGCTGAAGATGCCAAAATGCTGCTCAAGATGCCTTTTCACGTGCGCTGCGCGATTTGGAGATCCACGTTCACAATGTTGAATGCCATGAGGCGACCGCTTGGGCTCGGCCTGTACTATGCAGTGCAGGGCAGCAGCCGCAGAGCCATCAAGAAGAACAAGTTCAATGCTGTGTCCATCGCAAAATGCGATGCAGTCAACCTGATCAGTATGGGCCTCAACAGCAAGGCCATGGCACTGCGGTTGGGAGTCAGCCAGCCCACACTGCGCCGCATGCTTCGCAGTTTGAATCTGTTCCAGCCGGCTGCTGATGCACAGGTGCATGCAGCGGTAGAACAGCATGTCAAATTATTCCCACACAGCGGGTGTAAACTTGTGGGCGCATTCCTGCGCATCAGGTACCCGCAGTGGCGAGTGAGGAGACGCCAAATTCGTTCGGCCTTGAGCACGCTTCGGGTGCAGCAAGTGCCAAGCAGCTTGCGAGACATTTCAAGACAACGCCCAGCACGTCTGCGTGCCAATGCTGTGTGGCACATGGATTCGTACTGCAAGCTGGCCTTTGCCGGGCTGTGGGTGCACATGGCAGTGGACCGCCACAGCAAGGTGGTCACCATGTGCGTGGTGTCCCCAAGAAACACCGCCTGCGCAACCCTCCAGGCGTTTGTTTATGGCACAGAACATTTCCGCGTTCCGCAGTGCGTCTGTGTTGACTCGGGTGCCGAGAATGGCTTGTTGACAGCTGTGAAGTCCGCAGGCTTGAGCGTTGAAGTGGGTCTGACAGCTGCTGAGAACAGCCCGGTCGAACGCAGGTGGCAGGACGTCAAGACCTTGAATTTGGTGCGTGGGTATTTGTTGCGGTTGGCATCGAAGCCTGTGCGGGGTGCAGTGGAGCAGTGGGCGCGGCGCTGTGCCGTGTGGCTGACCTACGGCACCCTGCTGCAGCGCTTGCTCAGCACTGAGCAGCTACGGTGGAATGTGCACGCATGCTCCGAGTTGCCGCATGGACATAGCCCATTCATGGCATGGGCAGATAGCATGCACCAGCAGCGCCACCGCACAGAGCTGCTGGAAGCAGCGTGTCCTGAGCAGCTGCTGCTGCACGACTTGTCATCCTGGTCTGCTGGCGAAATCTTCAACAGCCTTGCTGACTTATCCAACACGGTTCAGGAAGCAGATTGTTTGGAAAGGGCAAGGGCCAATGCGAATTGTGCTGCGCGCATTGCCACTTTCGTAGGACAAGTAGATGGTGTGGTCGCCAGCGACTGTGTCTGGGCCAGCCTAGAGACTTTGCAGGAGCACCTCCAGCATGAGCTTTGGATAAGTCAGAGATAGAAATATAATGACATGCGCGGTTTGTGCCTCTTGAAAGTGGAGTGGCCATGCTTTGCCTGCACAGCCGAGACGAGGTGCCAAGAGCCCGCACACCCCTTCGACTTAGTCCTCCTCTCGCAGCCTGCACAGACGGTCCATGCTATCATGGTGTCCGACTCCAGTGCAGCAATATTGAGTGACAGCATGTGCCTCAAATGTGGAACTGGGTGATTGCATGTGCAAGGCCCAAAGCAAATGCATCATGCGGGGTAAATACCTGTTCTGCTGCATAGGCCACCAGGAATGGTTGAGCAACAAAAGCTGACAGGGGATCAAGAACAGGTGCTTATCTGGAGAGCTTGTGCACCTATCATCATGGTTCAATCAACAAAAGTCCTGGAAGCCGCGCCTGCCTCTCAACGAAAGTTCTTAGAGCGTCTGTCGCTCGTGTGAGAAGACCTCTGCAGCACCCTCAACAATGTTGTAGTCATGGTGTATTTCCCTATCAAGTCAATTCTTGGGCCCAGACTTTCAGGAAATGATTGGAAGACTGTGCAACGAACTGATCCATGCATGAGCGGAAAGAGCGTCACAAACGGATCTGTAGAGCAGCAAGCAGGTTTATCACAGATCAGTCTCTCATGAGAAGCACCGGATCGCATGACGCTCATCACAAACAATGCGTGCGATTGCAGCTCCTGCTACTGCTGCTGCTGCTGCTGCTGCTGCTGCTGCTGCTGCTGCGTGTGGTGATGGGTATGATGCCGCCATGAGGAGGGGGGGAGAGAGACGGGGGGGGGGCGACAAGCAGGGAGCAGCGCTACTGCTGCTGCTGCCGCTGCTGCTGCTGCTGCTGCTGCTAAGAAGCAGGCTGACGAGGAGGCCGCCGCTGCTGCTGCTGCTGCTGCTGCTGCGTGTGGTGATGGGTATGATGCCG
>Ga0307982_1000568_pt1 | contig 29171 bp, 28 predicted proteins | sample OrgLakmetagen989_FD_201847 | JGI IMG/M metagenome (GOLD analysis project Ga0307982, IMG submission 201847) | Saline water microbial communities from Organic Lake, Antarctica - #989 | ecosystem: Environmental > Aquatic > Non-marine Saline and Alkaline > Saline | place: Antarctica: Organic Lake...
ATCCATACTACATTAGCAAGAAAGAGGACAGGCGATGCTGAGATCGGCTGGCGCCCGACGCCTGAGAAAAACATTGAGACGACGCCCTGCTGGGGCAAAAAGTAGCCCGGAGAAATGCCTCGTGGACCTGGGACGTGATACACGAACGAATACTCAGTCCCGCCGAATTGTTCGGAGGAAAGACGCCAGCTGGAGCCTGAATTGGCCTTCTGGAGCAAATTTGCTAGCGCGAAAGCAGCACATGTACTTTTTTTGGTGCCTCTGTGACTACTGTGCGCTTGTTTTTCTTTGTAATTGGGAGAGTACTAACTAGAAACTAGGTGGAAAGAAAAAAACAGGTGCTGTGGTAAGCTGAACGGGTTTTCACTCTGCTAGCGAGAAACGTCTGCACGGCTCCTTTTGCGTTCGCTGGCTCGAAGCCTTTGCTCTCCGCTACCGGGTCCTTTTCGCGCGATTGCTGCTCAGCAAATCTGTCCGCGTGTGCCTCCGTCTCGCGACCTAAGTGCCGAGAGTGCCCTCTTGTCCTGCCGTCCAATGCCGCTGCTGTCCACCTTTTCAGCTCCCCACCAGGATCGCTCTTCACCAGAAATAATCCGTCTGCTTCTTCAGTCCGCAGGGGAAAACATCATATTAGGGGGCAAGCCGAAATCGCAAATTCTGGTTGGATCTTTTTCTGAGCGGCCCCGTTGGATCTTTTTGAGAGCTCGTTGCTATGCTCGTTGCTAACCATTCGAAACGCTCGCTCAAAGCTCTCCTCGGCATGACTTCCTTCAAAGCTTCTATTGATGGCGTCTCAAGTCGGACGCTAGTTGTTGCCGGAACTGCGGTAAGTAGTTTTTTGCAAGCATGCATCTTCAATTCCCGCGCTAGGAAAGCATTACTATGATCTATAGAGAGCGTATCTTTCGTGTCACCTAATAACCGCTACATGCAACGGCTGCCTTTTGCGACACTCACCGCAGGCTGCTGCAACCTACAGCTTGCGTAGTGTGCGCTTGGGCACTATTATAGATGGTTCCGCTGTGGAGCACCTCGCAGCGCTGCCATTGTGGCTTCTGGATTGGGCTGCTGACATGGCGATGGGCGGGTATAAAGAAATGCACAAAGCTGGACATCATTACTTGCCTTTTGATGCATCCCCGAATTCCTATTGCCTTCCATCTTCTCTACCAATTTCTGAGAGTAATTGTACTAGTACATTTTCACGTCGTTTTGCTCGGTGCTGCTGTTTCAGTTTGTTCAAAGCTCTGCTGCACCGTTGGCGCGTGGCTACGATGCCAATGCTGTCCGCTGCAGCTCCAGAAGCCTCCGCTGAAGATTCAGCTGCTCGGGTTGCTTTGGCGACAGCAAAAGCCAGTGGGGCACTTTCTGCTACGCCAGTCGATGGCCTCAAGACGCTGCACGATCTGGCCGAGCACGCGTTCGCAAAGTACGCGTTGTGGCAGTGCACAGGGACACGCACGCTGCTGGAGCTGCGGCCGAACCCCAAGGGACCCCCCACCAAAGTGTTCGACCGCGCCACCACCTGGCGCACGTACGCGCAAGTGCAGCGCCGAGCAGCGGAGTTTGGGTGGGGGCTCCGGGCCTGTGGCCTGGTCCCGCAGCCCGACCCCGACCAGGGCCTGGAAAGCGTGCAGCGGTTGGACCACCAGGCGTCGAGTGGGTTCGACGCGGTGGCAGGGAATTCGTGCGTGTGCCTCTACGAAAACACCTGCGCCGACTGGCTGAGCTGCTGCTTGGGCGCCTTCAGCCAGAGCCTGGTGGCGACCACGGTGTATGCCACCTTGGGGGTGGGAAGCGTGGTGGACGCTGTGAACGAAGGCAACTTGAAAGTGGTGTTCTGCAACCGCGTAACGGTAATTTTTACAATGACATCAATATCATTATGGTATTAATGATTCAATGATGATCATAATTGGATGAATTGTTGGTACACTTGTTCGCTATTTTCGATGGTATGGGTAGGTGCTGGAGTTCTTGAAGCGGCGTGAGGACATGCCCACGTTAACGCACCTCATTGTCTCCGACGACAGCGTGCCCAAAGCAGACTGCCAAGCCCCTCTCAGCAGTGGTGCAAACGACAACAAGGGCCTGACGATTGTGACCGTAGAGGAGTTGCTAAGCCTCGGCCGGGAATATCGCGCCAAAAACACGAGCAACGCTGCTACCAACGGAGGAGGAGCAGCGGCGCCGAAGCCGGCGTCTGTGGCCGTGGTGATGTACACCTCTGGCTCGACGGGCCAACCGAAAGGAGTCGTGATTGAACACCGCCAACTATTGGCCACGGTGGCGGGCGTGAGGTACCAATTCGAATGTTCTTTCATGTATTTAAGAGTATTTGTGGCATTGGCGTGTGCAACATTCACCTTTGCCACCTCCACTGCACTCATCCTTATTGCAAGCTAAGTTGCGTTCATTGGCCCTACACTCAGCCTGTGATTTTCTTCGAATACCCTTGGGTTCTACATTTTTGCGTATCATTAATGACAAAATTAGGCAACAGGGCGCGTACTACAATTCCTCTGGCAAAGAGTCGATGCAAGACTGCGTGCTGTGCTACTTGCCCTTGGCGCACATTTTTGAACTGGCCAACGAGCTCGTTGCTCTGAGCTGTGGGGCCAAACTCGGTTACGCGTGCCCGAAGTCGCTGAGTAGCGATTTGGCAGTGCCTTGTGGGGGCTTTGAAACTTTTCGCCCCACTTTCATGGTAAGTGCATAACAAGTGCAGTGTTAGCTCCTATTATTTCTGAGCCTTGTTCTTTTTGTTTGTGGTGATGGCGCTGATGTTACAGTGGAATCTCTTGTTGTCCAATCCGATTACTTGCGCATACAGTACCCATCACGCGTTCAAATGCATGCCGTCATCCGCTCTTCGTATTAAACAGGTGGCCGTGCCCAAAGTGTTAGACGTGCTGCGGAAAGGATTGCTGGCAAAAGTGAAAGCTGCCCCTTCAAAAGCCAAACGCATCCTCTTTGATGCGGCGTTGGCTGCGCGGGAGAACAGCAAAAACCAGGGCCGCTCGTCCCCGCTCTTCGACGCGCTCATCTTCAAAAAGGTGCTAATTAAACCTTATTCAGAAGTCTTCAGGCATTCCTCTGAATATCATCTCGCTACCACGAATCATTTGAAGCCCGACATCCTTTCACGTAGGTCCGCGCGGCGCTCGGTGGGCGGTTGCGCGTCATCGTCACGGGGGGTGCCCCACTGAACGGCGAAACCCAGGCCTTCGTTGAAACCTGCTTTGGGGCCAGCGTGCACCCGGGCTTTGGCTTGACCGAAACCTGCGGCATCGTCAGCGCCAATGCGTTCGAGGCTGGGCGGCTGCGAGGCTCCTGCGGCCCCCCCGTCAGCACGTGCAGCGTGCGCCTCGTGTCCTGCTCCACCCTGTGCGACGCCAACGGCCGCCCGTACCTCGCCAGCGACACCATGGACGAAAAAGGTGCCCAGTGCTGGGGCCGAGGCGAAGTGGTGGTGGCGGGCACCAATCTGGCGAGCCGCTACTTCAAGCAGCCGGCGATCACGGCGGAAACCTTTGGAATGGGCCCCAACAAACAGCGCGAGTTCAGCACTGGCGACATTGGTAAGTGCGCAGTAGTGAGAATGGGCATGGAGACGAACCTGTTTGCATGAACGAACGAATTTCAATGAGGTAAGTTGAGGAAACGATGGATACATCTGCGATGCTAATCCGTGAATGGTGTTTTGTCTTGTTTTCATCAATGTGCCTTACGTCTGTACCAATTCCTCCTGCTGTACTTTCACCTAGGTTGCTGGCGTCGGGACGGGTCTTTGGCGATCGTGGACCGCAAGAAAAACTTGGTGAAATTGTCGGGTGGCGAATACGTGGCGTTGGAGTTTGCCGAGATGGTGTTTGGCAACTGCGACTGCGTTGACGCCGTGGCTGGCGGCGTGATGGTGAGTAGCAGGCCTAGGCGTTGGGGTGTGCTATTGAGGAACATTGGGAAGTAGATGTGTGGGCGGCTTTCCTTGTTTTAGACGTTTTTGTAATTTACTACTGGTGTTTAGTCCCATTCGTTTTCTTGTCTCCTTTATTTGAGGATAACCAACTCTGCATTTTGAAATGAATTTGTACAGGTTTACGCGGACGGGAGCATGGACAAACCAGTTGCTTTGCTTCAAGTGAGCGAGCCAGCGCTTTTGGCCTGGTGGGCGTCAACTCAATCCTCCTCTTTTTCTTCGACACCTCTACCACCTTCCTCGGAAAGCCTGCTGAGTAACCCCAAGGCGGAAGCGTGGGTGCTGGCTCAGCTCAACAAGGAAGGCTTGAAGCAGGGGCTAGGGCGCAACTGCGTGCTGGGAGCGGTGCGCTTGTTGATAGACCCTTGGACGCCTGCAAACGGTACGCACTATCAATGGTATTCTGTGTCTTCAATGTTTGCTTCTTCGCTTGATTTCTTCTGACTTCTCAATTTCCAGTTAGCACCTCTACCTGGCAGTCTAGCGTTCAGTCTTGTATGTATATGCTCTCAGCGTCTGAACAATTGCTGGCTTTTGATTCAACCACCGTATTGTTGATTTTATTTTGTGCACTAACCTAGTACATGGTGGTTGTGTTTGTGGGGACGTGCGTGCTCATGTATAGGCTGCCTGACGGCGACCAACAAAGTTCAACGGCGCACGATTCAGGCTGTACACGCAGGCCTCCTTGCAGAACTCATCAAGACCCAACAAATGTCGGCCTGAAGCGCATAGGGCAAGTTTTATGCTCGTCGCGCAGTCGACCTGTTTTTGCCGTCCTGGGTCTGATATGTGCTAAACGTAGCTAGGCAGATGGCGCGAGACCTAGGTCTGGTTCCAAAATTTATTTCGACAACTCAAAAGAAATATAAGACTATGAGTGGTTTCACTTTCGGCATATGCCCGTTAGATTCGATAATTAAACGTAAACTTCCGAGAGCTCAAATAAAATCGTTAAGTGGGCAACGAAAGCCGGTAACATCTTCAGGGTGCTACAGAGTAACACAGTCGGAGGAGGAGCATTGCGGCTGCAGTGCGGCGCGGTGGCAGTTCTGGAAGCTTTGTGCTATGTGGGTGAAAGCATCCTATCGGTGGAGTGGGTATGACTCTGGACTTGGAAGAGAGGAATTCGGTTCAGGATGGGGGTGAAAACCCCTTACCAAACTCGGATACATGTGAGTCTGGGCCTGAACACAATCGAATCTTTGTTCGACCTCGTTAATTACGGCTTCTGGAGCGGAGAAGCAGCTCCTGGTGTTAGTAGGCCTGTGACCATTCGTGTTCGCACAGCCTACAGCATTGCAGCCACGTGATCCATACTACATTAGCAAGAAAGAGGACAGGCGATGCTGAGATCGGCTGGCGCCCGGCGCCTGAGAAAAACATTGAGACGATGCCCTGCTGGGGCAAAAAGTAGCCCGGAGAAATGCCTCGTGGACCTGGGACGTGATACACGAACGAGCACTCAGTCCCGCCGAATTGTTCGGAGGAAACACGCCAGTTGGAGCCTGAATTGGCCTTCTGGAGCAAATTTGCTTGCGCTAAAGCAGCGCATGTACTTTTTTTGGTGCCTCTGTGACTACTGTGCACTTGTTTTTCTTTGTAATTGGGAGAGTATTAACTAGACTAGACTAGGGATATCTAGAGAAGAAAGCCACCTCCGTTAGGTCGCTACTGAATTTTCAACATTCTGTAGTGTCCCTCAGCGAATTCTTTGACCAGGATACCGCCTGGGAGCTGCTGGCTGCTGCTGCTGGCCCATTGCCCATTCGCCCATTCCCCTTTCGCCCCTTCGTTCGGGAACAAAAAGAAAATTCCGGCCCCTCGGCCCCTCCTCGTCGGGTCGGGTCCTCTGCTGTCAAAAGAACAAGAAAAATGTTTCAAATATTTCTTCGTACATCACAACAAGAACAGTTGAAGAGTCGATTTCTTTCAAAAATGTCGTGGCGTTCAGTACTGATTTGAATGACGAAGCGCCTGCTATCAACATGAAGGGTGGCTCGGATATCTACGTAATCGATTCTGATGGGGAATTCGATTTCATCGAGATTGTGGAGGGAGGTGCGCAGCGCGCTGGGACTGCGGATTCGGCACGAAGCGACAGAGTGACGAAGTGGCAATCACATGAGATTATACACATCGACATTTCAGACGAAGAGATCACTAGTTCCCCTGCCCAGAAACGCCGTCGCGTAAGCACACCTAGTTGTTCTTTAATATGCGATGATGCACAGGCTAGTTCCAGCGATGATGACGTCGAAGTTGTCGAACAACCTCCGAGGCAATCCCAAGACCTGCCACCTTCTCAACAAGAACACATGGCCCGGTCGAATCAATCTGAAAAAGCAAGGCAGCCCTCAGTACATAGTCATATTTTTTCAAGCTATGGTCAGCAGTCACCACCGCAGTCAACCGCTGTACCATTGAATTTGGCCTCAAGTGAACAAAATTCGCAATTGAGACACGTGCTGACTCCTAGCCCTCAGAAAAGAGTGGCCCCAAACATAGATATTCACAGTGGTCATCGAGTCTCTCCAATGATATCATTATCATCCAATTCTTCTCTTTCGGATACGACCATATATTTAAATCCTGACGTTACCCCTAGCAATCAGTGCTGCGAGTTTGGAGTCGTAGATGGTGACGATCCAATGCCTTTCGCCGATGGTCTCATTAACGGTGACGTTAGCTTCTTCAGCAGCGTGCCTGATCGAAGCAGTTGGGGCTCCTCTAGCAAGCGACTAACATCGCTACTTAACGCAGTGACAGCACGTGCAGCCTCAAGGCGAAAAATTAGGCGGTGCTCCGATGCTGCGATCTCTAGGGCTTCTACTGCTGAGGCAGCATTTGACATATTCAGAAGTGGTAGCGACAAAATTGGTAATATTGGTAGCGATGATAGGAACGGCAATTTCGAACCACCACCAATGGCAGTGTATTCCCATTCAAGCCCGGCTTCGGCACCTGTTTTCATTTCGGGTTGTCACACAAGTTGTGATTTTGGTGCTGGGGCTCGGAAGCGCCTGAAAAGGTTGCCCACGATATTCACCAACGTGCTCTTGACGGAAGTCAACAGCGGATGCTTTCGGGACCTTACTGCCACGGTACTGTCATGGCCACTTGATCTGTGTTCTAGAATACCTGGTATTTTCTTTATTCCAACTAGGTGGGGCAATGAAAGCTCAGCACCGTTTGCATTTAATGAACTATTCTGTTCTGTTTTGGCTTTTCCAACATCTGTTCAGATGCGTGACGCAAGTGGCAACGGATGGTGCGCTGCCAAAAAGTTCACAATTGGTGGTTTGAAAGCACTGATGCCCACTGATGACGAGTCGGAGAGGAAGCGCACCCAGCTCCGGAAAGAACACCAGCGGGTAAACGGCCACAGTTCAATACTGTAGATAAAAAATAAAGGCAAAGAATGAGATGGGGACAGCAGATGTATAGTTCTATTCGTTGTGTTTTTCTTTCCTAAAACGAAATGCCTAATCTAGCTGTTTAGAGGGACCTTGCTGCTATTCCGTCTTTCGTCTTGCTGCTTTTCTCTTAACCTCTCTCAACCTCTTTGAACCCTAATCACTATTCGCGCAATCGTGTTACATGCACCGACTTATGTTTTCCTCCACGAAAAGGAGGTCGCATTGGATAGCATTTTGAGTCGTTTGACAGCTCATCAACTGCCGCCCATTGAGAATTCAACCATGTCAGGGATCAGAGAAGCGCCTCTGCCTGGTGGGGTCCTAGGCTTGATTGAACTTGAGGTAAGTAAATGTGCACTCGACACATTCAAGTTTAATTTCCGTCAACCAGAGTAAGCACACGTTTCTTAAGTTCATGGCATAGTTCCGCACCTACTTTTGCTCTTGCGTAAGGAAAGCTTCAGCATCCCCTGCATGTATTCAACGAAATTTAGCTGTAGCCTTCTCCTGTATCCATTCAACTCATTCGTACGTCTTCTTTGATTGTCTTCCGCCATTCATGCCAACTCGACAAGACGGCCTTGAAATGTTTACGAACACCATCAACTTTTCCGGAAGGCTGCTCATCCTCGCATATCGAAGATAGTATCTCAAAAAATGCATCCTTGTCATCGGCGGGCACTGCTACAATTTCGTGTGGCCATATTGCTATTGACTCTCTTGCTACTTGCTGGTGTTCGAAAGCGCTCAGCAATCTCTTCGCGCGGTCCTCGGTGAGACGGAATAGATGAAAACATAGAGAGAGATAAAACATGCTTATTCAAGAGTCATCTTCCGAATTATAACTTTTGTATCTTTCTTTGGCACGCACAGGACTGCGGCTGCCCTGCTTCCGAAAGCCTCGTTAATCTTGCCACTGAGGTTGCGTTCCCTCCTTGATCTATATATTTTTTACTGAGCACAAGTGGTTTCCTTCTCTCTCACGCTTGCTTATCATGTGCTTAGTATGCTAGATGCAACCGTAAGATCGCAGCTTTTGATTTATATATTTTCTTAATCCTTTAACTACGTTGACATCAAGGTGTTAGTTAAGCATGGCACCGAAGCTTGCGATGAAAATAGTGTATCTGGATTTGGAAGGAACGCTCTTGCTGTTGATGCTTGCAAAGTGGCCGCGCGTTGCCTTGGCCTTCTCGCAGCAGTAATCATTTACCTTTCCTCTGAAAATATACCTTCTCGTGAATTAAATTGTTTTTATGTGTGCCTTGATAATTCCAATTTCATCATACTTAGTGTTCAAGCCTCAAATAATGCTACCTTGAAACACAGGTCCTTGAACCAAGCTTAATGCGGAGATTACTACAGGAGATCGAATTCCACTGCCATGCACCTTCCTGGGCAGGCAATATGGTTGCTGATGCACAATTTGCTTTCAGCGCTCAGGTAATGTGCCACTGAATCCTCACTTTGAACTGTTTCATTGATGCACATAAGCCCAAATGCTTGAGAAGTATGCATACTACGTATTTCATTCGTCCCGCGTGTGTATTTATTTGTTTTTTTCGGTGATGTGCTGTAGTTTTGTGCACATGAACAAGGAGCCATCCCAACGAAACATTCGGTCGACATCAGTTCCAGCAGCATTAACAGCAATGCTTCTTTAACCGATTACCGTTTAGGCGTAATAGCAAGCAAAAATAGAGAAGCTGCGGTGTGCTTGCAGAGTGGCCGTTCCACTTCATCGAACCTTAGGGTGGAACGCGCCATGGAACTCGCATAGTAGTATACGACACACCAAGAAAACGCTCATGTAGATTCTATTGGAGCTAAATATAATTTATGTATGCATTTTATAGCGCTGTTCATGTGCTGCAGCCACCAATCCGCACACCCAAGAAAAGGATTTCGTGGTGCCTAATACACCCCTGACAACAGATAGGATCTCGCGCCTCGATTGGTTTCTATTGATTATTCCCCCAAGCGCCTAATCCGGTGCCTAGAAAACTTCACGGTAAAGTGAAGTAATGAAAATGCGTCTCAAAAATATGGTAACAAATAAAATGCAAGAAAGAAAAGGAATGGAATGAACAAACGAGCGAGCCAAACGAGGGTAACATGGTGCTAATCATTCGCAGCATCTTAGGCGTCACTTCCTCAGTTCTTAAATGCACTCCCAGTCGCCTAATGACTCATCCGGAAGAGGCGCCTCGTCAATCACATCAGCAGCTGCCAAGTCAAGCCAGCTGTTGTTCCGAATTACAGCCTTGTCTTCGACAACTGCATCTTCAGGGACCTTGACAGTCCCTGTAGATACCGAAGTCGCGCCAATGTCCTCGTGAGGTAATCCAGAAAAAGGAGAGACCGGAGGCAGTGTAGAAGCTTCAACGGTTGAAATTATCGTGGAGGCAGCAGCAGCCGCTGCGGACGAAGAAATAATAGAAGACTTGCGGTGGCTCATGTGTGAGCGCTCAAGTGGCGCCGGGCGAGAAATACTTTTGTCGACCGGGGCTGAAGACGATTGAAGCTTCAACGGCGGAATCGCAGGGCCACACTTGATACAAGACACATTGGAAATGAGCTGGTTACACTCTGAACTTCACTCCAATAAGATAAAGCATGAAGCAATTATCAAACTATTTCACTTTAATGAGCATTGATTTGTGCTCACCTCATCAACTGCCGATGTCAACGGTGTATCTGTGATGGCTAAATTCCTCGTTGTCGGCGGTGGCAATTTGGCCGACTCAGCCGACGATACCAGTTCCTTCACTGAAGATGTAAGCTTGACCTTGTCACATGTAGAGGGTTCTTTTGTTGTCTTCTTAAGGCTATTGTCTGTGTGAAGCACATTTTTGCTGTCCTGTGTATATATGGAATAACTGGTCGCTTGGTCCAGTTCCTTCACCGTATCTGCCTCATCACGAAAACTCGCAAGATATGCCGATTCCTGCGTAAAAAATGATAGTTCTAAAAATTTTTATGACGAAGTATTCTTACGTATGCAATATTCAAAATTAGGGGATGAATTGAGAAAAAAAGTGAATCAGAATACTTGGCAATAGTGAAGTTGTGCAATCTTGGTTGAGGGTGTCAAATTGATTCATGCGTCATACCTCAGCATCAACTTCACTCGCCCAAAATTCTGCCGCCTCGGACAGCGTATTCCAGCCATTTCCCATGGTGCATGCAAATACACTCCAAGATGCGTTCACTACCCGTTTCCCAACCTACCGGAATTTCGTAGGGGCTAGATTAAATGTTGGTGAAGTTGTGAACGCATTCGATAATAGGTAACAGTTTAGGAAAGGATTCCAACCGCATTTTCCGTCCACTTCGTCCTCACTACGTGTAATCCCGATCCCATAGCACTGGCCACTTTGCCAGCAGCTTCTGCTGCGCTCGCCCCCAACTGCAATAGATCTGCAGTGGTGCACTCGATTCAATCGATTGAATAGTGGTTGCTCGTAGGGCTTTAAGTCATGGGATAAATGTGATGAGCACAACCTAGGCGCCGTTAGCTTCAAATTAAATGGAATTCACGCCTACTGATGTTACCTTCAGGCTCAAAGAATTCTGGCTCATCGTCGTCCAAACTGTTGATATCTGAGCTGGCTTCACTATCCCTGTCGTTCTTCTGTTCACCATTGAACCCCTGCGGTAGCCTCGTCTCGCCTAGGGATTCGAAATCTGCAATGCTCGTGATGAGCTGTTTCGGTGCATTACAATAGCTCGAAGCATTTTTCATGCCTTCTGAATCATCGTCAAACATCTGACAAAGGAGGTATCCACCGTGTATGAGAGTTGTATCCCGATCACGGCAATTGAAGCGCACAGTCATTACACGCATTCCTTGTCCGGCAAATAACACGAGATCGATACTGAAAAATGGTATGAAAAAGCAACGGATTAACTTACTCTCTAACTTCACTGTTGAATCCAATGATTCAAGCACCGTCCGTTATTATTGCCCGAATCGAAGTGAACAGAACAACTGCGAGCTAGAAGCAATCAAGAAAGGATTCAAGGAAGAATCAGAAAGAAAAAGAAATATTTTAGTAGTTTAAACACCCTGTAGAACCATCTCGTTCTTAATAGAACACTTACTTTTCCCCTTTCGGGGGTCTAGCCTTTGTTGATGCACATTTAGTGGAAGCTTCGTCTAGGATTTGCACGAAAAATGGCCATGTTGATAGCCTAAGCTCTTGGTCGCAAAATTGTCGTGCTCGAAGCCTTTAGAAAATTAATGAAGTGTAAATTTGTTCAACTTTGTCTGGTTGCTTTTTGAGAAGTTGGAGGTTATCAATCTGCTTAACTTATATGCGTCGTGGGAGTGCCGACCCGTCGCCTGGTACGGGTGCCGAGTCAGCTGCCTTAAGAGAGGAAAGGGCTCTCCTCAGGCATGTGGCGAGTCAAGTTTTGACGTCGAAAGATATAGCAGGTAATATTCTTTCGGGGGGAGAGCGGCTCTCGCGGCCTGACATAGACTGGGCTAGGTACGAATCGGCTGGTGCGAAGGCCACTTCACAAAAGGCAACCTTCTGTGATCCTAATCTATTCGTACTTTTGGAGAAATCTCGTCAAGAGGAACTGAAGCACCAAACTCCTCGCATTGTTGTGCACGCTGTATTCTTAAATCAAACTGCAGCTACAGTATGTTTGTTCAAGAATGAGAAGTGCAGTGAAATTATTGACCCAGACTTCATTTTTCACGCAAGCAATTGCTCTGTAGCTGAAGAATGCACCACTGAAGAGCGCTTCGAACGACGAAGTTGGTTATTAAATGAAGTATTAGTGGGCGACTCAGAAGGTTTTTTTTGTTTGAGCACTCACAACCTTGACAGCTCCGGCTGGACAATGCGGCTTCGTCAAGCCCTTGAAGAGATAGTTCAGGACGAATGCTGGAGGCTCGAACTCAAATTCGATGCAAATACCGGTGAAAATCAATCGCAAAACACCCAGCACTTGTGGTACGCATCCCCTGCTGCAATTTTGAGTTATAGAGTACTCCTTCAACTTGCCGAAGCGGAGTCAACTCCTTATGCAAATGATGAGCCATCCAATGCCAAAGCATGTGCTGAATGGTGGTTGAGCATAAGCGTTCTTGAGCGTGAAGCGGCACTAAAGAAGCTCTTCAGCTTACGAAATGACAATGCCGACCAATTATATTACCTGAGTGCTCTTTTGAAGTCTCAGCTCTTGGCATTATATCGCCAACTTCAGTTCAGTAGCGACCTTGAAATTACATCCATATGCGGCATACTTGCATCCAAAGATGCTTTTGGAGACCGTTTGCTTGATGTCGTGTCCCTTTGGCCATTGGCCCGATGGAGTGGTCGCATTACATGTGAAGCACACCGGCCTGATGTTAGTATCGAGATATATTCGGACCTTCTATTACACTCACGAAGTATGGTGAGAGGGTTGCAAGATTTAATTACAGAATGGCGTCAAGAAGAGCTTATCAAGTCCATGGATGAAACTCCGAATGAGCAAAGAAAGCCGAAGAAGACCAAGAAAAAGAAGAAGGGCGCGAGGAGTAATGCCTCAAAAGTATCTCCAGGAAATGGAGTAGATGCACCAGCAGATAGTCAATGTCACGATCAATCACTTTCTCAGAATGCTGTGGTAGAAGAAGGCAACGGGCTTGCCAGTGGCAGTACAAACGTATCTGATGTGAGTTCGAGCACTATTGCTGCTGAGAACATGATAGTGTCAGCGGATATTGACCTTACGGAACCCATATCTATTACTGAAGACAACACTGCACTTCCGTGTTATAATCGAATATCTGACAAGAAAGACGTCGAAGAGCGTCCTTGCTCTGAAATGATCGAAAGCGCTGTTGAGCGATGCGGTTTAGACGAAGTTGATACAGAATCACTGGGCGATAGCATGCTAGGAAGTAGTAAGTTTGCTGCTGCTGCACCGGTAGATGATTTAGAAGTTGGGCCATCACCACAGTTAGTGCGAACCTTTGCTCGCCATCTTTTGGATGAAGATGACTCCGATAGCGAAGATGAGAGAGCCGCTGGTGATTCAGAGAGGTATGACGACATCAAAAATGAGGAATCCGATACTTTGCCAAATCCTCGTCCACCACGGCCCCCTAGCGTGAGTGACTCACAACACAGACCTTTAGATCTCATTCAGGAAATGGACACGATTGTTCGAATGGACCATATTTCTGACGATATAGTTGAGATGGCTGCAATGTTGAAAACGGTTGCAGATAGGAGAAGGCCGTGGCAGGGAGGTGCCCTGGCGAGGGTTCGAGAATTAACGAAAACAATGTGGCCGGCTGCAGAAGTCCATGTATTTGGAAGTTATGAAAGTGGAATTGCCATTCCTCCCTCTGATATTGATGTCGTCGTTAGTGGAGTCGACATCAAATCTCGCTTATTTCCCAAATCACCATCACCGTCACCTCTTGCCATCTCATCTCCAAGTTCTTATCGCCAAGGCATCTCCGTAGGAGGCTCTGGGCCGCTCTCTCCTTTAGAAGCTCTTGCTCGCGAACTGTCGAATCAAGACTGGTGCGCGAATGTAACTACGCTACCGTCAGCAACTGTTCCACTGATAAAAGTGCAGACAGCATCGGTTCCTACCCGTTACGGAAGAATGTCAGTAATTCAAATGGACATTACGTTTGTTTTTGGTCACGTCGACCCTGACCCGTCTGCCGCTCAGTACCCGCCCGACTTAGATTCTTGGCGACGAAGTTTTTCCGAGCCTCCAGTATATCTGCCCGAGGATAATTCGCCGACTTTGCCTTCGAGGCTTCGGAGTCCTGGAAGTGCTCTTCGGAGCACAGCAGCACCCTCTGGGGGAATAGGAAGTGGTGGAGGTTTACAGACATTGCAAAGGCAGCACACTGGCATTGAAAATACTCGGTTTGTTGTGCGACTACTGGCACTCCATCCACCATTAACTCCCCTCATTCTTGTTTTGAAGCAGCTACTATACGAACGAGGCTTATCGGACCCTTACAAAGGGGGCTTAGGAGCATTTGCTCTTACCATCATGTGTGCTAGCGTTGTACAGCAGCATGCCCTGCAACCGCCGACCGAAAAGCCCAGTGTTGGAATGCTCCTCGTTAGTTTCCTGAAATTATACAGCCCTGAGAATTTTAACCCTCGGAATTTCTGCGTATCACTCAGCCCTGCAGGCCCTTTGCTTCCTTTGGCGCCAAACCAATTCAATACACCCAGAGTCGGCTCGGCAGTATTTTGGCAGCCTGCACCTCCCGTAGTAATCCTTGACCCTTTAAACCCGACTGCGAACATTGGTTCTAGCTGTTACGGATTCAAGCAGGTTCAGCTCTGTTTCGAAGATGCACTTCATACGATTTTGAATTGCCCAATCCCGAGAGGCGTTGAGAGTTCAGTGTCCACAGAATCCGTTCTAGGGAAAATGTTTGGAGCTACCCATCACAAGCAGGTGGTTGAGTTGAGTGCAAGCATTTGGTGTCCAATGGAGAATCAATATCGTTCGTCAACTGCTGATGAAGATGCAAAGGCTGATGAAAGCACTGAGGACAATCTCAAAATGGGAGCAGGTTTTGTCAATCCATTGACTTCCTCGGAACTAAGTGAGCTCAAAGCACTGCTTGGCCGCGCACAACCTCTGACAATTGTCGAGACACGCCGCGTGCAAACCCTGATGAAACAAACTCAGAGAATAGACAGGCCGAGCCAGAATGGGAAGCGATTGTCACCTGATCCTGTAGATCCTGCACCACGAGCCATGTTTTCCGAGGAGACTCCGAGTGGTGAAGCTGACCAAATATGCACGTTGAGTGCTTCTGACGAGTCCTCGAAAAAGGAAAGACGATTGGATCAGTGTACTGATGATGATCTTCGTCAGAAGTGCCAGGATCGTATTGCGTGCATTGAAGACCGAGAAGAGCTTCTGAAACTTGCAACTCTTTTGCTATCAACTTAGCGAACGTGCAACACGCCCAAAAAGGCATCTTCAATTCGGGGCTTTCGGAGCTTAGTTCAAAAAAACGATCGCCAAAGATGCAGAACGCTTTTTCTATTCTTTTTTGATAGAACCCCAAGATAGCCGCGGGATTGGTTTTCACTCTTGGAGCTTCAATTCATGAAAAGCCACTCCCATATAGAAATAGGTTATTGGCCAATGATAAAATAAGAAATTTGACACGAGGCGAATTTCGTTACAAAGGAGGCTTAACACTTGCTAGCCAAATCAGCCACAAATGTCATTTTTTCAGCCGAAATCCTTAGGGAATCTGGTTTCCTTTCTTGGTCGTCTTTTATGTCAAGTCAAATATATGGGGGGGGGGCTCTAGGGCCCCGAACCGGTGGAACTTACGACCTACCTCTGTATACTACTAGCAGCTTCCATCGCACAACGCCGGAGTCTAGTCTTTACAGTGACAGTAATGACTACTACTTTTCATATCGCAAAAAGGAAAAAAGAAGACACCAAGCAGCGGTGGATAATCGATCGCCGGCCTTGCTTTGGGTCATAATTATAGAAACGGGGATAAGGTGGCGTTTTGGCTGTACAGGGGCCACCTTTCTGTGCCACAGCGCCCCTCTGTAAAATTCGGTTCACGAAAGCCGCATTGGTAGCTGTAACTGTTGAAGAAATCCGTTGACGCCAAAATGCCGAGAACCATGTTGTGTTCCAGGTGGACTCGACGTCTTGATGACTGTGGCGCATACCGAACATGCCAGCAGTTTTAATGAATTTGAAGACCATGGTAAGGAGTTTCGAAGCTTCTGGTCCATGAGCTCCATTCGTGGACATAGCGAAAGGGATGAAAAGAGCGGCGTGAGCCTTAACTATGGACTGAATGCGAGGGTCTCAATTTTTCTGTTTTCCGCTGCTTTAAGGCCCACCAAGGTGCGACCTTGGGAAACTGCCACGGGACTATTCAAGTTGGATTGACTAGAGAGGCAGGTAATCGCAGCATCGATGAGAACCGTGCGATTTTTGTTGTCTACCCCTATGATATCAGTGCGCCAGCTGAGGCCATTCTCGGGGTTCGAAAAGCGCACCTCAAAGCGCCAGCTGTGACCAAAGTTAGCCGCGATAAGATAATCACGCAATTGCTCTAGTACTGCGCCGTGTGCGCGGATGGCCCGTCCTTGCTATTTGCAGTGGAAAAGGTGTATTTCTTTGTCTTCTCGTGCCGTGCAGGGTAGTATATGTAAATATGTCTGTACACGTACTGTAGGTTCGTCCATCGAAAATAGTTGGAAAAATAAGATGGTCGCAATAGCAACCGACTGCTCTGAAACTTTCCACGATTGTCAAACAAGGGGTTTAAAAAGCGCATACAAAAGGCCAGAGTCTGGGGCGTCGAGGAACCCTTCGAACAGCGAACGCAAAGCTGAGTGGCGCAGCGCACCAGAAAAAAAAAATCGATCTGAAGCGCAGGAAACAAAACTTTTGGAACATGCAACTTTTGATGATGAGCACCAATCAACGCGCGGATTTCCCTATCCCGATGTGCATAACATTCCCGTCGGGATAGTCTACTTCGTTTTCAAATTCGAAGTCATCCAGCACTCGGTTGATGTTCCAAAAGTTTGATTTTGTGCCTGATTAGCCTTTCCCTCTAGTATTGGTTGCTTTGAATTTCCTGTCTGCCTGTTAGCCTTCTAATTCCGGCCCCTCGGGGCCCGAACCGAAAAGTTTGATTTCTTCAAAACTATATAAATTAGACGAATCTACACGATTGGTGCAATTTATGATTGTTTCCATCATCCACCTCACATTTTCACAACCTCATCTTCCAGTTTTGGTGGCGGTGGCGGCGATGCACAAGTGAGCAGCTCGTGGGCTTAATCGAAGTTTCTCGCACAGCAATGGGGAAAGTAGCATTTTTGTGGCCTTCTCTAATGATAAGCACGGTTGCCATCGTATTTGGCCGGGAGCTTTCATCATCGGCACTACGGGTGGCTGCGGTGAGGACTCAAAATCAATGCAGAAACACATGAACATGAGGCTTGCCACTCACCCTCGCACGATCTTTGCTATATTACTAACAAAATCTGAAGTATTCTTGTTTGGTCGTGCACGGACAGGTGGCGCTTGTTGTCCTCGCTGCCGTGGTGTTAAACGCTGAAGAGCCGGCAGACGTGCGCCCAGGCGACGAGCCCTTCCTGGTACCTCCGAGGCTAACCTGGCTCGGAAAGGCCATCAATGTGCTTCTCAAGCCGGCTGACGCGCTCCGACTAGGCTGGGGCTTCAAACGCCCCCTGACTCTAGGTTCTATCAAGGCGCAAGCGTGTAAGCACTCCAAACTACCTCCAGACTTCAGTATCCGGGACAAAAATCCTGCGGCGCCTGATGATGACAGCACCTGGCACATTGCCAAGTTCGAGACCGCAATTAGCTTGCTGTTCAACGGTGCCGTGAAGTTAACGTCCCTTGGTCGGCATGTGGCTTCCTCTGGCATTCGCAACCGGTGCTTTTGACATTATTAATGGAATTAGGAGCCTGGGAAGTTTTGAGGAGTTATTAGTTCATTTACAACCAAGGCTTGTAGTGGCGCAGCGTGCGCTCTCAATGTACCTTTCGCCTCCTCAGCAGTTGCGTGCTTGACTCCATCGACAGGTTCGTGGCTCGGTTGCGCGTGCGGCGCGCCCTCAACGAAGCCGGGCCAGCGTGCGCGTCTCGCCCGGTGCACGCCCCGGTGTTCGTGCTGGGCTTGCCCCGCACGGGCACTACCTTCCTGCACCGCCTCCTGTCCCTGGACCCCGCCAGCCGCTGCCCGTTAACCTACGAACTCTTTGACCCAGGCGCCCACGGCCTCCAGGTACGAGTACATGCACTACTTCTCTACAAACGTGTAGGAAGAGTGACTGGTGCTCTCATGGGGAGTGAGCTGGAAGAACGAGTATTAATGGGCACAGATTTAAGCCTCTTCGCCGTGCGAATTCTTTCGCATCTTTCTCAAATGTCAGTTCGAGCTTCTTTTCCGCTATTCTCTGAACCGGCAGGTCCCCAACGACCCTGCTGCGGACGCGTCGGCTCGCGTGCAAGACATGGCCCACCAAATCTCCACCTTGCGCCAGCTGGTGCCGCACATCGACGCCATCCACGAAATTCGGGCCGACGCGGCCGAGGAGTGCCTCTTGGCCATGGGCGTCGACGTGCCCATGTTGCCCTCCACCTTCAACGTGCTCATGGGCTTGCGGAGCGAAGTGCTGCAGTGGGACTTGAGGCCCGCGTACCGCAACTACAAGCAAGTGCTACAGCTCCTGCAGCACCAGCGCCTAACAGACCAAGCAGCTGAGACCACCCGCAGCAGCAGCAGCAGCAGCAGCGGCAGCAGCGCTGGTGCCACCTCAGGCGCGGCAGCCTCAGCGGAGCCTTCGTCGTCGTCGTCGCCGCTATCGCCGCCGCGCTGGGTGCTGAAGTCGCCGATGCACTTGGGCTACACGTCAGCGTTGCGGGAGGTGTTTCCCGACGCGAAGATCGTGTGGATGCACCGCGACCCCACCGAGTCCTTGCCCAGCCTGTGCAGTTTGTTCCGCACCTTTCAGGAGACTTTTTACCAGGGACCTCTGAATTTGAAGGAAATCGGGTACCAGTGCTCGGCCTTTTGGGAAGCCATGCTCTCGCGCGCCCACCAAGACCTCAGCAAAAAGAGCACTTCAAGCAGCAGCAGTGAAGCAGCAGCCCACGTGCGGTACAAAGATTTGGTGAATGACCCGTTGGGCACTGTGCAGGGCCTGTACAAGGCTTTCGGCTGGACCTACAGCGATGCCTTTGACCAAGCTCTCAAGGCATAAGAAATTATTGCACGTTACCTGTTGGTGGCTTTGAATCCAACTTTTGGCTCACGCGGAAGTGTGTTATTTAGTTCTGCATTTTCGACTGCAATTGTATTGTGCTATCGTGCAGTCATTTTCCATCCATCTTTCTCATGATTGCTTCACAGGCTGATTTGGAAAAACAAAAAGCCGAACGCGCCGCCCTCAAACAGTCATCCTCGAGCAACAACAGCACTGGCCACGCAGCCCACGCGTATTCGATGGAAGAATACGGCCTTGATCAGGAAGCAATGAAAGAGCGCCTGGACTGGTACTACAAGGCTTACTTGTAAGGCGATAGGAATAGGAACACGGATGTATGCACGTGCACGTACGGGGTGGCAGAGGAATTGAATACATAGCAGCTGGGTAATTTTTGTGCTTTTCTCGCAATGGGTGCTGGTGCTATTATTGCTTAGAATAGAGGTGTGTCGTTTGTTTTTATCATCGCTTCTTATTGATAACTCTCGCTATTCTTTCTTGGTGCAACAACCGAATAAGCCTCAATTTATTCATCAGTTTTTAGAAGTAAGTGTAAAGAGTAAATCAATTCCCTTTAACTCAAACCAAACCCCAGAAACATGCCACGTGATACAATGATGGGTTTTCTTTGAGTCAAAGTCTCTGAGTCCAAAAAAGCATTCACACTTCCCTCGGAAAAGAAAAGTCCGTCACGCCCCTCCTGTTTTACTGGTATAATAATTCCTAGAAAGCACCCCCTCTTCCCTCATGAATTCAAAGAGCGCACGTGTAGCATGCACCTGCTTGGTCATCTTTTAAAGAAGTTTCTGCCAATTTCTACTGCCAATGATCATTTTTGTTTGTCCTTTTCGTCCAAAATCATGCGCACTGCTTCCATCAGGCCTTTCGCCCCTTCCGTCAGCGGCAAGTGCGGCTGCTCTACCTTGCGCTTGAGCGCGGCTTCCAGCTGGCCGCGCAGCTCAAGCACCATTTGAAAGTCGCGTCTTGGCACTTTGAACCCCAACCAACCGTCCAATCGCAGCACCACTTCATTGCCACTGTTGCCACTGCCCTTGCTCTTGTGGTTGCTCCCGCTGTTTCCGCTGCTGCTGGCGTTGCGCTCAGCGTCGGCGGTGAGAGCGCGCCCACCGAAGAACAAGAGGGCGTGGCAGGAGACGGGCGTCGCGTCGCGAACAAAGACCCGGGTGGTTTTCACCCGCTCGTGAAAGACCCAAAACTTGGACGCCAGTTGGTCGAACTTGGTGGCTTTGGCGGCCACGCACGACGGGTGCAGCGCCACTTCCACGGGCTCCGGGCTCCCCTCTTCCCGGGCGCGGAACTTGAGCGCACCACCACCCCCTTTTTTTCCCTTCTTCTCCACCGGGTCGTCGACGGTGACCACTTGAGGAAACAAGGCGGCGACCAGCAGGCCTTTCAGCATGGGGGCCCTCTCCGACAGCAAGTCACGGTTCCCGAAGTCCGCTGAATTTGCCGGCGAGGAACCACCACTGCCGCTGCTGCCAAGGCCATTGCCTCGGTTGCTAATACGATTGTTGCCATTTGCACTAGCATTCGTTTGCGCCAACCCTGGTGGAGCTCCTAGACCTGGCGGTGACCCATCGACTGAAGGTTCTGACGATGCATCTGCATCTGCAGCGCCTGCACTGCTTCTGGACCTCGGCTCGCCGCAACGAAAGCAACTTGACTTGGACGCGTAATTGGCTTTTGAATTGCACGCTCGGCAAGTCCAATCTCCACTAGTACCTTTACCGCCGCCGCTGCCGCCACGGTTGTAATTGCTTTCGAGACCACCGGCAAGCGCGAGGGCCACGCCATCCGTACCGTCGATGCGTCGGCCCAGTCCTTCAACAGCGCGCGCGCGCAAGCCTGGTTGCACAAAGCCCGCTGCGGACAGGAGCTCCAGCAACTGGCGCTTCAGGCCGGCAATGGTCTGCAAGGTTTTGATGCCCAGGAAATGCTCTCGCGCAAACTCGAACCTTCGGCTGCCCGCGGAATCGCACTCTTGGTACGCGCGCAGCGCCGTCAAATGGTCCGATTGGCCGGTGGCAAACGTGTGCTTGGCGCGGTCTGCTTCTTCGCGTTTCTGGGGCGGCGACAGGAACGGGGACCGGTAGCTGAGGGTGGCGGCAATGGTTAGCGCTTCGTCGCCACAGCCGAACATGGCCCCCAGCAGCATGAGTTTCCCCACACGGCAATCCACGGGCAACGCACTCAAATGCGTGCCCAGAGCAGTGAGGCCCTCAGCACCAGTGGTGGGTTCTACGGTGAGTGCTTCGAGGGAGACCAGCTCGTCCACCGCGCGTTTCACGGCTTCCGCTGCTGGCGGCTCGATGAGGCGCGCGCACACCTGAAATGTTGATGGTGGTGGTGGTTTTTGTCAAGATTGTTTCAAGAAGTTAAAGTAATGTAAGTGACGAAAAAAAGAGTTATCAAGATATGCTGCCGTAAAAGAGATAAATAGTATTGGTATTCACATCTTCCCCTAGCCACGTCATCTCCCTCCCTCTCGCATGCACATCTTTACCTCCGCCGCGGTGCCCGGGTACTGCAACGCTTTGATCCGCAGCACCAGCTGCTCTAGTGGCACGCGTTGCACTTCGGGGGCTTGCGCTGCCGTGCACACATGCAAGTGGCGATGGCTGGTGAACAAGTGCACCGCTACGCCCGGCTGCACCCGCCCTGCGCGCCCGCGCCGCTGCCGCGCGTTGGCGCGAGACACCAGGCAGTCCTCCAAAGAGCTCAAGCGGCGGGTGGGGTCGTACCTGTACGAATAAAGTGGAGGAAATTATGAGGTAAAATAACTCCATGGACGAGATGAAGCGCGCACGCACACCAGTTGCTGATTTGTGAACGAATAGGGGTAATTATGTACACTGAATGTGGGCTCACCGGTTCTCCTTCATGCGGCCGGTGTCCACCACGAAGGCCACGTCGTCCACCGTGATGGCGGTCTCCGCGATGTTGGTGGCCAGCACCACTTTCCGCACCCCCTCGGGGGGCCTCAGGAACGCCCGCCTCTGCTCTTCCGGCGGCACCGAGGAGTGCAGCGGGATCACCCACGACCGCTGCGGCTCGCGCATGAACGCGGGGGTTTGCAGCAAGGCCTCTTGCACCGTGGTGATTTCTTTGATGCCCGGCAAAAACACCAGCACGGCATCGTTCCGTGATCCACCATGGGTGCTACCACCCTCCCCACAACCGCTGTTGTTCTTCGTGTTGCCTTGGTTGCCCTTGTTCGTCTTGCTGCTGCTACTCCCGTCGATCCACTCTTGCACTTCGAGATTCGCGTCAGGGCCTAAAGTCGTCAGCCATTGCAGCACCTGAGCTACGAGGTCGTAATCAATGGCGTTGTGGTCGAGCGCCAAGAGGGCTGCATGCGTCGACGACGAACAACGAGGGTAGCGCAACGCCAGCTCAGCTTCGGATAATTCTTCGTCGTCTGCGTCGATGAACGCAAGGCTGCCGTTACTAATAGTGCTGCTGTTGGTGCTGCCTCCTTTGCCTCCGCCGCGGGCGTTCTTCAGCAGAGGCGACTCGCAAATCCCGCAGGCAATGACGCCGGGTGGGTTCACGAAGGTGCACTCGGGGCAGGTATTGGGCGCTGCCGCAGCCGCAGCCTGAGGCCGTGCATTGCCGCCTTTGCCACCACCGCTGCTGCTGCTGCTGCTTCCCCCTTTGCCCGAACTGCTATGAAGGAACTTGCAAGCCGCCCCGCGCGCGCAGCGGCCTAATTTGAAGTCGTTGCAAATACCGTCGTCGCCGTTGCCCTTCCCACCTCCAAAGCCTTTGCCTCCTCCTCCAAAGCCACCGCCACCACCGCTGCCACTGCGAGCCCAATCTGCTCCTCGCTTCACCTGGTGCTGCGTCAGCTCGATGGCGTGCTCCAGGTAAAGCTCCGCCACGGGAAAAGTCCGACCGGGAAATTTCACCGACGGCGCGCCGCCAAAGTACCGGTGGAACATATCGGCGTCGAGAGTGGCGGACATGAGGATGACGCGCAAGGAAGGGCGTTTGACTAAGAGGTCGCGGAGCACCATGAGCAAAAAGTCCGACTCAATCGACCGCTCGTGGACCTGAAGACGAAGTTGAATGGAAGGAAAGTTTACTTTGCTTGTGAATTCTAAATATAACACGTTACACATTAAAAGTAGCACTTGATGTAGAAAGACAAAATGTATATCAAGTGCACCAAGGCAACGGATAATTCGTCACGGGAATCCTGATACAGTACGGTGATATAGATCGGAGGTTCATTTGAGTACCTCATCCACAAAAACATGGGTCACATTTTCGAGTTCGGCATCATCCTCCAGTCGCTTCAGCAAGATCCCGGTAGTGCAAAACAGCATGCGGGTTTGGCTTGACGTTTTGGACTCGAGGCGAATCGTGTAGCCCACCTAAAACGTCGTCAAGAACACACAAACAAAAAGCAATCGTTTTGTACACACGGATGTACAACGCGTCAAGCTGAGAGAGTGAGATGAATATGAAGAAAATAATGATGACTAGGCCAACTCCCACGCCCTAATTCAATACTAATGTTGTCATACCGTGTCGCCGATTTTCTCTCCGCGCTCTGCAGCTACCCGCTCCGCTACCGACATCGCAGAGATGCGCCGCGGCTGCGCCACCACGATGTTGCACGGTTGGCCTGCTGCGGCGGCCGCTTCTAGCACGTAGTGCGGCACTTGAGTGGTCTTGCCCGACCCTGCGTCAGTTGGAGAGTGGGGGACAAAGAAGGGGAGATTGAGGGGTATGCGAAAATGACAAGTCACACACGCTGCACCAAAAAAATATCCGCGATCACCGCGTGAGATGAAACGTGGATATTCATCTGCGCTTCATTTCTATCATTTGCATGCATACAGCGCAAAAACAACAACAAGGAAAGGGCTTCAAACCGCGCGCCTCACCGGTTTCGCCTTCCACCACCACCACCCGGTTGTGCGCGATGGTGCGCAGCAGCTCCTCCCTGTACCCGAACACCGGCAGGGCCTTCCGCTGCGCGGTCAGGGGCCCCATGTCCTGCAGCCCCGGTGGGGGCTTGAGGGACAGAGGTGGGGGGCCTGCGCTCGCGCGACGACCGCGCCGCTCGCTGCCCTTGTTGTTGCCGAGGTTGACCACATCTCCACCAGGACTCTTCTCAGCTACAGTACCAGTTGCGGTGGCTCGACCGTCGCCGTCAGTATGAGCAGCAGAGGGAGGAGGAGGATTGCGGCGCACAGCTGCCAAATGCTTCTTGCCTTTGCAGTGGTCCTGGTACGACACTGACGAAGACGCCTGGACGCCACAGGTTGCACAGAAGTACGGCCGCGCTGTTGCTGCTGCTGATGCCGCAGTTGTGGCATCACTTGCTGCTGTAGCCGCAGCATCTGAGGCATACGCGGCCGAAGCAGCACCACCACCGCCGCTGTCGCCACCACCACTCGAGGGTGCAGCTGCTGCCTCTTCGGAATAAAGGGCTTCGTCGGATTTGTTGCGGTGCAGCGCGTTGCGGATGGCTTGTTCCGAGGCGGAACTCAGGGACCCTACCGATTGGAGTTTGGGGCCTTCCTCGTCTTTCGCTGCTTGCTTCCCGCCGATCTTCGAGGATCGCCCTTGCCCTGGCGCTGGCGTGGGCTCTGGCAAACCTGCCGCGTGCCGCTCAATCATTTGCATCAGCTTGTCGGTGAGGTCTGGCGTGATGCCGGCTTTGTTTGGCTCGAGCCCCGAGAATCCCTGGCAGGTAAAAGTTCAAATGATGTCAAGTTTGATAGACAAGTGAAAAGAAGAAAGGCTCCTAAAAGCTTGGTAGCTAGGTTAAAATAAGAAGGCTTTCTGCAATGTGCATCGTATACCTTGAAGCCAGTGATAGCGAAATGTTGCTTGCCGGCACAGTGCTGCGCAAACGCAATCGTGCCGCTCACGTCTACCTTGCAAGACGCGCAGCGAAAACAATCGTACCACCATGCTAGCGACTGGCCGCCAATTTTCTCGCCGCCACCTTTCACTTTCGGTGGTAAAGGAGGTGCAAATGAACCCCACTCGCTACCGCCGCTTCCAAATCCACCAAAGCCTTCTCGTAACGGCGCGCTCGCCGACGCAGCTGCACCACCACCGCCGCCACCACCTTTCTTGCCACCCTTCCCGCCTCCTTTTCCACCGCTTTTACCACCGCCTTTCCCGCCGCTATTTTTGTCGGTCTTCAACCTACCGTTGACGTACTGGCCATAATTTAGTGGAACGCCAAGGCGATCGCGTTTGATTTCGGTCCCGCCTTTTCCATTTTTCGCGCCACCACCTCTATTGGGGCCCATGCTAGATTCTCACTTGACAAACGCGCAGGGAGGAAGCTACTGGCCCGCAACTTTCTACAGTGGCTAAGAGTGCTTCTAAAGCCAAGGCTGTAAAGTGTAGGCTAGCTAGCTAGCTAGTCTTCAACTGCTGCACTGCATCACATTTGCCGTACGTACTAGCTAGACCTGCAAACACAAACACGAACTGAACACTGAACACACTGAACTTCTCAAATTCCAGCTTTCGGCGAGCCATGTACATATACTTATGTACAGGTAAAGGAGTAATAAGAGGAGCAAAGGAGTATTATTTAAAATATGGCCCCGAGGGGCCGGAATAAGAAGGCTAACAGGCAGGCAACCCCGGATATTATATTGCATTGTAGTCAGCTCTTCGACCTGCCTACTTCACTTACATTCCACTAACATACCTAGGGTATCTTATGGGAAGTACATGGGAGACCCCCAGAATGGGGAGAAACCCTGTGCGGCTGATCAGTATCTACATATACTGTAGAAACCGATCCCCCGTAAGGGTACTTCTGCCCGCAGCATTGGCTTCTGTGCCATTTGGGTTTGTATGAGTTCGAATTCAAGGGGAAGTTTCAGGGGTTGAACTTTCCATTGCAGGGGGGATCGGTTTCTACATTTCCCGGGTACTTGCTGCGCGCTGAAAAAAAAAAAAAAAAAAAACGCAGCAGAGAAAGGGAAGCACGCAATTATAGAAAGTTTAACCTCTGTAAATTCCCCTTATAGGGGGGATAGGTTTTTACATCGACCTCGAACATAGGCACTAGCACTGTGAGTTAGGAGCGAAAAAGCGGGTTTTTGATAATGATTTAGTCAGCTCACTTATCGCGCCCCCTCGAGAGTCTCCTGAAAATGGAATAACTCAAGCACCGACATAGCAAACGTTTGCATGGGCCTCGGTACCTCTGGATGGCACCCAGCAGCCTTCTTCTCTCGACGGTGATGTTGCTGAACTGAAGACACCTGTACAGTCGAGCAACAAAACTATAAACTCGGGTGTGACACAGGCAGAAGGCTGCTTAGATTTCGTTGTGGCGATGCAATTAAGTTCACTCCGCCAATCTCTCGACTTATGGACCCAGCTGACTTCTATTTATGCGGGCCTGTCGTGGACGTCTTGAACTTTTCTCCGAGTAAATCAATTTCTTTCTGCCGACAGAAGTCAATTCGGAATCCTCAGATACATTAACTCCGGCACTATTGAGCTGCCTGATCTTTTCTTCTGGAAGACGTCCTTTGGCGGCCATTTTCCGAATGGAATATAGCCAACGGCCAAGTTCTACACCATCTTCTCTGTACCTCAACGGAATTGATGCGCTTCCAGTTCTTTCATAGTACTTTTGGAGCACTAAAAAGTTTGCATCCCATTTGGGGAAAGGCTTATCTTTCAGCGCGATCGATTCGTTTGTTGTTGTCTTCTCGCGTGAGTAGTCTCCTCTCCAATTACGTGCACTTGTAGACATCTGAATGAAAGGTGCAACTTCGTCGGCCACTCCTACATGTCGACGCGGTTGCACCACCCAATTTTCCATACTTCGGTACCTTTCAGCAGGCTCTGAGCATATATCACCACACTCCTTGGGAGTTGGAAAGCCCAAGCAACAGTAATCGTCACGGTACAGAGCACAAAGGGCGGGTAAAAATACCTTTGGAAAAATTGGCGGTGGAACTTTAAGGGCCTTGGCGTCAAATTTATGAATTTTAGTGCGTGTGACCCCATCTTGAATCGACATTCGCGATGAACGGCTATATAGGACTCTTTCTTTAGGGTCGACCCCAGTGAGCTCAAAGATTTCACTGGACATCGTCTCAACATTTCCGATATAGTCATCACTTAAATCATAGCCACAGGTCGCACCCTCTGAAGTAATATCGCCTTGGACTGCAAAGCTACAAGTATACTGCATCTGGCTCATGAGATGACCGCGTAGTCGATGTACGCCGATAGGGCACAATCCTGCATCTGATGGAAATGTGTGAGGGTTTGAAGTATCTCCTGCCCACGTAAAGAAAGCAAACACAAAGGCATTAAATCGCTCTTGAGCTCGCTTAGTCATGCTTTCGATTCCAGTAGCATACTTGGATGAATTCGACATAATATGCCACTTTCCCCAATTTTGAAGAGACCACGTTCGTTGGCGGAAGGTGTAATTTGAGTAGTCCGTTTTCATGCTGCACTCGTGCTCAGATTCGCTCCAACCGGACACAAATCTATCGACTGGATTTCTTGCGAAGAGAATACGGCGCCGTTTGGTTTCTTTGACGCAAGCCGGGCCACAGGAACGATCACTTTCTTTTCCTTGGAGTAGCCTGACTACGTCGCGTATGGTACTAGATCCGCACTTTGGAAAGCCATAAAATGCCATGTCCTTCGTGGTATGAACAAGCGTTGGTTTGCCCCAATGTCTTTGCAGGGGGAATTTGCAAGTTTGCAAAGCCTCAATTCGACGGCGGGAAGCTTCTTTGTAAGCACCCGCTCGAACCGAGAAACTAAGTCGGAGCTTTGAAACATTCTTACTGCTTGAGCTACCATTGCTGTTTATCTCCCGCAGCGTTAAAGCATTCACGTCAGCTAAAACATCCGATTTGATAGATATAAAAGAAATCACTGCCGCAACTCGAATTTTGTGCGATGAGATTGTGGAAATAAGAAAGAAAGCCGAAATGAAGCTGGCTACAGTCATTTATTTTGATGTAATGAAAAGGGCTAAATCTCGAAAGCTACAGTGCACTGCTCGGCATTATTATTCATGAAACTCGATGCTTGATCTTCTAACATAGGAGCGTCATGCACAAGGATAGGACATTCATTCGTAGACTATTGATACTCGATACTCGATACTTTCGAAACTACTACTTATAGGTAGTACGCTAGCCTATGTTACTTTTGCTAGGGGCGCTGCTCGTACTTTATAAGTAAGGTACTCCCAATGGAATATCGGAAATTTGAAAACATCGAAATAGAGAAAGGCTTTTTCCCAAGAACCGCAATCAAAATTCTGCTTTCGAGGAAAGTTGCATACCGTCGGTAAGAATATTTCCTCGGAAGCAGAATTTTGATCCTGGTTCATGGAAAAAAGCCTTTCTCTATTTCGATGTTGTCAAATTTCCGATATTCCATTGGGAGTAGAACTCGCAACTCGCAACTCGCAAGAAGATACAGTAGTATGTATGTTGTGTTGTTATCCGGCGCCGCAGGCGCCGGTACCGTAATAAGGTTTAGGTGTCGTAGGCGCCGATATAGTTTACCCCTGGATGCGAGGTGGAAAAGTTTCGGAAATGGGGGCCCGTGGAACACCCGGTTTTCTCGCCCTAACTCAATGAGCCCGGCGACTTTTGTAAAAAGATCCGAAACTTAAGCTTTTAAACCGTATTCGCGTAGACCCCTGCATAATTTCTTAGCATCGGCGCGGAGACTGCTTAAAACTGCTGTACCCGGCTACGTGACACCATCGCCCTCTCGCCCTCCCGCCAAACCAGACTGACTCAAGTGTATACCAGAGCCTCAAGATTTAACAGCACGATGGGGGAAGTAGAATGGTATCGATTCTTGGAGTCGCGCCTTATGTCGCGTCATTTGTGGTCGGCACTTCAGGTTTGAGTTTACTCGACATCATCGTGTTTCGGAGCTCTTGCATGAAGCAGAGGCAGCCGAGGCGGACAGAGGCGCTGGAAGAAAATGGGTAGAGGGAGC
>Ga0307982_1000569_pt1 | contig 29137 bp, 25 predicted proteins | sample OrgLakmetagen989_FD_201847 | JGI IMG/M metagenome (GOLD analysis project Ga0307982, IMG submission 201847) | Saline water microbial communities from Organic Lake, Antarctica - #989 | ecosystem: Environmental > Aquatic > Non-marine Saline and Alkaline > Saline | place: Antarctica: Organic Lake...
ATTTAATTTGTGAGGATTTTCCTTACAGTGAACAAAATTAAGGGATAAGATTAGTGAGTAAGGATTTCTGCAATATTGCAGTCAATTTTAAAGAGAATTATTTAAAGAATTTATGAATACTAACTGGGTAATAAATTCCTGAAAGTTTAATGCATACAATAAAACTTAAACAATAATATAATAGTTTTCTTAGTTTCTATATTTTCAAATCATTGCCTTATAAAGGGATTTCATAAAATTGAAGAGTCATGGATAAAAATAAAAAAATAGTACAAGACGCTAAAGAAGCAGCCTATCAGTTGGATAAAAAATTTGGACAAAATTCTAAAGTTCAAATTTTCTTTAATATGAGGGGTCAGTTAGATTTTTTATGCTTGAAAGAAACCGAAGATTTGCCCCCTAGTTATACCGTATTACAAACATTTGAGTCTTGGGGGCTTGAAGAACATCAAGAAAAAGAACTATTTGAAATTTTGAAAGAGTTAGGGATTAAGCTCCCATCAGTTTTTTTGAATAAATTTAATTCAGTACTGCAAAAGGTGGGGGAGGAGACTGTAAATTAAATTCTTTGTATGTCTGAGAAGATGAAACCTTTTAATCAACAGAATGTAATATGAGCTGTCAATAATAACATATTCAATTAAAGATGCATTTTATAGAATTTTAATCACGAACCTCAGATTCAATTTTTTATTGACTCGAAATCAAAAATCTTGGCAAAAAGTCATTTTTTCAATATCAAGAGAGAGGTGAAAAGGGAAAAACAGAGGTGTATTAAATGTACTTCCATGTATTTACGTATTTTTGTAATGATTGAATTTTTAGAAGAAAAATAGGTTTTACATGGGTTTTATTCACAAAATATTCACAAAAAAAAAGAGAGCTACAGAAAATATATCTGTAACTCTCTCATTATTAAGTCGGGGTGGCAGGATTCGAACCTGCGACCTCCTGCTCCCAAAGCAGGCGCGATGACCGGGCTACGCTACACCCCGAGTGTAGATTTTGTTTGAGTTTAGATGGATCTCGCTTCATCTAAAATATATCAGCGGAGAGACAGGGACTCGAACCCTGGCGACACTTACGCGTCGACAGATTAGCAATCTGCTCCATTACCACTCTGGCACCTCTCCAATGTTTATAAGAACATGCGCTTTTTGCGGTTGCAAATATAACTGCAATTTTGATTTTGACAAAGCGAATTGAGATTATTTTCTAGTTTCTTTTTAACTCATTGGAGTCTGCTCTTCTAGAACAACAATAAGTTCATTCGCCTCTTTCTTTCCGCTCTCTCTCCATACCATTTCACCCAAATTATAGAGCATATAGGTAGGAAGGTTCTTTACTTTTAAGGCTTCAACGAGCTGAGGATTTTTTTCAGCATCAATTTTAATAATCTTTAACCTATCTCCTAAAGCAGCACTCACGTCTTTCAACCGATCGTGGATACCTTCACAGTCTTCGCTCCAATCTGCAAAAAAATTGAGCAGGATAGGTTTTTTCTCATCGATAAGCTCACCAAACTTTGTCATCGAATTCTAATTTTGATTAAATTTAGTTCAAAATACTTCAGCTTCCAAATCTTTTAGGATGAGGTATTTACAGGGTCTGGTGATTTTTTAAATCTCAATTTAGCTCTTAGGACCAAATAAAACATCACAGGAACTATAATTAAGGTTAAGAAGGTTGCGAAAATCAATCCAAAAATCACTGTCCATGCCAAGGGTCCCCAAAAAATCACGTTATCTCCACCCACATAAACATTTGGTGCGTAATCTACAAAGAGTCCAAAGAAATCGATGTTCAAACCTACCGCTAGCGGGATTAATCCAAGTACTGTGGTGATCGCTGTAAGCAATACAGGTCTAAGTCTAGATTTCCCTCCAGCAACAATTTCTTCAAAATACTGCTGTCTGGTAAGCATCTCTTCATCCTCTAAGTCTAACTTTTCTTTTCGTCGGTCGATAAGGATTTGAGTATAATCCACCAGGACAATCGCATTGTTAACAACAATACCCGCCAGTGAAATAATTCCCATCATGGTCATGATAATAACGAAGTCCATTTGGAATATCCCAAGTCCAAAGAAAACCCCGCCTAAACTCAAGATCACCGCCATCAAAATGATAATTGGCTTTGAAATAGAGTTGAATTGTGCTACGAGAATAAGCAGAATCCCTCCTACGGCAAGCAGAAGTGCTTTAAGAAGAAAATCTAAGTTTTCTTCTTGTTTTTCCTGTTCTCCAGTAAATTTATAAGTCATACTTTCTTTCAAGTCAAAATACTGAAGCTCGCTTTCTAGTTGCTGTACAATTTCATTGCCGTTATACCCGCCAAGGACATTGGAGTAAACTGTAATCACTCTCTTTAAATCTTTCCGTTTGATAGAGGAGAAGGTCGATGTCTGGGTCTTATCTATTAAAGTAGAGATAGGCGTTTGTATAATCTCGCCTTTATTGTTTCTGAAGGTCACTGGCTGGTTAAAAATCGTGTTTTCATCGTACCGGGTTTCTTCATTAAATCTTACATTGATCTGGTAGTCGTCATCCTCATCCTTGTAAGTGGACGCTTCTTCTCCAAAGACAGATCGTCTTATGACTTGACCCACCTGAGCGGTAGATATGCCAAGTTTACCAGCTTTTGCTTTATCGACTCTAATGTCCATTTCAGGTTTGGATTTATTGATGTCGATTTTTAATTCTTCAATCCCATCGATTCCAGCATCGTCGATAAATTCCCTCATGCGCTCTGCTTCAGATAGCATCTGATCGTAATTTTCACCCTTCAACTCAATATTGATAGGATATCCTGAAGGAGGTCCTGCGGCGTCTTTTTCAACAACAATGGATACTCCTGGGAAACCTCTTACAGACTCTCTTACTTCGTCCAGAACTTTGCTACTTCTTACGCCTCTTCGGAGTTTAAACTGTCGCATAGATAGCGTGACTTTTCCGCGATGAGGCATTTCGTTGGCTTGCCCAGCATCTGTATTGGGATTTCCAGAGCCTTTACCGACTTGCGATATAGCAGACTCGACCATAAAGTTATAGCCGTTTTCATCTTCGTATTTTTTTAAGGTCTCAAAAATACGTTCCTCTACCTTCTTGGTCAGTTTGTTGGTCTTATGAATGTCTGTCCCTTCAGGATATTCAATATAAGCCATAATTTGATTGGGCTGATTTTCGGGAAAGAACAAAACCTCTGGCTGAATAATGCCAATAAATACAAAAGAGGAAAATAAAATACCTAAAGTTCCAAAAAAGAAGAGATAGGCTCTCTTTTTATAAATCGCAAACTTGAGGAATTTCTCGTAGAAGTTTTCCAATTTCTTTAAAGATCGGAACTGAAAGAAATAAATTGCTTTCACTAAAAATAACTTATAAATCCAAAGTAAAATAGAGGCTAATATGGCAAGATTTCCCAAACCGCGTAAGCCTCCAATATCTAAAATAAACCCTAAACTCAAGGAAATAATACCTATTCCAAGGAGGATAAGACTCCACCGAATCGTTTGTTTATTTTTTAATTTCTTTTCCTCAACTTTCATGAATTTTGAGGTTAACATCGCGTTGATGATCAGCGCCACAAACAGTGACGAGCTTAGGACTACCGAAAGGGTAATGGGAAAGTAGATCATAAATTTACCGATGGTTCCCGGCCATAATCCCAAGGGGAAAAAAGCAGCCAGCGTCGTTGCCGTAGAAGCGATGATTGGCCATGCAATTTCTCCAATTCCTTGTTTTGCTGCGGCGGTTCTACTCATGCCTTGGTCCATGAGTGAGTACACATTTTCTACAACCACTATACCATTATCCACCAGCATACCTAGCCCCATAACCAAACCAAATAGCACCATTGTGTTGAGCGTAAACCCAAGTCCCGATAAAATGATAAGCGCTAATAGCATAGACATTGGGATAGCTACCCCTACAAAAAGGGCATTTCTAAAGCCTAAAAAGAACATCAAAACGATAATAACCAAGAGTACACCAAAGATGATGTTATTCACTAGGTCGTTCACTTGGTTTTCAGTCTTTATAGATTGGTCGTTGGATAGGCTGATGTTTAAAGCTTCTGGGAAATAGTTTTCTCTTTCATCATCGACGATGGTTTTAATTTTTTCTACCGCCTCAATCATATTTTTACCAGCTCTTTTCTTCACATCGAGCATGACTACTGCCTCACCGTAATTTCTAGCAAAGGTTGTAGGATCCTTGGTGTGGAAATTCACTTTAGCAACATCCCTTAAATAAACTTCACCTCCATCATCTTTCACCACGATGTCGTAAAGCTCATCTGGAGACTCAATCTCTCCTAAAATCCTGATGTTCTTTTCAAATCCGTTGGATATGATATTACCTCCAGAGATGGTTTTGTTTTCATTACGAATAGAAGTGATAATATCGGTAAAGCTCACCTCCATGGCGGCCATTTTGTAAATGTCTACCGCAACTTCTACTTCTTTTTCATCTACACCTCGAACCGTAGCCTCTTTAATTTCAGGTAGCAACTCTATCTTATCTTGAAGGTATTCTGCAAAATCTTTTAATTTCTGGATATTATAATTCCCCGTAAAGCTAATATTCAGTATAGGAATCATCTCAGATATATTAAGGTCGAACACGTTGGGCTCTACCTTTGCACCATTGTCTAGAGTTGGCCAAGTGGTTTCAGACTTAACTTGGTCTACCTTGTCTTTGATGAGTTGCTTGGCGTTTTGTACTTCTACATCTTCTTCAAACTCGACAATCACCATAGAGTAATCCTGCAAAGTAGAAGAGGTAATTTCTCGAACGCCCTTCACATCCTTAAACACTTCCTCTAATGGTTCCGTGATAAATTTTTCAACATCTTCTACAGAGGTGCCAGGCTCTATAGAACTCACGTATATCTTGGTTTCAACAATCTCTGGGAAATCCTCCCTTGGCATTCCGTAGTAAGCCATTATTCCTCCAATGAGTATAATAAGGCTTATCACATATACGGTCATCTTATTATCTATTGCCCAAGACGATAAGGCAAATTCTTTATAAGTGTTCTTTTTGGCCATTACTTACTTTTTTTGAAAGTTCAACACTCTTACTTTATCATCTTTTTTGATTGTTCTGGCACCTTCAGTGACCACAACATCTGTAGCTTTTAAACCTTCTAAAACTTCTATTTCCCCTTGATAACTTTTACCTAGTTTCAGCTCTCGGAAATTAGCAATACCAATACTATCGTTTTCCATCTGAAGAGAAAACGTAAAGGATTGTCCCGATGCATTCTCTTGCAAAATATTTTCTGGGATAACGATAGCTTGTTTGGAAGTGTAGTCATTTAGTTTTAAAGTAGCAATTAAGTTGGGCTTTACAAAGTCTATACTGTCTGGAATAGAGACTCGCACTCTAAAGTTTCTATTGCTTTCTGAAATATTACTAGAGACTTGAGAAACCTTCCCGATAAAGCTTTTTCCAATAGCACTTAGGGTCACAATAGCTTCGGAGCCTTCGTTGATATTACCAACATAATTTTCTGGAACATTTGCACTAACGTACATCTCTCCTAAATTCAAAATTCTAAAGATTGGCGTTTGACCAGGGGAAACCACTTGGCCTTGATCTGTGATCACTTCATCTATTTTTCCAGAAAAAGGAGCGTAAATTACAGATTTGTTGAGTTGGCTTCGCATTTGATCAACGGCATTATCAATTTGCTCAAAGGCCGTTTTAGCTTCAAGATATTGTATTTCTGAACCTATATTCTCATCCCAAAGTCGCCCTTGTCTTTCGAATATCGTTTTGGCAAGCTCTCGCTGTGCCTTCATTTCCTCTAGTTGGCTCGATTGTCCTCCATCATCAATTTTGGCTAATTTTTGCCCTTTCTTAACCTGGTCACCCTCTTTGACGTAGATATCTTTTAATACACCTGAAAACTGAGGGTAGATCATGATATTTTGATCTGTAGTGACATCGCCTTGGACAGTGACATAGTGATTAAAATCTTTTGGAACTAGACTTAAAGCTTCCACTAAGGCATACTTTGAAGTATCTTCAAAATCAGCCAATTTTTTATCTAAGGTTTTAATCTGGCTATTGAGTTTCCTCATCGAGGTATTCAATTCCTCACGTTTTTGATTCAGTTCTGCTTTAGATCCATTTTCGACAATATCTTCAATAGATTTTTCTTTGGGACCACAAGACACAATAATAACAAGGGAAAGTAGAGTGAGGTAAGATATATATTTCATGGGTTTAGTTTTCAAAATTTGTAAATGGAGTATTGATGATCTTTTCGATTTCTGCTTTGGAATTGATAATATCTAGCATAGATTGTAGCAATTCGTTTTGTGCAGTGTAGAGTTGTAACTGAGCTTGTCTAAGTTCAAAACTCGTACCGACACCTTCTTTAAATTTGATTTGGTTTTTGCGCTCAATGCGTTCTGCAAGTTTCAGGTTATCTTTCGATAATTCATAATTGTCTACGGCAAATTCAAAATTGCTTTTTGCATTATTCAATTGAAGGTTAATTTGGTTGATGGCTTCCACCTTTCGGGTTTCTGCTTTTTCCATTTCAATTTTAGCTTTTTGAGTTCGAGCACTTCGTTGAAGAGAACTAAAAATGGGAACATTTAGGCTTACTCCAATCGTGGAGAATTCAAACCAATCTGCCTGTGAACTAAAGAATTCAAAATTCTCTCCAAAACTGATTTGTCCATAGTTGGCAAAAGCAGATAGGCTAGGCAAAGCTTTGCTTTTTTCAAGTTTCATTTCCAACTCTCTCTGCTTTACCAGATTGTCTGCAATCTTAAATTGGATGGTATTTTCGACTTGAAGATCTTCCGTTATAAGACTTGCTTCCAAAGCATCTCTATTGGCTAAGTTTTCTAGATCTTCCAGTAATTCGACTTCAGTAGAAATAGGTAAACCCAGCACCATATTGAGACTTTCTTTGGAAATATCCTCCATACGCTTGGCATTATTGAGCTGACTTTGTAATTGCTGGTAAGTAATCTGAAGTTGCTCTACATCTTCTTCTTCGGCAAGGCCATTTTCAAAAGTGATTCGCGTTTCTCTTAGATTTTCTTTTGCAGTCTCTAGGTTGCTCTCTACAATAACAATAGAGTTTTGAGTTAGTAAAACATTACCATAGGCACTCACCACATCTTTTCTTACTTCTAGCTTAGTGCGCGTTTCATTATTGTCTGAATACTCTAAGAAGGTTTTAGCAGCTTGAAGAGCAACGATGTAAGAGCCGTCAAAAATAATTTGGTTAAGAGTCACCGAGGCATTCATGTTTTGTCTAGGTGAAAACTCTACAGGAATAAAAGTTCCTGGCTCGCCATCGACAAGTTCTGCTGGCAGTGGCGTTTGCCTTATGATAGGGTTATATTCATAAGTCAAACCACCATCGATTTGAGGTAAACCATCGGCAGTGGTTTCCCACTTCTGTTTTAGGGCAATAGCCACATCGCGTCTGGCGTTGATGGTAGCATAGCTACTATCTATAGCAAAATCTATAGCTTCTTGTAAGGTGAATCTATAGCTCTTCGGCTCATTTTGGTCCTGAGCATATACACTCATACTCATTATGGCAATGAGACTGAAAATTAACTTTTTCATTCTAGTTGTTGTTTTTCTAGTTCTATTAAGCGTTGCTTTCCTTTGGTATCTACAATACTCCTTAGGTGGTATTTTAAAAATTCTTCGTAAAGTTCTTTAGGTGTAAGTTGGCTGTCCTTAAAGAGCTCTTCATCTTTAAGATTTAACATGCCTGAGATGTAGATCTTGCAGGTGAAAACCTTGTGTAAATCTTTTCTGTAATAATCATCTTTTACACCACGATCTATATTTTTGCTGATGGATTCTTCCATTTTGCAAACTTGAGATTGTCGCATTTTATCGTAAATCCTTGGATAATACTTTTGAAACTGAAATTGAGGCGAGGATTTTTCATTCTTAAGCCTTTTCATCACTACCCTTTTAATTTCGAACATTTCCTCAATAGGATCTAGCTGCTGAATCTGGACTTCGTCTATTTCCTTGTGAATGCGATCTCGAATGTAATAGGCGACTTGCTCGACTAAGTCCGACTTGTTTTTGAAATAACCGTAAAGGGTTTTTTTGGACACACCAAGCTCCTGAGCTAGATGGTCCATGGTGACGCTCTTGAAACCGAATTCCAAAAACAAATCTCCAGCCTTATGTAAAATATCTTCTTTCATTTCAGGCTGCAAATCTAAACACGGAAACTTTTTATACAAGAAAAGTTTCCAAAGTTTTGCTAAATTTTAACATTAGGATTTTAGCTTTTATTTTTTGGACTTTTGAGGAAAAATAAAACCATTGGAAATAGCTTCACAGACATTAAAGGAGGTAGAAATTATATTCAAATTATAAAATGATGAACATATAGGATTGAGCTAGTGTTGGTAGGGGCTAGAGATTAACAAGCCAAGCTCAGTAGAATTGTGTTTGAACGCAAAGCCTTTGCCAAATTAAAGCTCATTGTCGTAGGACTTTCTTATTAATTCTGCTTTGCTATTAATTTCTAAGGCTTTGTAGATGTTTTTAATATGAGTGCGAACGGTGTCTAGGGATACAAATAAATCGTTGGCAATCATTTTATAGCTTTTACCAGCGACAATGCCAGCAACTATTTCTTTTTGCCTTTCGGTAAGTACATTGCTTTTAATCTGCCTTTGTGCAAAGTGGTTTGCAATTTTTCGTGCAATAGCTGGCGACATGTAAGACCCCCCTTGGTGTACTACCAGAATGGCTTCCAGTATTTTTTTAAGAGATGTTTTTTTAGACAAATAGGAGCAAGCTCCGGCACATAAAGCTTTATAAATACTATCATTATCCTCAAATGTGGTGAGCATAATGATGGATACTTCGGGCAATTCCTTCAGAATTAGAGGTATGCCTTCAATCCCCGACATTCCTAATAAATTGATGTCTAGAAGGATGATTTCAGGATAGGTTTTAGATGTTTTTATAGTTTTAATAAAATCTTCTACCGAAGCTGTAATGAGCAAACAGTCTAGGTGAGGTTGGGCATTGAAGTAGTCACTCAGGCTTTCCTGAATTAAAGTATCATCTTCTATAATGGCTAACTTAATGCTATTCATGCTCTATGCTTCAAAACAATCAAAATTTAAATAATATTGCTACTATCTGTAAAGTTATTATATTATACTAGCAATGCAATCACATTAAGATGTGGTTTAGAGTGTGAATGGTAAAAATAGCTTAACCTCAAATCCGTTTTCCTTGTTAAATTCCAGGTGGCCCTTAAGATTTAAAGCTCTCATAGTCATATTGGATAAGCCTAATCCAGTTGAGGTATAGCACTCTTTTTTACTCCCATTATCTTTTATAATAAGGCAGCAACCTTTAGTGTCGTTGGTGATAGTGACAGCGGCATGGGTGGCATCAGAATGCCGTAAAATATTGGTAATCGCTTCTTTATAAATCAAAAATATATGCTGTTTTGTGTATGCTGGCAATTTTTTATTTGGGTTTTTAACGTTGAAACTATCCATTTGAAAGGAGATGTCTTTTGGCAACAATAATTCTTCGGCCAACTCGCGCATGCGCTCTAATAAATCTTCGACGGTTTCGCGTCTGCTGTCGATACTCCACACCAAATCTCGCATCTGTGAAATAGCATTTCTGCTAATGCCTGCTATTTTTTGAAGTTTAAATTTATCGGTTTCACTGGCGTTGATTTCCATAAGTTCGGTCTGCATGGCGAGACCAGATAATAACGAGCCAACATCATCATGTAAGTCGCTTGAAATTTTGGTGCGCAAGCGTTCTATTGCCAAAGCTTGTTGCAATCGATACCTGAAAATCGAATAAGCTATGCCAGCTATAGTCAAAAACATTAGGGCTATAAACCACCATTTTTTATAAAATATTTGACGTACATTAATTGGAATGGATAAGATAGAAGCACTATCAATTCCTCGGGAATCTTTTCCTTTTATTTTTAAGATATAGTCACCTGCCGGCAATTGGTTATAGCGAATTGATGCCGAGTTGCCTTGGTAAAACCAACGGTCTTCAAAGCCTTCTAGTTTTGTGCTATACGTGTTTTTTTGATTCTGAAAATAGCTTGGCATCGTCCAATTGATCTCAAAATACTGATCGTACGGAGATAATTCTAAAGCTGTAAATTTAGTTTTGATATAATCCTCTGTAAAACTAGATTTATTTTGGTTGTTATATCCTGATGCACTTAGAAGGCGAAGTTTTGGTGGATTAGATTCCCTAACTATGTCTTCGGGCTTAAACGTATTTAAGCCATTCATTCCACCGAAATAAAAATGACCTCTGCTATCTTTAAAAAAAGAGGCATAATTAAACTCGAAATGTGTTAAGCCATCTTCGGTATAATAATTTTGAAAGATTTCGGTAGTTTTATCAAAATGGGATAAGCCATTGTAAGTACTTATCCATAAGCCATTAGCCTCGTCTGATAGCAAACCAACCACATTGTTATTTGGTAGTTGTTGAGATTCGGTAAAGGTTTTCACAGTATTGCCATCTGCTGAAATATGATTGAGACCACCACCATAAGTTCCTACCCAAAGGCTTCCATCGGTATCTTCTTCAAGAGCTCGAATACAATTTCGTGATATATTTGGAGTTGTTTTTGTTGTAAAATACTTCTCTAAGCGACCCTTTAGATGCACTTTCAGTAATCCATCGTTTTGAGTTCCTATCCAAATAATACTATCTGTTTTACTTTCTTCAAAAAACTTGTAATTTGAAATATCATCTTCTATTTTTGAGTCCTTAAATAGGAGCGTGCTGGTTTCGTTTTCTATATCAAAAAGTACTAATTGTGATAAACTTTGACCGAAAAGCAGTTTACCGTTTCTCAATTTAATCAGCGGGTTTTGGCCTTTAAAAGTAACGTAGTTTCGAAATTCATCATATCGTTGAACGCTGCCATCCTTTAGGTTTATTTTCATTAAGGTCTCACCCAAGGTAAAAACATGTTCTTTTTTGTTGTCTACAACAAAAAAATTAGCCGTGTGTTGAATGGCTTCTAAGTCCACTTTATTCAATTGAATTTGCAGTGTATCCACTTCACCACTTAGGGTTTTGTATAGAAAGGCGTTGTTATTTTCGCATTTCGCAAAAATTGTCCCGTTTTTATCTTCAAAAATACCGCGCATGGTATTTCCCCAACCTTCATTGTTGGACTTAAATAAGGGTTTAAAAAGTTCATCGCCAATCCGTATTTTAAATAATCCATTATCTGTAGCTACCCAAAGTAATTTGTTAGCATCTATAAACAGATCTCTGATTATGGAATACTTAAATCGAGCTTTAAGTTGGGCTGTATAGTCTGTAAACTCACCTTCCGGACTCATCCGGTAAAGCTCATCTAATCCGGAAAACCAGATGTGTTTTTGATAATCTTCTATAGCATTATAAAATTGAATGGGTTTATCAAGGAGGCGTTTATGAGTAAGCTTGTCTTCATCAAAAATATGAATACCGCGTTCTTGTTGTGGAAAATAATAGTGAATATTGCAAGAATCATAAAAGGATACATTAAATTTTAAATCGGTTCCAAACCACTTAAAACTTGACAAATCAAATTTAGCTTCTAAATTTCCATCGGGATCAAATTTCAAACTTCCGTTAGAGGTGCTCCATAATATATGGCCATGGGAATCTGAAATTAATTGGCTATAATCTACTTTACCTCTTAGAATAGCATGTTTAATTTCGAACCGGTCACCATTCAACTTTTGAAGATATTGTTTTGCCTTTCCTTTTTTGGCGGTCTTGAAATCATCACTTACAATCCAAAAACTACCATCTTTATTTTTTAGCAAGAATAAAACTGACCCTATGATGTTATGAGTTTTATCGTAAGTTATCGCTTTGTCAGTCAATGGATTGAGCTTAAATAGTTTTTCATTAGCTATATACCAGAGGTCATTGGTAGCATCATCAATATCCAACCCCGCCATAATATATTCTTTTTCAATAAAAAGGGGATTATTTTTATTTGAATTATAGGTTTTGATATGATATCCATCATAATGCATCAAACCAACCGCTGTGCCCATCCATATAAATTCGTTTTTGTCTTGGGTAATGGATTTGATGTCTCTGTAGGATAAACCTTGTTCGGTTGTAAAAACATCTATTTGAGATGGGCTTTGAGCATAAACAGGATGGACTACCAAAAGTAAACCCACTTGCAATACTAAAACGAACAGGATTCTGAAGTATTTCAAAAAAATGCTGATTAACTGTTGTATGATAGCTAACTCTCAAATATACAAAAAGTTAGCTATAAATACCACATCAATATGTGATTGACAATTAACCTATGGATACTTAATTTAGTTATGTCATAAAAACTAATAGTATCAATTCTTAAACTAAATTTTCATGAAAAAAGTAGGTGTTATAGGCGGTTCTGGATTTATTGGGAGCTATGTCACAAAACAGTTTTTAGATCATGGCTTTGAGGTGAAAGTGTCCTCAACCGATATTTCTAAAAAAGAAAAATACAAACATTTAAAACAACTCAATAACTCAGATCGCTTAACCTTTAGCGAACTTAATGTTGAAAACAAAGAACAGCTGGAAACCTTTATTTCGGATTGTGAGATTGTTATTCATGGGGGAACCCCCTTTTTATTGGATTTTCAAGATGCAGATACTCAATTGTTCAATCCAACCATTAAGGGAACAGAGAATTTTCTAGAAGTCATCAGTACAAATAAAAATATCGAAAAAGTTGTCTTTATCGCTTCGGTTGCGGGTTGGAATACCAATTTTCCATTTCCAGCGGAAGGTAAAAGTTTTACTGATTTATTTGATGAAACAGAAACACGGTTTACCTCAACCGAAAGTCATCCGTATGCGCAAGCCAAATTTATCGCTAATCAAGTGGTGGAAAAATTTATAAAAGCCAATCCAAATTTATCCTTCGAAATTACAACGGTTTCTCCAGTGGGCGTTATGGGGAAATCACTTTCCAATCGAGAAGATTCTACTTCAGGAGGTTTACAGTTTTTAATTAAAAATAAAATTGCGCCAGATGATTTTGTAAAAATGTTATTTGACAATGATATCCCATTTTCTCTGATAGATGTAGAAGATGTTGCTGAAGCTATTTTTAAAGCTGCCACAACTAAAGGCCTTCACGGAAAAGATTATCTATTGGCTAAAGAAACCTATAAAATATCGGATATGAACCTGATGCTGAATCAACAAGAGCCAAAAGAAAGTGCGGCTATTGTGTATAAAAACGATTTAGCAAAAAAAGAGTTGAATATGGATTTTAAACCTGTCAAAGACTGTTTGTATTCTTTTTAATATAAATACTAATAGAATTTAAAGATCAAACTCATGAAAACTAAAAAGCTATTATTTATTCTAATAATTATTGGGATGATAGCTTCCTGTACCGATACAAATACGATTAAAAAAGACATCAAAATGTACGGACAGGTTTGGCATGAAATACAAAACAAAAAAATGGGTGTAAGATTTAGTCGGCAGATACCCATTGATCAACATATCGTAGATTTTTATTGCAAAGACCTTCAGTTAGCAATTGAAGTGGACGGAGCCATTCATTTTGAAGAAGGTCCAAAAAAAACGCTTATCGTCAAAAACGCTTGGAATTCTTGGGAGTGCACTTCATCCGTTTTAATGATTTGGACGTAAAGGATAATTTAAATTGGGTGCTATCTGAAATAAAAGAAAAAATTACAAACTCAAAAAATCCACCCCTAACCCCTGCCAAGAGGGGAACAATTACTGACCTATGATAAAATTTTTTCGTAAAATCCGTCAACGTTCTATATCCGAAGGAAAAACAAAAAAATATTTACTTTATGCCATTGGTGAAATTGTACTTGTGGTTATTGGGATTTTGATTGCCTTGCAAGTAAATAACTGGAACATAGAAAAGAGCTATAAAAAAAGAGAAGCAAAATATCTCACCAATATTGTTTTGGATTTAAAGAAAGATCTTGTGCGATTAGAGTATCTCATGGCATTTAGAAAAGGCAGGTTGCTAGGAGATCAAAAGCTAGTTCAAGAGATGAATGGTGTGCTTAATCATGATTTAACTGAAGTATCTAAAAATGTTGTCAACACATTAATGGAACAAAACTTCTCGCCAAACAACACGACCTTTTTAGAGCTTACAAACTCTGGAAACTTTAATCTTATAACAAATGATTCTATAAAAGTCCTTTTGCTAGAACTAGAGGCACTCTATAAAACCAATATTCTAAACATAGCTCATGAAACCTTTGACTATAGAGAATATATTTCAAAACCAGCTGCCAATCTTATAAATATAGATCAACTATTTCCGGTATTTATGGGTGTAAAAACCATTGAAGAACAGCAAATAACCCGAGAAAATTTTAATGCTTTATTTGAAAGCAGAGCCTATAGAAATGGATTATTCATCATGACTTTTATGTCTAAGTCCTATATTACAGCTTATGAAACTATAAAAATGAAATCAGAAAAAATCATTGAACTCATAGAACCTAACAAATAAAAAAAACATGAAAACACTAAAACAATTGACCGTAATTTTAATACTTTTTGCACTGATTTTTGCGATTCAAAGCTGCGAACAAAAGACAAAAGAAGTACCGAAAAATATTGAAAAAGAAATTACTATAAAGCACGACACACCAGACTACTTTATGCTGAGACCAGAAGTCGAAAAAGCCTATGGTTACTCGCACGCTGTAAAAATCGGTAATTCCATAAAAGTCTCTGGAGCGGTAAGTATGGATGATGAAGGGAACCCAACAGCAATAGGAGATTTTGAACAGCAAATGAAAAATTGCTATGCAGATTTAGAAAAAGTCTTAGCCCATTATGGCTGCACATTTGACGATGTAGTAGTAGAAAATGTATTCACTACAGATATGGCAAAATTCTTAGAATTTGCTGGTTATAGAACCGAAATCTATAAGACACAATTCCCAACAGGGTCTTGGCTGGGTGTTAAAGAACTAGCGCTCCCAGAATTTATGATTGAGATTGAATTAGAAGTGCATAAATCTGAATAACAGAACTAATAAAAACGGAATTATGATTTTTTTAAATAAAAATAAATCTCAATTATATTAACAACTATTTATTACCTAAAACTAATATGAAAACAGCTTTTCTTACAAGTATTGCATTCCTTTTTTCAATTTCGATGTACTCACAAACCTATATTACAAACGTTACGATTACTGATGTTGAGAACCAAAAAATGATACCGAATCAAACCGTTGTCATTTCTAAGGATATCATTAGTGATATCCAATCCAGCAAAAAGATTAAAATTCCAGGAAATGCAAGCATTATTGATGGTACAGGAAAATATCTATCACCAGGATTGACCGATGCCCACATTCACTTTTCTCAAAACGGAGGCTTATACACGCGGCCAGACGCTATCGACTTACGAGCATTTGTTCCGTTTGATGAAGAAATTGCAATTACAAAAAGAACCATGGAAAACAAGCTTCGCCGCTATTTACAAAACGGTATAACAACTGTTTTTGATGTTGGTGCTCCTTTTTATTTCTTAAAGAAAAGCAAAACGTTCAAAAACAAAGACTTTGCACCAACCATCTATATGACCGGTCGATTATCAACCACTTATGAACCTGAAATATTTAAAAATTTCCAAGACGACTCCCCATTTACATTAACCAAAACCATCGAAGACGGAATTAAATCGGTTCAAAACCAATTACCTTACCAACCTGACTTTATTAAAATTTGGTATATCGCTGGTGCCGATGGCTTATCGGTAGAAGAAAGTGCCCGGAAAAATCTACCCATCATTAAAGCCATTATTGATGAAGCACATAAAAATAATTTAAAAGTTGCTGTACATGCAACGCAAAGAATTACAGCCCAGTTAGCTGTAGAAAACGGAGCCGATTTTTTGGTACATAGTGTTGACGACGAAATCCTAAAACCCGATTTTGTACAATTAATAAAAAAGAATAAGGTGTTACTATGCCCTACTTTGTTGGTTAGCAGCGGTTATGTGAACACATTTGGGCAGAATCTCGATTTTTCAACCTATGAGTTAAAAACTTCAAATCCACAGCAACTGGGAACATTACTGGATTTAAAACATATATCAGACACATTATTGGTAGATCGCTATAAGGGAATGGGCAATTCTGAACAGATGTTAGCAGGCTTAAAAACAGCGGACTCCATCAGCAGGGCTAACTTAAAACTGCTCTCAGATGCTGGAGTGACCATTGTTACGGGAACAGATGCAGGAAATCTAGGCACCTTGCATGCCTCTTCCTACCAAGCGGAACTGAAAGCTATGAAAGAAAGCGGCATGAGCAACTGGCAAGTTCTTGTGGCATCGACTATAAATAGCGCAAAAATATTAGACAAAGAAAAAGAATTTGGAAGTATTGCTGTTGGTAAAAAAGCAAATTTAATTTTATTAGATGCCAGCCCAATCGATGATCTTGAAAATCTAACCAAAATAGATAAAGTCATCAACAATGGCAAAGTTTTTAATCCTGAGGATCTATTGAAAGATACACCAGAAGATTTGGTACAACGCCAATTAAACGGATACAATTTCAGAACTATTGAAGCCTTTTTAGAGCCCTATGCAGATGATGTTGAAGTATATAATTTCCCGGATCGGTTGCAGTATACCGGAAAGGAAGCTATGAGAAAAATATATACCCAAATGTTTGAAAACACCCCAAATCTTCATTGTGAGCTAGTCAACCGAATCGTTCAAGGTAACACGGTTATTGATCAGGAACGCGTGCAATTTGGCAATCGTGTTTTAGAAGCTATTGCCATCTTTCATATTGAAAATGGAAAAATCAAAAAGGTATACTTTAAGCAATAATAGAAACTAGCTGTGATACATTATTCGACGCCCCTAATCAAATTCTAATTTTTTAAACGCTACACTATGAAAACTAAAATTTTACTACTCGTTTCTTTTATTTGTCTGCTTTTCGCTTGCACTGAAAAAAAAGATTCTAAAGATGAAGTCAGCATCAAAACTGAATTCAATTTAGATACTGTCAAGGCAGAAATAGAAGAAGCAAATGCCAATTTTATGGCACTAGTTGCCGCTGGAGATTCCATAGGCTTAGCGAATGCCTACACCATTGATGCAAAATTCATGGGTGCTGGAGCACCATCAGTAACTGGGAGAAAAGACATTCAAACGGCTATGGCTGGAATAGTCAATTCGGGTATTACTAGCGCTGATTTAAGATTGGAAAATATTTACGGGACTGAGGATCTAATTGCTGAAGAAGGTGAACTTACTCTTTACGTGGGAGACATGGCAGTGGCAGAAGAGAAGTACATCGTCCTTTGGAAAAAAGAAGATGGGAAGTGGAAATTGTTTAGGGATATTTTCAATTCCAATTTACCTGTGGAATAGTAGGTGTTTGAATTTAATGCTTAAGGTATTTATATCTGAGTATCAATTTTTTTTTTGCAATCAGAAATATATCGACCCACTAACTTCAGTTGAAAAGGATTCAAATAAGTAACTGCTACATCAAACACAATTGAGCTTAACCCTAAAATTAATTGAAATTTTTAACTTTTAATCCGATAAAAATGAAACTTAAAAAAGCAAGCTTATTATTACTAGCTCTTGCACTGAGTATAGCCATTCAGGCACAAACTGAAAAAGCGAAAGTAATGGAGACAACGAGCAAAGCAAGCATTGAAGGACATATCTATTTCCTAGCAGACGACTTGCTTAAAGGCAGAGAAACAGGAACTGCTGAAAATAAAATCGCGGCCTCTTATCTGGCAAATACCTTACGAAGTTATGGAGTGAAACCTAACCCAAAAACAGGAACATTCTATCAAGAGGTAAAATTGAAACGTGTTTCACCGCCTTCTGAAGTTGCCATAGAAATTAATGAACGGCAAATCAAAGATTACATTTTAATCGATCCATCCACAACAACTGCAAATGCTGATGCGGTGTACTTAAACTACGGTCTCGAAAATGATTACCAAGGGAAAAATGTAAAAGGAAAAGTTATTATTATAAAATCAGGAAGTACTGATGCCAAAGGTGCTATGGCTTCTTATGGTTTAAAAGGCAAGAAGCAGGAACTGGCGAAAGCCCATAATGTCGCGGCTATAATTGAACTTATAGATACGGATGACAACATGTGGAAACGTATTCACCACATTTTCAGTGGCTCACAGATGAAGGTAGCTGATAACGAAAATCAAGAAAACGATAAAAGCGATGCAGGTCAACCGGCTCATCTATGGGTTTTAGATACAAACCATGACATGGCTGCTAAGCTTAGCATCATGAAAAGTCTCTCATCTAAGGTTGCTATTGGCGAAAAGGAAGAAGAAATAGTCATGTATCAAAATGTTATAGGTGTTGTAGAAGGTACAGACCCAAAGCTTAAAGAGGAATTTATTATTTACTCAGGGCATTATGATCATGTTGGTATCGGCACGCCAGACGAAACCGGAGATACCATTTATAATGGAGCAAGAGATAATGCCGTAGGGACGACAACGGTACTGAGTATGGCTGAAAATCTATCTAAATACTCCACAAAGCGATCTGCATTATTTATTCTGTTTACTGGAGAAGAAAAAGGGCTTTTAGGCAGTGAATTCTATGTAGAAAATCCTGTACTACCTTTAGAGCAAATGGTCTATTGCTTTAAAAGTGATAATGCTGGTTATAACGATACATCATTAGTCACCATCTTTGGCTTACCTAGAACTACGGTTGCACAGCAAATTAAAGATGCTGCAACTGCATTTGGCCTTACTGCAACTGATGATCCAGCGCCAGAGCAAGGCTTGTTTGATCGTAGTGATAATGTTCATTTTGCAAGAAAAGGAATCCCAGCACCGACATTTTCCTTAGGCTTTACCGCTTTTAATGGTGATGTTACAAAATACTACCACAAACCAGGAGATGAAGCCGATACTTTAGATTACGATTATTTATTAAAGTTTTTTAGAGCTTATATTTTATCTGGACGACATATTGCTAACGATCCAAAAACACCTGTCTGGACCGCTGGCGATACATATGAAGAAGCGGCAAAGGCACTTTACGGGAACTAATCTTGTTTTCACTCAATCATAACCATTAACCAACTATCAAAACCAACCAAAAATGAAAACAACGCAAACCTCATTAACCCCATTAAAAGCACTCGACCGTATTCAATCTTTAGATGTAATGCGAGGTATCGTTCTTTTTGGAATTTTATTGATGAACATCAATGGTATGGCATTGGCACATGCTTATGAAGACCCAACAATATCTGGAGGAGCTAAAGGATGGGATCTCTATACTTGGGTCACCACCAATATGCTTTTCGAAGGAACGATGAGGGCTTTATTCTCACTATTATTTGGAGCAGGAATGTTTATTTTTTTAGACCGTCTAGAAAAGAAAGGTGCTGGCATCAAGGCTGCTGATATTTACTTTAGACGTTTACTATGGTTGCTTCTTTTTGGACTCATACATGCCTATCTCCTATTATGGTATGGAGAGATTTTATTTAGCTATGCGCTTATGGGGTTTTTAGTGTATTCGTTTCGAAATATGGCGCCTAAAAAGTTAATCTTCATTGCACTCATTTTATTTTCAATTGGCACCGTTTGGAATTATGCCGATTATAAATCTGATGTTAAAATGATCGAAAACCTTGAATTGGTAGAACAATTCAAATCGGAAGGCAAAGCACTTACCGATGAATTAGAAGAAGCTACAGAGCAATGGGAAGACCTACAAAAAGAGCGTTCGCCTGAAGCCATTGCGGAATACAATTCAAACATGCAAAAAAATTATTTTGGCGTGGTGGCCTTTTTAGCACCTCAAAATTTTAATTTTCATAAGTATTATTTATTCCGTTACGATGTTTGGGATATTTTGAGCATGATGCTCTTGGGTATTGCGTTTTTTAAACTTAAGCTACTTTCTGCAGTAAAATCCTATCGTTTTTATGGCATTATGATGGGTGTGGGTTATGGCGTTGGATTAAGTGTTAATTATTATGAAGTTCAAATGATCATCGAGAACAACTTCTCGTTATTGAGTTTTTCAAAATCCAATATTACCTATGAATTAGGTCGCGTTGCTGTTGCCATGGGACATATAGGCGCCATCATGTTGCTCTGCAAATTACCTGTTTTATCGCTGTTGAAAAATGCCCTTGGTGCGGTGGGTAAAATGGCACTGACCAATTATGTAATGCACTCAGTCATTGCTATGTTCCTATTTACAGGAGCTGGATTTGGCCTGTTTGGGGAGTTTCAGCGTCATGAACTATTGTACATCGTGTTTACAATCTGGATTTTTCAGCTGATTGCAAGTCCTATTTGGCTTAAGTATCACTATTTCGGCCCATTGGAGTGGCTATGGCGTAATTTGAGTTATCAAAAAAAGCATGCTTTAAAAAAGGAACGTTCAGAATACCAAAGCCTAAAATAGCACATAGAAACATATGAATGCCGCCCTCATAAATGCCGAAATTGTAAAATGAAAAAATTTCCAAATGCAATCGTCATCATTCTATCTGTGATACTATTCGCGTGGATACTTACATTTATTATCCCACAAGGCAGTTATGAAAGGACATTAAACGAAACAACCGAGCTAACAAGTGTAGTGCCTGACTCCTACCAACAAGAGGAATTACCACATCTTTCTGTCTTTGATTTACTGCTTGCCATACCTAAGGGAATCGTAGGGCGTGCAGATTTAGTTGTTCTAATACTTCTCCTCGGAGGCTGCTTTTATCTCATTGAGAAGACAGGTGCACTTCAACAAGGGCTAAATCAGCTTATTGTAATATTAGCTGGTAAAGAGTCCCTTGCATTAGTCATTATTTCATTACTATTTATAACGGGTGGCTTTACAATTGGCTTACAAGAAGAAATCATAGCCATGACTCCTATATTGCTTCTGTTTGGACGTAGTATTGGGTACAATGCTAACACTATTGTTTCGTCAAGCCTTGGGTCTGCTATCGTGGGTGCTTCTTTTAGTCCTTTTAATCCATTTGGTGTGGTGATTGCACAAAAAGAAGCAGGTTTAGAGCTTCTTTCTGGATATGAATTTAGGCTGATTGTTTTAGCCATTGCTTCCCTTGTTTGGATTTTTTATATACTTCAATATAGCCGAAAAAATCGCATTGAAAAGTCAGTACAAAAGATAGTAACTGAAAAGTTAAGCTTTAGAAATAAACTAATTCTGATGCTTCTTGCCATTACATTTTCAATCGTCACTTACGGTTTGATTTCACTTAATTGGGGTTATAATGAAATGTCTGCCTGCTTCTTTGTTTTAGCATTGACTTGTGGCTGTATTGCAGGCTTTAGCTTCAATAAAACCACCGAAATTTATATTGGCGGTTTTAAAGAAATGGTTTTTGCAGCATTAATTATAGGATTGGCAAATGGCGTATCTGTAATTTTAAAAGAGGGGATGATCATTGACACAATCGTATATGGGCTTTTCGGTCCTTTGCAGCATCTTCCGCCAGCACTATCTGCAGTGCTAATGATGGTATCTCACTCCATATTACATTTCCCAATGCCAAGCACCTCTGGCCATGCTATTTTAACCATGCCTATTCTAAGTCCATTGTCAGACTTAATAGGACTATCAAGACAAATTTGTGTACTGGCTTATCAATATGGTGCTATTATGATGGATTTAATTGTACCCACCAACGGAGCTACCATGGCCGTCATCGCCCTAGCTGGCATCAATTATAAAAAGTGGTTAAAATTCATCGTGAAGCCAGTTTTAATAATGATGGGCATTGGGGCACTTGCGATTTTAATCGCCGTACAAATTGGCTATAGTTAAAAGCAGATGAATAATGATGATCTACATAATTCTTCTTTTAAAGAAAAGGAGGACAAAGTCGAAAATGGTCTGGATTACTACCCTGAAACACTTTTTATCGCTTGTGGCACTGAGTTTAGCGCTATGGCTTCGGCCCAAAAAGATGACAGAAAAGCAGCTTAGACCGAAGCTAAAAACAGCATTGAGGGCCACATCGCCACATCTATTTTCTGGCCGACGATCTTCTGAAAGGCAGAGAAACTGGAACCCCTAAAAATGGAACAGAGCGAAGTTTTTAACATTTTGACTTTCACAATATAATCCTGCCTCAAACGCCAAGACCACATGAAGATGTGATTGACAATTACTGCTTTAAAACCTAATTTAGTTTCTGCTGTCGTTCAACAGTTTTAGGTTTTGTTTTAAAAGTGAGTTAAAGCTTATGAAACCATAAATGACATTATTTCTAATAAAAAGGATTTAGAGCCAACAAGAAAATAAACTCGTGAACTACCTAAAAATTTAAAACCAAAAACATGATGAAAAAAACAATTCTATTCGCTCTCGTTGCACTTATTAGTTCAACCGCGTTCGCTCAATGGAACTACCCAACAACAAAAAAGGTAGAAGTAATCGACACGTACTTTGGTGTAGATTATAAAGACAATTATCAATGGCTTGAAGATTTAAATAACCCAGAAGTAGAAACGTGGTTTAAACAGCAAGCCGAATTTTCTAACGCCACCATGAGCAACATTTCTGGAAGGGATGAACTCATTGCCGAATGGCGAAAACTGGATGCATTGCAATCAGAAACGTTTAGCGACCTGAAAAAAATAGGTCAACGCATTTTCTTTAAAAAACGAATGCCTGGCGATAAAGTAGGTAAAATCTATTACCGCGAATCAATGGACAGCCCAGATATACTGCTTTTTGACCCATTGAGTTTCAAAGAAGGTAAAACCTTGTCCGTCGAAAGTTTTATACCCAGTTATGATGGCAAAAAACTATTGATAGGCTATTCTGAAAGTGGTGCAGAAATTTCTATCCTTCAGGTTTTGGATATAGATTCCAACACCTTTTTGCCAGATCTTATTCCTGCTTCAGCTGGAGCGATGGGGTGGACTTTCGACGATAGTGCTTTTATGTATATGTGGATAAAATCTGCGGATAATAAAGATCCAGAAGGCCGATTAAATCCTAAAACCAAACTGCACAAATTAGGCACAGATTACAAAACGGATGTCGATTTTTTCAGTAATGAAGCCTATCCAGATTTGGATATTCCTTCCAAAGCCTATCCCTATATATCACTTTCGAAAAATGCAAAAGACTATGTGTTTGCAGGACAGGGAACGGTTGCCAAAGAATTAATACTGTATTATGCACCAATAGATCAGTTTAATTCAGAAAATATAGAGTGGAAAACCTTATGTAAAGCAACGGATAAATTGATAAATGGTACACCAGACAATGGAGGTTTGCCAGAAGTTTTTGGCACTAAAGTATATTCCATTACTTATAAAGGTGCTGAGAAATATAAACTGATTGCAACCGATTTGAAAAATCCGGACTGGGCAAATGCCGAAACCGTCGTTGCCGAAAAAGATATGAGTTTAACAGGATACACACGCAGCAAGGATTATCTCTTACTGAATTACAGTGATGGGATCAATTTACACCTTTTTAAGTTCAATCCCAAAACAAAGACTAGCACAAAAATCACTTTACCCTTTATGGGAATTGCAAGGGCAAAATGTCTAGACACCAAAACGAACGATTTTATCATAGACATTACTTCTTGGAATAAACCCTTGACTGAATTTATCCTGAATGTCAATACCGAAAAATTTACAGCAAGTCCGTGGAATAAACCTGTAATCTATCCTGCCGAATACAATGATTTGATTGTTGAAGAAGTAGAAGTAAAAGGCCATGACGGCGTGATGATTCCTTTATCTATCATCTACAAAAAAGGAACTAAAAAAGACGGATCGAACGTCTGCTTTATGCGCAGCTACGGCGCTTATGGTTTTAGTGCTACCCCTTATTTTAGCACCCTACACAACACCCTTGCAACTAAAGGTGTCGTGTATGCTGTGCCTCACGTCCGTGGTGGTGGCGAAAAAGGTGAAGCTTGGTACAAAGCGGGCTATAAAACCACCAAACCAAATACGTGGAAAGATTTTATTAGTTGTGCAGAATACCTTATTGACCAAGGCTTTACCCAATCGTCCAAATTAGCTGGTATGGGCACAAGTGCTGGCGGTATTTTAATATCAAGAGCCATTACCGAAAGACCAGATTTATTTGCTGCAGCCATTAATAATGTAGGAACTTCGAATAAAATGCGAGGCGAATTTTCAGCAAATGGTCCTGCAAACATCCCAGAATTTGGCACTGTTAAAGACCCCATCGAAGCAAAAGCACTCTACGAAATGGACGGGATGCAACATGTTGTAGATGGTGTTAACTATCCCGCAGTAATCAATATAGCCGGTTGGACAGACTCGCGTGTTGTGGCGTGGCAACCCGGTAAATTTGCAGCAGCCCTTCAAAATGCAACAGCATCTAACAAGCCCGTTTTAATGAAAGTAAATTATGACAACGGCCACTTTACCGAAGACAGAGAAGTCACCTGGGCAAATTTTGCAGACCAGTTTGCTTTTGTAATGTGGCAAACTGGGCATCCAGATTTTCAGCCGAAGCTTTAATAGCAACACTAACAATAGTGTTGCTATTCTGTAGTTGTGCGTCATATTGCCCAGTCCTGAATAAAGTCTACGGAATACAAAAAATAAAAATCGATTAAAATACATTGTAAAATTAAAACTAACCAAAATGAAAGAAATTATTTCAAAAAAATCTAAAGGAATTAAGTTCGATAAAGTGGGCTATTATGCAATAGGATTAATAATTCTGGCATTTTTAGGTTTTTGGCCCACCTACTTTTCAAAATTCTTTGATGGTACTGCCAACTTCAATTCTTATTTTCATTTTCATTTTGCAATGGCATCAATGTGGATTGCGCTCTTGATTCTTCAACCCTTTCTAATAAAGAAAAAGAAATTCTCTATCCATAGGAAAATCGGGAAATTGAGTTTTATAATTTTACCCTTATTCTTTGTTTCGGTAATTTTATTAAAGCATTCAAATCTAGGTGGTCAAGCTACCGAAGGATTAGGTGCAAGTTTGTGGCTACAATTAAAGGGTTTAGTCATTATTGGCACCATGTTTACTATTGCAATAGTGAACAAAAGTAATATGCAAATTCATGCTAGAGCAATGATTGCAACTGGAATTGTATTTATCGAGCCTACTTTAGGGCGTTTTATTAATCTTACAGTATTACCTGAGCCGGATTTTATGCTAGGACTAGGAATTACAGTTATTGTAATGTATCTTTTAATTATTTCTATAATTATTATAGAACGAAAACAAAAAAGTGGACGATGGGTTTTTCCTTTACTTTTAGGACTATTTATTGTATTTCATTATCTCATTTTCTTTCAAGTAAGCTTTCCGTTGTGGGATTCAATTGCAGAATGGTTTGTAAAGTTACCGATTACATAATAAATTGATGTTAGAGATAAAAAATTACTCAATACAATTAAGAAAACAACTCTTGATGACACGTTTAAAAACAAAAAGCTGTTTTTAGGAATTGCAAATACCATGAATAAAGGCATGGATACGATAAGTGTAAAAAAAGATACTACTAAGGAAACCGCACATATACGTGCTATTTTAGAACTTAATACCTACCTCAAAAATGACACACAAAAACAATTATCCTATAAAGGAACATACTATAAAAACGACAGCCACGGTTCAGTACCTCTAATCACTGAATATGATGCCTTGCGCTATTTTTTTGATTTCTATGAATTAAAGCTTGAAGACGACGATTTTTTGAATCCTGAAAGTGATTTTGTCGGAAAAGTTGAAAATCACTACAAACAATTATCAAAAGAGTTTGGCAAAGAAATGAAACCAGAAGATGCGATTGTGAATTCATGGGGATATGAGTTTATGAATATGAAGCAATTTGAAAAGGCAGAACAATTATTTTAATTAAAATAGTTGAGTAATTACCTTCTAGAAAAACAAAGTATGAAAAAGAACATTATTATTTTATTTTTGCTTCTTCATCAATCTTTCTTTGCACAAAGTCAAACAAAGATTATAGATATGCACATTCACTCTTACACGGATAGTGACTTTGGAGATAGAGAACCTTCCCAAGATTATTATGGTAAAAAAGGCTCAAAAGATGCTGAATCACATCGAATAGAAACTTTTGCTGCATTTGAGAAATTCAATATAGTAAAAGCCATGGTAAGTGGTAATCCTGAAAGTGTTGAAAATTGGGTAGCAAAAGATGATGATCATCGTATCATAAGAGGAATTCTTATGTTTTCTCCAAATGATCATGAAATGGATTCAGTTAAGTTTGAGCAAATGGTAAAGGATAAAAAAATTGAAGTTTTCGGAGAAACCGCACCGTATTATGGAGGTACAACTTTAAGTGATTCTATTTGGCAACCTTATTTAAGAATTTGCGAAAAATATGATATTCCTGTTGCTGTGCACACTGGTGGCGGAGACCCAGGAGGTACTTATTCTTGGTCACCAAAAGCAAGATTAAAGTTAGGAGACCCATACTTAATTGAGGATGTTTTGGTGAAGTATCCTAAACTTCGAATTTATATGATGCATGCGGGCGGTGAAGATTGGCCAGAGCATGCCATTAGGCTTATGGCTTATTACCCACAACTGTATACAGATTTGGCAGTAATGCTATGGGTTGAACCTAACACACAACGCTATGTTAAGGAATTTCTCCAAAACATTAAAGAAGCAGGTTATTTAAATCGTGTAATGTTTGGTTCAGACCAAATGAAATGGCCTTACGCTATCGGGAAATCAGTCGATTTTCTAAATAGTCTTGACTTTTTGACCGAACAAGACAAAGAAGATATTTTCTATAACAATGCTGCGAGATTTTTGAAACTGAAAGAATAACTGGGCAAAGATGTAAATATAAATAGGCGGCTGAGTGCTGCATTCAAAACTAATTTAAATGAAACTATAAAAACGCCATGACAAAAAATCAATCAAATAAATTAAATCATTAGCTGACAATTCATTTCTACGCTATTTTGCTTTTGTTGTCTTGTATTTTGCTCAGGGAATACCTGCCGGAATATTATATTTTGGCATACCAGCCTGGATGGCAGCGAATGGTAAAACAGCAAGTGAAATTGCAACGTTCGTAGTAGTTGTTGGCTTGCCACCGAGTTTTAAATTTTTGGTAGCACCACTGATGGATCGCTATACTTATTTGGCAATGGGACGTAAACGCCCTTGGGTACTCTTTGGGCAGATTGGTTTGGTGATAAGTTGCATCTTTATGGCTTTTGTGCCAGACCCATTAAATAACCTCAACCAATTGATGCTGGCTGGTTTTGTGGTAACATTCTTTGTAGGCATTCAAGATGTGGCTACTGATGGATTGGCGGTTGATATTATTCCTGAAAACCAACAAGCAAGAGCAAACGGACTCATGTGGGGATCTATGATCATTTCCATTTCTACTTCTTTGGCATTAGGCACTTGGTTGCTAAATAATTATGGTTTTACAGCCTCCATGCTCATGCCTGCGGTAGTAATAGGTATTATTATGCTGGTACCCATTTTTTTAAGAGAACGACAAGGCGAAAAAATCATGCCTTGGACTACAGGAACTCCATCACCAGAAACGAAACAATTACAACTGAGCAATTGGACAGCCATTTTCAAATCATTGTACGGTGTATTAAGGTTGCGCAACTCTTTGATACTGATTTTATTACTATTCATTACAGCAGGAGCCTTTAAATACATATTTACATTGCTCCCCATATTTACTGTAAAAGAATTGGGCTGGACGAATGGCGAATACTCCCAATACTATGCAACGGCACTATTGATAGGTGGGATTTGTGGGATGTTATTAGGTGGTATTTTGATTGAAAAATTCGGTAAAATAGGGATGCTGAATATCTATTTTTTCATTATGATATTCTTTATAGCTGTTTTGTCATTTTCAAAAACCTATTGGGGTGATAATACTTTTATTTATTTGTTTATGATTGCACAAAATGTGCTTTACTCTTTCGTCACCATCTGTGTTAATTCCATTGCCATGCAATGTTGTTGGAAAAAAGTTTCAGCGAGTCAATTTGCTTTATATATGGGCATTTCAAACCTCGGGCAAATTTCTTTGGTGGCTTTTATTGGACCAATAAAAGAAAATTTCAATTGGGAAATCACCCTGTTTGCGTTTGCACTTATACTTGGCTTGGCTTGGTTAGTCTTGCAGTTTTTAAATATAGATACGCATAAAGAAAGTGTGGCTGCTTTGAATAAAAAGGATGTGGAAAACGAAAGCTTGAAGGTAGCTTAACTGAAATTTAGACAATAAATAAAAGTCATTAAAAACATTAATTATTAAAGTGTTGGTATCAATATGAGAAAAACTGTTTTACATATCATAATCCTTCTGATTTTAATCAGTTGCAATAACAATTCAGAGAAAAACGAAAGCGGAACTACGGAATCCACTCAAGCGGAAAAAATTGACTATGAATTCGCGGAGAAATATATAAGGCAATCTGCTGATGACTGGGCTCAAGCCATTGCAAAAGGCGACACAGCTACAATAGAGCGAATTATGGCAGATGACTTTGTAGGTGTAAGTTCCAGAGGAGAACTTTATGACAAGAAAACACTGATACAAGAATCGATTGAATCAGCAAATCTTTTTAAGCCGGAAGTGTACAACGTAACGATTAGATTTTTTGGGAATGCTGCGGTTGCTCAAGGGAATGAAACCTGGACTAAAATATCCGATGCTACAAGCACTAAAAGTATTTGGACTGACACTTGGATATATCGGAATGGAAAATGGAAAATTGTTGCAGCCCAAGACCTTAAATATAAAAAATGAGAAATACTGTTGCAAACACCGATTATAAGCTTTGGCTTGGGCTGTCCTCACTTGGAAAGGTTCGTGTCGAGAGACACCTCAGCTCACATACAAGAACATTGGCAGTAATCGAACTAGCTCGCGGACAAAGACTCGTAAACCGACAAAAGCAAAAAATAAATCAATAATTAATTGCATATCCGTAATCATTCCAATATTAAGGAATATTTCCTATATTTGTTAGAATTTAATAGTTTAATATATGGATATTTTTTCATTTGCAGTACATTTTACAAACGAGCAGAGTTGTAAATTACA
>Ga0307982_1000574_pt1 | contig 29072 bp, 15 predicted proteins | sample OrgLakmetagen989_FD_201847 | JGI IMG/M metagenome (GOLD analysis project Ga0307982, IMG submission 201847) | Saline water microbial communities from Organic Lake, Antarctica - #989 | ecosystem: Environmental > Aquatic > Non-marine Saline and Alkaline > Saline | place: Antarctica: Organic Lake...
AACCCGCAAATGGGAGCACAGGAACAGTGGGAAAGCCCCCCCTGTACCCCCTTGACGGCCCCTTCAGCGAGCAGCTCTGCTTGACCGTCAGCCTTCCTCGACGCTTGGGGGTGGTGGTGCACTGCGGCAGTGGCCAAGTGCAAGGGGTGCTGCCGGACAGCCCTCTAAGGGGGGTGGTATTCCCTGGAGACCTGTTGGATGGGGTGGGTGCGATTCGTTTGGGGGGCCTCGGATCTGAAATTAAGGGGGGGCTGCTTGAAGCCCTGGGTGCATCAGGGAGTAACACCCCCCTGTTGACGCTCTTGCCCCCCCCCCATGAGAACCACCCGGCCAGTGTGGTCACTCCCGTCACCGAGCAAGCAATGGCAGGCGTTGGAGGGGCCTCCGGGTGTGGCGTTAGGGGGGGGCCTACTGCTGCCGCGAGGACTGCTGGCAGCCCCAGTCGCCAACACACTAGACCCACCAGCCGACACAGCTCGCAAGCAGGGCTGAATCGCACCCCTACCAAGCCGCTTTCACTCAGAAGGCGGGAGGGGGGGGGGCACTCCAGCCCATCAAGGGGCCCCTCCAGCGCATCAAGGGGCCCTGGAGCGGACTCAAATGAAAGAAAAGGAGTGTCCAGTATTGCACGCTTGAATCTGAGTGGACTCAGCAACTTGTCTGATGCCGAGGCGGAACAAGGTGATGGATCACCCGGAACACCACAGCGGCCCAGGGAGGAAACACCCCCCTCTGCACCGCCGGCGCGTGCTACTGTTCTCAGCGGCCCCCGCGTCACGTTAAAGTTGCCTCTTATGCTAACATTCGTGCGTCCAGCTGACAGCCCTTTCTGTATGCTGCAGCACGCAGTTAAGGTGACAGTCGATGACGGCACATTGCCTTATTATTGGCACATCAACCCCTGGCAGGTGCAGCTGGGGGGGGGTAAGGTTGCCACACAAGTGGCTACCAGGCAGCAACTGTTCCACGGAACAGTGTCTGATCACGTCAGTGTTGTGCAGTCTGCGGACACGTCCGGTCTCACACCCATGGAGCAAGATCAGACTCAAGGGGGTGCATGGGGGGGTACTTCGCCCCCTGTCACCCCAGGCTCAACCCCCAGCCAGAATGCAGCTGGTGCACCTGCAAGCTCTGAGATGCCCCCCATTTTCACACCCTGCCCCTGCCCCAGCCAGCCTGAGGCACGGGCAGCGTTTCTTGAAGCAAATGCCAAGTACTTTCTTCCAATGCCATGGGCCCACATCCGCGAAGCGGTGAAACAGGCGAACGCAGCAACGCCTATCCTAAGCTTCAACCAGGAACATGGCGCCCCAAAGCAGCCAGTGGGGGCACCAGGGGGGTCTCCAACCGCTGCAGGGGGGGGGCAGGATGCGAATACAGAGGCCCCCCCTCAGACAGGAGGGGGCATGCTGCCCCCCCCTCGCCCACCACAGGCGACCCCCCCCCGCCCCCCCACGCTGGCAAAGTCTCACCCGCCGCCACCTGGAGCCGTCCTGACCACCACAGTGCGTTTCACGTCAGTGCCGCTGGGCATTCGGATGCAGGTGAGGCTTGTCACCCACATCGGGCACCGTAGCGAGGCGTGGGGGCTGCTGAAGGAGGGGGCCCAAATCATAAGTGTAGGGGGAGTACCAGTGCTGGGCATGAAAGCGAGCACACTGGCGTCTGAGCTCAAGTCTGGTGCATCTGCGCTGCGCAAGCACGCTTTGGGTATGTCAGATGAGCGCGGCATTTTGGACGCTGAAGGTGCGTTCGTGCTGCAATTCCGCAACCCGCCCGCTGCCCCAAAGTTCAACAAGGACACGGAGCAATGCAAGCCCCTTATCAAGCCCAAGTCCAGCGAGCAACTAGGCATTGTAACTGAGAGCCCCAGCTCGTAAAAGCTTTGATTCATTTGACAACTTCACATGGACTCTGAGCCGTACAGAATCACTCCTGTGGCTGCGCTGTGCTTCTTGCTTCGCTTCTTGTACACGTCTACACCCCCCGCAAACAGGATCTGCCCCGAGAGGGTGACCTGCATGGGCTCCCCGGTTGGTGCCGAGACGGCCCCCGGCAGTCGAAACGGACCCCCGACTGGATGGCTCGAAGCCTTGCGGGCTGATGCATCGACACCCTCCTTCATCTGGAGCCAATCAGCGACTGTGATCTCACCTTGAGTTGCGTCTTCATTGCTTTGTGGTGTGAGTAGGCACACATACCCGCTGGGAGTTGGCAAGGTCCCAGCGAAGTCCAGCTGAAACAATTCTCCGTCCTCGCCAAAAACCCAAGAGTTGCCTGGGTCCTCTCCCGTTGCAAGGTGGTGTTTAATGGATTTCATATCAAATTTTTGCAATTTTCCCACAAGCTCAGGAGCCAGGTCAATCTGTACAAGGTCTCAGCTGCAGGCACAAGCACCGCACTGCTCTGCGCGTGCCCTCTCACAGTCACTGACTTCTCCGCCCATTCTGCGGCATCATCGCCAAATAGGTGTCGTGGGTCAACAAGGAAACACTTTGAAGAATTAGATGTAGACATATACGCAATTGCACTGCCCCTAGTGGCTGAATGCCCATGACAGCGTGGCCAGGTTCTGCTGGACAGCAGATTTGTCTTGGCCATTCGCCTTGCAGAAGTTGCAAGACGGAGCATGGCTGAACTGATTGAGCTTGATGCTGATTCCAAAATGAGATTCAATGCGGGAATAAGAAGAAGGCTATCGGTATTGAATGAACCTCAAGCCTGGCCAAGCCAGCTGAAGCCCAGCCCAGCGTGTCAAGGGGGGGCCCTGTGCTCTCACTTGCCCCCCTCAGCCGAGACGCCAGTCGACGGGGACAGCCCCCTGGCAAAGCACGACCCTGACTTCCTCAGCATCCCTTTCAAGTGCGCCTCCACTGCCTCCAGCGGCAGCCCTTTCGTTTCTGGGAGCACCCACGCCATCCACACCGCCCCCGCCGCCATCACCCCAGCGTACAACGCAAACGTCCCGTACGGCGTCAGGGCCTGCAGCAGGGAAAGAAAGGACAGACTCACCACCAAGTTCACCACCCAATTCGTCGTGGCGGCAGCAGACAGCCCCACGCTGCGCAGAGCTGAGGGCGTCGACTCAGAGCTCACCACCCATGCCACAGACCCCAGACCCGGGGCGTAGGCGATAAGCTGCAGCACGATACCCCCGAATATGCCCCAGCCGATCTGCGTCATGCGCTCCCCCGGACACCGGGCGTCCCACCACTGCAGCTCTTGGGTGGACTGGGCGCCCACGCCACCTGTGATGGAGGGAACCCCCCCCTGAGGGGGGTGGGGCAGCCGAGCAGCGCCTGGGGCACTTTGAATAACCCCCATGCACACACCCGAGTGCTCATTCCCGAAGAATCCGCACTGTGGGCGCAGGGTGCACTGCACACAGGACGTGATGCTGGGCCAGCCACACTCATCTGGACCTGACGACAACAGTACAGACGTGTTTTCTGCTCCTGTTGCGTTATGCCAAGAAGGCGGAACAGCACCCCCGCCTGACCACTGAGTAGGTGCCACTTGCAGACCACTGACCACACCCGGCGAGGCCGCCTGTTGAAGCCAGAACATACCACCAAGAACACACAGGCACACCATGACGCCAAGGGCCGATGCAATGAGCAGAGGGCGGCGACCGCGCTTGTCCACCAGCCGCATAGACACCAGGGTACACACACAGTTCACCCCAGCCAGGGCCGCTGACAGCCAAATCGCTGTCACGGCTGAGAACCCTGCCTGCTGCAGCACCCTTCCTGAGTAATACATGGCGATGTTGATACCACTGAGCTGCTGCAGTGCTTGCACCCCCATGCCTATGCATAGCGCCCAGCGCCCCACCGCCAGTTTCAGGGGGGACTGACCCCCCCCCTGTAACCCCCCCGCATCCCCATCTGCATTGCCGGCACCGCGCTCAATGTTTCTGGTGGATTCGTCCAGGATTGCTTTGAGTGGGTGTTCTTCCGGTAAGAAAGCTGTGTCAATGCTGCTTTCGCTGTTCGCGGTTGAAGCTCTGTGGCTTCGTTGAGCCCCCCCTGCCGCAGCCCCAGGGCACCCCATGAGGCTGCGCAGCGTGTACTCGGAGGCATACACACGGTTGGCTGCTTCCTCGTGGAGCTGTTCCTGGATGGCTTGGATCTCTTCAGACACTGTGGGTTGAGGGGGGTGTACCGGTGGGTTGGACCCCCCCCTGAGGAGCGTCTGCCCCCCCCGTCGTGCAGCAGCCTCTTCCTCCGCCTGCTGCAGGGCTTCATATGTGGCCGATTGCGCTGCAGTGCTGAACTTGATGCGCTGCAACACCAGGCGGGCGTCGTTGATGCGGCCTTTTGCCACAAGCCACCGCGGTGACTCGGGCAGGAAAAAACACCCAATGAGCTGCAGCACAGCCGGCAGCGCAGACAGACCCAGCATCAGACGCCAGCCATCATGCACAGAGGATAGGGCACCGTTTACTAGGCCAGCAATGCATTGTCCCCCCGTGCAGAATAGGACGTTGAGGGTGATGAGGCGGCCGCGCATGTGGGGCGGAGCGACTTCGGACAAATACAAAGGAGCAATCATGGACGCAACGCCAATGGCGAGGCCGATGATTGCACGCCCCAAAACGAGCTCCCATAAGGTTTTGGCAATTGCCATGACAGCTGCTCCAGCAACAAATACAAATCCAGAGGCGATAACTGTGCCACGCCTGCCAACGGCATTTGCAAGAAGGGAGGACGATGCAGCGCCCACAGCTGCCGTTGCCACTGTAGCAGAAACTACCAGTTCCTGCTGTAAGGCATTCAGTTGAAGGGCGTCTGTAATTTGAAGCAGCGCTCCACTGATGACACCCTGTGCAGGGCCGGCTTGCTTTCAAGTGCAGTGCACTTGCAAGCGACGGGTGCTGATACACTGATACAGCAAAGCTTACCGTATCATAGCCAAACAAGAATCCACTCATTGCGCCAACTGCTGTAATAATGATCAAAAAGTGTTCATCCATCATGATGTGTGTTCACTGATGCACTACTTATAGCAGCTGCCGCCAAGCACGCTGCGCAGCCTTCCTGGTCCGAATTATTCGCTCGGCATTGAGGCAGTTTCCCAGACAAAGGCATGTGTAAAATCCGGTCAGCTTGCTTGATACACCCTTTGAGTATTTGTCGGGCATGTTCATATCGACCTCACGAGACAACCTTGCACAACTCATGTCGCCCCCTCAAATCCCGCGGCAGGGGGGCTGCACATTCTGGAGTAGTGCATGCTTGTTCATTATCGGTGCCGGTAGCACCACTACCCCTACTTGCGGTTTTTGACCAGCTGGATGTCTGAGTGTGTATGCTGGTCAACAGGCCCAACAGGGGTGCTCACACGGCGGGCCAGGGCATCTGGGTGCCGCCTTACCAGTATGTAGGACACGAGCAAAACGACCCCCACAACTAGTGCCACAGCTGCCACTGCGATACCTGCAATGAGCCCGACACTCATACCATCACCCTCGTCGTCCTTTGAGGCAGCCCCCCCTGCACCCCCCTCCGGGGCGCGGATGCTTTCGGTGGATACCTCCACGGGGCTGCCGATGTTGTAGTTGCTGCCGTCTGCAAGCGCCCCCTGTACGGCAGACACCTTGGATGGCGGCACGTCACACACGTCGAAAACCAGCTCCACAGCGTCGCTGCTGGAGACGGTGGCTGGCAGGGCGAAGGGGGCTGACAGGGAGCCGGAGGGGGCTGTTGCAGTGGCCAGAGATGGCAGTGCCACAGGCACGATAAGGGTGCTGCCTGTGCTGCCGGTAGGGCAGGGCTGCGTGCCGCAAATACTGACTTCTGCCAGGTAGCTGCCGCTGATGATTCGCACGCTGGTGGTGCTCACCTGAGCAATGTCTGCGATGCTAGATCGCACGATTGCCTGCCCCTGCACAGTGCCAAAGCCTGCTCCTGCGCCCTGCGTGATGCCCAAGGTGACGCCGATGCATGCGAGGTCTGTTGTGGGCGCGCTCTGCAGGAATCGCATGGGAATGGCACGAAGGCTGCGGGGGCTGCGTGGTGATGTGCCTGGGCCCACTGGCCCAATCCTTGCGCGGGGGCGGATGATCACACGGGGCTCCCCATCCTCCACGGCTGCTGTCTCGTTCACGAGGATTTCTTCCGTGACAATTTGAGGGGGGCTCTGCGAAGTGCCACAAGCGTAGTCATGCACAAGCCCCCCCTCAAAACACAAGGTGCCTGCTGGCACTGACATGTTTCGCCCAAAGCTCAGCACACCAGAGCATGCCGTGTATGTGCTGCTGCAGACACCATCACACACAACTACTTGGTCGGCAGCAGCTGTGACAGCAGTGCAGGCACCGTTTGTGTACACAGGCTCTACGGGCGCCCCACAGCTGGCTTGGTCGGCGCGCACAATCGTATCGTTGCTGGAGCCTGGCTGCGACTCACACACCAGCAGGCTGGTCCCCTGGCGCAGATCTGTCGTAGTGCGCTGCGCTTGTCCAAGGACATTGCTGCAGGTGTTCACAGTGTATGAGCAGGTGCTGCCCGCACTGGTGGGAGGGCCGCAGCGAGTCCCAAGGTCACCAGCGGAGCACTTGATGGCTGAGCACAGGCTATCCCCGGCAGCCACGATGCGGGACTTGCCGCTGCGAGCATCATTATGGCACAGGGTGCCAGGGGCCACGGGCTGCGAAGGCACGAAGCCGCCCCAGCTGCACTCGAAAAAGCGGTCGGAGCAGGAGGTATCTCGGTCGGCACACATGATGCCTGCGCCGGCAGCGTCGCAGTTCACCCAGTCGCCTGGCGCGGGCGAAGAGCCTGCCCAGCCACACACCTCGTTGCGTGGATTGCTGATGCGGCCTTGGGTGCAGACAGTGTTTGCAGGGGTGTCAAGCTGCTGCGTTACGCCCCCCCCCACGCACTGATACATGCAGTTGCGCCTCTCGCTGCATTCGTCCAGGCAATAAAACTCATCGCTCTTGCCCACACAGGCATTGGTAGGCACAAACCCGGAGCAGTTCCCCGGGATAGATGGGTTCATGGTGGTGTTCTGCTCAGCCTGGCCTCCAGTCTGGGGGGCTGGCAGTGTGGCAGTGGGTGTGCTGGTGCCAGAGCACACGCCCCCAAAGCCATGCACGAGGTGTCCGTCATAGCACAGGGTGCCAGGTGCTGTGGGCTGGTTAGCAATGCGTTTCCCGCTCAAGCACCAGAAGTACTCCGCGGAACACGCTTGGGTGCAGAACAGCCCGGTGGGAGCGGCACACCCTGCGTCATTTATGCGCAGCTGCACACGCACCTCACTGCTGGCTGCAAAGCCCGCCTTGAATGCCTGTACCACCAGTGCCATGGGGTTGCCACTGCTGGAGGGCAGCGTGGTGTTGCCTGTGTACTGCAGGGTGCCCGGTGCTCCCTGGGTGGGGCTGCTGCCGTCAAGGGTGTACAACACCAGCGGGGCGTCCCCAGGCAACGCAGGGCCACCGAAGGTGACGGATAGAACCGCCTTGCCAGCTGTGTATGTGCCAGCCTGCGGCTGCACCTGAGGTTTGGGCACTTGCTTCATGTTGTTCAAGCCGCTGCCGCCAGGAATCACGATGTTGGTGGCACTGCTGCCGGCACTGCCCTCTCTGTACTGGGCAGCTGGCGCCGCCCCTGGCTGTCCTGGCTGCTGCCCAGTAGGGTCTGTATGCAGCACCTTGAGGGTGCTGCCGGGGGGGATGCTGCTGCCCAGGTTCACGACCACAGCTTGGCCATTGCCGACAGCCAGCTCCCGCAGGACCTGGGGGGCGCCCCCCCCAGACGGCACGAGTACAATTTGAAAGAACTGCACCATAGGCGCAAACTGAGACGCATTCAAGTACGACACCACCACATGCAAGTCACTGTCGACGGTGTACGGCCCATTGGCCAAGGCCAGGCTGCCTTGTGCACCAGTGGAGAAACTGCCACCCCCCTGCACTGCCCCAGGAACATCTGTGACGGACACAATGTCTGAAAAGTTGTGATTGATGCCAGACCCCAGCCCAAGGCGGCAGAGTGGGCGCATGTTCCCAGCTGAGGCTTCCCCGTTGCATCCAATGGCAGAGACGAGCCCGGTGACGAAATCTTTGTCGTACTCCAGTTTTGCGCAGTTGTCCCAATTTCTGCGGTTGCGCAGAGTCTCAATGATATTTGGCAGGGGTGCACCATCTTCCCACACCCAGGTGCCTTCTTTGACCCGGTCAGACAGTCCGATGGTGCAGCGTCCTGGCGAGGTGCGCGCACACACGCCATACACATCTGCCCGCGTGGGGGTGTCGGACCACGACGCGAGCTTGGAGCCCAAAGCCTGGCATGCTTGCATGCCCTGCAGCCAGCGCATGCCGTCTTCTAGCTTGCGGTAGCACGAAGGGCGGCCCCGCTGGGAGGGAAACCAACCACGAGGGCACGGGCGGGGAGCAGATGCTTGGTAGTTCAGGCAAAAAGGCCGAGCTTCGCTCGCTGAAGGCTTCTTGCAAATATAGTTTTTACTGCCACTGGCGCAGAGTTCCACAAACACTTCGCCGTCAGACTTGATGCCAACGCAGTCCCGGTTAGTCCCAGTGGTGCGGCGCGCAAGTGACTTGGGCTGCGACGGAATTCAATGTGTTCTGAGAAATTGGCGCAGCTCTCGAACTTTCGAACTTACGTCAAGTGGTCCATACGGTTCAATGTAGGACCCATCAGTGTACTCGAAATATTCGGAAAACTCTCTATCATTCGCACTGCGAAAAGAATTCTGTGTAACGTCGCCAACTCATCAGCTGTCACGAATGTCATGACTCACCCATACCAGCAACCATGCCCGCTGGAGCATAGCCCTGCCACAATTCGCTTCTCCTGCGACATAATAAGACTTTCTGCGGCTGCCAAAAACTGTTCGGAGCACCGTGAGCTGGTCTCACATGATCGGAGTGGACAGACGCTAGATGAGCAGATTTTGCCTCGCAAGCTGCTTGGGCATTAGCCCAGTTGGACCGCCCATTCTCTTGGTAGCACCATTTGCAACCACCTTGAGGATCTTGACCGGCTGTCCAGCCATCTGGGCATTCTGCAAGGAGGGATCAAGACTCCGCGAGGGGCGTTTCACGCTTTGCTCCGCATCTCGACTGATTACATCGCTTACCCTGGGCTGTGACCGCAACAGGAGCCCATGCCAGGCAAAGGGCGAGCATGATCTTCTTGATTGCTTGTCGCATGCTTGTACCTTGTTTGCTTTTGATGATGGAAAATGGTGAGGTGCACAATCGAAATGCGAAGGGACACAAGGAAAAACCGCAGCTGTAGGTCAGTCCTTGTGGCCTTTGTTTCCGAGGATTACAGTGTTGTTGCAAAATATTGCCAGCTTGATCATTAATAGCACTATTTTCTGGTTTGTGACTGTTATTCTGGTTTGTTGAAGTTGGATGCTTGCTGAATTCACTGCTGATGCCACAGTTTTGAGCAGGAAAGTTCTGGGGGGTACAGCTTCCTCTCTGAGCTTGCGTTGCTGTTGCAGTGTACAGGCAATATTCAAGACGAAAGAATACCCAATGGATAAAACTTCATAAATGGATCATCAGCAACGAAGCACTTCATAGATTGTTGAAGCAAGCATCTGTGGACCAGCACCGGTTCTGAGAATTGAGAGGCCCTTTGCGCGGAAGTGATGGAAGCAGCGGAGGAGCCTGGAAAGCCCGACATGCGGCTTTTCCCACTGATTCCCCTGGAGTCTATTGGCATGACCGGAACTCACTGGCTCGAGCGCGCACGGGTTGAGCTGCGAGTGCTGGTCCAAGTCGCAGCGACCAACGGAAATCAGACTCACTCTGGAGCTGCTAGTGTACGTCTGCAGGCACTGCTGCAAGGTTACCAAAACGAACAGTGCTCGTTTACAGATTTTAGGCATGCACGAATTCATGCATCACCAGATTCAAGCCATGAATGCCGAGCTCAGCCAGCGGTTTGCCTCTGCCAGAGTCCACGCTCTGTTGACAGGAGACACAGCGCAGGCCGACAAGCTCAAGGCTGGGGAATTCATGACCATCGAGACGTCTGATGCTGATGCCATCAAGCAAAGCGTCTTGAGTCAGTACACTCCAGCTCCTGCCCTGCGCACCCCCCCCCAGGCGGCCCCCACTGCCCCCCCCCCTGCATCCTTCGGGCGGCGTGCAGGGCAGCAGTTGCTGTCAGCTGCAGCCACTGACAGGGACACAGTGCCACCCTCTCCCGGTCAAGGACGACGGGCTGGGCAGCACAGCGCTACCAGTGCGCCAGAGAAGGCCCCTTCACCCCCTTTGTGCAATCCGGCTGGTGTCCACGGCGCACACGACATGCCCGCCGCGACCCCAGTGGCCGAGAGGACCCCCCTGAACACAGCTAGTACAGCTGAGATACAGCGTTCTTTGCGTAGCAGTAGCCCCGGCAGTAAGTCCACAGTATCAACAAGCACTCGGGGGGGTCGAAAGCGGCCCAAGGGGGGTGCAAAAAGAAAAGGCGTAGTGGCGACACGGTACGTGCACAAGACAGCCTCTGCGTGGGGCGATGGGGAGTATGTGACTACAGCGCCCCGTCGAGGCGCTCGCCCCAAGCGGAACTGGGGACCAGGCGCCGCAAAGCCTAAGGCTTCCAAGGCCCCAGCTTCCAAGGCCCCAGCTAAGGCCATGCCCCGGACGAAAGACAATACTGCCCCCACAACACAGAGACCAAGCAAGGCTGGCAACAGTGCTGAAGGGATGACAACGAAACGAAACACGACGCAGAGTCACTCGGCAACAGCTGTGGTTGCTGCAGCTGCCCCCCCACAAACAGAGCAGGCTGTGTCACCTGAGGGGGGGGTCACTGAGCCCAAGCACACGCACTTGGTGGAAACTCAACCAGAACTAGCACGTGCAGATCCTGGGCTGGTGTCGGTATTGCAGGTGGGGCGTGAGGCCCCCCCTACCGGTGGGAGCCCCATCCATGTCCGGGGGGGTAAAAGGGGGGGAGCGATCGCAGTGGATCTGCCCATCGCTAAGTCAAACAGGTCACCTCCACCCCATGTTCCGACCCCCCTCGCCCAGCTCCTTCCCAAGGGGGTGCAGGGGGGTTCACCAGCGACTGCATCTCCGTCTAGGGTAGGTGCTGCTGCGGGCTCCCCTAGCTCCCCCAGCTCGCCTGGTGACGAATGCCGCATTGGGGCACGGCTGCCCCCTGCCCCACCGGGGGAGGGGCATGTGTTGAATGCTGATTCTGGGGCAGGATTTACTACTGTGGCAGCTGCAGCGACCCCCCCCTCCTCCCCAGAAGCAGTGGACGGGGGTGCAAGACTGCCGCGTGTACATCCCTCCAGGCCGCACAAAGCAGCCCACCCAAGTGATGCTGTGGTTATTCCACTTTCAACCAAAGCCTACAGCGCGCACTCGAGTGCTCCACGACCAGACCAGCTTGAGGGTGTGTTTAGGGGGGGCTATTCGCCGCGTGCAGTGGCTGCAGAAGCATTGCAGTCTGCAGATGCCCGCAGTGCTCCCCAGGACATGAGCTATTCGCAGCAGGAAAGGCAGGAGGCACCGGTCGTGTCCGCTGACGGCAGCGCTGCGCAGCTTGAGGGACAGCCGGAACACCAGCCCGAACAGGTAGACGAAGCACGCAGCAGCAGCAGCAGCAGCGGCAGTAGTGATGGGGGGGGGTCAGAAGCCGCAGCTGCAGATTCATCCGACGAGGAAACCCTCGACAACCCCCTGCCGCTTGTGGGGGACGCGCACAATACCGTGGCCAAGGCTTTCCCAATGGCTAGCACAGGGTCAAGTGGGGACGCAGGGTCAGCTTTGGGGGGACTGGCTGGCAATGCTGCCCGCTCTCGTAAAGCTGAGTCTGCTGGGGGCGCCGCTGTGAGCAATGGACTGTCCCTGCGACACATCCTGGGCGCCTGTATAGACGGGCTCGCAGCGGCGACACCAGTGCTGCGGCAATATCTGCAAGAAGCTGCAGCTGCGGCTGTTACAAAGCGTTTTAGCCCAAATATAGCTGCTGCACCTGCAGTGACACCAAGCGCCGAGGAAGCGCCAGCCTCGTCAGATGACAGCGATGCAAGCGATGAGGGGGGTGCTGGGGGGGTGCAGAGGGGGTCAAACTACCCCATTGGCTCTACAGACGAAGCATCCGGTGAAGCGGAAGAGTCCATGTTCCAAGTTGAACCAGACGAAGACGACTTGATGTACTTCGTGGCTGCACGGTACTACCTCACATCTGGCCGGAAGGTGGGCTTACTGCTGCGCCGCACCCTGCAGGGCGTAGATGCTGACCAGTGGCTGCGTCTGCCCCGAGGTGCAGCTGCAGCTGCTTACGAAGCCAAGCTGCCCGTGCTGCGGGGGGGGCAGGTGGTGCCGCATGGCAGTGTGCCCCCCCCCTCCCACGCTGATTCCCCCCGCTGGGTGCGTATTGTGTGGCTGCCGCTGCCGCGGGAGAGACTGGCTCCAGCAGCCGCGCAGTCCAAAGCTGCCCAGGCAGTGTCTGCCAACGCAGTGCTTGCGGCTGCCTGCAGTGTGTGGCTATACTGGGGGGGGCGCAGGCACGCCCCACCCCACACAGTGCTGACTGCCTGGCAGCGCACTAATCACTTCCAGCGGCACGGCGAGTTGACACGCAAGGATTCCCTGCAGCGCAACCTGCGCAGGTATGCAGTGCTGGGGGGAAAAATGGCTGCTGCGTTTCACGTCATGCCAGAAACTTTCGTGTTGCCCGGGCAGTACATGGCATTTGCTGAGGCTTATGGGCGCGACATCCTCAAAACACATCATAGTCAGCGCCAACAGCAGTTTCGGGACGGGCTTGTAAAAGGTGGCGCTGGTGTCAAATCTGCACGAGGGACAAATGGTGGCGAAGCCTCCAGCAGTATGTGGATCGTGAAACCGCTGAACAGCAGCTGTGGCCGTGGCATTCGCGTGATTTCGGAGCTGGAGGAAGTGAACTTCTCCGAAGCTGCTGTGCTGCAACGATACTTGCACACACCCATGCTGTTGGATGGGTATAAGTTCGATTTGAGGGTGTACGTGCTGGTCACAAGCTTTGCGCCACTTGAGGCGTATGTGTATTCAAACGGGTTGGCGCGCTTTTCCAGCAAGCCATACACGACATCAGCTGCCGGACACGCGGACAAACTTGTGCACCTGACCAATTCCAGCATCCAGAAGCACACTGGGGCGGTGCTTTCCTTCCTCAGTAACACAACAACGCAAGAGGCTGCTGGCACAAAGTGCAGCTTGGCGTTTCTGTGGCGCTTGATTTGTGCCCGCGGTGGTGATGCCGCAGCGCTGTGGCGGGAGGTGAAGCTGTGTGCCCTCAAGTCGCTGGTGTGTGTTGATGATGTGATTCGCGCCCAGCCCTCGTGTTTTGAGCTGTATGGGTTTGACGTCATGCTGGATTCAGCTGGCAAGGGGTGGCTGATTGAGGTGAATGCTTCGCCCAGTCTCGCCTGTGGGACCCCCCTTGACACCCAATTGAAGACTGCTGTGATGCGGGACACCTTACGCTTGGTGTCGCCAGCCCCAGTCCTGCCTGGGCTGATGCAGCAAGCGCTTCAAGCAGCCAGCAGCACCGGGCACACCCCCGCGACGTGGTCAGCATCTCTCTCAAATGCCACCCTGCACACACGGGTGCGGCCGTATGGAGCAGCTAGTGCGGACGTGGCTCAGCACATAGCGAAGCTGACCCGCGGAGGCACTGTGCTGCCATTCAGTGTGCCTACAAGCGAGGAGGCTGCCAGTGGCTTTGAGCTTCTGTGCCCGAACACACCAGAACACGCAGCCATCACTGAGCTCAAGTACAGCGTGTTCACATCGTCACTGAGCAAGGCGGGCCACTGAGTCCCTGTGCCTGAGAGTGAGCATCATAATATAATTTACAATGTGACTACTTGTTTGCCCATCGCACATTGCTCAGAGCTTCAGTCAACAAACCTGCGCGCCAAAGAGCCGATGTGTGAATTCTGTATGACCCAGGCAGCAGCCTACCGCTGTAGCTTCACGGCACCTGCTCAAGTCTGCTGTTTGACGGCTGTGCCCAGAATGAAACTGCCCCGAGGAGCAACATGCCATCAATGTCCTTCCACTTGCGCTCACTTCGTCTTCACATCGTGCACCATATATTCGCGCTGGATGAGATGGTGTGTGGTCTCCACTTCCGACAGGAGCTGGCGGAGGTTGCTGGCGAACCCCCCCAGGACCTCGTGGGGCGCTTGGGGCTTCTCAAAGCTGACAATGCCCTCAGGGCGGTTAATGCGGGCGTACACAGTGTTGGATGTCACCATGTCCGACAGCTCTTTCTCTGCCTCCTTAGCCTCCAGGCCCACCAGCTGGCACAGGCGCACGAAGCGGATTTGGGTGTAGCAGGCGGACAGCACACGGATGTTCTGCGAAGTGAAGCGATTGCAGACAAGAGCAGGCAGAGCAAGCGATGAAGCAGGTGCTCACATGCTGAACAACACGTCTGTGCAGCAGAACTGTGTGCTCTTGTTGGCCGGCCACCAGGGGGTGGTTTGTGATTAGGCCAGCGGCGCCTGGCAACGGCCAAGTGATGATCTCGGGAGTCACGAACAAACGCATGAGGGCGGCGCAGGGGGGAAGCTCGTCCTTGACAGCCTTGCTCTTCAAGTACTCTTGCATGGCAGTCTCCACCTTGTCGCTCCACTCCGTCAAGGCTGTGTAAATGACGGCAAATGAGAGGGCCTCCTGGCGGGTCTGGGGGTCAGCAGCCACGGCTGGGGTCTTGAACCTGGCGTCGTGGTCGCTGTGCAGAGCCCACGTGTCCTTCTCGTGTGTATGCAGGGCAATCATCTGGTCGTAGAACTGCAGTTTCAAATCCTCAAATCCCTCTCCGTCCAGGATGTCTGTGCTGACCTTGTTGGACATGATGCCCGTTCTCACCCAATCCTGCACGGCAAGAGTCAAACGCATTTGCTGCAGCAGCAGCTCTGCCTTCTCGCGAGATTCCATGGAGCTGATAGTCTCCACTGTGAGCTCTTGCATGATGTCACACGCCTCTGCAACTTTGCCCTCTGCTTCCCGGATGTTGGCCAGAGCCGTGGTCAAGCGAGCTCGCTCAGCCTCCACATAAATCTTGCCCTCGCTGACAGTGCGCAGTGCTGTGATAAGCTTCACCCGATCATCATCGTTCTTGAGAGTTTCAAGGACAACTACACCCTCCTGGACGACACCAATGATGGCCTGCAATTGAACGTCGGTTGCCTGGCGTTTCATGTCGGTTGGGCCAAGCACTTACACGCGTCAGCTGTGCGCGGCGCTTGCTCAGCAGCATCGTGTACTCGATCACATTGTCCAAGGTTCCATGCTGGTGAGCAAGCTGAATAATTTTGCGTGCAGCACGTCCTGTTGTTGCGCTGTCAGAGCCCTGCAATTGTAAGGTACGTATTGCAAACGAAACGCCAGCCAACACGCCAAGGCAAAGCGTACCAGTCGTGCTCGTTTTTCGACCGCCAGAATCATGTCGATGGCCTCGATCAATAGACCAGAGGCAGCCAAAGTCTCTGCCTCCGGAATAGTAGCGTCGAGAGTCTCATCATACTTCTCCTTACGAGTGCCGGAGAAGCCCGAGTCGTCTTTGCTTTCAGAGGCCATGACTGCCGAACAAACAGACTTTACACGAAAGACCGCGAGGCAGAAGCGATGCACATAAACCAGATTCCCCCAAATTGCATCTGCAAAGTCAGCAATGGGATATTTTCTGTTGGTGGCAGCTTCACTGTTGAGGGGGGCAACAAACGAGCTCTGGGTGGAACGCGGCCAACAGACGTCAAATTCTTGAAGCAGCAGGGGTAGCTTTGGGATAACCGGTGATCTTACAACAGTCGAAGTCGCGTCCTGCCGCACGAGAGCTCCAGTGCCCCCACCACAGGAGCTGGCTGAGTGGCCGCAAGCATCGTCAGGGCAAGCATGCCCAGCCTTGTTTTTACACAGCAGTGCCTTGTCTCCATAGTTTGGTACATGTAGGGTGTTCAAATGTCACCGCAGGCTGCGTGCTGCAATGCCTGCCTGCAGAGCAGAGCACCCCCATCACTTGCAGGCTTGATGCTGCTCCAAATGGACAACACTGGATTCAAGCATGAATGCCAAACAAGTTTTATTTTACTTGAAGCACTTTTGTCTCACAGTGCAAGCTGAGCGAATAATTTCCTCTTTCTGCCAGGCAGCTGGGTTTTCGAAACTAGAATGACAGGTGCTGCTTTCGTCCACGAGAATTTGTGGTGGGCTTTGAATTGCTACACCTGGCACAATACGACTGGTTTAAGCACTGTAAACGCACCATATCAGTAATTTTATACTTAAAAGCACAAATGGCAGCCGATGATGTCGTTGCTGGCTTGGTAGCGCAGCTGGAGCAAGCGCGGACAGCAGCCGAATGTGCCGCTGATCTCGACGCAATGAGAGCCAATACTCGGAAGAAGGCGCTTATTTGTGCAGCGAGGAGCGCAATGAAAAGATGGACTGGTTCTGAACCTACCAGTGGATATGTCCGAGCGGCTGCTGATGCAATTGAGACAGCTCGCAGCCGGCAGGGCAGTTCACCACCTGCTCGGCGTGGTGGTTCAAAAGCGATATCTCCAAGCTCAGTAAAGAGGCCCCAAGGAGTATCTGGAAGCAGCAACCGTTCAAGTGTGCAATCTGATTCCCAAGCGTTTGCCTGTTTGAGGAGTGCGGCAGCTTCGAATTCCGCTGAAGCAGCTGCTCGGGCAAGCCGTGTCGAAGCACTGCTTGCCAGCAACGCACGCTCGGGTGGGGCAGGGTCTGCCTCCAGCCCTGCCTCTGTACGCTCAGACGGGAGAAGCAGCCCTGCACGACACAGGGCTTCGCCTCGGGCGGCTCAAGACAGCCCTGTTTCAAGCGTTGCTGCTCACGCCCCAGTTGAGGGGGGGCCCAGCAGCGCCAGCACCCCCCTTCCACCAGGTCCTGAGCTCATGGAGCATTTGAAAGGTGAAGCGTTACGGAGCAACCTGATCACCCTGGCGCGTTTCATGGAGCTGTGTGAGCGCCCTGACGTGGGTGCGGACATTCGCACCGCCCAGAAGCAGTCCGTAGCCCTTCAGCGCGAGGATGCCCTGCTGATTGTGGGGGCCGTAGCGCCTGATGTCCTGCTTGTGCACCCTGGCATAGAACAAGCAGCCCGCGACATACTCAGCGTCTATGGTGCAGATGCTGGTGCGGCATTCACCGACAGGCGCGGCGCCCCCACTGACCTCACCTGTCTGCAAGCGGCGGCGGCAGCGGCGGTGCTGGGGAACACAAGTCTCCTGCCGAAGAGCTCCCCCACTCGGAACACAAGATCCAGAAGCAGAACACCTGCTGCTGCAGCTGCAAGCTCGAGTGAAGCGCTGCCCAGTGCCGCTGGCAGCGATTCGGACAGTGACGAGGGGGCCCCTGGGGCGGGCGCGTGGGGGGGTATTTTACACAGCTTGACTAGTGGGGGGCGCCTTGGGCTTCGGGGCCCAGTGACCGCCTTGGCTGAGTCAGTGTGGAAAACAAGGAAGAATAAAGACCACTTCACCGGTGCCTCACGAGACCGGGTGGAGGGGTCTGTTGGCGGGATTGAAGGGGCCCCTCAAGTGGACCACATCGTTGAGGTATCTCTGCTGGAAAGCATTCTCATGAATGCTGCTGTGACTGCAGTGGGGGATGCCGAGTGGGCTGGGGGTGTTCTTGATGAGTGGGAGTCGGAACAGCTGCTGCAGCGCCTGCGGTCAGGCGAGCCGCTGCTGAGCGGGCAGCGTCGCTTGCGCAGCTCTGTCCCACACCACGGCCTGGCGTTCGCAGCAACAAACGACTCGGCATACGGGGGCGACGGCTGGGCTGCAGGGCAGGGAAACTTGAATGTTACTCATCGCCTGGCAAACTTGACGAAGAAAGGCATGTTCCGGCGGTACAAGCTGGATGTTCTGTCGTTGCACCCGAACTGCGAGGCGCGAGAGGTGTCAGATTCGGCCGCTGCGGGGTTGAGCATCGTGTCACAGTGGGACAATATCGTGGACACCACCCAGAGCGACCTCCCTGCTTACTTGCGTGCCGCTGGCCTGCGCCCCCGAGACGTCACACGTGCCGTGCGTGTATGCATCAGGGATGCCACGGATGGACTGGCCACGCGCCTTGCCGCCATGTATGATCGCGCAGGTGTGGATGCAGCTGACAGTGGGCATGCGACAGACATTGCCCTATTGGAGGCCATTCAGCGCGAGCTGCTGCACTTTAGGCGCCTGGGGGGGCTGTAGTTGCGCTGGGAGGGAGGGGGGGGCTGCTGCTTGTTGGCGGCAACCCCACCCCTTCTATTTCTCTGGGTAATGTATTCAAACAAGCTCAGCAAGCACAAGGCGTTGTTTCAGTGATATCGTGGCGTTGGTTGTGAAAGTTGTACCGCAGTTTTGTGGAGTGCCTCCTACTATGGCTGCTTCAGGTTCAAAATCCGGTTTGCAGCTCGGTCATGACGATGGAGAGCACAGCAACGATGGAGATGACAGTATCATCGTCACCCCTGGCGAAGTAATCACTGATGCTTCTGGCTTCCTTCGTGGCCATGGAACCATTGTTCGGAACGGGAAGCTGGTGGCAACAATTGCAGGCACAGTGCAGCGAGTGAACAAGCTTGTGTCGGTCCATCCAGTCAGTGCACGGTGAGCTGGGCGTCAAAAATGCTTGATTCGGAGAAACCACACCAAATTTAAATGCAGATACTCCGGCCAGGTTGGAGATGTCGTGGTTGGCCGAGTTGTCGAGGTGCGCACCGAGTTTCTGCGGAATTTGCTGCAAGAGTTATCGTTCACTCTCCTCGCAGGTCGGCGCAAAGGTTTGGAAGGTTGACATTAACGCACGTCAGAATGGAACTCTTATGTTAACATCTGTAGCCTTACGGGATGGTGTGCAGCGGCGCCGAACCCAAGAGGACCAACTCAACATGCGCTCCATGTTGTCGGAGGGAGATCTGGTCTCCTCAGATGTGCATTCGTTCCACCACGACGGAGGCATTGTGCTCCACGCACGTTCGCTCAAATACGGGAAATTATCAAATGGCTGCCTAGTGAAGGTCCCTCCTTCCCTGGTCCCCCGGCAGCAACACCATTTCGTGTCGCTTCCCTGCCAGGTGGACGCCGTGCTGGGTAACAACGGCTTCGTGTGGCTGACCGCCACCCTCGCAGCTGACGGCAGCCGCAGCGCAGTTGACGTCACGGTGCACGAGCAGGCCGAGGTGGGCGTGGTGGAGGCAGTGGAAGCACGCAAGGCAGCTGCTGCAGCACGTGTCATCGAGGCGGCAGCTCGCATGAACATCGCGCGTGTGCGGAATTGTGTGTTGGCACTGGCCCAAGCCAGTGTCACCATCACCCCACTGACTATCATGGCTGCCTTCACGGCAAGTGAGAGCATGCAGCTGGCCCCCAAGGATTTGCTGGAACCAGCCACCGCACTGGAGGTTGTCGAGGCAGCTCGTCCCGCGTTTGCGTAGAGCCCCCCTGGTCATGCTCAAGCGGGCACGCCGCATCATGTGTGTTGTACATGCACATGCTACAGTGGATGCATGGCGTTTGTATGCTCTCCCGTCTGAGGAGTTGCAGCCACCCCACAAGGCAATACCTCGCAGTCCGCTTGCCCGCAACAGCCGAAGCACTGCCTGAAGTGCTGCACATTGCGCAGCGTTGACACATTTATCGTTTTATTCGCTGTTTGGCAGCTTCGGAGGAGAGCTTGAGTTGGTCTGGTTGGGGCGGCTTGCTGCACTGGCCGTATGGGGCAGGAGGGGCCCCACGAGCCGGTGGTGTACAGGCAGCGGTCTGAGCGGCGAGCCAGTCAAAATTGAATGTAATCACGTACTCAATTGTGTGCCAACCTTTTCTTGCGCTCCGCATTGTTCAGTAGCTCAGGCGTACGAATTCGCAGCTGCTTGAGTTTCTCGCGGTCGCACTCGACCGGTGGCCCCGCGACGAAACTGAGATAACAAACATGGCATCTGCTCAGGCTGATCGCTACGACAAACCATCAGACATCCCGGGAGGAATTCCGGTGTCCATGCGGTTTGGCATGAAGTACGTGCCTACATCGGTAGCATAGCTTGTGTGTCTGTGGTCGCTCTGCGACGCGCTTGAGGCGCACTTTGAGAAGAGCTGTGCAGCGAATGTGATGCTCTGTGCAACATCAAGTGTGTCCAGTCGATAAGAAAGCAACAACTGTATTCTGAGCTTTGATCTCGCTTGCGAGGTCACCGGAGCTTGTGTGTGTTGCGAATGGTCGGTTTTTGAATCGTATTGCATTTCCGTGTTTGCTTTGGCATGCAGCTGCGCTCCTGTTCAATTCCCACTTGTGGTTTTTGCAGCCCACAATTGCGCCGTCCATTGCGCCAAGCTATGCGCTTAGAGCAGGGAGTTGTGGTTGAGCGCCCGATGGCTGCTCGCCTGTCGGGCGCCGAGGCCAAGGCCGAGGAGGATGCAGGGTACGCCGCCGCAGCAGAGGCAGCCAAGCAAGACTGGGACCCCAATAAGCATTGGCAAATGCTGCCCAAGCACGTGGTTGTTGCTGGCCAGCTGCTCTGCTTCCACTTGTACTTCAAGGAGCCTGTGCCTGAGAGCACACGCGAGAACCATCGGTGAGCCCCCCCCCCCACCCCCTCGCGCACGCCCCCTGCAGGAACACGCTTGTTCCACGCACTGATAACACCCAAATCAAATGTGTTCCGTGTGCAGCATTCGTTTCCTTCGCCTGGTGTATTTCTTGGAGGACGATACCGCCCAGATCTTCGAAGACCACGTGGAAAACAGCGGAGTGCCCCAGGGGAAGTTCTTGCAACGACAGAAGATCCCTCTGCCCACTGCACACTATGGACCCAACGCCACCTCTGGACCAGGCATGGGCACAGCTACCATTTCCAGCCTCGGAACAGGGGGCCGCACAGGCCGCGACCACAACTTGCACTGGTCTCACCTGCGGGTGGGCGAGACCATCACTCTGCTGGGTCGCACTTTCAAGGTATACGCCTCAGATGCCTTCACACGGCGTTTCTTCGAGCAAAACGGAGTGATTCTTGCTCCTGATGAGGAGAAGCCAGTGGACAAATTCACCGATGCCCGGGAGGCATTCATGCGCCGAGAAACCGGCAAAGAGGTGGACGCATGGCGCGGGAAACGCATGAGCCCCGTGAAGCGTTTCATGGAGGCCACCCGTGGAAACGCCAATCCTCGCTTGACTCGCGGCGTGCCTGACAGCCTGGGTCAGTTCTTGCGCCACGACGGGCAGGTGTTGCGATTCCGAGGGCTGTGGGACGACACTGACAAGGTGTACGGACAGAAGCACTACGTGAGCGTGCGGTACTACCTGGCCGACGACACGTTTGAGGTGTTGGAGATCAAGCAGACCAACGACGGCGGCGAGCCGTTTCGAGCACTGTTCAAGCGGAACCAGCTGCCGCACAGCGCCACGTATCAGGATAGCCGCAGCCGCGACATCGAGGATGATATCGGCAAGCAGTCCTATATGACTTGGCAGCACCCCTCGGTGCGTGTGGGCAAGTTTTTGAACGTCATGTCTCGCCCGGTGTTGCTGTATGATGCAGACCCGGCAACGTACCAATGGTACGCCGATCGTCTTGGCAGCAACATGCGCCCATATGCCAGCAACCCCAAGGCTGAGGAGGAAGCCGCAGCGGAGATCATTGAGGTGGAGCCTGCGCCGTATGCGGAATTTGGATTTGGCACCGAGGAGGACTCCCTGTCGTCGTTTTTCTCACTTGTGCCAAAGGTACCTCGCCGGGACCACGCCAAGCTTGCGGAGCACGACGGCCGCGTGCTGCGCTTCACAGCCAAGTTTGAGCCCACTGAGGCCAAGCCTTTGAACCGCATTGAAGCGACACGCAGCTTCACGCTTACCTTCTACATGAACACAGACGAGGTGTCCATTTACGAGCCCCCCCAACGCAACTCGGGGGTCATGGGGGGTAAGTTCCTCCTCAAGACGAAGCTACGGAACCCCGACACTGGGGACTTCTTCCGTTCCAAGGATTTCCGCATTGGGGAGGTTGTCACAATCAACGGCCACTCCTTCCGAATTCAAAGCGCAGACGCCAAGACCCGAAAATTGCTTGGCGGCCGTGACGCGTTTGAAGACGCAGAGGGAGTGCAGGTAATCGAGCGCCTGCGAGGCGTGTTCTCGTCTACCGGCTTGCCCTCCGGCAAGGTGTTCTCATCCATTGACCGCGACTACAGCGGGTATTTGACCCTTGATGAGATGGAGGCTGCCTTGCTGGGGTGGGAAATCCCCGTGTCCCGCCCGGAGCTCATTGCGCTGTTTCGGTCTCTTGACAAGGAGTTCCGCGGAACACGGCTGTACCGCCAGGAATTCGATCAGTTGTTCGACCCTGAGGCGAGGGGCGAAGCGGCGATCCGGGAGGAGTCAGTGGAGGAGCCTGGGAGCATTACTGGTGCCCTGCGCTCAGGCGCCGTCGCGGCGGTGGGCCCAGGCTCCGCTCCAGGCGGCGGCGCTGCAGAGGGCACCACCTTGATTGTTCCGCCTGATGACGTGGCGGCGGTAGCGGAGTATGGAAACATCATCTCCAGCAACCCCTACAAGCTGAGCACGGAACAGGAACGCATTCTGACCGAAGTGATGGCCATTTTCAAGCGGGGATACCTGTCTCAATCCTGTGAGCGCATTCTCGCCCGCACGTTTGCGACCTATGATCAGGGTAGTGATGGCATCGTCACCCGGGGCGAATTCCGCACAGTCATGTCTTCCGTGTTCCACCTTGGCCCACGCGAAATTGCTGTTCTTGAAGCACGTTTCTTCCCCGACAGCATGAGTCACATGAACTACAAGGCTTTCATGACTGTGCTAGCGCGGTCCATCGGTCGACACGCCTCGGCTCGTGAGATTGTGTGAGCTGGCAGAGCAAGCATTTACATGCAAGGTATGTGAGCATGTGTGCACAACGTGAAACGCTCGAATCAGTTGGCTCATGTCACGCAGCAGCTGTGACGGTGATTGCCGCGGCACAGCTGCACTCAAGCCTCTGTGTAAGCGCCCCCCACCCCTCAAGCACCACACCTGGGCATCAGTGAACGAGGATCTGCAATGCATTCAAACGGCGCAACAAACCCTTGAACATACGGAATCCTGCGCACGCTAGTTTCAGCATCGTAGGACTATTCACTAGTAACTAGTAGCTATTCTGACTGGTTCGCATGTATTTGTGTCCAGGCGGGTTGCGTTGCTCACGCATTCACGCACCCCTCCGCGACTTGACCGCTCACACTATACACTACACATTCAGCGTGGCCAGCTCCTTGATGTGCTTGGCTGCGTTGCTTGCGGCGCGGCGGCTAGATCGGCGCTTGGGCGCAGCTTTGGGTGCAGCTGCTGCGGCCTTGCTGCGGCTACCCCCCTTGCCCCCCTTTCCCTTGGGGGCTGCTGACACCACTGCTGGCTCCGTGTTCTCGTCATCTGTCAGCAGCGCATCCCCATCGTCATCTTGGGACAGCAGGGCGCCCGCTTGTGCACTGGGCTGGAAGGCCCCCTCCTCATCCGAGTCAGCTCCGGGGGAGGTGGGCAAAGGCGGAACAACACCCAGGACAGAGCTTGCACGGGTGGGCCTGCCAGTAGTGCTGCCCCTGGTGCTCTTGCGTGTGCGTCCCCCCTTGCTGGGGCGGCTTGAGGTGCGCCGGGCAGCTGCCCCCTTGCTGGCTTTCGCCTGGGGGGGGGGCCGCACCACTGGGGTGGGGCTGTCTGGCACCCCCATGCTGTCAACGTCAGACTCCAGTGTGTCTGTGCGTGCTATCTTGGGCGGCGATGCCAAGTCATCACCCTCGGAATCGTGTTCCGGCTGCGTGGGAGGCTCCTCAGTGGATGCCTGGGTGCTGTCCGGCCCAGAGGCACTGCTGCCCACGGCTTGTTCCGCTGGGATGGACACAACACTGAGATCATGCTCGTCGACAGCGACGGCAGCGGCCGGCACTGGTGCTGATGCTGGGGCTGCAGCGCGCACAGCTTGCAGTTCTGTCTCCAGGGTCCGCACTGTTCCGAGTGCAACTGCCAGCTGTTCCTCGAGCTCCATGCGCTGTTCCACCAGATCGTACTCTGCTTTTTCAGCTTTCTCCACGGCGTCGTCTGCCAGGTCTTGTGCCTCCCTAACTTTCTCAGTGGCAGTGGCGGCGGCGGCAGCGGCATCTGCGGCCTGCCCTCTGGCCAGCTTTAGCGCAGCCTGCAGTCCAGCAACTTGCTGCTTCCAATCCGCCACCTCCTCTGTGCGTCGAGACTTCTCCCGTGTCACTTCAGCCTCCGCTTCCGCCAGCCGCATGCTCAAATCCCGCACAGTGCTGTCGTCTGATGCGGCGCTGCTAGTGGAGGCCCCCCCCATAGAAGAGCCGCGACGCCCCCCTCGAGGGGCCCCTCCACCCAGCGCCTCGGCGGAGTGGGGGGGGGCAAATGAGACCCCCGCATGTGCCGCACCTGAGGCCCCCTCCTCGTCGTCAGAGCCAGGGCCAGCCAGCCCCCCCGGCAGGAGAGAGGCACGATTGTCCTCGAAGGCCAGCTCGGCGGCAGCAGCGGCAGCGGCAGCGCGCCGGCGACGCTTTCGGCCTGTTTGCACCTTGCGGGCTGTGAGCTGTCCCATGGCAGCGCCCCTTGTCTGCGCCTCCTCTGCGACCTGTGCGACCACCTCCTCCGAGTCTGCGACCTGCTCTGCCTGCATGGCCGAGAACTCCTCGGCCAGCTCAGCTCGCAGAGCCATCTCTTGGTTGTCTAAATCCAGCTGAAGGCGCTGCACATCGGAGTCAAGGGCTTCGTTCGTTTCTCTCAGCTCTGTGTTCTCAGCGCTCAAATCTGCCACCTGCCCCTGCAGTGCTTCAACTTGCAGTTGCAGGCTGCGCCGTGCTGCAGCTGCTTCAGCCAGCAGATGATCTTGCTCCGCTGTGGTGAGCATGACTCCAGGCTCTGCCACCGGCAGTGGGGCGTCGTCTCGAATGGGCGCCAGACCAACACGCTTGGAGGAGCTGGGGGTGGGGGGGGGCCTGCTGCGGTTGGGTGTTCCGGTTGGGCGCTTTCCGGGTGTGGCACCACCTGTGGTCAGGGCGGCGATGGGGTGCATGGGGGGGCGTGTGGGGGCTGGGGCAGGGAGCGTCCCAGTGTCGCTTGCACCGGCGTCCTCTTCGCCATCAGCTCGGGCTGCTGGGCCTGCGGTCGCAGCGACCGAGCTGCGACCGCGCTTGCGGCCACCCTCTGGCTTGTCGCCTGCGACACCAGCTTCAGAGGCGCGGGTCCCCGCTGGGCGTTTTCGCCGCCCATCGTAGCCGTACTGCCCAGGGGCCCACCGAGAGGACACACGGCTGACGGCATTGCCGCCGCCCACCTTGATTTCCCCAGCTTTGCACCCGTAACGCAGCGCGTGAAGCGTTTCATCGTAGTCCTTGGCAGAGGGGCCAGCGTTTAGCATCATCACAGTTGCTCCGGTGCCTGACCCCCCCAGCATGTCTGCGAACACTTCTGTGAGCTTGCTCTCGCGCCACGGAACACGGGCCAGGCTGGAGCTACTGTCAGCGCCTGCCTTCGCCAGAGCACATGTGTTGGCTCGCATCACATCCAGGCAGCGCCCCAGAACAGAGAGGGAGTTGTTGATGCGGCCCGCCTCGCGCAGTCGACGCCCCTGAGCTTGGGTGCGGGAAGCACGTTCGCTTCCCGCCAAATCCACCACAGACAGCCGTGAGAAGAGGCGCATGCCAGCCAGCCCCCCACTGGCGCCCAGGGCAGCACTGCCGTCGCCCACCCCTGCCGAGTCAGTGGTGGCATCGGCGCCGGCGGAGGCGACATCGACTGGAACCTCCTCTGACACTGGTGTGCGTTTGTACACTGTGATTGTGAACACGGTGTGACTCCGGCTTGAGTCAGCGTTCATCAAGGTTTCAGCTGTGGCCTTGTTGCGACCCCCCTCAGCCATCAACCCAAGGGCCCCCTCCAGCCCCGTGGCGCTCACAGTACGCAGCCCCCGTACATAGGCGCGCCCGTCTCGTCCCAGGCGCGCCTTGAGCGCCATTCGGGGGCGAGGGGCCGCGGCGCCGCGGGCGTTGGCGCTATGTGTTGACAGCAGGTCGTAGATGAGCTCATTGTAGATCTCCATGTAGCTCACGGTGACGTGCAGGTCACTGTCGGGGCCGGAGGCAGACGCGAACACCTGCTGCAGTGTTCTGGGTAGCAGCCCCGGTGACTCATCGCTGCCGCTCACGGTGTAGGTCTTGCCTGCATTAGTCATGCCGTAGGCAAACACGAGCAGGTTCTTGCCATCTTGCACTGCGGCGGCGACTTTCTCGCGCAGCACTGTGTCGTAAACTTTTTCCTGGTCGGCAGACTGGGGCAGCACGCCGGTGAATTGGAAGGTGGCGCTGCTGTCGCCGCTTTTGGCAGCAGCCGAGTCAGTCGGCGCAGTGACTTTCACGGTTTTGTCGTTCACGTGCTCAACAACTGAAGTGGCGCCAACAGCCTCCTCTGTGCTTGTGAACGGCCTCACGCGCAGAAATACCTCCAGTGGCTGCGCTGCAGCAGCGGCTGCTGCCTCTTTGTCGGCAACGCGCTTTTGCAAATTTGCACTTGCAACACTCATTCGTGCTCTTGCTGCTGCCATGACACTTGGGGATGGCAGCGTGCTGAAAGAGAGCTTTTTGCCTTTGCCCACATTTGATGCAGACGACACAACGCCTCTGCGTATAAAGCGAATGCAATGATGCGGCTTCTGGTAGTTGCCCTTGCGCTCAAACGTACGGCATTGTCGGAAGTGGACTTGACATTCGTGCAGCCAAGCTCTTTACGCTCTGTGAGGATGCGGTGAGTCTTGACGGCTGTGCTCAGTTTACTGCCGTTAACACCACGCACCTTTGCAACACTGCGCTCAATGGGTTTCACATCCATTCTGCAAAGTGAAGCGGGTGACATCCCGGCTGAAAACAAAACGCATTCATATGAACATACGCTGTATTGTCTAGGTTGGAAGCGTCGCTCATTGTCGCTGGTCACGGAGCTTGGCTGAGCAACAACTGTTGGCGGCAGCCACCTGAAAATGCCTGGCGCGAGTGTTCGAAACTGCGACCAGGTGACAAACGAAGGCCAGCGAGAAAAGAAACTATTTTACTGACTATCTCTGTGGTTTTCTCCTTGATGAACATCAACTAGCTCTGCGTCGAGGCCCCCATGCTGGCAGAAAGCGGCTGCAACAAATCTGCCGGTACCGAGGGCGGCGCCTCCATCAAGTACAATATAGCTCTTTTGCTCATCACGATTATTCTTGCCTCTCAGTTCCACCTAAGGCACCCGCTCACACTTGAATTTGCGCAAGTGTCGCTGCAGGAGATATCTCAAGCAAGCCAGGTCTGATTTAGGTGACCAGCGCCCCATTTTGTGGTGAGAGGGAACCGGGTGTGAAGACCATGTTTGTCCAGGTAACAATTGGTACTACTGTAACATTTTTTGGCAAACCACCCCGTAGTGGCCGACTTGCTAAATGCCGGACTTTGCAGGCTGTTTTCTGGTTTAGGTGATCCAGTCGAGTCAGCCTTGGATTGGCGAACAAGCCCTGCACCTCCACAAATACAACAAAGTAAATATCTTTGCTATCATCAATGTGTCGCACCGATTCCAGCCGGCTCGCTCGCTTACTTCGTACCTGAGTTCCAGGCTGCACGCTCCAGCAGGCCGACGATTGCTTGAAAGCACACGCGCCTACTTTCATATGCAGCGCCTGGTCGCTAGGCAGTGCCCTTGTATGACCCCCCATGCTTGATTCACTGCGCATCGGAGCACGTGGGGGGTGTCAGGGGGGGTTCGATGCACCCCAGCCTGTCTGTCAGCAGTGTGCATCTCACCTCTGCGCAAGAGCACACTGCAGGCACAGGGTACACCCCACGTATCACGCTGCCACGGGGAATGCTTGGTGCCCTAGTCGATCTATGTATCACTCCTGCTGCAGAATGTGAGAAGTGGGCCGAGCTGCTGTTGCCCAAGCAACGCTGCCTGTGTCACTAGCTTGGTGCTGATTATCGCAACCGCAAGAAGTATGGCAGTTGCAATTCTTGATTGGACAGCCATGGTGCAATGACACCCAGAATTAAAAAGGAAATAAAAACGACCGTCGGCTGTAGGATTCGAACCTACGCGTGCATAGCACAACCGCTTAGCAGGCGACCCCGTTAACCACTCCGGCAAACCGACATAGCCCGATGGCAAAAAACAAATAATTTATACAATTTCATGTCATACATATTCATGCCATGCGTTTCTGCGCTCAGAGCCATTCCCAAAGCTATCAGTGCGTCCTAGCAGGACTTTCAAACGATCTTCTTCCGATTTGACACGGTCCGTAAGGGAAAAATAGCTGCATGGTTCGGCAAGCTACGCGTGGATTATTCGTAGTCGGAGAGCAGCCTGCACGCCAAAGTAGCTGTAACCTGTACCCCGAGCCAAATCTGCCGGTGGAACCAGCCACACTGCTTACACCCATGATTTGAATGCACCTCTCACTTTCTGTGCAACTGGTGATGTTTGCATCTCACTCGGGTCGGCTACAGCTAAAGCAGGGGGCACACGCCGTTTTGCGGGGTGGCACAGGGGCCCCGGCTGGGCGCCCTGGATGCAGCAAGCAGTATGCGGCGACCAGTGACGGATGCAATTGGATGTCAAGGTGTCAAGGAAGACACACTGTGTAGCGAGAAACCTGTGCAGATGAGGCCCCTGGCTCCGAGAATGAGGGATACAGGGAGAGGGGGGGGTCAGCAGGGGGCCTAGCTGGCTACGCTGTGCGTGACAAGACAGCAAGCCACGCTATGATGACCAGCATCAGATGTATTTGTATTGCAAGGCTCGACTTTGACGATAACAGCAGCGATGACGCCAGTTGTGGCACAGCGCTGCCCCGCAAAAACTGGCCCCAGCTGCGAAGGCCCCAGAACCCCGCATGGGACGAAGCCCCAGTCAACTATTTGCTCAGCAGGACGGGCGAAGAGTCATGGCACGTATACTTCTACGATGCACGCACCCATACGCGAGTTCGCTACCCAGATGGAGGGCCCTCCTCACAAGCCACACTCACGCTACACAGTCTGGAAGGGCCCCGGAG
>Ga0307982_1000575_pt1 | contig 29065 bp, 30 predicted proteins | sample OrgLakmetagen989_FD_201847 | JGI IMG/M metagenome (GOLD analysis project Ga0307982, IMG submission 201847) | Saline water microbial communities from Organic Lake, Antarctica - #989 | ecosystem: Environmental > Aquatic > Non-marine Saline and Alkaline > Saline | place: Antarctica: Organic Lake...
GTTGTAATATTGTTGGTCATAAACCTGATTTAAAAAAAGGGATTATCAACATACTAACAAACGAATGTAAAAATGTGTTTAAGTTTTTATTGACTGACGTTAATTCTGAATTAGATGTTCAGGCTGCTGAAAGAGTCGCAAGTGAACTCTCTGCACAAGTTACCTCCGGTGCAATTAATTATATAGAATATCTTGATGGCGTTTTTGAATCTTCAGTAAGTAGTAAAAAATATCAATTTAAACTCGAGAGGATAAAATGAAAAAAATAATATTATTCTGTCTTATCTTTAGTAGTTTTACTTTCGCACAAGAACCAACAGTTATTACGTTAAGTGATGTTGCTAATCATGTTAAGAAACAAAACTATGAAGTACTTCAAAATGCTCAACGTGTTTATCAGGCAAGAGAGACAATTAACTTCTCCAGAAGAAGTTTAATGCCTCGATTAAATCTTTGGTCTATTGCAACTGTAGTCATTGATTGGAGATCGGCAATTGGACTCGTGGATGAAATTGCTCCATTCTTAGTGCCAAATAATTGGTTGAGAGTTAAGCAGTCAGAAATCTTATATTTAGCTAAAAAAGAGCAGTATAGAGCTCTTTGGGCCAATGAGATAATGAATGCTAAGATACTTTATCTCAACACTCTAAGAGATATTGATTTTCTTGAAACTTATCAAGAGCAATATAACGATCTTAAGGATCTTGTTGCCATAGTTCAAGCCAGACAAATATCTGGAGAGGTACCCGCTCAAGTTTTAAACTTTCTAAAGATTAGAGAGCTTCAATTTTCAGAAGATCTTAGAGTCTTATCAAACTTAGTATTTGAAGAAAAAAAAGCACTTGCATATATAATGGGACTACCTCAAGAAACATCTCTCGAGTTACCTCCAATGCAATTGCCTAGTATCGAAGAATTAAGTCCAATTGAATATGATACTTTTATCTTTAGAGCGATCAGTTCGTCCCCTGAAGTGAAGCAGTATAAATATATCCAATCGGCATTAAAGTATCTTAAAAAAGAAGTCTGGTTCTCTTTTTTAGGTGCATCTTCAATAGCAAGAGGCATAAACGGCGGAGTTTTTGATAACATACCTCTTCAAGATGGTTTGGGTTTTGGTGCAGGTCCTTCAATCAGAATAGCTAGATCAGAAAGCCATATTTTAACTATAAAAGAAAACGCGACTAAAGAGGTAATTAAAAAAAATCTGTATACTCTAGTTAATAAGTATAATTCATTCATTGTTAATATTGATAACCAAAATGAAAGACTTAATTTGGCCGTTAAAAACTACGATTTGCTTCAAACACAAATCTTAATTGGACAAAATGTTGATCCGTTAGAGATTCTTGAAAGTATCACCAATCTCTTGAATGTTAAGTTAGCTTTGTTGAATTATAAATATGATGCTGTTGCATCAACAGAACGCTTAACAAGAATTATTTTAAATGGTGATTATGTAAAAGTAGATCCAGTACTAGACGAGGTGTTAAATGACTAAAATAATATATGCATTCTGTTTTATCGGACTTTTTACTTCTTGTCGGTATTCGGATGATCTTGGAGAGCTTAAAGAATTGCAAAAAGTTAACTCTAATATTTTAATGGACGATCAGTTTGAACTTACACAAGAAAATCAATCAAAAATTGAAAGTTACTTTCAATTTCCAAAGGAAATTTCATATAAGTTTGAAACGAATTCTTCGTTCCAAAACTATTTTCACCGTAAATTTTTCAGATACTATAGCGCTAATTTTTGTGAATCTCTTGTCAGTAAATTTGATTACGATCTGCTTTTAAAAAAATGTACTGTTAACACATTCTTCATCTGTGCGGACGATGTGGTGTATTTTGAGCAATACCTTAGTAATTTGTATTCAGTGCTTTCAGATCAAGAAAAGCAAAAGATTCTTGAAGATAAAAGTTGCTCTGATAAATTAAGCGAATACGGGTTGAATTGATGATTTTTCCTCCAGTATGATTCTTTGTTAAAAAGAATGAGTGAGATATAAATGACAAAAAAATATGAGTATGTAGAACATTCAGAACCGAAGTCTCTTTTGAATTTTATTTCTAGGGTTATTCGTTTTATTTGGGTCAGAACACCATCAAACATTACGGATAAAAAAACCTTCTTACCAATTGGTAGATATTTTTACAGTCGTTTTACTAAATTTCAATCAAGAGATCAGAGTCACTCTACTTGGTTTTTGCGAAATATTCCTCAAACTAAAACTCTTGTTGGATTGATCAACAATGGAAGCATCAACAACAGTACAGTTAAAATCGCATCAATTGGATGCAGTACTGGAGCAGAGCTTTATTCTAACTTGTATTTTTTTAAAAAAATGTGTTTAAATTACAAGTTTTTATCAGTAGGTGTGGATATATCTGATGGAGTTGTAGAAATTGCTAGGGAAGGATTGTATAGCTTAGATATAGCATCTTCAACTGGTCAAGGTACTTACTACGAGGGAGAGTTTGAGCTTTCTCATCTAAGAGATGAAGACGTATCAGAACTTTTTGATATGGAGGCTGATGGAGTTAGAATTAAGCCTTGGATTCGTTCCGATACATCTTGGGTTTGCATGAGTGCTGCTAGTACAAAACTTCTTAAAGAGGTTGGCCAAAAAGACATCGTGTTTGCCAAGAATTTTCTAGGCCCAATGGAATCTCATCTCGCAGAAGAATGCCTTTTAAATGTTTTGAGGCTCGTTAAAAAAGGTGGATACCTTGTGTTAGATGGAGTCGACTTAGATGTTAAATGTCGAGTACTTTCTTCAGTTGATGTTGAGCCGATACTTAATAATTATGAGACTATTTATAAAGAAGATAAGACAAAAGAGGGATGGCCTTGGGTTAGGTGGTCGCATGAGCCAATTGATACCACAAGAGCTGATTGGAAAATTCGGTACTGTTCAATATTTTTAGTTCATTAAAGCTGATGTAGATTATAAAATAGTAATAAATCGAATTAGACATTTGATACTTAGTAGACACTTTATTATTATTAGAAATAATAGTTAAATACAAATTAATTATCCAATGATAGTAACTTTTCGAGTCTTTTCGAAGTTCGAAGTTCGAGGTAGGGTAGAATATTGATCTTTTTATTCTTTATAGGTAAGATTATATAATGCAAGTTTGGTTGAAAATATTTTCATTTTTCTTTCTGGGTCTGAGTTTATCCTTTCAGGGACTTCAAGTTTTAGGCACTGAAGAGATTGATATTCATCTACAGCAATATGCTCATTGTGATAAAACTCATCATGATACCTTAGCCGAAGAGAAACACTTTCATACTCATAAGCATAGTGAAAATGGTGAAGAGCATGAACATAACCACGACCATAAAAATTTTTCTCAGGGAAATATTGATATTTTAAAAAAAAATTCATTTCATCTTTTAAACGAGTCCTATGAAGAGGGTGGTCAACACTTCACATATCACTCTATGGGATCTTCCGAACACATCTATCCTATCTTTCGGCCTCCAATCGTTTAGTTTATTTATAATAAAAATTAAATTTAATCAGGAGATAAAAATGTTTAAACTTTTTTTAAGTTTCATTCCACTTTTGTGGTCTGTAAACTCATTCGCTCATGGGATTAGTCCCGAAGCAAGGCAAGCCATGATAGATGGTGGATATCTCAAGTACATAATGCTTGGGGCGGAACATATGATCACGGGGTATGATCATTTGCTGTTTTTATTTGGAGTAATATTCTTTCTAACGAATTTTAAAGATATTGTTAAATTTATTAGTATTTTTACCCTTGGGCACAGTATCACATTGATTGGTGCTACTTTTATGGGCATTACTGCGAATTATTGGCTAATTGATGCAGTCATTGCTTTAAGTGTTTGTTATAAGGGGTTTGATAATAATAATGGTTTTAAGGATTACTTAGGGCTTAAAAAGGCACCAAATCTATTATGGATGGTCTTTATTTTTGGATTGATCCACGGATTTGGTTTATCGACAAGACTTCAACAGCTACCGCTCGGAGATAAAGGGCTTGAGATGCTTGGAAGAATTGTTTCCTTTAATATTGGTGTCGAATTTGGTCAAATTGCTGCTTTAACAATAATGCTATTGCTGTTATCCACGATAAGAAAGATGGACTTCTTTAATAGATTCTCTAAAGTTGCTAACCATGGCTTGATTCTTGCTGGGTTCATGTTGTTATTAATGCAATTGCATGGATACCTGCATACATCAAGTCCAGACGAATTTGGCTTCTCAGAAGATAATCACAATCATCACCACATAAAAATAAATGAAGCTAAAGATACTGAGTCTTCAACCATCCACGATAGTCTATAAGGAGATTATATGAAAACACTTACAATTTTAATGAGTTTATTGATTAGTACATTGGCCCTTGCCGGTTACGGTGGCGGGCACTCTCACTCTAACGAAGCCCCTGCAATGGTAAAAAAAGTTGATGCTAAAAAAGCTGAAGTCTTAGCTCGAAATAAAATTAGAGTTTTAGCATTTCAAGAAAAAATTGAAGCTTCTTGGACTGATTCAAAGTTAGCCTCTGCTGAAGTTAAAGAAATTAAAGGCAAGAAAGAATGGCTCCTAACATTCTCTAATGAAAAAGGTAAAAAAGGGAAAACTCTTTATATCTTTTTGAGAATTAACGGGGAATTTTTAGCCGCAAATTTTACAGGTAAGTAGTATGTGGTTAACAATAGGTAAAACTGTTGTTGCAGCAATATTAATTAGTTTTGTTTCTTGGCTTTCAGGCAAAAAAATAGGTTTGGCGGGGTTTTTAACAGCCCTGCCTCTTACTACTTTACTTGCTTTGGCTTTTTCTCATATGGAGTGGGGAGATAGTGAACAGTCAGTCGAATACGCTAAGAGTGTTTTTGTTGCTATACCAGTTTCATTACTATTTTTTGTTCCTTTTCTTTTAGCAAGTAAACTCAACCTTAACTTTTGGTCATGCTATACGATTGGAATTATTCTTCTGGGATTCGGTTACTTAATACACTCTCAGTTAACTAAATTTATCTAATATAAATATACAGTTCGCTCCATTCAATATATTATACTGGGGTATAGTATATCGTGATGCTCCTAAGGGGGAGTCGAACTCTCTATATACGATTTTAAATTAATTACTAAGACGCTTCAAATGTAATTATATCATACACTTTAATATTAAAGTTACTTGAAAACACAGTCAATCCAGTAATCCCGTGACGAATTTTCGTCAGAGCCAAGTCCCATTTTAATTATAAACGTTTTCGTGATTTTGACAATTTGCCTAGTTTGTGACATAATATCGACATGAAAGAACTAATAGAAATCTTAAAAAAAGATATTGTTATAAGCCTAGAAGATGGAATTAAAATTTTAGGAAACGATAAAGCTATGTATCGATTAGTTGATAATGGCGAGTTACAAAAGATACATCCAAAGGGACTGGGATTTTTTTCACTTCCTAATATCGACGAAGGGATGGCCCATTTTGCAATTGTTAGAAAATATTATCCCCAGTGTGTAGTATCTGGAAAGACGGCACTTTCATTGTATGGCTTAGGTCTTGATTATATAAACGAAATTGATGTTGATATCTCAAACAAAATGAACCTCTCTAATAAGTTATTAAATGTTCATAGAGTAGTTGATTCTAAAATTAACAATATTATTGAAAGAAGTTTTGAAGACAAAGGTGTACCTTTTCTAGTCAGAATATATTCTCCGGAACGAGTCTTGTTTGAAGCCCATAAATACTATAAAGGCCTTGATTCATACTTCTACTGTATTAAGCAGTACAAAAAAATGCATTTAAATTTGAAATCTCCAGGAACTCAATTCGATACTATCTTAAAGATCAATAAAAAAATTGGAAGAGAAATAATAGATCTACTTATGGTGGGAAACTAATATGAATCTCAATAAAGAATTTAATAAATGGAAAATACAAAACGACCAACATGGAAGACAGGCATTCTCAAGATTTATTATGCTAAAATTTCTTGATGGCTTGCAAATGACTTCGGCAGATTTTGTTTTTAAAGGTGGTAATCTACTATGGCACTATATAAAGACACCAAGGGAGACAACCGACCTGGATCTCGCCACAATTAGTTTGAAGTCTCACTTCGATGTTAGAACAATAATTGAAGATTCATTTAAGAAGCACAGTGAAGTTAAATTTCATATGAAAGAATTCTCTGAAGTGGGAGATATTGATCAAGTTGGAGCAGCTATAATCATCTCTTTTAATACATTGTCAGGACAGCAAAACCAATTCTCGATTGATATTGTTTATGCCATACCCACAGATCTTTCAAAAATTAAATCCACTTTGGATGGAAGTTCTTGTACTGCGGCAAGTATTGAGAATATAGTATGTGATAAGCTCTCAGCTGCTCACCAATTTAAAAGTGGAAATACTAGAATGAAAGACTATGATGATCTATGGAGAATTATAAATTCCAGTATATCTTTTGATTCACAAAAACTTAAAGTCCTTTTATCAAAAAGAAATATTTCTTCTCAGTTAGACTTAGCATGGATTCCATTTTTAGATGAGAGTTGGAAAAGACACGCGAAGTCATACAAGGACGTTCCTAAAAATTTGAAAGATATATTTGATGAGATAAATAATTGGCTTGATGGGTTGTAAATTTTAGTTCTTTGATTAAGATGTAGTTATCCACTTCGTTACTAACTTCTTCTCTGAATTTGCACAATCTTTAAGGTATAGATTTATTAAAGTCTGATATGAGATATCATTTTCTTCTGCTAACTTCTTAAAGTATTCGATAACAGGTTCATCAAGTCTAATTGTAATCTGTTTTTTTAATTTTTTAGCATAAGGATTCTTACGTCCTTTCATTTTTGTGAAGTCATATTCTTTTTTCATTTTAAACCACCTTTAGAAAAATTCTTTGCTTCATTCGTTGTTCGCTTTCTTGCAGAAATAATTCTAACGATATCTCCCTCACATTTTTCACAGAAACAGGATAAAAGAAGTTTACCAATAGAGCTAAAGCCAACGATAATAAATCGATCCTCTTCGCTGGAGTGCTCAGGGGCATCAAATACTATGGCCTGATCACTCAAGAAAATAGTCTTGGCTTCTTCGAATAAAACAGAGTGCTTCTTTATATTGGATTTATTTTTCTTCTCGTCCAATTCAAACTTCATCAAACCATTTTGCATCATTATAGTGTAACTACAATGTAATTATAACTTGAGGTTCCAAATTGGAACTTCAAAAGAGTAAGCACTTGTAATTATGAAGTTTTTGAACTGTACAGCTTCAAGATCAACTCAATGTTTATCCTCCATTAATTATCTGCTGTTTGTTCAAAGATGGTGGCTTTTTTTTTAACTACTTAATAACATTACAACGAAGTTTCAATTACTTGATCGAGTTCAAGGCACGTAAACTGTCACAGACTTTCATGGCCCTTCACCATTTGGCTTATTTTGTGCTTACTTTGTGCTTATGAGGCATAAGGTCACTAATCTCTAAGCACAAATGGTGATTTAGACCTAACGAATTGGCTAAAGCTATTGATAGAAGACTATCACATAGCTGTACACCGCTGTACAAAAGTACATTCTTTTGTCGTTGACCATATTAATTTTCATCACCATTGGAGAATTATTATGAGTAAACGCAACCAGATCATTAAAGCAACTAAAGAATCAAAAGCTCTTAAGGCTTTAAGAATAAAAGCAGACCTTGGAATTAGAAAACTAGCTCAGAAGATGAATTATTCACCCAAGAGAGTTCATCAGTTTGAAGCAGGAAGAGAAGATATTACAGATGCTTATATTCAAATATTTTTGGAGGCTACTGGTTTTAATTATAAAGATTGGAGTACACGGGTAGGTGATAATAAGTGTGTATTTAATTTAAGAGATCAATGCCTAGAATTACTTAGAGAGATCGAAGAAAGTAAGCTTGATTTAGTTTACGCTTTGTTAAAGAATTTAAAATGATTTCAAACTCTACATTTAATGCCCCCGGTTTTAGCTATTGGATTAACGATGATCATTGTAAGCTTTTTGCAATTAGATATTCAATAAAACTAAATTTTAAATACCTCTTTAAGGCCTCCACGTTTCTAATCCTAGGACTATCAACAATATTTTTAGGGAAAGGGATTGGCGCATTACAAAAAACGGGTGTATTGGACCAGACTAGAATTAATTATAGTGTCGCTTTAGGAGTTGTTGTGTTCGGTTGGAGCTTGGTGCGACGCGTTTTTTTTCTAGGCATAACGATTTAAGCCATAGCAACAAACCTCCTTATTGAAAAAGATGATTTAAATCATTTTCATATACCCATATGGGGTATATGTATAAGGTTGAACAAAACTAATGGAGTTATAGAATGAAAAGAATATTAACGACGTTTACTTTAGCTTTACTACTTTCGAGCTGTGCGCATCAATTTATGCGCGGAACTGTAGCCATGAAAACAAATAATAAAACGGCACATGTTTGTCTTGGTAATAACGATGTGAGGATTGGTGAAAAACTCGATTTTTATAAAAATATTTGTGTCGGCGGTGGTGGCGGTGGAAGTAGTCGAGAAGGTGTCGGAGAAGGAGAATGCTCAATGAGAATCCTCGGGACAGGAACAGTTACAAAATTACTCAATTCTCATTACTCAGAAGTTAAAACAGATGGAAGCTTTGCAATTTCAGAGGGAACGTTAGTACAAAAACAAATATAATTGAAATGAATAAAAGGTAGATAATGACTGAAGATAAATCTTGTTGTCATGAGGGAATTGATCACTCATCTCATAATAAAGAACAAAAAAAAAATACATCTGATCCAACCGCGATTTATACTTGTCCTATGCATCCCGAGGTGAGGCAAGTAGGCCCAGGAAGTTGTCCTAAATGTGGTATGGCACTTGAGTCTTTAATTGCAAATGATGAAGAGAATGAAGAGTTAAAAGATATGAATAAAAGGTTTTTGTTAGCTGCTTTATTCACTATTCCTCTTTTCATATTATCAATGGGAGATTTGTTGCCAGGTCAACCTATTTCAAAACTAATGTCTCCATCATTAAAAGTGATTTTTGAATTAATTCTAGCGACACCTGTTTGTTTATATTCAGCTTGGCCTTTTTATGTTCGTGGAGTAAATTCCATAAAAAGTAGAAATTTAAACATGTTTACTTTAATAGGATTAGGAGTAACCGTTGCTTTTATTTACAGTCTTTTTGCAACATTATTTCCTGATATTTTTCCAAGTTCATTTAGAGATCAGAATGGTCATGTTGCTGTCTACTTTGAAGCGGCAGCCGTTATTGTTACACTAATTTTATTAGGCCAGGTCTTAGAATTAAAAGCCCGAAGCCAAACAGGTGAGGCGATTAAAAAGCTATTAGGTTTAGCGCCAAAAACTGCAAAAAAAATTAATAACGATGGATCAGAAAAAGATATTCCTCTCGAAAATGTTAAACTCGAAGATAAGCTCCGAGTAAGGCCTGGAGAGAAAATCCCGGTCGATGGACTAGTCTTTGAGGGAAGAAGCACAGTTGATGAATCAATGATTACAGGAGAACCAATTCCTGTTGAAAAGCAAGCTGGAGATAATGTAGTTGGAGCAACAATAAATGGAACAGGTGGACTTGTTATTGTCGCCAAAAAAATTGGAGCTGACACCCTTCTTTCTAGAATAATTCATATGGTTTCAGAAGCACAAAGGAGTCGTGCACCGATTCAAAAATTAGCTGATATTGTTGCAGGATACTTTGTACCAATTGTCATTCTTACTTCAATAATAACCTTTATCGTTTGGTCCGTGTTTGGTCCAGAGCCTGCAATGGCTTATGCCATTATTAACTCCGTTGCAGTTTTAATTATAGCTTGTCCCTGTGCTTTAGGATTGGCAACTCCAATGTCTATCATGGTTGCAACTGGACGTGGAGCAAGTCTAGGTGTCTTATTCAAAAATGCAGAATCTATAGAGCTGCTAAGAAAAGTAACTACTTTAGTAGTTGATAAAACGGGAACATTAACTGAAGGGCGACCTAAATTAGTCACCGTAAAGGCTGAGTCTGATAGAGAAGAGAATGAATTTTTAACAATCGTTGCAAGTTTAGAAAAAGGCAGTGAACATCCGTTAGCTGAAGCAATCGTGAGTGGTGCAATAGCTAGAGGTGTTGAACTTTTAGAAGTGTTAGATTTTGATTCGATTACTGGTAAAGGTGTAAAAGGAAATATTGGTGGTCAATCAGTTGCTCTTGGTAATAAAGCCTTAATGAGTGATTTAGGAATTTCAATAGATCACATTAGAGAACAAGCAGAATCATATAGACGTGAGGGACAAACAATTATGTTTGTCTCCATCGATAATCAATTTGCTGGAATTGTGGGTGTTGCTGATCCTATTAAAGACACAACTCCGGAGGCAATCGCACAGCTTCATGCAGAGGGACTTGAGGTCGTAATGCTCACTGGAGACAGTAAGACTACTGCTGAAGCTGTCGCTAAAAAACTAAATATAGATAAAGTGATTGCAGAAGTTTTACCTGAACAAAAAGTTGAGGCAATTACCAGTCTTCAAAAAGAAGGTAAAATTGTGGCCATGGCCGGAGATGGAATTAACGATGCTCCCGCATTAGCAAAAGCCCATGTTGGTATTGCTATGGGAACGGGAACAGATGTTGCGATGGAGAGTGCTGGTGTAACATTAGTTAAAGGTGATCTTCGAGGAATCGTAAAAGCGAGAAAATTAAGTCGAGCTACAATGGCCAATATTAAACAAAATCTTTTCTTTGCCTTTATCTATAATATTGTCGGTGTACCGATTGCCGCTGGTGTTTTATTTCCATTTTTTGGTATTTTGTTAAGTCCTATGATTGCTGCAGCTGCAATGAGTTTAAGTTCAGTATCCGTAATAGGGAATTCATTAAGATTAAAGAGATCAAAGTTGTAGATTAGAGATAATTGAAACAAGAATATGGAGAGACTTATGAATAAGATTTTATTATTGAGTACATTAATTTTTTTATCGAGCTGCGCTCATAGTTTTATGAGAGGAACTGTCGCAAAAAAAATAAGCCCTAAAAAAGCGATCGTTTGCCTCGGTGAAAATGATGTGAAAATTGGAGACTTTATAAAGTTTGAGCAATCTGAATGTAGCTCAGGTGGTACAAATAATATTACTATGCATGAGTTAGCGACTTTAGGGGGCTCGCCCGTTCATACAGGGTATGGACAAGCACAATGTGAATTAATTTATTTAGGTCGAGGTCAAGTTATTAAACTTATCAATAGTCATTACTCTATTGTCAAAATAGATAGTGATTTCGAGTTCAGTGAGTCTACACAGGTGGAGATCGTAAATGAATAATATCAATACAAAAATCAGTTTAACAAAGATGTCTATATTGTTTTGTCACTTTGCTATTGGATATTGGTTTTATACGCATCATTTAGAATATCTATTAGGCTTTTTACTTCTTTGCCCTCTATTCATGAACTACCAATTTGGGCAAAGATCATTACAAGCGATAGACCTTAGGAGTTCCATATATGAATAGGGGCTTAAATATACCAAAAGTAAAAGAGATTTTGACGACAAAAATTGTGGCTCTTCAACCTCACTTTTCAATAGTTGATGTAATTAAAATATTTAATGAGTATCGTATATCGTCCGCTCCTGTGATTAATGATAGTAATGAAGTAATAGGCTATTTATCAGAGAGCGATTCTATTAAATCCTTGGGGAATAGTTTGTTCTTTGACGAGCAGAGGAATCAAACGATTGATTTGATTATGTCACTAGATGTTTTTCCGGCAAATCCAGAATGGGATATTTTTGAACTTGATAATTTCTTTTTATCTAAAGCTATTAGATCAGCGCCAGTTGTTGACACCCATAACCATCTTATTGGAGTGATTACTAGAAGAGATGCACTCAAAGCACTGGAAAAAATTGTCACTGATAGAGCTGATTATAAAAGACAAATTAAAGAACCTATTCAACTTAGTGAGAGTCAGAGAATTAAAGTGATTATTAATAATCGTTAGGGAAATGAGTTCCCTTTTAATTCTTTGTAGCCTACCAGACCAGACCAGACTTGAAGTTCTAAAGGATTAAAGTGATAAATGAATATCAGAAACGAAACATTATTATCTTGAAATTACGAGAAATGAGTTTTTTTTCTTGTTATCCTGTTAACAAATTAAAACTTGGAAATGTTTTATGACGAAAATTAATATAGGACAGGATCAAAGCATTGGTTGTGATTGTAATTGGGATTTTGCAGGTTGGGGAACAGTTAAAAAGGTTGAGTTTACTCAGAAAGAATTAAATTCGTTACCTCTAAATAAAATCAATAAAAAATTATCTGAACTTAAGGCAACTGCTATTTGTGGAAATGATATATCTTCTAGTTGTCTCTATGTTGTTGCTCTTAGTGCCATTTATGCTGGACACTTCGCTCCAATTGTACTTCTTATGGTGGCTGGTATTTTATACTTATTTAAAAAAATATATACCGAAGTCGGTACAGCTCTTCCTTTTAATGGTGGTGCATATAACGTATTATTAAATACTACCACAAAATCAAAAGCAGCATTTGCTGCATCTTTAACTTTGCTCTCTTATACTGCGACAGCAGTAATAAGTTCAAGCGAAGCTATGCATTACGCGCATAACATTTTTCCTTTTATTAATGTCATTTGGGCAACTGTATTCGTTCTGGCAAGTTTTGCTATTTTAAATGTTTTTGGAATAAATGAATCAGCAACTGTTGCAGTATTCATCTTTGTTTTTCACTTACTTACATTGAGTTTGTTAGTTGTTGTTAGCATATGGTTTCTTTTTAATAACGAAAATCTATTCTCATTTAATTGGTCTGTTCCTCATCCAAATGGATTACTGAAAGCTCTTTTTTTTGGGTTTGGCGCAGCTATGCTTGGTATCAGTGGTTTTGAAAGTTCTTCTAATTTTATTGAAGAGCAGGAAAAGGGTGTTTTTCCTAAGACTTTGAAAAATATGTGGACTGTCGTTTCAGTCTTTAATCCACTGTTGAGTGTTCTTTCTCTAGGGTTATTATCCTTAATTAGTATTGAAAGTCACAAGGAAGACCTTTTGGCGCAGATGGGATTTGTTGCTGGCGGTGAGTGGTTAAAGTATCTGGTCAGTATTGATGCCGTTTTAGTTCTATCGGGGGCTGTTCTAACGAGCTATGTAGGAGTTATTGGCTTAATAAAAAGAATGACTCTAGATCGCTGCTTGCCGAGTATCTTCATGAAAGAGAATCTAAAGTTCAGAACAAACCATTGGACGATTATACTTTTCTTTTTACTTTGCAGTTCGATTCTTTTTATTACGCGTGGAAAAATTGAACTGCTTGCAGGTGTTTATACTTTAGCTTTTTTAGGTGTGATGCTGTTAATGGCATCAGGTAGTCTTTTATTGAAATTAAAAAGAAGTAAACTTCTTCAAAATACATTTGCACCCACTTTTGGTGTGGTTATTGCTATTGTAGGTGTCATCATTGGAATTACTGCAAATATTCTCTTGTCACCTGAGAATGTTCAAGTCTTTATGATTTATCTTGGCATTACTCTCTTATTTGTCGCGGTAATGTTTTTACGAGTATCAATTCTTAAACTAGCTATCAATATTTTTGAAATGAGTCCTTTTATTCCTAGGCGTATCAATAAACGGTTTTCACGATATTTTAAAGAGCTTCTAGATAAAATTAACTCCTTTCAAATGGTTTTTTATACAGATGGAGATCACCCTGAAAAATTAAATGCAGCGGCTAGGTATGTCCTTGATAATGAACAAACTAAATATTTAAAAGTTATTCACTGTTATGAAGATGAAAGTAAGATTCCATCTCATTTAGTTCAGAACTTAAAAACTATAGATCAAATCTACCCTGAATTAAGGATTGATGTATTACTCTGTAAATTACCATTCAACGTTATTAGTATTAATGCAATATCAAAGTATCTAGATATTCCTAAAAATTATATGTTTGTTGGTAGCCCGGGAGAAAACTCACATATTGATATTTCTCAACTGGGTGGAGTTAGAGTTATTATATGAAATTTATTAAAGGAGAGCACCATTGTTAAGTATTAAAGTCTCAAGAGGAAAGAACAGGATCTTTTATATTCTGTTGTGTCTCTTATCCACTTCCACATTTGCAAAAGTTCAAAAAATAGATCTCAACGAAGTACTTAGAGAAGCTGTTAATGGACACCCGAAAGTATTAGAAATTCAGAATATAGCTAAAGCCTCGCGTGATGTTCCCTCTAGAGTGGGAAGTTTACCAGATCCAATGCTACAGTTTACTGCTCAAAACTTTAGAACTGATGATTTTACTTCCGATTCAAGTCCGATGTCTGCTTTAGGAGTAGGTTTAGTTCAAGACCTCCCTTTTCCTGGAAAGTTAGCCCGAAAGAGCAAGGTTGCAGAAAGTAATGCTAAGACAGTTACAGAAAAGACAAGGCTTGTGAAGGCTTTAGTCATTTTTAATTTAGTAAAAGCTTATTGGAATTTACATTTTGCAGAAAGAGCTCATGTAATTACTCAAGAAAATATTAAAATTATTGATATTTTAGCAGATGTGGCGATTAATAGAGTTAAGGTAGCCAAAGTTGCTCAGCAAGATGCATTTCAAGCTCAAGTTGCTCATAGTAAGCTTAGGGCGATGCTCATACATCGACGAGAAGTTTTAATAAATGCAAAGAGAAATTTAAATGAAGCAATTGGACGAGACCCTGAAAGTAAAATTGGGATAACGAAGAGTCCTCCAATAACAGATATCATTGAAGTTTCTAGCATACTAAGTGAAGAGGTAAGAAAAAGCAGTCCATATTTAAAAGTTGCAAACCTTAAAGTTGAGCAAGGTAAAAGTACTCTTTCAGAGGCGAAATATGATCGTTTGCCCAATTTTAAACTCGGAGTTAATTATAAAATCAGAGATCCTGTTCCGGGAGATAAAACGGACGGAGCGGATATGGTATCTATCATGGTTGGTATTAGTCTTCCGATTTGGATGGGAAGTAAACAAAATGCCCGGGTTTCTGAAAATATTCATAAATTAAATGCTTTTAAACAGCAACAAAGAAATGTGGACTTGCAGATTGGTACACAACTTAAAATTTTAAGTGAAAAGATATCAAGTTCAAATATTGAAATTAAGCTATATCAAAAAGAAGTTCTACCGAGAGCGAACAAAGCATTAAGTGCAAGTATTACAGATTATAAACGAGCAAAGGTCGGTTTTGTCTCAGTTGTGGAAAATTGGAATACTGAACTTGATCTTCAAATTAATTATGAAAAATTACTAAAGGATAGGGCCATTTTGATATCAGAAGTAGAATTAATTACAGGAATAAGTTTAAGGAGACTAGGTTTATGAAAAAAATAATCAAATTATTATTAATGCTTATCATAGTGAATGGATGTTCTGACAACGATTCTTCTCGAAAAATGAAGATGGATACGACTAATAAAGATGGAAAGAAAGTTGTTTTTTATCAGTCTCCTATGAACCCAGCATTCATTTCAAAAAAACCTGGTAAAGACGGAATGGGAATGGATTTGGTACCTGTATATGAAGGCGATCCAGCAGCAAATTTAGATATAATTAAAGTGAAAGGTTCAACTATTCAAAAAATGGGAATTCGTGTTGAAACGATCGAGGTGGGAAGGCTTACAAGAATTGTCAGAGCCTTGGGACAAATTGAATTTGATGAGCCCAAAGTCTCAAAAATTAATATGAAGTTTGATGGTTGGATTGAAAAACTCTGGGTTGATGAAACTGGTCAGTTTGTTAAAGAGGGAGATCCACTCTTCTCTGTTTATTCACCTGAGTTAGTTGCAAGTGAAGAAGAGTATCTAAGTATATTAAAAAAGAATATGAAAGGACCTCATTCTAAACATTTCTTAAAATCATCAAGAGAGAGACTTTTACAGTTTGATGTTCCAGAGAGCTTTATAAAAAATATAGAAAAAACGGGCAAAGTTTCACGTACTACAATTGTGAGAGCACCCAGAAGTGGGTATGTTGTTCATAAGAGTGCATTTGTAGGCACAGAATTTAAAAAAGGTGCAAACCTATTCACTCTAGCAAAACTAGATGCATTATGGATTATTGCTGATGTTTTTGAGCGAGATGCACCTTGGGTAAAGAAAGGACAAACGGCTTCTATAGAAATGGACTACATGCCGGGAAGTTTAAAGGATGCAAAAGTTGATTATATATACCCTGTTTTAAATCGAAAAAATCGAACAATTAAGATTCGTCTCATTCTACCTAACCCGAATGTTATATTAAAGCCGGGCATGTTTGCAACGGTTAGAATTCACACTAAGCCGATTGAAGATTCTATACTTGTTCCAACAGAAGCCGTTATTCATAGTGGTGAACGAAATATTGCTTTCATATATAAAGGTGATGGTCTTTTTGAACCTAGAGAGTTGAAACTTGGTGTAAAAGGGGATCATCAGTACCAAGTACTATCTGGGCTGAAGTCAGGAGACAAGGTTGTTACTAGTGGACAGTTTTTACTAGATAGTGAAAGTCGCCTAAAGGAAGCTGTTAAAAAAATGCTTGGCAGTAATATTAAAGAATAGGAAAATAAATGATTGGAAAAATAATTGAAATATGTGTCAGAAATAGAATAATAGTATCTATTCTTACTTTCATTACTTTATCTGCTGGGGTAGTTGCATTAAGAACGATGCCCCTAGATGCAATCCCAGATCTTTCAGATGTGCAAGTCATCATCTTTACGGAATACCCGGGACAATCTCCACAAGTAGTTGAGGATCAGGTAACGTATCAACTTACCACAACCATGCTTTCTGTTCCAAAATCTAAAGTCGTCCGTGGTTACTCATTCTTTGGTCTCTCATTTGTCTATATTTTATTTGAAGATGATACTGATATGTACTGGGCAAGAAGTAGGGTTTTAGAATACTTAAACTTTGTACGTGATAAATTACCAGAAGGTGTCAGTCCAACACTTGGTCCTGACGCAACAGGAGTTGGGTGGGTTTATGAATACGTTTTGATGAGTGATAAGCATGATTTAGCACAGCTTCGCTCAATTCAGGATTGGACTCTTAAATATGAACTCCAACAAGTTAAAGGAGTATCAGAAGTTGCTAGTATTGGCGGTTTCGTAAAGCAGTATCAGGTGACCGTTAACCCTCAAAAACTTCAAGCCTATAAACTTTCAATTGGAAAAATTAAAAAAGCTATTCAGAGAAATAATCGAGATGTCGGCGGTAAAATCATTGAGCTGGCAGAAACAGAGTTTATGGTCAGAGGGCTGGGTTATATAAAGTCACTTTCTGACTTAAGAAGTATTTCTTTGGGGGTCAGCGCTGATCATATTCCAATCCGACTAGAAGATGTTGCCAATATCTCTCTCGGTCCCGACCTTAGACGTGGAGTTACTGATTGGAATGGTGATGGTGAGGTTGCTGGTGGTATAGTGATCATGAGATTTGGAGAAAATGCACTTGAAGTAATAAATAATGTTAAAAAGAAAATTAAAGAGCTGGAAAAAACATTGCCTGAAGGAGTGAAAATAGTTCCAGCTTATGATCGATCAGGACTAATTGAAAGAGCAGTTGATACTTTAAAAGAAAAACTTGTTGAAGAATGCATAGGAGTTGCATTAATTTGTTTTCTCTTCCTTCTTCATTTTAGAAGTTCTCTTGTTGCCATTTTCACTTTGCCAGCAGGTATCTTACTCGCCTTTTTAGTCATGAGAATTCAAGGGCTTTCTCTCGATATTATGAGCCTCGGTGGTATTGCGATTGCCATAGGAGCCATGGTTGATGCTTCTATTGTAATGATAGAAAATATGCACAAGCATATTGAAAGAGCCGGACCCGATGCAGATCGCTGGGAAATAGCGATAAAATCATCTAAAGAAGTAGGCCCTTCATTATTTTTCTCATTGCTTATTATAGCTTTTTCATTTTTACCAATATTTGCATTAGAGGCACAAGAAGGTCGATTATTTAAACCTTTGGCCTACACAAAGACTTATGCCATGATTGGTGGAGCATTACTTAGTATAACTATTGTTCCAATCCTCTTAGGATATTTAGTTAAAGGTAAAATTCGGGCAGAAAAAGATAATCCTATCTCTCGAGGTTTACTGTACATATACAGACCGACTATTACTTGGCTTATTCATAATCCGAAAAAAATGTTCGCTGCTGTTATTTTACTTGTTGGACTTACATTTATACCTGCTAGTAAACTAGGCTCCGAGTTTATGCCGCCACTGCACGAAGGAGACATATTATATATGCCATCGATGCTTCCTGGTATTTCTATAACAAAGGCAAAGCAAACACTTCAACAAATGGACCGTATAATTAAAGGCTTTCCAGAAGTTAATACAGTTTTTGGTAAAGCGGGAAGAGCGCAAACGGCGACAGACTCAGCACCACTGAGTATGGTTGAAACAGTTATAACCTTAAAACCAGAAAGTGAATGGCGCGAGGGGATGACAGCTGAGAAACTTGTCAAAGAACTCGATGCCGCTATTCAGTTTCCGGGAGTTACAAATGCTTGGACTATGCCAATTAAAACGAGAATTGATATGCTATCAACAGGTATCAAGACTCCCGTTGGTATAAAGTTATTAGGAGCAGACTTAAATGTTTTGGCCAGCATTGCAGAGGAAATTGAAGCTGAACTTAGATCTGTGCCAGGAACAGCATCAGTTTTCGCCGAAAGGGTCTCGGGAGGAAACTTTCTTGACATAAAAATTAAAAGAGAAGCCATCTCTCGTTATGGTCTTGCAATTGATGATGTTCAGGCAGTCATAACTTCAGCAATTGGTGGTATGAATGTCGGAAATACTGTTGAAGGCCTTGAGAGGTATCCTATCAATGTACGATATCCAAGAGAGCTTAGAGAATCAATAAGTGGAATAAAGAGTATTTTAGTTTTCTCACCTATGGGGCATCATGTTCCTTTAGGAGAATTGGCAGATATTAAATTTGTAAAAGGTGCACCTGTTATTAAGTCAGAAGGATCAAAGCCTTCCGCATGGATTTATGTTGACGTCACAACAAGTGATATTGGTGGATACGTAGCTAGGGCCAAGAAAGTTTTAGACAAAAAGATTAAAATGCCAGCGGGATATAGATTAGTCTGGAGTGGTCAGTTTGAATACATGGAAAGAGCCGCAGAAAGGTTAAAGTTTATTCTTCCTATTACTCTTTTAATTGTTTTCTTATTATTGTATTTAAATTTTCAAAATTTTACAGATTCTTTTTTGATAATGTTACTGCTTCCTATTTCATTAACGGGAGGTTTTATTTTATTATGGGCATTGGGATATGACTTAAGTGTTGCTGTCGGAGTTGGTTTTATTGCATTAGCAGGCGTCTCTGCTGAAACTGGTGTCGTTATGTTGTCCTATTTGAATCAGGCTTTAAAAGATGCTAAAGAGAGATCACAAAACCTTTCAGTAGAAGAGCTATACAAAGTAATTATTCAAGGCGCATCAGAGAGAGTGAGACCATTAATGATGACGGTGGCCTCAACAATTGGAGGCTTATTACCAATTATGTGGAGTTCAGGTTCTGGAGCATCTGTTATGAAAAGAATTGCTGCCCCAATGATTGGAGGAATGGTTTCGGCTACGATTTTAACGTTATTTGTGATTCCTGTCGTTTATGCATTAGTGAAGAAAAAGTGGTGGAGTGAAAATAAGACCGCTGTGTAAAAATATGATTTTTGTCTTTTTACGGATAACCAGTTTGGTTTAGATAAATACTAAGTGAAATCAAAGTACACTTTTTAAGTATGTTTTGATTTTTAAATAAAAAAGCGAGAATACAATGGCTGAGACACATCAATTGGCAAGAAAGCTAAACAGGCACTGCCTTTGCCAAACACTTGATAGAAGTCTTTTAGAAAAAGAACTTTTAAGTCGACTTGGAGATGATCTTTTTTTGAAAAATTATCCCAATATGTTTTCTCAAACAGCAGTATACATTTCTGAATTTACGATGAAAGAAGTTGTCGACCTTATTGATAAAATAGAATCTGCTATTCACTCAGATTCATTTCAAGATGAAGTTTTAAAGGACGTACCCGGAATCGCTCTGAAAGACTTTGGTCCCGCAGGTGCTTTTATGGGATATGATTTTCATTTAACCGATTCGGGTCCTCAGCTTATTGAGATTAATACCAATGCAGGAGGGGGATTACTCAACTTATATCTTTCCCAAGCCCAATTAGCATGTTGTGATGGTACTAAGATTCCTTTTAACTTGGATAATCTCGAGAAGGAATATTTTCAAATGTTTGTCAACGAGTGGAAACTTCAAAAAGGTGAAGAAAAATTTCAGACAGTTGCTATTATAGATATTTCTCCGAAAGATCAATATCTTTATCCCGAATTTAAGCTGTTTCGTTCTCTTTTTAAAAAAAATGGTCTTGAGTGCTTTATACTTGCTCCTGAAGATCTTAAAGGGAATGATGTAGGTATATGGTATGGAGAGATTAAGATTGACCTTATCTATAATCGCTTAACAGACTTTTATTTTGAACAAAGTGAACATAATTTTTTAAAAGATGCATATTTGAAACAAAGTGTTGTTGTCACTCCTAACCCCCATCATCATGCTTTATACGCCAATAAACATAATCTAGTTCCACTTTGTAAGCTTCCCGAACTTAGTTCTGGAATCCCTCAGACTATAATAGTTAGTACAGAGAATCACGATATGCTTTGGAAGAATAGACGAGACTATTTTTTTAAACCCTCAAAAGGTTTTGGGAGTAAGGGGGCCTATAGAGGTGACAAGATGACTCATAGGGTTTGGAGCGAGGTCAAAGCATCAGACTATGTAGCCCAAAGAATAGTTAAGCCAGGTGAAAGGATTGTTAAAATAGAAGATGGACAGAATAAACTAAAAGTAGATGTGAGAGCTTATACTTATCAAGGAAAAATTCAACTTATGTCCTCTCGTCTATATTCAGGACAAACTACAAATTTTCGTACCGATGGAGGTGGATTCGCTCCAGTATTCTTGATGGAAGACACAAAAAAATATGATTGAACTCTTTATGTTCAAAAGAATACAAAGAAATGTTCATTGCTAGGTAAGCTTTCATTAAACAAATGCTACAGATTAAGTAACTAGATTTATACAAAAATAACTGAGGAGTTAAATATGTCTACTTTATTAAAAACCGCACTACTCATTACTATTCTTTCATTTAATACAGGTCTTAACGCAAAGGTTAATAAGGGCCTTAGTGAAAAGTCATCAACTCATTTAATGAGATCTAATATGGCTAAGCATATGTCTTCAATGAAGAATACTATGGAAAAATTGAAAAAAGAAAAAAACTCGGTAAAAAGAAAAAAACTCATGAGCATTCATATGAATCAAATGAAAGAGCATATGGGGATGATGTCAAAAATGATGGGAAGTATGCAGGGCATGATGAAAGGCAAAGATGGAATGGGAATGATGAAAGAGATGCAGGGCATGATGGGAAATATGCAGGGTATGATGGGAAAGAATATGGAAATGTCTATGGGATATGAGAATAAACAAACTCTCGAAGAACATCATTAATTAAAGAAAATAATTTCTTTAATCCAAAGGATCAATTATGAATATGAACTTATGGCATAACAATTCTATCCATGACCACTACATGCTTATTAGTGTTGTGTGCTCCGTTGTCTTTTTTATACTTGTTTTTGTTTGGTATAAAACTCTGAAAAAGAAGTAGGGAGTTAATTATGGGAATGTTTCATGCTGATTTAGCTTTTACAGTTGAGCTAATTGCTGTTGCTCTTGGTTTTTATTTTCTTCATCTTTCCAAAAAGGAAAAATCGAAACATCTAAGAATTGGAGCTTTTATATTGATTATTGGAGGATTCTCCATGGTTTTTTGCACTGGTTTTTATTCGATGAAATATTGGATTGAAGGAAGTTACTCATATAATTCGACCTTAAAACTTCTTCTATCTATAGGAGCTTGATCATCTAATTAATTAAACTATTTCATGGTGATTTATCGTGCCGAGTTGAGAATAGCAAGAAGCGGCCATTAAATAGACTCAACTTACATGCAAAAGGGTATATATATCTTAGATTCGTTATATTATTTGAAATAATCACTATTATTTATAGAAAATGTAGCTGTTATTTCGTAAACTTAGTATAAGAGGTAGGATATGAGTACTAAGATAGGTGCAGATCACAAAAATCAGATTACTAGAATCAATAGAATCGAAGGTCAAGTTCGTGGAATTAAATCCATGATTGAAGAAGATAAGTATTGTGTCGATATTATAAATCAAATTAAAGCTATTAGAAGCGCTTTGAAATCGGTTGAGTTTATTATACTTGAGAAACATCTAAACTGCTGTGTAAAAGATGCTGCTAGTAAGAGTAATAAGAAAGATATTGATGAAAAAATCGATGAACTTATGAAACTTATTAGAAACACCTGTAAATAAAAAAACTTGTGACCAATACTTGGTCACTTTCTCTATAGAGCATGTAAAAAATTTGGGAGCATTGCTGCAAGTAACCCCCGGGGGGTATTATTGTTACAAATATAATAACTTTGTAACTACTTGGAGTACCAAATGTTCATGTTCAATAAATTAGTCCTACTTTTATCCTTATTTATTACTTCTGCATCTTACGCTGAAAATGTAAATTATGAACTAAATGTAGAGCATAAAACAGTTAATATAACTGGGGTTGAAGTTACACATGCTTTAGCTATTAATGGCTCAATTCCAGCTCCAACTCTAAAATTCAAAAAAGGTGATACTGCTATAATCACTGTTAATAATAAGACGAATGAGCCAACAACCCTACACTGGCACGGATTATTGGTTCCTTGGGATCAAGATGGACCTCAGTTTGCTAACACACTCATTATTGAGCCAGGCAAAACACATGTGTTTGAATTTCCACTTACTCATACAGGAACTTACTGGTATCACTCACATACAGAGCTACAAGAGCAGCGTGGACTTTATGGAGCAATTGTTATCGAAGATGATCACGATCGCTTTAAAACAGATCATGACTTAGAGATAGTTATGAGCGACTGGACTAATGAGCATCCAGATCAAGTACTAGCAAATCTTAAAATGGATGGTGACTACTATGTATTTAAGAAGAAAACCGATGCTTCAATTTATGGCGCTATAAGAGCTGGTAAATTTTGGGACTATGTAAAAAGTGAATGGACTAAAATGGGTCCTATGGATCTGAGTGACGTTGCCTACGATGCCTTTTTAATTAACGGATTACAAAATCAACATCTAAAGAATATCAAAGCAGGGGATACTGTTCGTCTGAGATTAATAAATGCTTCAGCCTCTACTTACTTTTATGCAAATTTAGGAAAACTATTTAATTTTACCGTTATTTCAAAAGATGGTGTTGAAATTCAGCCTCTCGAAGTAAATGAGATCCTTATAGGAATTGCTGAGACATATGATGTTACCTTTACGATGCCTGAACATAAGGCCTTAGAGTTTAAAGCAACCTCTCAAGACATCACTGGTGTTGGAAGCGTTATTTTAGGCCAGGGACACCATGTAGAAAAAGTTCCAATGAAAATGAAGCCAAGTCCATTTGGAATGGGAGATATGGATCACGATGGAGGAATGGGCGACGGTGGAGGTCACGGCGGAGGTCATGATGGCCACAACATGAAGATTTCTCAAACGGAAATTGAGCAAATGCCTATGACTAATAGATTGAACTACAAAGATATCAAGTCTACAAAAATGACAATGTTTGATATGTCGCTACCAAGACGTGATTATACACTTGAATTAAACGGTGACATGGATAGATATAACTGGACCATTAACGGTAAGTCTTTTTCAAAAGATAAATACTTGATGGTTAAATATAATGAAGTCGTTAGAATTAAATATGTTAATAAAACGATGATGCATCATCCGATGCACCTGCATGGTCACTTTTTCAGAGTACTAAATGGTCAAGGTCACTTTGCACCAAAATTTCACACCGTTGATGTACCACCAATGGGAGAGATTACAATTGAGTTTCACGCCAATGAGCCTGGTATTTGGTTTCTACACTGTCATAACCTCTATCATATGAAGATGGGAATGGCACGATTGGTAAAATATGAAGGATTTAACCGCCCTGATGATCTAATTGAAGATGAACAAAGATGGACAAGGTATATGACCCATGATGATACGGCATTCACAAGTGCAGAACTTGGAGTTGCGACAAATTCTTCTGAATTAGAAGTAAAGATCTCTAAAGGGAAATATCAAGTTGATATCAACTTAGAGATGGATAGATATAATCTTGAAAATTTAGATGGTGAAGCCTTATTTAAAAAATATATTGATAGGTTTTTAAATATATATGCTGGTGTCGAGTACGACGACGGTAAAATGCATGCTGTTCTAGGGGCGGCTTACACTGTTCCACTAAGAGTAGAGGTTAAAACTCATATTAGATCAGATGGTAAAATGGTTGTCTCCTTAAGTAAGATATTTTCAATAACGAGAAGGCTAAACCTTGATATTTCAGGTCGAAGTACTTTTGGCATGGGTGCTAGGACTGAGTGGGAATTTAACTCGGGTCTGTATTATCAAGCCTCTGCAAGAACTAGTGTTGGAGTTAATTATAGTTATGATACAAACTTTGGCCCTATTGTCGGAGTTGGGCTAAGAGTTAATTTAAATAGAAGCAGATCAAAGAAGAAAAAGAAGAAAAAACCTTTGTTTTAGGGTTTGTGATGAGGGGTGACAAGATATATTATTTTCAGTTTAATCAATTAATACCTGCTAGGTTTCAATGCAAACTTAATAGTGCATGGATGTTGGTTGCTAATTAGATATTAGCAACCTTTAAGCCTATAAATTCATAAACCTCTATAGAATTTCCAATTATTAAATCCTTAGTAAAACTCAATAAAAGTTAAATTTCTGTTTAATATTAATGGCTAATCTACTGTAACTACAAGAACGGTAATATATCATTAATAAAACTGTCACAAATACTTTCAATAAGTCGTAACACTAAGTAGATCTATATGAATTTAATGAAGTGGGCTTAGGATAAGGTCTAAAATATTAGCTCGTTAATGTCCAAAAAAGTATTCTTATATACCATACCCCAGCAGGGTTCTTGATAGGTGAAGAAAGTAAGGTTATAGTTTACTCATAGTAGAGAATTCTTTGGCCAAATTCAGAAAAAATTATTTTTTAGTTTTTAAATACACAATAATTTGTAAATAATAAAAGGAGTTTTTATCAAAAACACAAAACTATTTGTTGTCGTGACATTCTTAATCATTTTTAATTTTGCATACGCGGATGGAGGTGCTCATTCTCATAAAGCTGGAGGACATTCAGGGCACGATTCAATAGAAGAAAAAGATGAAATGATTACAGGTCAACTAGTGGGGCTGACTTGCTTTATTAAGCATGACTCAAAAGGCCCAACTCATAAGGATTGCTTTAAAGAATGTGCTGAGAAGGGACTCCCAATAGGTATTTTAACAAAAGATAATAAAATTTACCAAATATCGGGTAAAGGACATGGAGACTTGAAGGAAACGAATAAAAAATTTTTAAAGTATGCGGAAGAGAATGTTATGGCTAAAGGTAAAATATTTACTAGTAATGGTATGAATATGATCGTAGTTAAAGGAATTAAAAAGGTAAAATAGAAATGTTATCGGCATTACAATTTATATTTTTCCTTTCTTTAAACTTCTCATATCTGAATGCACATAGTGGAGAAAATCATGAAAATTCGAACCCAACTATAGATAAAGTTGAGCGGGATGAAGATGGTTTCGAAGTTGTATCTGCGGCTCCATCAAAACAAATACTAAACCAGATAAACACACTTTACCGAAACAGTGTAAAAAAGATATTCTCTAACAAGTGTCTTTCATGCCACGGAGTCAATAATTCTCCTCCATGGTATTACCATATACCAGGTGCAAAGCAATTAATGGACTCTGATATGAGAGACGCCAAAAAACATATGGACATGAGCAACGATTTTCCTTTTGGCGGGCATGGTAGTCCGGTGGATGACTTAGATGCACTTCGCAAGACTGTAAAAAAAGATGACATGCCTCCATTGCAATATAGAATTATGCACTGGGACTCTGAGTTAACCGATGCTGATATCAAAGAAATAAACAATTGGATTAAAAGATCAAAAATAATATTAAAGGAATATGAATGATGAAAAAGTTAGAATATAAAAATTTTGAGGAACCAGGCTCAGCATTAAATTTTTTCTCTAGAGTTGTTCGTTTTTTTTGGCTTAGAACTCCTTCAATAATCACAGATTTATCTATGTTCCAGTATATTGGTAAATACTTCTACAACCGATTTACTAAGTTTCAATCTAGAGATCAAAGTCACTCAACTTGGTTCTTGCGTAATATTCCTCAAACGAGAGTACTGGGAGAACTAATTAACAGAAAAGAAATTTCTAAAAGTATTTTGAATGTTGCATCCATTGGTTGCAGTACAGGAGCCGAGCTTTATTCAAATCTTTTTACATTGAAAAATATGTGCAAAAAGCATCAGTTTATCTCTGTTGGGGTTGATATATCGGCTGGAGTGGTTGATGTTGCTAAAAATGGTATCTACAGATCAGATAAAGCATCATCTGCGGGTTTAGGAACTTATTATGAAGGGGAGTTTGAATTATCTCACTTAAATGAAAATAATATTTTAGAGCTTTTTGATATTGTTGAATCAGGTTATAAAATAAAACCTTGGATTAGTAGCGACACAAACTGGCTTTGTATGAGTGCTTCTGATAGTCGACTTGTTACAGAGCTTGGAAAACAGGATATTGTCTTTGCCAAAAATTTTCTCGGGCCGATGGATTCACAATTTGCTGAGGAATGTCTTCTTAACGTTTTAAAACTAGTAAAGGTAGGTGGATACCTTATTATTGATGGTGTTGATCTAGATGTGAAGTGTCGAGTCCTCTCATCAATAAATGTGACCCCTATACTTGATAATTATAAAGAAATATATTACGAAGATGAAACAAAACGTGGCTGGCCTTGGGTTAGGTGGTCACATGAACCAATCGATGATTCAAGAATAGATTGGAGAATAAGATACTGTTCTATATTTAAAGTAGACTAATACCATAGAACAAATGTGAAAAATTACTTTACTGTAAAATTGAATATTAGATGCTAAATTTAAAACATTGATTATAGATTCTTTAAGGAGAAATTATGAAAATTTTATTATTATCATTTTTAAGCCTATTTTTGCTAGGTTCTTGTGCCCAACATCACAAAAAAGATGGAGAGCACCATCATCATAATTGTACTAAAAGCTGTAGTATGCATAGCGATAAAGGTGAAGTTTTTAATAAGCATTGTGCTATGTCCGTTTCTATGGGGGATATGCATGTTGCAGGTAAAAAAGAGTTTAGTATTGTTCACGCTGGTGAGACATATTACTTTTCATCAAAAGAAAAAATGGAAGTTTTTCAAGAAAATATTGAAGAGAATATCTCAAAAGCCAGAAAATTTTGGATTACAGCAGGACAACGATAAAATGCAGCATTGATGTATCTAGAGAACCCTCTAGATACATCAATCTTTTTCAGATCTTAATATTCGAAAGTTGAAGTTTTTTAATTTATCAATATATAAATCATAATATGTTTAAGAATCTTAACATTCTTCTTGATGACAATTATACCCCCCAGTAGTATCTTCTAATAAAGGGAGATTTTTAATATGCATTCTAAAATATTAATTATGACAATACTGTTTTCTACTGCGATTTTGGCGAACATCAAAAACTATACGCTTGTGGTTACCAGAGGTGATATCAAGGTCGATGGTGTTACCTACAGAGATAAAGTTCTAGTTAATGGCACTACACCAGGACCAAGGCTCGAGTTCACGAATGGAGATACGGCCAGAATAACTGTGGTTAATAAGACCGACACTAATACCCTCATTCACTGGCATGGCTTATTAATTAAAAATGATCAAGATGGAGTGCCATATGTTAACTCAATGCCAATCCCGCCTAAGAGTACAAAAATATATAAATTTGATCTTATACAATCTGGAACCTACTGGTATCACTCACATGTAATGTACCAAGAAGAAGATGGCTTATATGGATCATTCATTATTAAAAAGAAAGATGAAGGCAATATACCTGAAAAAACGATTATACTTTCAGACCTTACCAGTGAAAAAGGGGAGGACATCCAAAGAAATATTAAAAAAGATGGTGAATACTATGGTGTAAAGAAAGGAACTGTTCAATCTTGGCTTAAAGCTTTTCAAACAAATAATGTTGGCACCAAAATTAGAAACTCTCTCCAAAGAATGGAAGGGATGGATTATGCTGATATTTACTATGAAAAATTTATTGCCAATGGTGAACCGGCAGTTTCTTACTTCAATGAAAATGAAGAAGGAAGGGTAAAACTTAGGATCATTAATGGCTCGGCAACAAGTATTTATAAATTAACATTTGCAGGTGAATATTTTGAAGTTGTAGCTGCAGATGGTCTTGATGTTGAGCCTGTAAAAGTAAAAGTACTGCCTATGAGTGTCGCTGAAAGCTATGATGTCATTGTTAATCTACAACAAGGAAAGAAGCTAGAAGTTAGAGCAACATCACTTGATAACACAGGTTTTGCATCTATTTTCCTGGGAAAGGGTACCAAACACTTTGCTCCTAACATGCCTTGGGAGCATCCAATTAGTATTTCGATGGGCGAGATGATGGGGATGGACTCAATGGGACTTTTCGGTGGAATTGCTATGAACTATAGGAATGAGTTTAGCGATATTGGAAGCGAAATTAAGTACACTGAAAGTGAATATATCCCCCCTTCAAGCAAACAGTTGAATCCGATGATGATGAAGATGGACCATGCAGTGGAGAAGTCGGATCAAAAGATGGACCACAAAATGATGAAGATGGATCAAATGGTACCTAAGCCTTCGAAAAGAATAATGAATAGAACGAAAGAAACTAGAAATGATAATATGGTTTCTAAGGGACTGT
>Ga0307982_1000576_pt1 | contig 29063 bp, 12 predicted proteins | sample OrgLakmetagen989_FD_201847 | JGI IMG/M metagenome (GOLD analysis project Ga0307982, IMG submission 201847) | Saline water microbial communities from Organic Lake, Antarctica - #989 | ecosystem: Environmental > Aquatic > Non-marine Saline and Alkaline > Saline | place: Antarctica: Organic Lake...
AGCTGCCTTCCTCCCCCGTGCCCCAAGAGGCCCCCCCTACACCCCCCTCCATGGTGTTTTGGCGTCCCCCCGGAGACGCCAGGGCGCCGAAACCGTCAGCGGGGCGAACACTGGATGCACTGTACCCGGCACTGCTCCGCGCCATGTGGCCCCCAAATGCGTCCACGGAATCATTCCGCAGTGACTCAAGTCGCAGTGATGCCCCCGTCAACTGCCGAAGGTCTGAGTGTTCAAAGAGAGACTGACGCGCACTCACTCCCGGGCTGGCAGCATTTGCAGCCCCCCCGGAGCTAAAATGGGGGGTCCCTGCATATGTGTGCATTGCAGGGCGATGAGCGTTGCTTTGATCAACCCATGGAGATGGGCCGGTATGTCCCTCGCCGGCCGCTGACTGCTGCGCCATGAAAGTCCCAGAGCTGGGTGGTGCGGACATTGGCATCGACATCGACCCTGGAGCAGAAAACCCGAAGGAAGCTTGACGCAATGACATGGTATTTTACAAAAATAGTGGACACCTTGTGGTGTTGATTGCGAAACCGGTGCACAAAGCAACACCCAGTGCTGAAGCCTGGAGAAAACGTTGAGTTTGGTGTGGGCAGTCCAATTCAAAACACGGACAAATCTAGCTGACACTGCAAAAAAATGTTCTATGGGTAGGTTTCAAGCAAATCACCACCAGGGGAAAGTTGCAGGGACGCAGCATGGTCTTATCGACGGGCACAGCCACATGCGGAAATTGTCAGCTGATACACTCCCTACCACAGCTGTCCAATGAACGACGTCATAACAGGCACAATGGAGGCGAGAAATAGAGCTTGCTACATGCACTTAGATGTCTGCACAACTTGCAGCTTCCCTTGTGCCACCCACCAGCGCTGCCGGTGCATGCGGCGCAGTTGATTCGATTCGATGTGATGCTGATGGCACGCGCTTCACTTGACTGCCCTATTGTTTTGTTACCACCGTTGGCATCAAACGTTGTCAATGGACACAAAACACAGCACAAGAGTTGCACTGGTGTCAATCCAACTCAAATTAACAGAGCACTGTGCCGTGCTTGCGCTATCTGAAGTGAAGCCAGCAGCCCAAGTCAGGTGAAAGAAGGACAGGACACCAGCAAGTCCCCCGGATGCACAAAACGGAACGTACCTGATCATCTGCAAAGTTTCGACACGATTTGGATGTGAAGAGCACAATTTTCAACCTGAGAACTGTTTTGCAATGCTGTTGAATGAACGCAACTGCGTCACTTTGGACCTGCGCTGGGGCTATTTCGAGCCCCCATCCCAATACGCAGGCGCTCAATCCGTTGAAAGCACCTTCGTGCACGCTGTGTCGTGAGAGATGGGAAACAATCAGAGCATTTGATTTCTGCAGGTGTTGCTAGCCTCACTGGTTGGTTCGCGTCTTCAGATGCTCAGCACTCAAAAAGCACGAGCTTGCCGCCCCACTCTAGCCTACGTGATGCGAAGCCACTCACAGATTGTTCTTTTATGAACAGCTTACCTCCACTGCTTCGGTGGGCTGCCAACATTTGTAGGTAACCTGGAGCTGCCCTTCACAATTCCCCAAAACAGCAGCCTTGTTTGAGCGTTGGTGCTCCACTCAACAAAAAAACACTGTAGCTCAGCCGAGCCCTTGTGAGTGTGCCATTCCATACCAGACTCCATGAGGCAGTGTACAATAAGTATATCGTCTCGTAGGCCTCAAGCTTGGCAGATATGACTTCTGGGACTCATCGACGCAGAACTTTGCACTTTCGAAACGTGCGTGAAACGTGAAAAGCGCGAAGCCGCATTTAACTGGTGCGCGCGTATGGAAGGCACTAAAACAGACTTGAGTTGTATGCTTGGTAATATATTAAATGTGCCCTGCCTCTGACTGAACCCCTTCAAATGCTGCCGCCAATGTTGGCTTTGAGGCAATCTTGAGTGCGTGCAACGGCAGCAATTCAGAGCAACGAAAGGTAATTGTGTGCTGCTGTACAATACATTGAGACACGCATTGTACAGCGACAGTTACAGTAAATGCTCCAGAATAATAAGGAAAACATGAAGCAGTCAGAGAAGCAGCCAGAAACCACTCGCGGCTGTCTCGAAGAAATGGCTCTCCATCTCCCCCCAGGGGAGTGAAGCGCGTAGCCTAGAATTCACGCAGCGGCCGCAGCCAGCCACGCAAAGTGAACAAACAGAGTAAAGTGGAGATGCTACTGCGCCAGCAGCACCGCGGCAGGCTGCCCAGCAGCGGACATGGAGGCCACAGCGTTGCCCCCCCCACTGCGCGCGACACCGCCGTAGCACGCAGGGGCACCACTGGTGAAGAGCAAGCACAGCATGTCGCCACGGGCAGACACCTGTGCCACTGCGGCAGGGGGCAGTGCCCCGTAATTCGCAAACACCGCAGGCACATACATGCCAAAGCACTGCAGCACCCCCGCATCCCGTCTAACTGCACACAGCCACTGTGACCCCACAGCTACTGCAGAGTATGCTGTGCTGTATGTGTAGCTGCTGCCGCCCCATAGGGAGCCCCAGCACACCAAGTGCCCGTCCCCCACCCGCAGGGCACAGGCATTACCTGTGTCCCCCACCGCCAAAGCCGAGAACGCCCCAAGGGGGGTCTGGGCGAGGAACCCCCCCGCGCCCGCCCCAAAGCAGAGCAGGGAGCCACTGCCTGCAAGCAGCATACAGCCTACCTCCGGCCCCAGGGCCACCGTCGCCACGGCCACCCCCTGCAGCTGCCCCTGTATGACGCCGAAGCCGCTGCTGAGGCGAGTATTCCCCCCGCGACACTGCAGGGTGTGCCGTCCCTGGATTACGCCGCTGACTTCTGTGCCTGCTGACACTGCACAGGTGAAGTCATCGGTGGCGGCAATGGACAAGAACTTCTCCTGTGCGCTCGCAGACGTCCAGATGTGCTCTGTGCCGATTCCGTTGCCGCGGGCAACACCAGCACACGCCAGCTCACCAGAGGCCTTCAGTCCACACGTGTGGCCGCTGCCTGTGGCAACTTGCACCCAGCCCACAGTGGCGTGGGCAGCATTCAGTATTTTCCCTGAAATGTCCCCGCTAGCTCCAAAGCACGCCACATCCCCCCCCCATGAAACGCTTGGTGACGCCGGAGCAGTCAAGTAACACGCGTGCGTCACACCAGCAGCAATGCTGGGTGCTTGTGGGGGCATCTCTGCGCCAACACTTGCAATGACGGTACACGTGACAGTGTTGCCGGCTGTCGTCGCAGCGACCTCCACGCTAACTACAGGGCATGTCAGCGGCGACAAGGTCGCACCAGCTGCAATAGCCAACACGCCCAGAGACGATATGGCAAATGGGTTGCTCGCTGTACAGCCGCCCGGAACACTGAACCCCCCCAGCGAGAACGCCAGGGCTGAGGTTGCCGGCACAGGGGCCCCGGCGGTAACGTGCGTCTGCACTGCCATAGACACCGGCGACATGGCAATGGGCACAGATAGGGACACGGAGCCGCTAGCCACAGTGGCAACTTGAACACGCAGGGTGCCACTGGGACAGCTGTCGCTCGAAAAGGCAACTGCCGTGCGCGCCAGGCCGCTCCAGCAGGCGTCTCCAGTGGCACAGCCCAAGGCAGACTGCCTGTGGGTTGCGGGGCTATCCACGTTTGTGTACTGCCCTCGAGACGATGCAGACACGTAGTCACTTGCTTCCCGTCGAACGGCTGTCCCAGCTGGGCAGTAGTACTTTGCGGGGTGGGCGGCACCGTCGGGAGCACAGGGCTGCACTTTGTCAGCGGTGGAGCCCTCTGGACAGAAGTACCCCGCCGAGCATTGCCGGGCGCTGCAGTCGCCAATGGATGTCTTGCCTACGTTCGGCTGCCAGCTGCCGGCAGGGCACGCAAACCGTGCTCCTTCCGTGCAGTAAAAGCCAGGCTCGCAGCGCGCCTGCGCTTGGCATGTCGTCCACCGCTGCAGCACATCGTCAGATTGGGGTTGTGTGCAGTAGTGGGCTGTAGTCACAGCAATGCCGCTGCTGCCGCTGCCCGCTGGGCAAAAGAATCCCCTCCCGCACGGTGTGGAGCGCTTTGCGGAGTCAGGCGTGCCGTCAGGGCACAGGTACCCGGGGGGGCACTCCCCACTGCAGTCGTGGTGTGTCAGCCCCTGTGCCCCCCACCTGCCGGCTGGGCAGCTCGGGGGCGGCTTGGAGGGCAAGTTGTGCCCCTGCTCATTGCAGTATGTGCCGGGCAGACACTGCCTGCAGCGAGTCTCCCCCGGTGCCCCTGCGTCATATGGGCCCACTGAAGCTGTCTGCCCAAATGGTGTGTACGTACCAGGGGCACATTGCTCTGTGGCGCTGCGTCCAGGGTACAGCACATACCGCCCCGCCTCGGCAGCTGTGCAGGTGCTGGTGCTGGCGCCTGCCGCGTAATACCCTCGGGCGCAGTCGGTGCACTCCGAGGCACCCGTCCCCAGGATGGACAGCTGGTTGGTGTACCGCCCTGCACTGCAGGCCTGGCAGGCACTTTGCCCAGGCAGCCCCACGTAGGCGCCATTTGGGCAGTGGGCACACACCGTGGCCTCTGCATCTGCAGCCACTCGGCCCACAGGGCAGGCGGTGCACACAGTGGCCCCTGTGCCCCCCATGTACGTCCCTGCACTGCATTGCACGCAAACAGACTGCCCTACAATCAAGGTGAAGCGGCCAGCGGGGCATGGTTCGCAGGTGGACTTGCCGACATCTCCCACAAACTGACCAGCGGGGCAGGCAGTGCACTGCAACTGCCCAGCTCCAGATGCGATGTGCCCAACAGGGCACTGCAGGCACGTGGACTCCCCCGTGCGGTCAGCGTACCTCCCGCCGGGGCAGTCCCAGCAGTGCGTTGCGCCCGTTGTCAGGCCCCGGGAGGAGCCGTCCACGGCAACCGTCGCAGTGTACTTTCCCAGGGCACACACTTCGCACTGTATGTGCCCATGGCCAGGCTGGTACTTGCCGTTGCCGCAGTTGGCACAGGCGGACAGCCCAAACGTGGGCTTGTGTCGCCCAGGCGTGCACATCATGCAGCCCTCGCCGTTCACTCGCCCCAGCAGGGGGTGGTACCCACTGAGCGCCGACGCGGCGGTGTTCAGCAGCCCACTGGTGTCCACGGCGAGGCGCTGAATGAACGCCTGACTGGGCATCACACTTGCAGCCTGCACCAGCGCCACTTGGGCAGGGGCGCTTGGAAACGCCCCCGAGGATGTCTCCCCAGTGAAACCAAGCATGTCCAGCAGGCTACCGTGCGAGGCAACAGCGCTGCCGGCTGTGGAGGACGTCACCACTGCAGCCTGCAGGGCCGACACCTTGCTAGTCACCAGCCCAGAGCTGACTGTGCCTGGAGGACACGGGATGCAGTACATGTTCCGATAGAACAGCGCCAAATTGCCCCCAGCGGCGTCCCGGGAGTATGTCCCGCTGCCGCAGGCGGCACACTGCACAGTCTGCTTGCTGGAGGAGAAACGCCCAGCGGGGCAGGTGGCGCAGGACGCAGAGCCTGTCCGCGCAGTGAAGGTCCCGTAGTTGCAAGGGATGCACACTGCTGCACCTGTGGTACCCACGTACCACCCTGCGAGGCAGTCTGAGCATGTGCTGCTGTCGGTGCTACCAGCCGCTGTGCCCGCGGCGCAATCCCTGCAGTGCACATTGTGAGACGCTGGCGTCCCCAGGACAGCGTCAACACTGTACTTTCCAGCAGCGCAACCCTTGCACAGTGACATGCCCGTGTCGTCTTGGTGCTTGCCTTGCATGCACAGCTTGCAGGAGGCCAAGCCCTCCGCATCAGCAAAGCGCCCAGCGACACAGGCACTGCACACACTCAAGCCGCTGGTGGCTGTGAACTTTCCCAGGCCACAGTCTGCGCACACTGACAAAGCGGTCACGCCAGCGTATGTCCCTGCGGCACAATCGTCACACTGCGACCTGCCCGTTGCGCCCTGCAGCTTGCCCACAGCGCACGCTGCGCAAGTGGAGAGGCCTGTGGTGGGTGCAACACGTCCCGTGGGGCACTCGCCACACGCCAGCTGCAGGGCGGCGGCCTGATACGTGCCCAGAGCACACGGCGAGGGGGCAGTCATCTGCTTGCTTGGGCAGCTGTGCCCCACGATGCAAGCCTTGCACTGCGTCACAGCGGTGCCCCCCCCGCTGTCCTCATAGCGCCCCTCAGGGCACTGCTTGCAGACTGTATTCTGCATCGCATCCATGTACTTGCCCCAGTTGCAGGCGACACAGCCAGTGGCGCCAGATACCGGTTGCACCTTTCCAATGGGGCACTCAGTGCACACAGAATGGGCGCCAGCTGCCGCAGTGAAGAACCCTGGGGCGCAAGGAAAGCACTGGCTGCCGTCTGCAGCGTGGGCGGCGATGCCGGTGTTGCGGAACAGCCCCCCTGGACACAGTTTGCAGGCGGAGCTAGCAGCGGCATCTTGAAATTTTCCAGTTTCACACCCTGTGCAAGTCACAGCTTGGGCGGCTGGAGCGTAGTACCCCACGCCGCACATCGCACACACAGACGCCTGGGATGCGCCAACCGCATACCCAGCCAGGCATGTCTCGCAAGCAGTTTGCCCCGTGGCCCCCTGCGCAAACCCCGCAGCGCACAGCTCGCACTTGCTGCGCCCTGTGGCGCCTTGGTAACGCCCTGTTTCGCAGTTTCCGCAGTCACCCAGTGCGTCCGACCCGGTGACCCCCACGTACCGCCCTGCAGGGCAACTCCGACAATCACTTGATCCAGTGGACTGCTGGTACTGCCCGGAGTCACACACTTGGCACTCAGCACTACTGCTGGTCGCTCGAAAACGCCCAATCAGGCAGTCACTGCAGAATGATTGCCCCGAAAGCACAATGTACGGAAGACTGGTTTCACTGGTGTACTCTCCAGCTGGGCAATTTCCGCACGTTGAAATGGACGTCGCCCCTGTCGCAGTGCTGCTTTGCCCGCTTGGGCAGTTTTTGCAGGCAAGCTTTCGCTGTTCGTCTTGAAAAAGGCCTGGAGTGCACGCTGCACAGCCAGTGCTCGACCACCGCGTTCCAGTGGGGCAGTTGTAGCACGAGTTGGCGCCAGCGCCCGACCACTCCCCGTTGGGGCAGGCGGAGCACCCAGCTGCGAGGCTGGCCTGCCCCGACCCAGTGCCGGTGTGCCCAGCTGGGCACTGGTCGCATGCTGCTGCACTTGTGCGGGGGGAGGTGGCGTACCGCCCCTGCTGGCAAGAGGTGCAACTTGTGCTGCCGCCACTGCTCCATTCCCCGGCGCCACAGGGGGTGCACCCACTGCTGGTCTGCCGTTGCCCAGCGGGGCACTCCACGCACACGGTCTTGGCGGCGTTGGGCCACCAGCCAGGGCTGCATGGGGAACAGGCTGTGGCGCCGTGGCCAGTGGATATGGCTCCGGCTTCGCACGGCTCGCAGGCGGTGGCGGCGCTGTTTTTGGCGCCAGAGGGCTTGCCCTTGGTCCCCGGTGGACACCCTGTGCAGGTCTTTGCCCCAGGCGTGTCCTGATACAGTCCATTTGCACATGCCTGGCAAGTTGCAGTTGCAGTTGCATCCCTTGCGCGGCCGGTTGCACACGCGTTGCACCCGCCGGCGCTCACAGTGCCCGTGCCTGACGTGTCGGCGCCATCCCCACAATCCAGACAGGCCCCACCCTCAGAAATGGGGCTGGCTCCAGGGAACCCATACTTCCCCTGGGGGCAATCCGTGCACACAGTGCTCAGGTGTCCAAGTGCTGCTATTGGTGGTGGCAGGTACTTGTACTGCCCCTGGGGGCACGTGCGGCAATCTCGTGCTGTTGAAGCGTCACCGTTGAAATGCAAGCGTGTTCCGGCAGAACACTTGTCCTTTGCAGTGCACGATGTCAATTCGTGGGCGTTCACAGAGATGTACTCATTTCCGGCGTCACAGTCTGTACAGGCATACGTCTGCGTTGTACTCACCGGGTTTCCTGTCCATCTCAAGCCAGCATTGCATTTGACGTGCGGGTCACAACTTTCAGAGGAGTGCGCGTTGTTCGATTTGAAGAACCCTGTTCCACAAGCATTGCACTTGCGGTCCACAGTTGCAGAGGGCGTTCCGGTAAGGCGCTGGCCTGCATTGCACGTTGCAGTCCACGCTGAGCAGCTTTGTGTTCCAGCGTTCTCCTTGACGCGGCCTGCCCCGCAGTCGCTGCACATGTGCGTTGTGGCGGCTGGCTTTTCCTGCCCCGCTGGACATGCCCTGCATGTCCCAGCCACTGGCTGCTGCCCGACTGCGCAGCTTATTGCAGAACACGACTTGAAGTCAGGCGCCACTGCATGCGTGTTCGTGGTGCAGCTTTTACAGGAAGTTGCCAAAGCAGCATCTTGCCACTGTGCCGATGAGCCAGACGCTGAGTCACACTTGGACCGGACCCCCCCTGAACATGCATATGGGGCAGCACAGCTGGACACCCCGCTGTGCACCGTAGCCCCCCACGACACACTTGTGGTGATGTACTTGCCAGCAGGGGGGTTTGTAGTCCCTGCAGCTCCTTCATTGCAGTACTTCCCCGCGGTAGTGCAAGCAGAACAGGTTGTCGCCAGGCTGTCGGCAGCAGCTCGGCCGGCTGGGCACAGTGTGCACACGGCGGCACTCTTGGCGGAGTACGACCCAGCGTTGCAGGCGACACAGCTTGTGCCAGACTTGCTGTATCCTGCAGCACACGTGTCGCAGGTTGTGGCGCCTGTGCTTACAGTTGTTTTGCCCCCACTGCAGTCGATGCAGCTGCTGGTGGCGCTGCTTGTGGTTGCGCGGTAGGCTCCCTCGGAACAGGCAGTGCAACTACCGCCACTGTTTCGCCTGTATCCCGCCGCGCAACCAGAAGAACACGGTTGGTTGTTCGGGTTGGGAGCCCACAGGCCCACAGTGCACAGTGTGCAGCTTGTGCCGCCGATGTTTGAGCAGGTGTAGCCGCTGTTACACGAGCAGCTGGCTGAGCTGCCACCGCCGCCGCCGCCGCCACCGCCGCCATCATATATACTGAGCTCAGTAGTGGCACACAAAGCTCGTTGGCGCCGAGTCATGGCATTGACACATAGCCGCCGATGACGCTCTGCCGCATCAGCGGCTGACAGTGTGGCTCTGGGCGCTGCGCTGCTATCAGATGAGCTGGCGTTCCCTACCCAGGGCGAAGAAGAACTTGAGGGGTTAGTAGGGTTCAATCGTGCTTTGTTTAGGCGTGCGAGCCACTGCTGCCTCCATGCTGAAGTGACAGCAGCAGCAGCCGGTCGCGGTACAGCGAGGGCATTTTTCTCGCCTTGAGCAACTGTACAACGAGCAGTATGATCTAAAATGCAGCGCACAAACAACGGTGGCAAAAAGAATAACGTACAACTTTGGGGCACGAAATGTTCAACGCTGCTTGCTTCCGCGTGCAATTTGTGTGGTGTTCTGAGCGGGATGCTCGCAGAAACTTCCGCACAAGAAGCTATGACCAGTGCCGCAAGTAGCAGGCACAATGAGGTTGGAATCATGAAGTCAACTGCGCATTTCATATGATGCAGCGTTGTGTGTTTGCGTTCAGTGAATGCAACCAAATCAGCTGAAAGACATACACCACCATTTGCCACCTGGGATGAGCATCTCAGCAGAGAAACAAAGCACCCAAACAAAACTCAGATATATTCAACTCTTGCGCGCCTAACTGGCAAACACCCAACATGATTGCATCAAAGCAAACATAATCACGTACATTTATTTGGTTGGGAGATGCTGCTTGACAAAAAGATGAGTTGCTGGGCGTCAATCTCAAACGGCAGTTTTGCCAATTGTTTCACGGTTTGAGAAGTCACTGACCTGCACTGTCGGCCTCGCAAAGATCAAATATACTGGCTACTCAACCACTTATCAGTAGGATTTGACAAAGCACTACATTTCAATTTGAGCTCTCATGCGCAGACTACGTCATTATGACTGGAATCAGGCTGTAGTGTGAGGCCCCAAATGGAAGACACACCCGACCCCGACCCGAAACATTCAGTGTTGCACGGCAACGCTACATCACTGCCCCGTTCTGCAGAATTGCAATTGAGGACCAGTTTTCAAAAGCTCATCATAAAACTACATTTCCACAATTTGCATGCTTCACACCAATGCAACGCGCGCCTGGATAGCGACTTGTCATTGTGGCACCCTCACTAAGTAGAGAGACTGACGAAACTCCGTGTCTCCAGCCAGCCGAATTTGGCCGCACAACTTGACAGCGCATGCGAACAGTTCTGCAGTATGCGACTCATAGTAGCAGCAACTTTAATTACCCTGGCGGATATCTGCTGCAGCCATGCTGTGCCTGTTTTTGACAAGGTTTGGCAAGAGCTGAAACCAAACACGGTTACAGCTGCGGAAAATGCTCCGTTGCCTCGCCAAGGGCACACTGCATCTGGCGCAATGCTGAACAGATATATGGTCATACATGGTGGTATGTAGACACATTTTGTCGCTGGGAACGTCATTTATTTGGTGCTTTACAGGTCTGACTAACACTGCCGCAGGCAGTGCCTTGCTTTCAGATACTTGGCTGGTGAGCTTGTAAATTTTAGCAGCAGTACTCACTGCAGCAAGGCTCAGCGCTTGCTTCTGTCCACAGTTTGATGCTATATCAGGAAGTTGGGCCCGTCTCACAGCATCATCCACGCCTGCTGGCCGGACAAGACACAGTGCTGTACGTGCTTGGCGTTGCTGCAGACACAGTGCAGCGCAATTTCTCTGAAACTCCTCCCGCCTTGAATTACTGTGCTTACTAAATCGCTGCCAGCACCCCAGAAGACCAATTTGAGCTGGATGTTTGTGTTGTGCAAGTTCTGGATTGTTTGCCTGCACCTTGTGCTTTCAACCCGCAAGCGAGCTGGCGTTTCATTTGCGTTTCCGCAGGCATTGGACTCCGATCGGCATGTACTGTACATTTTTGGAGGCGTCACGCAGCTCAGTCCAAACGTAGACGAATCGAATTCCTTGTGGATTTTAGACATGTCTATGCTTTTGAGCAATGCGTCCAGTTCAACAACGTCCCCTCAGCTTTCGAGCGTGCCAGCATTGAACTTCACAGCTGTGCCTGCAGTCACACTTCAGTGGCGGCAGCTGCGTCAACCCAGCACAGCTGCAAGCAGTACAGGGAGCATCATTGCTTCCCTCACACTGGCGTGTTCCTGGCCGTCTGCTCGGAACAGCGCCCGCATGGCAATGATGGCTGGGCACGTGGCACTGTCCGGCGGTCTGCAAAGCGAGCCGTCACCGGATGTAGCACTACAAGACATGTGGGTGTTCCAGCCTGGAACAGAGACATGGGCACGCTACGCAAACCTTCCAGCGGCATCAGTGTCGGTTTCTTCTGCGCAGAGCAATTCACCCTCTGCTCGATTCGCGCATTCCTTGAACACAGTGAACGGCTCCTTGTTCCGATTTGACCCCCCAGCCGCACGGGAACTTCAAGCACGAACACTGCGTGGATCTGCTTCCTCCCCAGAGCTCACCGCAACAGCACCGCAGCGGCTTCTGTCTGTCGACGCCAGCTCCGGACAGGATCACTCCCTCGTGCTTTTTGGAGGCCGCTTCACCTCCAGTTCTGGCAGCCCAGTGCTGGGTGACACGTGGGTGTTCGATGTTCTGGCTACTTCCACTGCATCTTTCAGCTTTTCTAACGAGTTTTCTGCGAGCGGGGCAGGATGGGCCCATGGCAGCACAGTGGGCCCAGGTCAAGCGGTGGGCCCATTAACACCGTGGGGCACCGAGCAGCTGCAGGCGTGTGCTGCGCTGGCTAGCCCCCCCCTTGAAGCAGGGGTGCTGTCAGGGGGGGTCTCTCCAGCCGGGAATGGGCCCCCCTCGGCTGCTGCAGCTTGGCCCCTGGGCAGATGGCGCCGCGTGGACGTCCCTGGGGTGCAATTCGAACGGTCCTACCATGCATCGGCAGTATGGAACAACACGCTGTTCTTGTTCGGCGGTTTCTCGCTGGCAACTTCTGGGGAGTTCACGGTGGGAGCCGTGTTCGGGGACACCCTTGCCCTTTCAGGTCGGAACAATGCCATTGGAGCACCAGCTGTTCAAGGTGGCCAGACTGCATCAGATGGCCTGCAGTTGGGCTGGAACAAGCTGCAGGCCCAGTCCCTTGGCGCGCTTGCGGGTCTGGCGGCTCCAGCTGCAGCAGTGACTCCATCAGAGCGCTTTGAGGCACAGGCGGTGTTCCTGCCAGCATTGCTGGGTGTGATCCAGAACATTACCAAAGACGCCTTACATGTGACGCCGTCGGACCACGCAGTGCAAGCTTTCACTGTGTTCGGAGGCGCCTTCTCCGCCTCCAAGGGGGATGTGTGGGCCCTCCCAGGGCGAAACGCATCATGGCGGCCAGTGCAGGAAAGCGACTTCCAGCTGGATGAGGACGGCATCACCATTTTGGACAGCACCGTGTTCATGATTGTGCTGTTCTCCGTGGTGGGCTTGTGCTTCCTGGGCTTGGCTGTGGGGCTGTACCGGAGAAACCGACAACGGCGGGAAATGCTGGCCATGCTGGAGGACCTCATGCAGATGCAAGCCATACGGGGGGCAGGCAGTGGGGAATCCGACCAGCCCCTCCGCCGGCCAGGTGTGCGAGCGGAGCTGCTGGCTGCGCTGCCACCGGTGCTGTGGCGCAAGGGGGTGCCCCCCCCCAAAGTGCCGTTACCCCCCTCCGCGGCAGGTGCAGCTGAGGCCGGTCTCCCAGGGCGTGGGTACCTTGTGTGCCCCCCCCAGGCTGGCTGGAACCCCCCCATGGCTGACCAGACCTCCTGCAGTGTGTGTCTTGAGGAGTTTGCAGACAGTGCCGCCCCAGCAGGGGGGGGGGGGCGAGAGGGGGGCTCACAGCCGTTAACGGCGCTGCCGTGCGGGCACGCCTTTCACAGGGCGTGCATCGAGCGATGGCTGGGCAACCACGACGACTGCCCCCTGTGCAAAAGTGACGTGGCGAAAGGCATCACGGGGGAGTCAACCAGTGACTCCGAGGGGGAGGGGGGGTCGGACACAGATGCCACCTCGGCGGGAGGTGGAGGGGGCAACACTGCTGCTGAACCGCCCGTCACAGACCGTGCTCGGCGACAGACTGCCCCTCGGGGGGGGGGTGGAGGGGGGGGTCGCCGCCCAGCCCGCCGCAGCATCCAGGACTCTGTGCAGACAGTGCACGTGAACCCGGCAGCGAACAGCCAGTGAGTGGCGCCACGAGGGCAGCACAAGTGCCGAGTACAGGGTATAGCCACCGTAAGGAACACGAGGAAGGCACCAGGCGCAGTGTTTGCCCACGCGTGAGCGTTCCATTGCGCTCCCCTGCCCAATGGGCGGGCGCCGTGCAACGAAGCACCACTTGGCACACAGGCAGGGGTATCGACATGCACACGGTGCTTCAGAGCAGTAGTGGAAGGGGTGCAAGCAGTGTGGCTTGCGCAAATCCTGCTTTCCGCGCCCAAATAGTCGTGTTCAGCAACGGAAGAAATGAATCATTCCAACCCACAGCAGGCCCAGCTGCAACACGGCCACGCACGGCAGCGACATGTGTGCCACTTCAAACACATAAACGGCCCACTTATTTAGGGCGCTTTTGGCCCAGCAAAGGTGTTCACTAGCGCTGCCGCCGCTGCGTACGCTGCGTCTGCACCCGTTGCCTGGCCCTGGCCCGAGCATTCAAAATGGACAGCGCGCCAGCCGACCGCAGCTCAAGCCGACGCGTCAGTGCGGTCGTTTCGTCAGATGCTGTGTCCCTCGGAGTTGCACTTCGCCGCGACCCCCCCCCCATGGGGGTATGCCGCGAGAGACTTCGCTGGAACACAACTCGCTCGTCGTCTTCTTCGACCGCAGGCGGCACTGGGAACGGGTTGCTCTCTCGGTGCACCGCTACGGGACTCAAGGACATCCGGGGTCGCTTGCCGGTGTGTGTGGCTGGGGGGTGTGAGGGGAGGGTACCAGCAGCTTCTCCCCGGGCCCACCCACCCCCTCGCGGGGCAAGGCAGCCGATGCAGCAGGGCTTCCGCTGCCCCACACCAGCCGAGCGCAACACGGCACCAGCGGCAGACGGAACAAAGAACACACACAGTATCAACATGGAAGGCACCACGAAGGCTGCATGGAGACAGGCTGAGGCGACGCTTGTCACACTGGGCATGTGCACGGTGATGGCTTGCCAGAACGGGCTGCTGCGAATGGCATCTCGGAACACATCACCAGCTGAGCTAGCCTCTTCGAAATACAACACTGCAGACTGCAGTGCGATGGCCCAGTGAACCACTGAGAACAGGAAATTGCGCAGCGAGCGTAGGTCGTGTGTTCTTTTGTCGGTGTCAACGCCTGAGGTGTCAGCTGCACCAGCCTCGGCTACATCAGCGCCGATGGCAGCATCGGTATACCCTGGGTACTTCAGGGGCGAAACCTTGGCGAACACTCCTGCTGCAGCAACGGCGATCAGTACCCCGAGGAACGCCCGGGCCACGGGCAGCGGCACTACCCCAAGCGGCAGCGCCAGCGCCAGCCCAAAGACAAGCCAAGCCACCTCAACCCGGAACAAACAGACACAAGCCCTGCACTGGGAACGACTGCACGCCAGTCGAGAGCAGCTTGCTGCACGCTGCTGGCCGTATTCCCCGTCTCCCTTACAAGCGCTGCCGCCTGCATGTAGCAAGCTGCCAGGCGCAAGCAGGAACAGCAGAGCGGCAGTGGCAACCCAGAACAGAAGCATACAGCCAGCTACAACTTGGGCTTGTATGTGTTCCGGTGTATTCGCCTGCAGCTTGAAGTTGTTCCGACGCCGCGCGTCGCCTGGCCCAGCGGATAAACTGCCGAATTGGCCCGCAAGCAACGTGGCGCTCGGGGGAACAGAAATCAGCAATGCGAGACAGCATGCCCCTGAAACGACGATGCTAAAGTTGAAGGTGCTTGTGCTGCGAGTTTCGCTTGCTGTTCTGGCAATGTACCAACACCTGGTGCAGGCCGCCACTGCTGCCGCTGCGGCGCAAGCCATGAGGGGAGCAAGGCTTGCCAACAGGACACTCCAGCGGGCATAGGCAACCTCACCGAGAACACACACCAGGCTGGTGGAGTACATTGGGAGGATACTGCCCATGGTGGCGAATCGGAACACGCCCCCCGATGCCCCCCCGTCTGTTCGAAATGCCTGCAGCTGGGAGGACCACAGCAAGTGCAACATCAGCGCCAGCAGCGACACCCATCGCAGATCAGCGCCACCCTGCAACACCTGCATGGTACACAGCCATGCTGGTCTTGATGACGCTGACTGTAAGGTGTTCTTGCTCGGCTGCCCGTGGCTAGCAGAGGCTGCGCTGCTGTGGGCTTGTTGTGCCCACAAGCCGACCATCAAGCAGAACACCACCAATCCGCACGCAGCAAAGCCAGAAGCAGCAACCACAGGGCTTCCTTGACATGGAATACAGGCGGATACAGCCCCCCCTGCCGGGGATGAGTGCACAAATCCGGGAGCACAGGTGGCGCACATGTGCCCAAGATGCCCAGCGGCGCAGCGAGTGTCGGCCACAAGGGCGCTGTTGTTCGAGCCACTGTCGAACACACACGCCTGCACGTTGGGACAGATGTGAATGCTGTCTTGCACGTCTGATTCCTGCAGCTCGTCCGCCTGGGTGCCGCTGGGGCCCCCTAATCCCTGCGCATACCCCCCCACCACCCGCAGCCGTCCCTGTGTGCACACACTGCCAGTGGGGCAGGCGTAGCACCTAGCGCTGCCCTGCAGGCTGAAGCTGCCTGCGCCGCACTCACTGCACGCAACAGCCACCGGCGCCAGGCCAGCCCTGGGATTTGCCTTCCCAGCAGCGCAGGGGGTGCAGCGCAGGCTATCAGAGGTCTCCGCTACCAGCTGGCCACCAACAGCACCAAATCCTGCGGAGCAAATACAAGCCATGCCGTGGGCGGTCTTTCCTGCTCCGCAAGTTGCAGCTTTCACGTTCAAATCCAAAGCGAACGCTACAACTTCCCCTGACTGTACCGAGCTCAGCTGCAACTTGAACCCAGGGACCTGAGGCAAAGTCAGTACTTGTGCACTGTCAATGAACACGCCCAGTGACACGTTGAAGTCCACCAGAAGGGCAGCCGCAGCCGGGCGTGTTTGGCTGGCACTCACCACCGCTGTCATGTGACTGCCGCTCAGTGCCTGCAGTGTGACAGGTGCCGACCATACGCCCAGTGCGCGCTGGCGCCGACCAGCATGGGAGGAGGCTGTTACACTGTGTCCTGCTCCAGCTGTGAACAGCACCGCTGAGAACCGCTGGTGGTGGTTCAATTGAAGCAGAGAATGCCCCGCGCCATCCCGTGGGCCGATCACTGCAAGCAGAACACGCCCATACAGCATGAATGGAGCACTCGTGTGCGGCAACATATGGGTGGCACTGGAGGGCAGCAAGGGCAGCGAACCAGCTCGCAACTCTGTATGCACCGCCTCCACCTGGGATGCGGCCAGGCTGGTGGAAGACTGCTGCAGGGTGAAGGTCACACTGTACTGCACAACGTCTGTTTGTCCACTCAGCTCATCCACCACCAGAAGGGCTTGCCAAGTGGATGTGCACAGGCAGCCGTTTCGTGCTGCTGCCTGCCAGGAGCAGCCCCGCTTGAGCTGCGACACCCAGCCATGCAGCAGGTGCCGCTACTGCCGCTGCTTGGTAGAAAAGCGTAATTATACTTCCGTTGCTTGTGCTGTTAGCGCCTTGGCCACATGGGCTTGGCCTGGCAAACGCTTCAAGCGGTGTTGCAGAGGTGAGACTGCCAAGGATCACAGCGGTGCCAACAGCTGTGTTCCGCATTGCCACGGCCCCAGCTTCAACCGTAGCTTGTGCATTTTCCAGTGTCAGCGTCACCGGAAGCAGCTGGGTGTGGCTGGGGCAGGGCAGCACTGACGTCACAATCACTGACAGGGGCAGCAGGGTGACGTTACCGCTGCCGGAAATGTCACTCACGGAGATGGAGACGTTTGTGGCGTACAGCCCCCGCGGCAGTTTGGACAAATTCACTTGGAACAGCACAGCCTTAGAGCTGCCCCCACTTAGCTCCAACCGCTGCGACGGACCCCACTGCGCTGCAGACAAGGGGGCGGTGGATGTCTTCAAGCCCACATGCAGCCAACAGCGCGCAGCTGGCGGAACAGACACATGCACTGCCGTGTTACCAAAAGGCGCCCCCAGTATTGCCTGCAGCTGCATGGTGCCGCTGCCGCTCTGCGGCTCTGCCACTGCCTGCAACAACTGCGGTGTCACTTGCACAAACCGCCGGGAAACACGCACAAGCAGCGGCAAGCGATCCAGCACGCTGCCATCGCTGGACACAGCGGTCAAGTTGAACGCAAACACGCCTGTGCTGCATGCAGAAGCCCTCCCCTGGGCTGAACCTGCACCCACCGGCGGCACTTGCAGTGTAACCGCCAGCTTGAAGTCAGCCCACTGGGGCGCCAGCGGGGAGCTGGTGAAGTTCACCCCCACGTGTGGAAGCACAGCACTGCCTGCAAAACCATGGCTGGCTGCTGCCATGTGCAACTGGGGATCGAATGTCACAGCAGCACTGTGTACCCCTGTCATCGCCGTGCTTGCTGCTGCTGCTGCCTCTCCAATCGACAGGTGCCCCAGGGGATGCACGAGCACAGCCACGCCGCCGTGCGAAGCGCCCTGTGCTACCAGTACCACTTGCAGCACTTGCTGCTGTGTGCCCTCTGCCCCCCCCCCATGTACCAGGCTCATCAGCAGGGGGGAGCTTCTAAAGCTTGCCCGCGCCCACGCACCTAAGAACTGCAGAGTTTCTGGTACAACCGCCGGCAGGGGAAACAAGGAGGCCAGAGCAGTGCGGGAGACCGATACTGTTGCGCTTGGCGAGCCTGATGCCGTCACACTTGGCGAGCCTGATGCCGTCACACTTGGCGAGCCTGATGCCGTCACACTTGGCGGGCATGATGCCGTCACACTTGGCGAGCCTGATGCCGTCACACTTGGCGGGCATGATGCCGTCACACTTGGCGGGCATGATGCCGTCACACTTGGCGAGCCTGATGCCGTCACACTTGGCGAGCCTGATGCCGTCACACTTGGCGAGCCTGATGCCGTCACACTTGGCGGGCATGATGCCGTCACACTTGGCGAGCCTGAGCTGGTCGTGGAGGGACTATGTCCATCACTGGGGATCATACTGGGGCACGATGAGAACACAGGGGGGTGACGCGTAGCTGCTGCGTGTTGCAGGCCTACAGGCGGAACCCCCCAGGTGTCGCCAGCAAGCCCCCCCCCAAGTGTGCCAGCCACTGGCGCAAGGGGGAGCAGGGCACACACCACAGGCAGCGTTTCTGAGCAGTTCAGGGTTTGAAGCGGGCCGACCCTGCTTGCAGCAACGCACCCCCCCCCGTAACCCTTACCGTGGATGAGCAGGTGCCCCCGCCCCTGCTGGGAATAGCCGTGCCAGTGCGAACCATGCGTGGCGCGCATCGACATGATGTGTTGTCCATCAACTGACTGAAGGGCAGCACTAGTGCCGCTCTGAGATTCAAGATGTAGCCCCACCCACGCGCGAAAGGTGCCGCTGGCGCGCAGAAAGCCTGGCAGTGCGCCCGAGAGAGCTGGGCTCCAGGTCTGTACAATGCTGGTGCTGGCATGCAGGCTTTGGCAAACACCTTCAGCGTGCTCATTCGTGGCGTTGCTGCCCAGCACCACGCATGCCCCGCCCACGAGCTGCCAGGATGTGGGGCACACATCCCGCACAGCTCGACTGGACGCAGAGAGCACCTTCTCCTGTGATCTTGCGCAAGTGAACTTGTTGTTAAATGGAAGAAAAATAAACACCGGTTCGCAGCTGGGGGTGGTTTGAGACACTGAGCTTGGCGCCGAGTCGTACAGTTCGACTGCGTGCCGCGCCCCGTCCCAGCTGGGCAGGCGGCGGCGCAGACGCGCTCCCCCCTGTGTGTTGTATTGCGAGCTCGCAAAAGCTACTCGTGGTTTAGGGCTCGGCCGCAGCTCAGCCGCCATCATCGACACTGCATCCATCAGCTCACGAGAGGAGGGAGGCAGCCACGTGGCAGCACTGGGCGCAATTTCTGAGCCATCTGACATGACACGCCTGCCCATGCGCAGAAACGAAGTGCTGCTTGTTGAATGATATAGCTGCCACTCCAACATGGGCTTAACACACAGAGTGGTTTCGTTTGTGAATTGCGCGCCATCAGTGCCATTAGCACTACCTTCAGTTACGATTGGGAATTGCTGCAAACCACCCGATGGTTCCACTGTGATGATATCCTCCCCATTGAAATTCCGTGCCTGTTGCACATCCATGCGCCAGCCACCCCCAGTTTGCCCGAAGGCCCCCTCCAGGAACTGCATTTGCTGCACAGTGCGCAGTGGCGCAGGCTGGGCTCTATAATCAAAGCAGGGATTGCTTGGCCCGTATTGAGACACTTGGCCTATGGGCTTGGGTGCTGAGTGCAACTTGTAACAATTGCCCCCAAAGGCAACCCATCCCGGTGCACATGCAGCGTCAAAGGCGATCTGACACACAAACGGCAGAGTTTGACTGTGATGTGAGGTGTTGCTGTGGATTTCCACAGCAGTGGTATTCCTGCCCGTCAGCTGTGCCAGCATTATTCTTGTGGCATTTGCAGCCAGGGAGCCATCCGCCACCAGCAGAACCCCCCCTCCCAGGGCATCACAGGCGTGGGCAGCCACTGAGCCGATAGCCTCCACCGGCACACGTGCCCCTGCCCATGGCCACGTGATGTTCTGCAGGCTGTGCAGGATACACCGGTCAAACATGGGTACCCAGCCCTGGGGGCAGGAGGCAAATGTGGACAAGTGCGCAGGGCGCTGGCACATGTAGCCGGTGTCTGCAGGTGCAGTGGACCTTTCTGTAACAGTTTTTAAGGTGCCACCGTCAAAATTCGGCCGATGTATGGCACCCAGACGAACCTTGCCGTTTGCCACCGAGGCAGCAGCTGGCTGCCAGGGGTGGCCATCGGCCCAACTCCACACCGCTCCCTGCTGGGAGGTGCCTAGCTGGGCAGTGTGATTCTGCTGCGCCCGTAGGCCAATGAGGGTGTGCCTGCCAGGCAGCGCTACGCTGGACGAGATGAAATCCCACGCCCGCTGGCTGCTGGGCGATGCCAGTGCCGCCCCCGATGCGCCGCAATCCGCCACTGCGCCGGCAAGAGTCACCTCGCCACTGCGGGCCTGCCAGCAGTAGTGCTCGCCGTACAGCCATCCTGGCGTGCACACCTTCTCAACATGTCGTGCACACACCACGGGCAGCGTGTGATTTGCTGCTGTCCAGAACGTACTTCCATTTGCGCGCACTGCCAGCACCTCCCCCAGACGCCCGCCCCCCGCGATACTACTAAAGCCCTCTACCACCTCACCCGAAATGGAGCGAATCGGGTAGTCGGTGCAGCCGGCATTAGGGATTCCTGATGCCGCAGCGGACACTTTGTAGTCCTCCAGTAACATTATAAATGCTGAAAGGGCCTGGGGGGCGTACACAGTCGCTGCGTGACCCCCCTGTGCAGCACAGCCCCCCCCTTCAGCGCTGTTGCTTGATGAAGCAGACTAGAAGTACTCAAAAATGTGCCCCTCAGCAAGCAAGGTGGCCGGTGTGCCAGATATGTGCGGCAGCGCCTCACACACGGCGTACACTGCCCCGGAGTCGGGGCAGCCCACCGCCTGCAGCTGCACCTGGCGCCCCCCGTGAAAGCTCTGCAGCACCACACAGTCGTGCCCATCGCTCTGCAGCTCGTCGTCAAAATGCAGCCCCAGGTCATACACGTCCACTGGGCGTCCATCCAGTGCAGCGTAACGCCCCTCCTGCCCCCAGTCCCCCACAGCAATCAAGGCCGACAGCGTCAGGCTGTGTCCAGCGGTAGTGTTCAAGGTGCTGCACTGCAGGTCTCCCAGCAGCTCCGCAGCAAACACAGCATGAGCAGCTGTGGTGAGTGGCGCAAGGCGCGTTGCGTTATCCTTGCTGCACTCATGTTGGGCTGCCGGCCACGCGGCTGCGCCGGCTGGCAGGGGGCGCAGGGCAAGACAGGAGGAGCTCCCCGGCACCAACTGGAAGCCATCTGGGCAGAACGTGCTGGGGTCCAGCGAGGGCAAAGGTGGAGGCAGGGGGGCAGTTGGCACGGGGGCTGGGGCCGCTGGTATTTCCCGCGCCAGTGTCTCCCCTGGGTGCAGGGCGACCCCCACAGGCAGGGACATCTCGCACACAACAGGCCGTGCCTGCGAGCAATTGGTCATTTCCCAGGTGAAACTGCCATTCATGGCGACACACATGTGGTCGCTCCACACGCTGGGCTGCCCCTGCGCCCAATTTGAGATGTCATTGGGCGTCAGCTCCCTGGGAGACGTACACGCGCCCCACCTGTGGCGGTCACAAACTGCACAGAGAAGCGGTCAGTGCGGGCCAGCCCCAGCCACGCTCTGCTCATGTACGTGTGTTTGTTCAGGTACTGACTGTTCTCAAAATCTGCCTGCTCCCGTGGGGAGTTGATTTCCAGCAGGTGGGCGCTGGGGTGCAGTGCACGGCAGGCGGCCAAGGCGCTGGATGCGGTCAGGTTCGTTCCCACGGTGTAGTAGCAGCCGTGGGCCGCCCCCCCCTCTGCACTGGCTTCAGCGCGGAAGTGCCATCCCGCAGGGCAGGGCGGCACAAGCGGGTACTCGCAAAGCGCAGCGGTGCAGGCGACCGCCTGCAGTACTGGTTCAACGTCACCTTCCAAAGCGAAAGCTTCCACAGGGGAAAACGTCGTCCAGCCTGCAGCGGTGGAAGCATGTAAAGCATCCATCGTGTCAGCAGCCGGAGCTCGTCCCAGACGATCCAGCCAGCCGCCTGATACTGACCTCGTGTAGTCCAGCCAAAAGCCTGTCTTGTTGCACGCAGCCGTGACATATGGTGCCCGCGTCTTGACGCTGCCCAGCTCACTCCACAAGCCAAGGGCGCGAGAGCCAGTGGGCACTGTGGCTCGCATACCCCCCCCAAAGGAGCCCAGGCACATCGCCTCAGCCCCAGCCACTGACACATCTCCACCAAATGGCACCAGCACGCTGCCTTGGTGCTGCATGCTGCCGTTGGCGCCCTGAGGCTGCACACCCCCCATTTCTAGCAGTCCTGGCACAGGCGTGGTCTCGCACAGTACAGATGGGACCTCAAGGCTACCACATGCCTGAGTTGCAAGGTATCCAGCTGGGCGCCACACTGAGCATAACTCGGTCGTTCTGGTTTCGTTTGCCCAGTGTCCAGTTGACTGAAGCAGTTCAGGCTCTCTTGGCCACACCACCCCTGATGTGAATCGCAGTGTGTCCGACACGTTGTCAATGAGCAGTGCAGTGTCATACAAGCCCATCCAAAAATCACTGTCACTCAAATTCAGCTGCTGCACAAAATCCCGCTTGCCTGGCGTGTCCAGTGCAGCCGAGTGCCCGCCCCTGGCAACGCACCTGCCTTCAACTTCAAGGAATTCTTTGCTTGAGTTCGTTTCCAAACCGTAGCAGCGGCCCTGAAAATAATGGTAGACCGGATTCCTCCCGAACTCTGCACAAATTGCCTGTGTGTCAATGGCACACGCAAAGGGCAGCCGCTCCCATGCATGTGCAGCTACCACCTGCAGCCCCCCAGGGCCACCGCCGAAAATCACAGCAGAGGTAGCATTGGTGGAGGTGTTGCCCACCCAAATCCTGAATGACTCCATGGGCGCACTCCCCTGTGCTTGGACCAGAAGGAGCAGCAGTGCTCTCCACTCCTCTGTGTCCAGCTGCAGCAGCCCCCCTCCTCCCATGGCTAGGCACTGGCGTCTGGCCTCAGGCAGCGTGGCGCGCACATCGCCCATGCCGGGGCTGCCCCATGTGGACACATACACACACCTGGCGTTGAGAGCTGCCCATCCAGCGGGGCAGGGCTGCGGGGGGCGATCTGCCTGCTGCAGCCGGGCATCGGTCACCACGCGCTCGCACAGCGCGCCACCCCGCCGTGGGACATCGTCGGCAGCTCCGTTGCAGGAGTGCTGTTTTGGCCGCGCTGACCACCATGTCTCATTGTACGGCACAGAGCCATTGCTGCGCACATGCCCCCCCTGCACAAGCGCAAAGCGCCCAGCGGTGCCCCCCCAGTCGAACAGCCCACCTCCCACCGCCCAGCACGCCCCCGCCGCCTCCACCCGCGTCACATTCACGGCAGCCACCTTTGTGCAGGAAGCGGCCATGGGGTTGTAGGTCCAGCCCAGGGGGCACCCCCCCTCGGGGCGGAAGTGCTCCCTCCCCTTTCCCCCCGCCTGGCACACTGCCACCTGCAGGGAATGGCACAGGGCAGTGTCTTGCTGCGTTGGCGCCTTTGCCACATGGTGTGCGTTCGATGAAGCGTTCTCGTGGGTTTGAACAAACTGCATGGTTGTGCAATCTGCACCCACGGGGGGGGCAGGCAGGAGGGTGTCACCTGTGGGCAGCCAGTCTTGTGGGTTGCCCGCTGTAATCACCTGTGCCGCCCGAGAGAACCACACACCTGCACTCTTCATTGACGCTTTGAAATGCTTGTCCAGTGCAGCTGCAATGCTTTGCCGGTGCAGGTGTGTGGCTCCACTTGCCATCTCCAGGCCCTGGGCGGCACATGCCACCTCAGCTTCTGCCCAGGAGTGCTGCCCAGGGAGGACAATGTGGTCGATGAAAAGTGACTCAGCAGGCATGGAGCACAGGGCATACATTGCCTCCGTTTGCCTGCCCAGGGACAGAGAGCCGTTTCCAGACCACACATCCAGCAGCGCCCGGCTCTGAGGGTGTTCCCACCCGTTGAATGGATCCCTCCACAGGGAGCGGTTAGCTGCCTGTCCGCTGTGCGAGAACACAAAGCGGTTTCCTGCAAATTTAGCAGTGTGGTGTCGCGGAGGAGGTCAGCTGTGACGCTGGTCATACCTAAAGGCGGGGGGAAAGAGTCAACCAGCAGCCCGGTGAGCACCTTGCCTGTTTTGTTGCTGTTACGAACGACATTTGCAGCGAACCAAACCTCCTCTAAAGAGTTGAACACTGCAAGAGACGCCAACTCGTGCTGCTCGTTGCAGGCTGCTTCTGCTTCAATTGCTTTCCCCGGAGCGAACCGCTGCTGACCTCCATCAAGCAGTTTGTAGCAGGTTGGGGAACTGGGCAACACCAAATGCCGAAAGCATACTAAGCACTGCCAGTAAAAACACAGCTGTGCGAGTTTGACAAGATTGCTTGTGACATTTTATCTCGGCTCTGCTGCAGTGCACTTTGCTGTCCATCACAGCCCGATTTGTTTGTAGTGGATAGCTCTGCAAACAAAAACCAGCACCAATGCTTACCATCTCACAACTGGAGCAGTATTTAGCCATTCAGTGCACCAGCGGGGCAAGGTGCTGAAAAAGTCAACGCAGCAAAAACTTGTTGTTGCAAACACATATGCACTTACAAAGCTGTCAGGCTTTTGGGGAGAAAGTCCAACTTTATGAAAGCAAAATCACTGAAACGTTCAGAGTTTGGGTGCCTCTGAAGCGTGTCAACAAAACTGAAATCGGGGTTTCTACCCTGCTGCGCTGTACCACCAATGGTGCTACTGCCGCCTTGAAATCAGCTCCGGCTCTAGTCTTCTGCAGCTCTGTAGAGTATTATACATGGATTTCAAGTATGCTGCTGTCATAGTGGGTGTCTTGGAAGTGTGCAGCATGCTGTGAATGCTTCCTGCCGAGAAGCATCATCAGCATGCCCAGCCATGCTTTATATTGTGTGCCCCCTCCACACGAGAAATTTGCGCGCGTCGGTTTCCCTTGACTTGAATGCACAATTACGTAGACGATTGCAAAACATGGGTGCTACAACACCAGTTCCCATCTCCAGAGACGATCAACAGACGTCATGTAGCCAACGCTTCGAAGACATTTCTCTCGTAGGTTTGGCGTCTCTAAACTCACGAAAGGCAATTGGCAGGCTTGACGTTTGACTGCATACGAGGCGAGCGAAGAACAATATATTCACCCATACTGGATGCGTGCGTGTGGTACTGATATGGGCATGCTCTGGGTTCATGCCGTTCTGAATGACGAAGGCACGTTTTTGCGTTTCACTAGTGTTTCTGTACCTGCTAACTCAGTAATGGTGCCTCGCAGGCAGCAGAGCTTCAGCACAAACAGATAAACACCAGCAGCGCACTCATTGCAGTGCATCCCGCTGTCTCTCGGAATTGCTGCCGTGTGGATTTCCACGTGAGGGACTGGCAATGCATTTCTATGCTATGCCGCTAAAAGCGTCAAGTACTCAATGCAACAAAATATTGCTTTTCATGAGCACCAGAAACCCACACGGAGCTCTTGCCAATCGGCTGATGATAATTCATCTACTGCAGATGCTTCTCATTATATTGCATCACGTGTCAGGAGGTTGGTCCACCCTCCATCCGCAAGGCACATGCATGGAGCTCGCCCCCCCCTATGTTTCCGATAAATGCTGACTGCCGCATGGTGCTTCGTTCCTCCAAATCAATCACCCAACTCTACCTGGAAGTCACTGGAGACGGCAGTCGTTGCTGTATCATCAAGCAGGGTCAGGTTAGCCCAGGCGTGTTGCACGTGGGTTTGCAAGCCAGCGTCTCGCATTTGTGTATATCAACACTTAGGACAACAACACGAGGTTCACGTTGTTTGTATAGTGTATTCGGTCATGATCTCTGCAGTGTGCTGCTCGGACGGCTTAGTGCTGCTGAGCCAGGAAGCAATGGTGGACTTGCTTCTCAACTTCCGCAGTGCATCCCAACCGCACGCATTGGCTCCTCCAATGTACCGATTCAGGACAGAGTACACCGGGCTGAGCCGCCAACAGCAGATCACCGAGTGTGCGCTCGAGACTGGCTGCAGTGTTCACCAGCTGAAAGTATTCATCGGGCTCGAACAGCTGTCACCCGAGGAGGAATCCGCCATGGCGACTTTTCTTGCGGCAAAGGTGTCCTTCATGTGTGATGTATGCACAGACACATCCAGCCCTGTATGGCAGGACACATTCAACAGTTTACTGGAGGCTGCGACTATGGAAGCTGCCGCTGCAGGTGACCCTTGCGCCGCTGCAGCTTACTTGGTGGACACTGTTGGCGTGGCATTCGCTTCAGCCAACAGATACTCCGTGGCATTTTCCCAAGCTGCACAAGGGTCGCTTTCCAAATGGATGGGTTTTGATGTGCAATCATTATTCTCTGTGCACCCTGATCAGGGCAGTGGTACCCTGGAGGGCGCTGCATCTGCAGCTGCACCGTCACCTGCGGAATATGACACCCTCCCATCGCAGCTGCAGCGCATGCTGCAGCAAGGCGCCGACACCAGGCGCATTCCAGGACTGCTTGTATGCTACATGATTAACCACATGTTCATGTGCGGTGTGGCACCAGCGGAGGTATTCCTTCCTGTTTCGCACTTGGTGCACTGGGCACTGGGCGTGTCTGCCGAGGCAACTATCCAGTCAAAGTCAACGCCGGCCCAGCCAAGCAACTCCGCGCAGAATGCCGCATGCAGCGATATACCATCTCTCAATGACCGCTGGCTGCACACTTGTGCCATGGCGGTGCGGTACGGCTTCCTGGCTGGCTGCGCCCCGTGGGGGGGGGACCCGGTGCTGCAGCGGCCCGTCACGGCGCTGCGTGTAACCCCGCCCACGCACAGCGCCACACCTGCTGTGCCAGCAGCCACAAGCAGTGCTGTAGCGGCGGCAACAGGAGGCGAGCAGCCCAGCACTGCCAGCGGAGACCAGCTGAAGCGTGCGCTGCTGCAGGACCTGGTGAAACGGGCCAGGGCCCAAATGCGTTTCACCGTCATGTCCCGGTGCGAGATGGAGGACCAGTACTTTGGCTGGAGCGGCATATCACAGGCGCAGCTGCACGCCGCCAGCCTCCGCTTAGCTCTGCCCCTGCTGGACCCCCAGGGCGGCGAGAGCCAGACGCCAGCCGGGGCGATGTCAAGTGGTGACAGTGCAAAGCTGCACAGTGCACAGGCAGTGAGCATGCTGTTGCCTGTGACGTCCCAGCAAGGCGGCCCCACCCCCCGCCAGTGGCTGGCAGCGCTGAGGGGGGCTGGAATAGAAGCCCCCCTGAAAGCGGGAGATCCCCCCCCTGGTAGCCCCATGATGCCTGGCGGCTCTGAGCCTCCTGATGAAGACTACACTCTGCAGTGGCAGGCAGTGGATGTCACCAGGCTGCGTGCACTGCAGCGCCTGGCTGCTGGCCCCGCCCCTCCAACCTTGTCAGGGGGGGCTAGCAGCACCCCCCCTCCCACAGGCAGCAGCAGCAGCAGCAGCTGCACAGAGGCTGCCTTGGATGATGCCCTGGCCATGTGGCTGGTACTGGCGGTGTCGCTTGAGCAAGGGGGCTTGCTTGACCCTGAGGGAGCCGATTGCACCCCCCCTGCACCCCCCTCCACTGCACCCAGCGTGGCGGCAGGTTTGCTGCCCATTTGCCTGCGGCGGGGGTGCCACTTGGATTGGGAGCAGCCTCTGCACCTGGCACGGCAAGCAGTGCTTCTCAGCTGCTTTGGGGTGCCGGCCGAAGAGAGGGAGGAGTTGGGATTGCAAGACGCCGCAGCCCCCCCCCTTGGGGACGAAAAAAGCTCCCCCCCGCCCTGGGCACAGCTTCGGCTGCGTATTCGGTCGCAGGTCGAACAGTTCAGTGAGGTCCCTCAGTGGCTGCCACCCCCCCTCTCGACACAGGGCGAGGCTCCCCCAGGTGCCTCAAGCAGCACAGCAAAGCTGCCCTCAGCGGTCAAGCTTGCCATGCAGGCGTTGGAAGGCAAACGCAGTCACGATGCCCTGCACCTACCGTGCTCCTGTGGCTGCGGCGACCTGGTGTGCATGCCGTGAGCTGGCCTGGGGGGGGGTTTGGGCTGAAGCAACGGGACAACGAGTCCTCCCGCCGCCCTTTCTTGACCGCATGTTGTGGTAGAACTGGCGTCTTGCTGGGCGCTGTGCACAGTCTGCTCGGCTGGCGCAGTGTTTGCATCTTGTCCCTGTGCACATGCGCCACTGCTTATCCGCCCGCTGCCGGCAACATTGGCGATCACCCCGGGGAGGCGGCTGCCCTGTCCCCCCTGCCCCTGCAGCCCGGCAGCGCCGCTGTGAGCCACACCTGGGCGGGCGGCGACACGATATGTGATCTGCATTCAGTGACGGCGAGGCCACATGCTGGACGTTTTCAGCAAATGTTCGCCTTGGACTAGATAGTGCAGCGTCTCAACAGGTTGTTGCACACCCTCACGGCTTTGTGCAACTGGCCCTGCCGTCTGCCAGCTTGCTGCTGCCGGGCTTCAGTGGCAGTCAGAGCTACGTGAATTGTGCTCGTGTGCTTCTGTCAACCATCCCAGGTGAGCGTCTCTTGCACTGCTGGGGAAGTGTACCTGTCCTGGTGCAAAATACCCCTCGTGCAAACTCCAGCGCCGTTGCCGAGCGCATACGTGATGCAGCCCCCCTGGACTGTGGATCCGTGCCTGCAGGCTGGGAGGTGCGACAAGTGGCTTCAGGTGGCAGCAGGTCAATTCCACGCCTACTCCCCCCCCACCCATGGCATGGCGGTGCGGTGCTGGGGTGAGGACAGGGGGTGTGCACTGGGAATGCCTGGTGTCAGCAACCAAGAGATCATTGGTGACGGCAGCAGCGACACCCTTGCAGAGTGGCCCAACACCATTGAGATCGGATACCCATCCGCCACGCCCAGCGTGTCACCGACAACGACCGGCAGCCCCAGTGTGTCACCATCCGTGTCCGGCAGCCCACCCGTGTCCGGCAGCCCATCTACCACAGGCAGCCCCAGTGTGTCACCATCCGTGTCCGGCAGCCCCACAGGCAGCGTCTCACCCTCACCCACGCAAAGCAGCACCGGCAGCCCCTCGCCCTCTGTCTCCCCATCTCCCGGGGAAGCCATCGCCGCTGCAGCCCTGAGCAGCACTGGTGACGACAGCAGCTTCCCCGCTGGGCCCATTGTTGCTGTGACTCTGGTTGCCATGGTGGTGGTGGGCGCCGCTGCCACAGCGCTGTGTCGCCGCCGATCTGCCCCCGCCCCCCGCAGCGCCCGCCCCCTACCGCC
>Ga0307982_1000577_pt1 | contig 29029 bp, 29 predicted proteins | sample OrgLakmetagen989_FD_201847 | JGI IMG/M metagenome (GOLD analysis project Ga0307982, IMG submission 201847) | Saline water microbial communities from Organic Lake, Antarctica - #989 | ecosystem: Environmental > Aquatic > Non-marine Saline and Alkaline > Saline | place: Antarctica: Organic Lake...
AATGTTTTAAAGATTAATACTGAAGAAGGACGAAAATACTGTCGCAGAAACACACAGCAGGCACAATGCAGAAGCGCCACCCTCTTCTCGATGGGTACCCCACTCCTAACCTCTCATGTGCTCTAATAACGTGTCGAACAACTTTTTGAGCGTTTTTACTGACCTTTGCCTCAGGGCCCACCATATCGACGTCACTGCTCTCGATCGTGCTTTCGTCGTAATCGTCGCTGACCTCACCACTGCTTTCGTCGCTGTCTCCTCCTCCTCCTCCTCCTCCTCGAGCTGCTGCTTTCTTCAGGAGACCTTTCCCCACATCTTCCTCGCGGTCGCTTTCGCCTTCGCTGCTGTCCGACAAATCGCTGTCGGAGTCTCCGAGGGCACTGAGCGCCATTCCCCCACCTTGCGGGGTATTGGGCGCGGCGGACACGATTGGTTTGGAAACGGCCACAGTGCCTAAGCCCGCTTTCGCTAGCCCACCTGCTAGGCCCGTTGGGCCGGGGTCTGCGGCCTTCTTGGCCACTGCAAGGGCAACTTTTTCGTCCGCGAAGCCGCTTACCTTGGTCTCCGCCAGCACGCTCCCCGCAGACACCGACACCACACTTACTTGTGCAGGGGCCACGCCGAGGCTGTGGGCAATGGCGGCGCTGTACCGTGTCTGGGGGCCTTTCCCAAAGGACGCCAAAGTTTGCTCCTGCAGCGCAACCGTAAACCCCACGGTAGCGCCCAGCTTCTTTTTCGCGAGGGCTACGGCGGCTTTCTGGGCCTGCAGCCGCGCAGCCTCCTTTTCCCGTATTTTTTTACGCCCCTCGAGGGTTTGCGCGGCTTTGGGGGTGGGGGCGCATTCGTCGCCGCCTCGGGACAGCGGGAGGTACGCTCGGCCGTCGCGCGCAGGGTGCGTGAGCGCTTTCATGCCATGCTCTTCGTCAAGCTCCACCTGTTATGAAATAGGCATATTCCAGCAATGCAAGCCGATAGCGTGAAATGTAGACAACAAATGCCACTGCTTCGAAAAATCAAATAGTAGCTCATTAAAAAATCACATGAATACGCAACATGCACATGTACCCTGACTGAGCCAAGAACGGACCCATTTCTTATACCTGCGTAGGCTTGGCCTGAAAGACGTGCATCAAAGCAATCACTGCGCGCAGCACGGCTGCCGTAAACGCACACCAGTAGCCAGGCCCGCGCTTTTTGCTGCTAGAACCCCCGCCGGCCACGAGATGTGTTGCGCAACCCACGTCAAAGAGCACCAGCGCCGCGAGCTGAATCAACATGCCCCAGAGCGGAAATACTGTGCCGACGATCTATGAGTTCAAGCCCATAGAAATTTTAGCAGTGAATGAAATAAAATATAGAGCAAATAGCACGATTTTAGGGCAAAGATAATTCTCACATAACGGAGTTGTCTAAGGAGATGCAATGTCAAATGAAGACTAAGAATTATTTGAGCACCGATACATACATACCTTGGTGCAGACGCCGTCATCGTCAGCGTCACTGCGCGCAAACGTCTTGTAGGCCATCGGCACCACCAAAACAAGCGAAGCAATTTGCAAGCCCATTACTTCGTTGCTGATGGAAGCACATTCTTCACAGCCGCTGCCGAACGCAGAGTCGCTGAAGTCTCGCCCCAGCCACGGCTGCCCTTCCCAATTGGCGACTTCAGACTCCAACTCGAGCTTCGCATTGATGTCGCCAAACCCTGCAGCATCGCTGAGGCTTCGGTGGCGATCACTGCGAGAACCTTCGTAAACACTGTGACGGCTGAAGCCTAGGCGACGGCCCTCTTCTTCTTCTTCGTCTTCTTCTTCTTCTTCCCCCTTTTTCTTCTTTTTGGAATCAGTGCGGTCGTCGGCATCGTTACCGTCCTTCCCATCATCGCCTTGCTTCTCCAAAGTACTGAGAACATCTTCTGCTTTCTTGACATTGTCTTTCGCCTCGGCGTTTGGGTCTAAGGACGCTACTAAGGCAAGGTCCAAAGCGCATTTCGCCCAAGAAGACGTGACTGACATTTGACCGTGCACTGAGTCATAATGGTAGCCCGAAATCCACGACCTGCCGAAAGGAAACCTTTCGTGGGCCTCGATTTCGGCCTTGGTTAGGGTGCCTTTTTCGTCAATGTCGACTTCATCGAAGAAGAGCCCAGCTTCCTCTGGAGTCATGTAAAGGATGTCTGCCGCATCAATCACTTCATCTCGGCTCAACAAGCCATCGCCAGATTGGTCGACCTCGTTGAACATGGCAAGGTTGCCGTAATCCACCGCCCACGGTATGCTGTCTGTGGTCACGTTCGCCCGGCTGAATGTGAACACGCCCGCTACGAGGGTATCGCTCACGATCCACCCAAATGCCGTAAGTTCGCTCGCCGATTCAGACATGGACACCATGCTCATGACAGTGAGCACTACGCAAGCCAAGTTCAGGAGGCCAACGGCTGACATCCAATTCTTGCGAGGCGCACCACAAGGTCTCGTGCAACCAATGTTGCAGGCAGCGAAGAGCATAGTCACGATGACGCTAAGAATGGCTCCTCCAAGGGCGATGGTGAGCACAGCCAAAAAGAGCGCACTGGTATCGAGGCCACTACTCTTCACGAGCCCCTACATCCAAATAACGCATGAAAGAATGGATAAAGAGAAAACACACAACGTACAGTGTCGTAGTTTGTTTTCAGCGGGGTGGACAGGGATGGAAGAATCAGGCTAAACCTAAAAGTTATTCAACTGACCTGATTTACATCTGCCAACGATTCCCCAAAGTCAATTAATTCAGAGGCTGCAGAAGCATCGTCGCTGCCTATTTCTGAAGACGAGGTTTCATTTGATACGTCTGATCTCGCCGAATAATCATGGCTTCGAGGTTCTTCTGCCTTAGATCCATCATCCTCTACAACTTTTCTTGGCTTTTCCTCGTCGTTTTCTGCTTCCGAATTATGCTCTTTTGGTTCATCCTCAACTTCTGTTTCCACTTCTTCCTCAATTGCCTTTTCTTCAGTGTCTGCCTCCTTCTGTTCTGCTTTTGGTTCTGGCGACACGCTGAGCGTTTTGACTAGAAGCGAAGAGTCAGCCTTTGCCACCTTTTCAGGAAAAGTATCTTTGCTCACAGCAGTTGAAACTGTACCAGCACTGCCATAGGGGACCTCTATCAGAACAGAGACTTCACCAGACAACCGACGCCGTGATGCTGACGCCTCAGCTGGACCAAACTCGTCTTCGGACAGAAAGCCGCTGCCGTCGGTATCCAATTCATAGAACATGTCTTGAGCTTCCTCTTCTGTCATTTGAAGCTTATCTGCTGCAGCAATCATCTCTTCTTTAGATATGTTACCAGACCCGTCAAGGTCGACCAGCTCAAAGAGACTAATGAACTGGGCAGGATTCTCAGTCGCCTCAAATTCTTCGAGGGAAAGATACCCACTCCCGTCAGCATCTAACTCATCAAACAAGTCAGCGGCTTCAGATTCACTCAGGTGTAGTTTAGGTGCAGCCGACATCATTTCATCCTTCTGAATTTTCCCGTCGCCAGAGGTATCGACAAGTTTGAAGAGCTTTGCGATTGGCGTAAGCAGGACCTTAAACTTCGTAATAGCCGATTTATCGAGCCCTGCCTCTTTCGAAATAACATCTTTTAGAATTGTCTCCTGTGCCTCTGTCAATTCAGAGTCAACCTGAAGCTTTAAAGTAACATATTCAACCGGGGCTGGTTTAACACTTGAGGTATCTACCGTCAGCACTATCGGTGAGTCTGCTGCTTTCAACTTTAAGGTCAGCGATTCGTCGGCAAGAGCAATAGAAACAGCATTGGCATCCTTCTTTTCAACTTCCACAATAACCGTCAACGGCACATCAGATAGTCTCCGGCGAGCCTTAACCTGACTGACAGAGTCTGGCGCAGGTGGTAACGCAAATACAGGCATGGGAGGCGCTGCACTTGACGTTGCACCGTCTTCAGTCGACGGAGGCAGCATTGCTGCAGGGTTCGGAAACATCGGCATGGCAGGCATTTTCTTCGTTGACTTGGGCTTCGGAATTGGAGGATCTGGTGCAGGCTTAGGCTTAGACTCAGGCTCGGGCTTAGCCGCTGGCTTAGGCATTGGTACAGATTTATCCAACGTGGGTGGCATAGCCTTTGACGCATCGCTGTCTTTACTCGACGGAGGTAGCATTGCTGAAGGATTCGGAAACATAGGCATCGCAGGCAATTCCTTGGTTGCCGTAGGCTTTGGAACATCTGGCGCAGGCTTAGGCGCAGGCGCAGGTGCCACAGGCTTACTCAGGTCTAGAGTTGGTTCCTTAGGAGGAGCCTCAACCGTAAAGCTTGCAATTGCCTTCAGGTCAATTCCTGCCAAATCTGTAATGACGGATTTCAGCGTCTCTTCCTGGGTTTCCGTCAAAAAATCTTCAGCCGTCATCTTCATCGAGACTGAAACCAAGCTTGGTCCTCCCTCTGAGAAGAATGTGTCGTCTGATGGCGATGGCATTCCTGGCGATGCTGAATCGAGATCATAGCTTGAAAATTCATCTAAGGTCAACATGCCGCTGTCATCGGTATCCAATACGTTGAATAACTTTTCTGCTTCTTCCTCAGTCAAATGCAGTTTGTCTGCAGCGGCTATCATTTCAAACTTTTCAATTTGGCCGTCTCCAGTGGTATCAACAATTCTAAATAGCTTTTGAGCCGCGCTAGACACTCTTTTTGACATATCCTCCAGAGCAGCATCTGGTTTCGCAGATTCCGACGGCGATTTCTTCGCCTCCAAAAATCTTTGAGCTACAGCAGACATACCTGTGTCTCTACCCGAGCCGGTGCGTCTCCATGACTTCAGCAAAGTGTCATGTGGTAATCTACTGCACTTGTCAAGATAAAATGGTGCTCCTCCTTTAACTACAACCTCCCCATCGAACGCTGTGGATAGTACCCAACTCACTTCGTCATTTGCGCCGTCGGTTGGCTCACTTACAGCTACTATGAACTCTTCAGGTAGGCACATGGACCTAGTAGTTGGAGCACGCAGTAAAAGATTGCAGTGGCTTTAGCGAAGTGTGTAAGAAATTTCAACATGCCACAAGCACGTAATGCACGACCATTCGAATACGCGCGGCTAATGCACTTAAATAGGTTGACGCATTCTGCAACTTACGTTTTGAGATAGGATGCACTTTCGAAAGTGCTCGACGAAATATGTTCACCATTACACTGCACAAATGTAACAGTGGCACCTGGAACGAAACAACATCGTTTTTTTTTCTTCTAATGATGGTGCATTAATTCATACCCACGCCGCTACAATTGAGAATACTCCCTTCGTATGGTCTAATACAAATTCAGATTCACGTCTAGTAATATGACTTACCGTGCCAGCCGCCACCACCAACATCAACCACATCAAAATTGTAGGACGCAGCTTCCGTACACCTCGACGCATCCCCGAGTTTCGATAGAGTGGTGAAACCCAATCCGAAGACTAGTGCACCACGCCAGCTCCTACGTCCGCGCAAACTCGAACTAGGCCTCTGGAGGGCATCCGATGCTACTGTAGCAACCATCGGTATTACTATCCGACGGACTGCTTCGACTAGGAATAGGCTGTACCGAATAAATCGTTTACTCAATGCATCTCGGTCCTCGGCTTCTATGCGAGAAGCGGGATATAATATATAATGCTGTCGTGAGGTAGGTCGTGAGTCGTGAGTAAAAACTCGAAATAGAAAAAGCCGAAGTGTGTGTGCTCGTAAACCTGTCAAGAAACCTTTCCGAAATTTTGTGCACAGGAATGTGATTGGATGATTTCAATTATTTACCTTTCAAGCTTCACCCATATCGACATATCGAGTCCATCAACATAACCTCGCCTGGTCTTACTGTTGCCTGAAGAGATAAAGTTCACGCACAAGGGAGACTCTAGAAAAGTGCAGGGCTCGAAATATAATTCCATTTGTATAAATTTTGATCACGCGGGTGGCGAATTCTGGCTATGTCCGGGCTCAGCTCTTTTTCTGATCGCAAAGCCTCGATGGAGCTGACTGCCGCCGAAAAGGCTCAGGTGAGCGTGGGCAGACGACGCCTCCCAATAGTCTGGAGGCAAAAATTGTTGCATGCCCGACAATCTCGTCTCTCGTATTTATCTCTCGTAGATATTAGCTTCGCTGTTTAGCTTGGAGTTGTGTGACTCGGAACGCTTTGCGAGCTCACAGATCTTGTGATCTACTACTTTGCATGGATTCAGGTGGGCGCTGTGTTCGCAAAGTTAGACAGAAATGGCAACGGCACGCTCGACAAGATGGAGCTGATTGTAGGGCTGCGCGAATTGAAGCATCCGAAGCCCACGTGCGTTGAGCAACCGCTGCGGCATTTTAAACTAACGATATATATAGGCTTCATGTCACTGCCAATCTAGCTATGGAGCTGTTAATGTATCCAAGAATCGCAGATGAGCGAAAGCTGGTGCTAGAACCACCAATGTTGCTTCTTCACTTACCACGTCCACAAGTTCTGACATGTAGTTATTTTTTTTAACTTTTTCATAGACTGGCGACGGTGGAATCGATGTTGGCGGAGGTGAATTTGAGCAACGCCGAGCAAGTGAACTTGGAAGAGTTTGAAGCCATGTGGAAAAACAAAGCCAGCAGCAACGTACGTGTCGGAATTTAGGAAGATGAATATTAAGAGTTTTCATCTTTCTCTGTACATATCGAAATAATTAGAATGTAACCAACTTGCCCGCGTTGGCCTCTTCTTCTTCTTCTTCTTCTTATTCTTCTTGATCGTCAACAGGACGGCTGGGCGTTTTCTTCGGCGTCGTCTTTGTTTACGGCGCCAAACTCCGTGCTCCTCTCCACCACTTCTGCCGTGGGGGACTCGTTAACGTCGGGCTTTTCGTCCATGGCTGACGCTTTGGCCACTGCCGCGAGAGATCCCAGCGCGGCAGCTGCGGGCGCTGCGTCTTCGGCTGCGAATTGGTCTCCTTCTGCTGCGTTTGCGGCCGCTACAGGGGGTGTTGGGGCTTTTGGGGGCTCACCTCGAGCGTCCCCGATCACAAATGAATCTTACTCTGACGTGTACGACCTGGGCAAACAGGTCGACTTGTACCAAGAATCAATGTCATCTCGTTCAATCGTATTCTGCATGGGCATTTTGGTCTCATCTCTATTGGCGTGGGTGTATTTGTACATGTATACCTACTTCAGGTGGGTAGCGGAGCCTATTCAACGGTCTATTTGGCCAACAGGAAAGACTCACCGGGCACCGACTACGCAATCAAGGTGGGATACGTTATTTTGATAAGAAAGAATGAATGGAATTGCGAGTGTGATAAGACATTCCTTAAGAGGAGCGCGTTCTGTCGTGTTATGACTTCTCTCGCTTATATGCCCCATTTGGCTGGATTCTCCATTACACGTGATAAAAGGTGGTGAAAAAGGCTGACGTTCCAGACAAGGAAGACATCGATGCACTGCTGGAAGAGGTATGCAAGTCTTGAGGTTTCAAACACGGAAATGTTTTTCAGAACCTTGACAAATTTTATGACCTAGCACAAAGCTTACTGCACCCACTCTTGGGATGAAATACAATCGTGCCCAATTTAACGTACATTCGATTTGCCATCATCTTCTTGCGCCACCTCGGTCTTTGTTCAGGTCGGCATTTTGCAGCAAATCACGCACCCCCACGTGATGCGGCTCTACGAGTTTTACGAGGACGAAAAAGAGTACGCGCTCGTTACTGAAATGGTGAAAGGGAAACACTAATTAACCGTATTCTTCAATAATTGAGCGAAGCAGCGGGGCAATATCTCTCTATCTAGCATAATTTTCGTGCACTTTGTATATTTTTTATTTGTTGTTTTCAATGCATTATTTCATTCGCCGTTTTAATTGTTGTTGGCTATTTTCGCGCGCAGGTGGTGGGCGGCGAGCTGTTCGACCGGGTGGTGGAGTTGCAGCACTACTCGGAGCGGGAAGCGAGAGACTTGGTGGTGATTCTCTTGAGGACTTTGGACTTCTTGCACACCAATGGCGTGGTCCACCGAGACCTCAAAGTGAGTCTCATCCCTTGGGTGGCTGGGCTATGTGCTCTAGTTTTTAGCTTTTAGTCTTTTGTGTGCCTTCTGCGTCTGATTCATTTCTATCTTCAGGACAACCCCTTCCCTTCATGCATATATTATTCACCTCTTTTGCTTTGTTTCATAGCCTGTACACGTGCTTAATTTACTGTGCGTTCTCATTGTGTGCCCGTTCATACGCAGCCGGAGAACTTATTGCTGGCCTCCAAGCAATCAGACGTGAACGTCAAATTGGCTGACTTCGGGTTTGCCAAGCACACTTCCCAGCGCCTCGACACAGTTTGTGGCACCCCGGACTACATTGCGCCCGAAGTGTGCGCTTTGCTGGATTTGAAGAAAGTGCCTCGGAGCCAACGCCCCCCTTACAACGAGCTCTGCGACATTTGGTCGGCTGGCGTGGTAAGAAAAAAGTCAGAGAGCAAGGACAAGGACGATGCTCATGAATCTTTCGACACCTACTTCAAATATAACAAACTTGGAGTAATATTTGATCATCATGCCTGCTATCTCCCTTCTCATTTGAGCCGTTTGCTATGTCCTTTACCACTTTCTCGAGCAGGTGGTGTTTATTCTATTGGGCGGCTACCCGCCGTTTTTCGACGACAACCGCAAGAAGCTGTTCGGAAAGATCAAGCGCGGCGAGTACGAATTTCACGAGCAATACTGGAAGGTGCGAGGAGTGTAGAATACCAGACGATACGGATATAGCGCACGAATGAGAAGGAACGAACTCGTGACTCCACTCGCCTCACGTTAACAAAAAAAACTTCCCAGGACGTGAGCGCGGAGGCCAAGGACTTGATCAGCCAAATGCTCACGGTGGACCCGGCCAAGCGGCCGTCGGCCCAGCGGCTCCTCGAGCACCCGTGGCTGGCCCAATCCCCCGAGCTGTTGCGCACCAAAGGCCTCGGGGGCACCCAAGCGGAGCTCAAGCGCTGGACCGCGAAGCGCCGCCTCAAGGCCGCCACGCGAAGCATCATGGCGGTGCGCCGGATGGGTGGCATCATGGGCGGGTTAAAAAAAGAGTAGAGACCACGGCAGCAGCACGCATGAACAACGGCAGCAGCTATAATGGTCACAACAGCAGGCCACAATACGACAGCAAGCTATGATTCGCGTGCGAGCGGGAAAGGACACAGGAAATGGGAATTGCGAATATCAAAGAGGTATACGTTTGGCGTTTGTTGAGTCAAATTTTGCGTCTCTGTGTGGAATCAATGAGGCGCAATTGAACGTATAAGACGAAGGGCTGCATTGAACCAACTATGCCATGTGTTCTGGCTCCAAATGCTAGTGCTATGTGCATAAGTTCCTGGTGCGAGACTTCCTTGGCCCTGTGTGCTAAGCTTCCAAATTCCAAAACGAATCACCTTTTATAAGTTCTCAGCTCAAACTTGTGAGTTCTAAACAGCGGCATAAACAGATGGAGCACAGACATGTAGACAGGAGATAGCCGCGTGAGGGAGCAGCTTCCCGATTATGCCGCTGTTGGTTGTTATTGTTAGTTGTTACTCGTCGCGTCGCGGCTTGCGTTTATCAACTATCAAAATATTCGATTAGGATTTCCGAATTAGCAGCTCGTCGCCTGATTGCTTTATGGAAGATTAATTTATAACACGTTTTCAAAAAGAAAGATGGCGAATCAATACAGGAATGATTTCAGCGCCTTTACAGCGCAGCACCAACACCTTCCACGTGTCGACGTGTTTAGCGTCTCAGTGTTTCTAATGATGATGCACTCATGGCGCTATTTGCGGGAAAATTCAGAGTCTTAGCAGCATGTATTACTGCTCGAATCGTAACTTTTGTTCCTGTTGGAACGAGTCGGTTCCACGCTGCGTCGTCACTGTTGAGAAAAGCCGCAACCGCCGCGTCATCGTTCGCCGGAACATCGCTAGATACTTCTCCCACTGGCCTTCTTGAAATGGATGTAGTAGATGGTATCGAACTGTGCTCATCGCAAAGCGATAAAGGCAAGAAATCGAAGTCACCGAAGATTGAATCGAGATCAGCCAGCGAGATGACGCCGGGACTCCTCTCCGACTCGATGATATTTCGTGCAGGACTTTTTCTGGACAAGCTCCTCGTGGTAGAAGTGGCTTCGTGGCCGGAATCCACACGTGCTCGCATAATGCAATGCGGCGATGAGCGCCCATTTCGATCAAATTCGTCGAAGTCGCGCTTTCGGGGTGTTAGCATGCATGGAATTGATACCTGAAGTGCAGCCATCGTCATCAAGTCAGCGGTACAGTTAATAGTTGTGCTTTAGTGATGATGCGACGATCAACCCGAAGATCAATCAATCCCGACCCACGTGGAAAGATCGTTGAGATCCAGAATGTTCAACAAACAACCTTCTTGGAAACGTCTTTTTTTTCTGAGCTGACGAGAGACGAGACGTTCGAAAAAAAATACACAACATTACTGAAGAGCAGAAAAGCAGAATCGGCCTTAGGCACAGCGTGCATGTTCTTTGCACCTAGCATGGCCTCATTGAAGAGCATGCTGTTAGCTCAGAAGAGCAGCTTCGCCGCCCGAACAGCTGTCCCTAGGGCTATTCCACTGCAGCGGCATGGTTCGCATGACGCTCTCTGGATGCCCTTCACAGCCAACAAGGCCTTCAAGGAAACACGAGTCCCAAAAACTGTTGTCCGCGGCAAAGGGATGCATTTCTACGACGCCAATGATCGCGCTATCATGGACACAATGGGCGGCCTTTGGTGCTCAGCGGCAGGCATTTCGCCGGATCCGGTAGGTTCTATCTCTGCGACTGTTGAAGCTAATGTGGTGATGCGAACTTCAGAACGACAAGATGTTACTGAATCTAGCCTCTCACGTCATAACACTGAATCTAGCTAGAGACAAAGACAATAGGAATATGCGTTAGAAGTATGTCATTAATGTATATACCAGTTTAAGCCATTCGTGAAAGGTGTTTTCATTACACTGCTGTATAATGTAGGTTGTGGCAGCGGTGCAGGAGCAAGTAGCCAAGCTAACGTACGCACCTTTGTTTCAAATTGGCCATGAGCTCGCATTCGAATGGGCGGAGGCACTGGTAACTCACTAAAAACATTTACAGTATTCAAAGGAAGAAGTTTGAGTTAATCTCGAGCGGGGGATAAAGTTGGCCACGCAGACCGTGGTTTCGGTGGCCTTTCCTTTTTGATAAGTGTGTCACGTCCTCGCGCGCTCAACTCATCTGCAGTGCCGCACGCCTACAGGTGTCGGAGGCACACTGCGATTTGAAGACACGGGGCTTGAACAAAGTCTTCTTTACGATGTGCGGCTCCACGAGTGTGGATACGGCGCTCAAAATGGCGTTGGCCTACCACCGAGGTAAGGATAGATTGTCTCGGGCTTAGTAGTTTGTTTAGGCTTAGTAATTGAGGATTATGAAGAATTAGGGCTACACTCCGTACATGTTTTTGCTATTATCTAGCTTTCTCTTTGTGACATCTTTCGTCGATCCGCATCGCCTCTATTTTTATCCTAATGTATGGCCTTGTATATTCCCTCTCTTTTCATTTATCTTTTTATAACACCTTTCTCAAGCCAACGGCGAAGGCACTCGCACGCGGTTCATTGGCCGCGAGCGGGGCTACCACGGGGTCGGGCTCGGGGGCATCAGCGTGGGGGGGCTAGGCCCCAACCGCCACGCTTTCCACGCGGCCCTCCTGCCTGGCGTGGACCACTTGCCGCACACCCACAGCCTGGGGCGCAACGCGTTCCAGAAGGGCCAACCGTCGTGGGGCGCACACCTCGCAGACCACCTCGAAGATTTGGTAACCGTTTGGAGAGGGCTCTCGAGTCTTCTTGTGAAGTACCGTTTCTCAAGTTGACAAATTTTCAGAATACTAAAAATTGCTGCCAATTATTGAGACAAGGGAGAGACCTGAGATAGCAAATGTACAGAACAAATGGAGTAAATAATACTAAGTTGAGCCTTGAAACCTTGCTGTTGTTTCTGCTGCTGCTGCTGCTCGTTTCCTGTAGGTGACCCTGCACGGAGCGTCCAACATTGCTGCTGTGGTGATCGAGCCAGTGTCGGGGAGCGCAGGCGTTTTACCGCCCCCTGTAGGCTACTTGGAGAAGATCCGCGCCACTTGCGACACGCACGGCATTTTACTGGTGTTCGACGAAGTCATCACCGGCTTTGGGCGCGTCGGCGGGGCCCCGTTTGCCACGTCGCACTTCGACGTAACGCCTGATTTGATGGCGCTAGCAAAAGGCTTAACGGGCGCAGTCGTGCCGGCCGGCGCGGTGGTCGCCCAGGAGAAGATTTACGAGACCGTGGTGGGGCAACACGCAGGAAGCGGCAGCATTGAATTCTTTCACGGGTATGCTACTTGCGTGATAGGAGGAGGTAGAAATGGGGGTGACTGCAATAAAATAATGTGTGTGTGTGTTTTAAAAGTTAGTTTTCAAGTGCTGTCTCCTTCAAAACCATCATTGACATTTGTACATGTACGCACGTACATATTCGTAGCTCTATTTTGAATGTGCGCCAATTCATGGTACCTGAAGTTCGCGCACGCTTGCTTTTGACCGAGGTTGCGACTGAAAACACCCCACAGGTACACCTATTCCGGGCACCCGCTGGCCGCTGCTGCGGGGATGGCGATGCTGAAACACTTGACTGAAGACGGCCTGTACGCGCGAGCGCAAGCGTTGACACCGTTCTTTGAAACCGCGCTGCACGAGAGCTTTGCCCAGCACCCTGATGTGGTATAAGTTTAATGAGTAGTTTTGGATAAATTTTTGTTTTGACGTGATCTTCGAAGAAGTGTTAGCGTTCCAGGTGCGCTTGCCGTCTATTATTCAGAAATGGTCGTGGAAACTAAAATGTGTGCACTGTCCTTGTTTTCATGGAAATGATGCCTACAACTTCATGGATTTTTTTGAACACCTTTGTGTCTCTTTTGCGTCCATTTTTTTCCTTGCGCATTCTTTGATTGGCCACAGGCGGACGTTCGAAACATTGGCCTCATGGGCGCCGTTCAGCTTGCGACCATTCCTGGTGCAAAAAATAGATACCTTCGTTTTCTTTCAATCTGTAACAACATTGATGTATTTCGACTAAGCTGATGACGCCTCACGAAAAAGTATAGTCCATTTTCCGCTTCTCGAATTGTTACTTATGCCCTGGCCTAGGTGCGGCTCCAGGTGCGTTTGGGGCTGCGGTCATGGACTACGCGTGGCACAAAGAAAACTTGTTCCTGCGGGTGAGTGGGGACAACATCGTCTTCTCGCCTGCGTTCATCGCCACCGACGAGGACGTGGCCCACATGTTTGCGGGGGCCAAGCGGGCCATCGACGCGGCCAAAAAGACGCTGCAGTAGTTGGCATGGCGCTCTTGTTGTCACTTTTTGTGTGGGTGTGGGGTGGGGGGAGGGGGCAGCGGGGGCTTCCGTTATACGGATTTCACTCAAAAAGGAGTGTGACATCTATGTGATACCCGTGTGCGCTTCGAGTTGGTCGAGGTGCAATAAACATGTCTATTTGTTACTTTGATGGCAATTCTGCTTATAAATATAAACCTAGTTCGCTACACCCGCTAATCTCGAGCTCAGAAGTCTCAAGTCCTGGCGATGGGGGAGTGCCGGTATTAGATAGAATTCTATCTGACTAGGGGTACAGATTCACAGAGATATTTACCCGTTCTGGCTTTATAATAGCGCATTCAGCGGAGAGTTGTGGAGCAAAGGGTAGGAACTATATTTGCCACGCCTCGGTGCTCAAGTAGGAACCTCGCTGGGTTCATGAAAGATACTTGGAAATAAAGCAAAAAGTACAAAGGAGAATTTTGTGCTCGAAAGAAAAGAGACAAGCGAATGGTTTTTGTTTTTAGAGATTCGCCCGCGCGCCACCTTCCTTGTAATTTAACGTGGCCCAGAGGGGCCGTTATTTTACACAGGCTCCGAGGGGGGCAGAATAAGAAGGCCGATACGTCTAGTCTGGTGTAGTCTAGTTATACTCTCCAAATCAAATGGAACGCCCCTGTGTCATAAAGCAACAGAAAAGTGTAACCTTCAGTGCGCGTCTGATAGTGCTGAGTATCCTTTTTTGAGCCCATCCCCCCGAGGGGGAAATGGATTGGTAACTAACAGACAGGGTTCCATCTAATCAGCGTCTACAGAGTCCTTCAGGCCGGACTCGAAGCCGGAAGCCTGGCTCTGGATACGCAGACAAAGAATACAACACCAGTTGTACTAATAGAAGGAAACTTGATCAGGTGCACAGGCCCTATGGCCGTATGAGTCGCTCGGCCTCCCGGCTCACTGGTCAAAACGTAAGAGGGCTTCGCACTTCCTTTTTACGATTTTGACTTGCGCGCATCGCATGCGCGTACACCTCTGCCCGCAGCATTGGCTTCTGTGCTTCTGTGCCATTTGGGATTGTATTATTTCGAGTTCGCACAGGCAAAAGCTAACATGGATGTGGTGATAACAGTCCAAAGTGGCCCACTCATCCACGCCCTGAAAATATTTCGAAGAAGAGGAGCTCCCACTCCCACCCAGATTTCTTGGATTTATTTCCAGAGGCCACCATCAAGACCTCTTCCAGAGTTGGGAATTCCCTTAAGTAACTTACCTTCTAACTAGGCTGGCTGTAAAAAGGGGTCTAGCCACTTTTGACCGCTATCACCACGTCCATGGCCACTCTGGCCTGTGTGCCTAATTAGTCTTTCCTTCTGGTATTGGTTGCCTTGAATTTTCTGTCTGCCTGTTAGCCTTCTAATTCCGGCCCCTCGGGGCCCGAAAAAAAAAAAGAAAAAAAAAGGGCGAGTTTTTCAAGAAACTGGAGAAAAAAAGTTGCATAAAAGGAGCCCAATGGACAAAAGCCCAACGGACAAATCCAGAAGCCCGACGGACACAATTCCGAAATGGCCAATCTTTAAAAAAATACGTAACATACGTACAAATCCGTTGGGCTCCTTTTGTGTTGCTGAGTGCGCCAGAGTGTACTATGCGAGCAAGTAGTCAACGGTGGGAAGCGGCCGAATTGGGAGCTGCATCGACCCTACGAGAACCTGTTGATCTTTAGTCCATACCTGTTGATCTGGAAGGACTGGCCAGTGACCACGTATCATCAACGAGGTAGGAGACAAGCATCGCCAACAACAGGAACCCTCCCTGTATAGCTCTGCAGCTCCCAAAGGAGCCTACAAACCCTACTCTAGTCTAGTCTAGTTAATACTCTCCCAATAACAAAGAAAAACAAGCACACAGTAGTCACAGAGGCACCAAAAAAAGTACATGTGCTGCTTTCGCGCTAGCAAATTTACTGCAAAGCCCACTGCTCACATATCGACAGAACCATCACCGCCGTGATGCATGTACCTCGAGGAGGTGGCCAACGGGCAATAACGAGGAGATTTCTGGTGTTCTCCGCACTACATTAGGGGGGTCAAATACCCCGCCTTTCTGGCTACTCGTGTCTCTCCTTTTCCCATAAAAGCAAAACGCCAAGTAGCAGACATCGCGAACGGCATCTTCTGCGCAGCGCGATCTACGGCTTCACCTTCGATTACAATTTTTCTTTTCGTCCTTCGGGAGGGGCGAGCCTCTGAACGAGTCCCTACAGCGATGCTTTGCCCCCAAATACCCAAACTCAGGTAGTAGGTATTAGATAGGTAGGTAGAAGCGGAAGTCTCAAATGTACACTGTAGTACACAGCGGATGGACTTGATAGATGACTAGTTGATTACTGATGTGTTCTAATAGCTTCCTGAGTGGCCAATCTACTAGTTCCTCCTTTTTTTGGGCCTCTCATCGCATCGCATCATAGGCCTCTCACATCCTTTTTACTTACAGCTAGCCCAGTTCTGATGACTGCGGAACTGCTGTAATCAGCGATAAAAATGTGGAAAAGTCGTCGATGCTGATGGGCTGATGGGCTGATGGGCTTATAGGCTTATGGGCTAGCTAGAAGCTAGAATCGAGCTAACAACAGTATGCTAATTTCACGAACAATGACGCCCTCAATTACTAGGATCATATTCCTAATAACCTATTGCGCACCTTTCGACTGTAGATTTGCTTCGACAGCGGCCATTTTGAGTGAGTGCGAAGCTGCTGCCACCTCCTTCGAGGCGGCTTTAAATTTCTTCAAACCGTTCGAAGACGTAGTTCGCAACCTTGAACAAAGCGTTTCACGAAGCTTCTCCGACCAAGTTCAGAAAATGTGCACAAATCCATTTCAAGGTGCTACTCAAATTGATCCTCTCGCAGGCTCAAACACGAAGAATTTTACTATTCGGATTTCAAATGGTAGTTTAGAACTGCACCCTTTGGACAGGAAGGGCAGCTCAGTGCACGATTCCACGAATGGTCTATTCTCACTTCGGCGATCGTTGGAGCGATATGGCAAGAAGATGCAAGACGCTCATGAGCTATCTCGTAACTTAAAAGAAGTATGGCTTATCATGACCGAATCAGATCAGCCGTTGATGCTGGCGCAGGATGTGTACACCAACTCTTGGCCTTTACCGGTCATATCTCAGTGCGGCCGCAGTTCTGAGAAGTTCGATTCAAACAAGCTAGGGCATGGCTTTTTTACAATACCATCCGGTGACGTACCGATTCCTGATCACTCCTTTCAAAACTATGCTTATAAGGGTCGAGGGAGTGAAAAGTCATCGTGGTCGGGCGCCCGGAGTGAAGTTCTTCGTAGTTATAATACAATACCATGGAGTGAGCGAACCACAGCGCTAAAGTACGACGCATCGCTAGGCAACGGACCATTCCGATCTATTTTCTTTTCTGGATTAGAAAAAGAAATGGCACTATGGGACCAGAAGAAAAAAACAATGCCAACTAAAATTTCGTTTGAGCGTTCTCATCAAACAAGAGATTCTCCTCACTTGCCATTCGATGATATATGTAATTCAAAGTACCAACTCCACATCGCTGGGCACTCGTGTGCAGCTGGTTTGAAACACAAGCTTGCGTGTGGTTCTTTGGTGTTTTTAGCACGCAACCCTTTCGTCGAATTTTGGTACGGAGCTTTGAAGCATTTTGAGAATGTTATATTTGTAGAACCAGATGGCTCTGATCTTCTAGAAAAATTAGAGGACGCCGTAAAGAATGACAAGCAATCACAGAAAATTGCGAAGAATGGATCATTACTTGCTGAAATGATCTTATCTGACGATTCAGTGGATTGCTATTGGATACTTGCTTTGGAGCGATATATATCACTATTTCAGCGTGTTCTGAGTCTTTGTGAGAAAACGCGGGCACATGCATCAAACAGTAGCACTGAATCCAACGTTACGACGCTCCAATTATCTCAGAAAGGTATGGATGCCGAAATATTATATCAAAGACCTGCTGATGAGCCAGTCTTCTTCGAGGCTGATGGATCTCAGCCTAGCACCGTCATGTCAATTCAAGGTGCAAAGCATATTCAGGTTAAAACATGCGCAAGGAATCAACCTCAAGATCGCAATAGCACTCATCCGAAAGGACGAGTTGCGTTTCTCTTCCGTGGAGAATCATTCCGAAATGATCACTTGCAAAGTTCGCGCAGTAGATGCTGTAAAGCAGGCGCGGTAGCACAGCGCGCCTTGTTTGAGTCCCACGAAAAAATGTTTAACAAAATTGTCGCTGACGGGTACAAAGGGGTTGATGTATTCGGAACTACTTACAGGTGACATTCTAAAGATTTCTATGGCTTTGTGCTGTTTTACTTGCGGTCACGTAAATCTCCCAATTATTTTCAACAGGTGCCCGAGCAATGTGCCCAGCAAGTACCACGCGCTTGAGAAAGACCTTGCATTATGGTACAGTCCGTGGACTCGTGAGCACGGGTCAATGCGCATCCTCGATCCGGCATACATTCCAGACAGCTTGGTTCATCAAAGGGCTGTGTTCTTTGACTTCTGGAGGGGAGTTTTGTCATGGAGGGGCGAATCAAGAGACAGTATGGATAGCATAAACCCATATGACTTTGCTATTGAGTTCAGGTAATGCACCTACTAGTGGCTGGCGCAAAATTATTCGTATGCAAAATCTTTTACGTCTAACATTTCATAATTGTTCATCCTAATTAGATGGGACTACCTCGTGTTTGATTTCTCAACGTGCATATTCAACCTTGGGAACCCTCTTCAAATGGTACGTACCTTTTTTTCTATAATGTCGACGCCGTACTTAAATTTGATACTGAACTTATTATTTTCATTATAATTCTGCAGACGGACTTTCGTGGAACTGATGCCGACTTAATGCAAGTGATTCCTCGTCGTCACATGCCTTGCTGGAGGTCTATTTGAGTCACTTGCTTGTATTCAAGGCGTACTCGCACTGAACTCATATATTTGCGCTGTCTTTCGCAGGTCTATGGTCCAAGTCGACGAAGCATATCATTTAAACTGTCTCGCAACTGGTGTCAAATATCAACCGGTGTGTTCACACAACTGCGCCGCACACATAAGAGATTCAGTAGATGGGAACACAGCGGTATGGTTCAATGCTTCTGTTGAGCATCCAGACCCTACCTTTCATCCCACGGGCTCTAGAATGTACATCGAGCCTTCTTGCCGCACTCAAGCAGGTCAAATGTTTATCGGGAGAAAGGAATACCTTGGACCTCTACTTGGAAAAATGAACATAAAGCCTGGATGTCCTGAGTGTAATACTTGTGGACCTAAGGACAAAGATCCAGATGGGTTGACCAGAAGAGCCCTTGGGCACACGTGCTGATTTTACCAGTAATTTGAAGTCTTAATGATGTCTAACCTCAGCCGGCTTTCAAAAAGGTGGCACATTCGTTTGTTCCATTTCATTCGTTGTCATTTTCTACTGAGAACTTTAGCTGCAGACATTGGGATTACAATTGCCCGACAATTACAATGAGCAAACGCGTTATTTGAAGAGTAGAATAACGAAGATAATTCCTATTCCTTGGGATCCTTGCCTATTCTCAATGCAAAATTTAAGTCGATTTTCTTTGAATTTTCCAAAGTATGTCTAGAGCTATCGTTGTCCATGTTAATTTGTTAATGTTATTTGTTATGCTATTACAATTAATGTCTGCCTTAAACTTAAATCTCACCAGAAGGTTATGATCTCTATGTTTGGTAGTGGCTTCAGATAAATGGTGGGCAATGTCACATATAAATTAAAATAGAAGCATTCAAATCAGTACTCCAATTATTTAAAATCAGTCATGTGCGTGTGGTCTCACAGAAAGAGAGCACAACGGCACGTAAGTCGCCTGGAGATAAGCGCAGAATCCTCGCGCCTTTTCTCGAGAGTGTAACGCTTGTGTCACCATTCAAAGCACTCTCGTGTGCAAGTACTTTGGGGAGGAAGTCAAGGAATGTTTCCCGCACAGAACAAAGCCATAAACCACGTGGAGTTCGAAACATTTGGTTGAGGTCGACTTCGTCGAAGGCAACGTTTTGTCGATTTACCGAAGCAATATCTAGTTGCTGAAAGCGGAGGAAAAGCACCTTTCTTGCCATTTTGTGGCAAACGCTTTTCATCATTGAAGCTGACGGTGGAAAATCGGCCGATATTTGCCACCATTGAAGAGAAAGAAGGCTGACTGACTTGGGGAGCACGAAACCAGTCCGCAGACCTTGCCACGAATAAACACTTGGTTTCGAGTACGAGTAATTGGAGGTTTTCTCGACATTTAAAGCATAAATTGGATTGGAAAACGACACGGCTAGGTGCCTTGTATTGACTTCGAACGTGTCTGTAAATTCCCTCATGTATAAAGGTCCAAGCGCAAGCAAATGATGCAATTTAGCCCGCGATTGGTCGAGCAAAGGCTCCCCCAATCCTTTTTCGTCATCGACCGCCAGAGATCGATGTAACATTACTTCAGCTCCCCCGGGAGACGACGTCACTCTGGCACCCGTCGGGGCAAAAGGGATGAGCGTGAAGGAGCTTCGAGAATTAGCAGTGCATGATACAATCATGAGGCTCCGAATGGGGTGAAAAGTAGCGCTCAAAGAAATCCAGGGACTGAACCGAATGGGCTGGGAATGGAGAAGCCCATCGTCTGTTGTCATCTCACAAATAGATATCAGCCCAAAGAGCTGTCTGAATGTTGTCCATACTCTATCAATCCAACTTGAAGTTGCAATAGAAGATGAGTATAAGCGTGCTACTACCTCATGCCCGACAGGGGCAGTCACCGATGTTACCATTTCAATTACATTCATTTGCAGCCAATCACTACGTCCCACGACAAATGCTTGGACACTCCGATGTTCCCCTTTTCCGACAGCGTAATACATTGACGACGAAAGCGGTCCTTCACTGAGAAGAAGCGACAAACTTTCAACTCCCTTAGCTCCTAAAGAACCCGATAAGGGTCGTGACTGATAATCAGGGCTCAGAATGCATGTCAGTGCAAATGTGAACGCAGCACACGGTAGCGCTCCAATCCCTCCAGCGTTACCAGCAGCAGCAAAAGCCAATGCGGTAATTATAGCTGCGCTTGGAGACAAAAATAGTGCACCTATTTCAAACGGACATATAATGTGGGGAAGCGCACTGAGGCACAAGCGAAATAACAAAATACTACGCAGTCGCAAATAAATTCACCCATTAGAAATTTAGCGTCATCGGATAGGGACTCGGTCTGGAAGGTATCACTAGAATACGACGAAGTCTTCGGAGCATTGAGACCCAGTAAATCTTCGTCATCATCGCCTCGATAATTTCTACCAAAAGTTGTAGGGATGGCTTTTGGTAGGCTTTCTGCAATCAAGTGGCTCCTTTCAAAAATAAGCCAGTCATATCTTCCTCTCAAAGTCTCGTGCGCAAGCCAATATCCGAAGCAAGCGGACAATAAAAGTACAACAATTGCACGTCGTCTAATGTATCTCAACTTATTGAGATTACAATAATCCTTGTCAACAACAGGCATAGATGGATGCGTAGTCGGCTCAGAATCATGCACAGCACGTTTATTCCATTGATGCGATCTTCTCCGCCGCTGCCATGATATTATTATCACAAGCATTATTCCGTACCCCGCAGCAGCTAGAATTGCAATGCCAAATAGAGCAGACAAGATCGACCGAAAAACGTATGCTCCACCACTCCCAACCCAACCCAACTTAGGTCCAAGGCCATTGGCAGATTTGTATTCTCGGAGTTGTGTCGATAGAATGTCCCTTTGTTTACTTTCACTGCCCAGGACTTTGTATAAAATTTGAATACTAATTGAATAATCCAGACGATTTCTTCTGAATGAGGCAAGAGGAGAAGCTGAGAAAGCTATGCGTAATCCCTGCACATTGCTGTTCGGAACTGCTGCATCATAAGTGCCATTTGAGAGAGGCCATTGTTCATTCTTCTTGCTCTGAAATGGCGCCCATTCGTGCGAAAATACTCCATCTTTACTGCCGTGAAGTGCTCCGACATCAATTAGCTTCTCCTTTGATCTAGCAGCTCGATATTTGTACGCTTCATCACCATCGAAACTGGATGAGACTGGGACCGCCATCAACGATACTGCTTCGAGTCCTGCAAGTGGAACCTCAACAAGAAGTTCACAAGACTCGCCCTCTGGCCTGAACGCTCGTCGACCACCGGAGTGAAGTTTCTCTACGAGTAATGATTGACTCATCTGCGAAGGAAAGTACTCGCCGCCACTTTTTCTGAGATGGCTGCAACCTGGTACACTTCTCCAAGGACCATAAACCGTCCAAGCATCGCTGCAGGTAAAGTTGGTTCCCAAGGATACCAGGCGATTTCGTGGGGTAGCAAGGGAGTTAAAAATGTGGAACTCTAGCTGACGTCGTGACTGGCTTGCCCGCCACTCTGCTTCTGTATTATTCCTTGAATTTACCTCACTAGGAGCATTCGAAGTTCCACCCTCTGCGATTCCTTCTCCCATCAAAGACCTCAGACTTTTTCTTATGACGTGCTCCGCAGCCCTGTGAAAGTAGAGATAAATGTTGAAATAACGTAAAACACTTCACGGGCACTTACGTTGAAAGGTCTTATAATATTCTTGACTTACCGGTGAGCAGCCTTGCCTTTGCGCATATAATCTCGTGCAACATAATTCCTACATGTCCCAGTGATAGCGTCGTGATGTAAGAGCAAAGCCGAAGCCTCACGTCCCAATTTGATGGACAACTGGAGCGCGCGTTGATTGAAACAGCCAAAAATTCTTTGACACTTCAGTAATTTCGTAAAGTCGTCATCACTGTATTCGGAATGAAGCCGAGCAAGCGCAAAGGCTGCTTCTGAAGACGCTTGAGATGCTTCCAATTTTCTAATCATATTCTTCAGAACCGGCCTAGACCCGAAAAATCCACTCCAGTCATTATTGAAGCTTTCGCTATAGGGAAAGAAATCGTCATGCTGCCGGCTAGGGAGAACGCTGTTCCACTTACGCACAATCTGAAGATTCTCTTGCTCGTCGTTTCGACAAATATTGCATCGTGTAAACTCAGACAGTGCTGCTATGTAACGGGAAGGCGAGCTGTATGCCACAGACCACTTTTGGGATCCAAAGGAACTCGAGCCAGTGTCACCAGCGTCACCACTTTTCTCGCCGCTGGCTCGTGCTAAAAATGCATCAAGGTACATAAAATGTCGATATGCAGCACTGCTTCCTAAAAATCTGAAGTCATCTCCCATAGGGAGAATCTGAAGTGGTGTTCTATGATTCGCGGCACGACTTTCGAGTTCCTGGCCCAGTATCGATGTAACTTCTTTCACAGCACCTCGAGCAGGAGTCCGCGACCTGGAAATCAATTGCATTTGTGAATTGAAGTAGAAAATTAATTAAAATTTCAGCTCTCAGCTAACTTACATGAACGACCTAGGAGTCACTTACGTTCTTGAAATGGGCCTTGACACCTTGAAGTCCGTTCCCTGAGGTGCTGAGTAATGCTTATCAAGAATGGTGGTGAGCAGCCCACTGCAAGCAGAGTCTTCAGACAGTGGTGTGCCAAAATCCCAAGTAAAATCGAGCTCTCGGTTTGCAGTCAGTTTTTTTTTTACATTCCATGGTATCCTCGCTGCAACATGACCTCTGTAACCAAATTCTTTGAACAGCTTTGCTGTAGAAGCACTTAGGCCAAAACTATCAACTTGCCAACTGACGCTTGGAGCGACCGAGATTGTGCTGCTGTTTGACGTCAGCGAGCAAGTGCTAGTTGCAGGGCCAGTGATACCTAGTGCCAGTAGCGACCGCCGTCCTAAAGTGAGCTGATGGATAATTCCCCGAACACTCGAGAGAGCTTCGTCATGTGAGACCCAACCGCCACCCACGATGTCAAGCTGCCCTGCTCTTACCAAATACCGCGCTAGTCCCGACCAGGAGGGGCATATTAATGCGTCGTAGCCATTGTCTTTGCTAGCATTGCCATTCATTTGTTGCACTTTCGCGCCAAGAAATGAAGCATCTAAGAATCGAGGACACGATGTTTGGCAAGATCCTGTTCCGAGAAATATGGCCCCGTGGTCGGGACTGCACGCTTCAGCAATTCTTTGACGTATTATTTGAGCCTCTTCGTGTGTCCACGGAGGCCTGAGCTGTGGCAAAGAAGACCTTGATGGTTTTCGCGCTTCAAATTCGTTTAAATTTACGTGCTCGAAATCTTCAAGCTGCAATAAGTCAGAAGATTTGCGAAAGCCAAATAGTAATTACTGAAAGAGTTTGGTTTTAAAAAAGATGAGAAATACTTGCTATAATAGTTGCAACCCCTTACCCAACGAGTCAGGTACGCTGACCCTTCCCAAGCAAAGCTCCTGCTTGGCCCGACGAGAAGTTCCAGCAACACGGGCTTCAAGATCTGCTTCACGTCTCTATAGTGCTCATCAAAGGTGAATTTCCATCCGGGATCCACATGAGTAAAAGGAATAACATGCACTACGTGCCCGTACGAATAAGCTGACAAATCGGCAGGTGTTTGTGCGTTCAGTATCCTGATTACTACGGCGAAGGTAGCGGCGACAGCATTGCGTCGAAGCAAACTGCTAGGTAGACGCATTTTGGATGTCTAAGCTATCATGGGTCTAGGGTTGATAAGACTCGAGTAGCTCATGCACTGCACATGACGCTATTGAATAATATGGCTAGCGCTCATCAAGGCACTGAGAGTCTATTCCTCTCATAACATCGCATGGTATGTGCAAGGTCGCGAGGATGATGACATCATGACATCGTCCTACTACTTTCTGTAGTAGTAAGGGTTCGACATTTTGTTGAGCTTTCTGACGTTTCTGACAACTGGCGGTTAATCGTATAACCCAATCCTCGCACTCCTACACACTTCGCCTTCTGGCCTGCTTGCTGGAGCTGCCTGCATGCCTGTATTGCTTGCGTGCTTTTGAAAGCCTAAGAGCTAGAGAGCGCTTGTGGTTGAAGCCAATGATGGTTAGGGTGATGGCTGGGCTGTTCCTTCTAGGAGCATCATTAACGAGCTCGCGCAGCACGCCTTACCATTCGTACGGCGGATACCCCTCGACTTATGAAGCCACGCCAGTGTCAAAGGTCGATCCAGCTGCCGCCCTTCCACCTGGCTGGGAAGCACATGTCGACCCATCTTCAGGCAATACTTACTTCGCAAACTTAGCCACGGGTGACACTTCGTGGGAGCCCCCCGTAATGGGATATTCACAATTTTCGGACCGAAGACTTGAGGAGGGTAACCTTGAGGATGTGGCAAGCAGCTTGGAGGGTGATCACATCGCTGCGTGGGAGCACGAAGTGGTGGGAGGAGAGGATGATTTCAGTAGCGAAGCAGGACCAGAAGGTTCTAGCTATACCAATAATGAAGCATTGACAGCTGACGAAGGAGCCACTGAGGCTGAGGCACCGAACCAATTCGAGACTATCGACGACTCACTATTAGCAGCAGGAATCGTTGATGCTGTTACTGATGCTGATGCGTCACAAGCACCCGGAGATGCACCTCCTGAAGGCCTTGCGGACGCTTCTACGGTTGACACTTTAGCTGAAAGCACGTGGGTAGAATCTTCGAAAGAAGCGGTGGCGTCAACCGAAAGCGCAGGCGCAAGAGCTCCCGAGGAGGCGGTCGAACAGTCTCCACGTGAACCACCTGCTGTCACCGACGCCTCGGAGACGGCTACATGTAGCTCTCAAATGGAAGCAGCTGAGGCTGATGCGGTCGTAGCGACCACTAGTCAAGCCGAAGCAAGCACTGTCGAAGGTGATACAGCCGCTTCCGTTGGCGATGCTGGTGATGCTCCGGAAACGTCCACAGCTTCGGGGAACGTTGTGGAAGGAGCATGGACAGAACAATTTGACTCCTCAGGGCAACAATGCAGCGCTACTACAGGGCAGCAACACGAAGCCCACGCAACCACAGAGCAAAGCTCATACGCTTACGCCGCGTCCACTGATAGTAACGTGGCAGCCAGGGAGAATGAGGTACCGACTAACGGGTACATGGGTTGGGGCAGCAGCAGCAGCGGTGGTGGTGCCTGGAATGACGGTAGTGCACCACCCTCTACGGAGGGTGCCGCTGCGGGAGGCGTTGGAGGCTGGAGCAGCAACAGCGTTCATGAGAGCAGCTACGGTGCTTACTATAGCAGCACCAGGCGTTCAGCAGAGGTCGAGTGGCAAGCAGCGAATGCAGCAGCGAATGCAGCGGCTGAGGCGTTGGCGGAAGAGAGGGCGCGGGCGTCGGCTCAGGCAGACGAGTTCGCTCGGGTCGCGCAAGAGCTCGCCGACACGCAGAAAGAGCTCGCCGCAGCCCGGGCCGCCCGCACCGAAGCCGAAGACGCCATGGCGACCTCAGAAGCAGCGCGCTCAGTAGTGGAGGCCCAAAAGCGCGAATTAGAGCAAGACCTAGACGCCGAGCAGTGCGCTGCCGACGAAGCCGAGGCGAAGCTCGCGGACTTTTTGAAGAAGGCGGCCGCGGACGAAGAGGCTCGACTGGCGGAAGAAGCCGCGGCGGACGAGGCGCTTGCGAGCGGCAAAGGGCGGGGGTTGGACCCTGTAGCGAGGGCGGAAGCAAGCTTGAGGCTGGCCAAGAAGGAAGCCGCGACTTTGAGGGAAGAGCTGAAAGCAGCCGCGAAAGCGGGCCTGCGCCAAGGACAGGTGAGGGAGGGCGCATCTCTCGCGTGTGCGGTGTTACATTTGCGTTGCCAATTTATACAACGCACGAAGTGTAATTCCAGTAAATGTCTATTCTTTGCACTGATTTTTGTTCGTGACTTTTGCACGTGGGTTGCTTTTCTTAACACTGTTGCCACTCCTCCTTACAGGCCGCAGAGCGCTTGCACAAATCGCTGGCAAAGAAACTGGTGAAAGCCAACAAGGCATTAGCAATGGTAAACGCCGAGAAAGCGCGCGAAGCAGAGCGAAGAGCTCGTTTGCCCAAGTCGTCGTTACTTTGGGGTTTGCGCCTCTGGGGCAATTCAGGAATTGAGGTGACTGCCTGCTTCGTTCTCCCTTTGCCCCTTCTTAACTCTCGATTTCTTATCTACAATCTAAAGTTTCTTTGCTGCTGCAGGAAGCGTCGGAATTGCAGGCATTGGAAGCGAAGCAAAACGCAACGGCTTTACTTCTTGAGCAAGCGTCGAACAACGCGTCTACCTTCGCCGACACCGTCGCTCAACAGGCGGCTGCCCTCAGCGAGGCTCGGACTGCAGCTGCCAATGCTGAATCCAACGCCACTTCTACACGCGCAGCCTTGGAATCCCTTCAAAGCGACGAGCAAGTGCGAGCCGTTCAACGCGCAGCAGAAGCCTCCGCGTGGTCTGAAAAGCGTCAGCAAATGGAAGAAGCACTGAACGAAGCCAAGTCCAACCTGACGCGCTTGGCCGAAGAAATGGAAGTTCTGGAGTGTGCGGCGCAGAACAAGAACCAGGCGACCGAAGCCAAATGCCGAGAGCTCACGGTTGAAGTTGACAGCCTCCGGGCGGCGGTAGCCGCCGCCGAGGCAGCGGCGCAGGAGGCCGCCACGGCCGCAGCGAACACGGCGGCGGCCGCGCAGTCCGCGCAAGAAGCCAGCAGCGCAGAAGTGCTGTCGGCGTCGGTTGCGGCCAAGACGGCAGCAGCGCTGGCGGCGGAAATGACGCAACGAGCAGAGGACGCCGAGCGAGCGGTGTCTGAGGCGAGGGCCGAAGCTGCCGCGGCTGTAGCGCGCGCCGAGGCCGCAGAGCGCACGAGTGCGGAGGCGACTGCGGCACTGGCCAGTGAACGGCAACAAGCAGCTCGAGTGAAAGAAGAAGCGGAGGCTTCCGTGCTTGCAGCCGCTGCGGAAGCAAGCCGAAAAGCGAAACTCGCGAAAGAAGCGATTGAGAAGGCGTCGGCAGATGCCAAAAGCAGTGCAGCTGCAGCCGCAGCGGCCACCGCTCAGGCAGAGCAAGAAAAGGCAGCCGCGGAGGTAGCCCGTCAGGAGAAGGAAGCGGCGGCGGCAGCTGCGGAGGAAGCAGCCAGTGCGCGAGAAAGCGCATTACAGGCGGTCACGGAAATAGAGGCAGCAGTGGCTGCGAAGGCGATGGAAGAAGATCTAGAGTCTACGGACGACGAAACCTTTGAGCAAGCCATGCCTCCTGCTAGTAGCACAAGTACGAGCTGTAGCAGTGGCCTACAAGAGCGCAGCAGGGAGCTGGGGGCGCCTACTAGTTTTCACTCAGCTTCGTCTTATACCCCGCTACCTCCAGATGTGCTCTATCAAGGGTGGTTTGAAAAAGCCAACCGTCTTTCTGAAGCTACGAGGCCATTCCAGCGACGCTTAGCCGTGACGTGGCCTTTTGCCAAGGTTTGTTCCCTCGTGTATCAATCGGCACATCCTTGTCGTCATTTCATTCGACTTCGTTTCTTTTTGTTTACGTCCTCCAGAAGTATCTCACGCCACTTTCATCTCGCCAGTTACCTCTATCCATGCCCTCGTAGAAACTTTGGGTCACAATATTTACGCGTGTGCTTTACAGGTGGGGGCAGCCTTGCTGTCGGTGCCGCCGCCGCACAGCCAGTACGCGTGGCGCTACCTCGTGGTGTCCCCCGCTCGGGGGGTGGAAGTTTGGACCCCACCGGTGGAAGCCCGGTCCAAAGTGGCGTCCTCGGCGTTTCCCGGGCGCTTCTTGCGGGTGGCGACTAGCCGCCACGCACGGGCGTGTGGCGGTAACGCCGCCGCCCTCGCCGCCCGCTTGCGCGAAGCCGGGTTTGAGCTCAAGGCCACGATTGCGCCCCAGGCCCTGCAGTCCGCTGCGCTAGTAGCACCGCCGCCTCCGCTCGAGGATGACGAAATCGTGACAGGAGGGGTTGCGGCAGCGGCAGCTACAACAGCGGTGGCATCAAGGTCTACGACTACGACATCAGCCGAAGTCAGCAGCAGCATCACAAGTAGGAGCAGCAGGAGCAGCGTGACCACAGTGAGCTCGAGTGGAGAACCAGATGCGGTTTCTTCTCCTGTGGAGGCACCCGCTGCCACGGAATGGCTGCTCGCCACAGCCGAGCGCACGTGGCGTTTTCGCACGCCTGCGGCCCCTGGCGCCGCCGCTCGCGCGGTTTCAGCAGTGCAAGCTGTGGCAGCGGACCGACGCGCTGCCGAACGAGCTGCGTTACAGGTGGCCAGGGCCAAAGCGCGCTCGCTTCCTCCTCCTCCTCCTGCTCGTACTGCTCATTCTAATCGTCAGCAAGCGGGGACGCCCTCTTTGGGTTCACCGAGTTCCTCTCCGATGAGGGAGATGCCTGAGGCAAAAACACCGCCGCCGCCTCCTCCTCCTCCAGCGAGTGGATTACAGGCCTCAGCACGCGGCCCATTCTGAAACCTGACTCCAGCTGCGAAAGAGGCGCACCAGAGAAAGAGAAGGGGTGAGGATGAATGAAGGGGGCAATGGAAGTCCAATGCGCTGAACCCGTAGGACGAAAATGGCGTGATTAAGACATGATAGCCCTGGCTATGACTCTCACCTCCCAATCAAAATTCAAATAATTTAGAAGTCAGACGCCCTAGGGCCCTAGCCCAAGAACTACTATAGGACTTGCGCCTTACGCCATTGT
>Ga0307982_1000578_pt1 | contig 29022 bp, 17 predicted proteins | sample OrgLakmetagen989_FD_201847 | JGI IMG/M metagenome (GOLD analysis project Ga0307982, IMG submission 201847) | Saline water microbial communities from Organic Lake, Antarctica - #989 | ecosystem: Environmental > Aquatic > Non-marine Saline and Alkaline > Saline | place: Antarctica: Organic Lake...
TTCTTTTCACCCCCCCCTCCTTGGCTGCCCTGCGCCTCCGCGGAGCCCTCAGCGTGCCCCGCAGGCGCCCACTCTGCACACACAAACTGGCCAGTCTCTGTGACACCATACAGCGGCTTGGCAGCCACATGTCTGTCGAACTGCACATGGGTGAAGGAGAGGGCGGAGCCAGCGCCGTGCAGCCCCACGCCGTAGGCAGGCACCCAGGGCACCTCACTGGGCGCCGCCGCCATGAGGTCTGTTGCAGGGGTGCCCCCCACCACATCACCTGTTTCGCGCTGTGCAGTGGTGCGCCGGGCCCCGGGGCGGGACAGGGCCAGCTCCCGGAAACGCTCGTCCCACACCAGCACACGGCCATCCCCCCCTGCAGTGATGAACTGGTGGCAGGCGCCGTCCTCAGACGGGCCCAGGGCCTTCCCACGGCTCACGACGTGTGTGTCGGCGGGCAGCCAGGACAAGGCCACCACGCCACGAGTGTGGCCGTGCTCTGGCTGGGAAACGGCGCATGGGGACACAACGAGCCCCCCCTCCCCCGTGGTGATGAGGGAGCCCGGCTCGCCGATCTTGCGGGCGCGGACGGCGGCGGCGGCACTCTCAGGGTCCACCGCTTCGTGGCTGCTGCTGTGGCTGCCGCCTGCGATGCCTCGTCGTCCACGCTTCTTGTGCCTGGCGTCAAACGCTGGGCCCATGTCGAACAGCATCACGTGACCCGACGTGCAGGCAGCGGCGATGGTGGCAGGCTTGGACGGGTGCCACGCAAAGGTGCTGATTGGGTATGGGCTGGCCAGCACGATTTGAGAGGAAAACTCCCGTGTAGTGAACAGCAGCACGTGGTGGGTGGCGGCGCGGCCCATGCGGGCCAGCGCCCTCGAAAATGTCAAGCGGGGGGTGACTGCCACAGCCACCCACTGGTTGATGCTTGGGTGCCAGCTGACTGCAGGCATGCTTTTGTCCTTGCTGAGTGCCAGGGACATGTACATGCGTCGCTCCACCAGCTGTGCGTTGCCAGCGGCGCCCAGGGAGGACGCCTCCCCCTCGGCGTGCATGCGGGACAGTTCATCCTGGAAGATGTTCAACGTCTCGTTCTGGGAAAGGGCGTACTCAGCTCCGTTCAGCACCCGGGAAAGAAACGGCGCTAGTTCGCTGAGGAGCGCGGCGTGCTCTCGTGTGCCCTGCTCGGGCACGCCAGTGGCTGCAGCCCCCACAGCACTGGTCTGCACTGCACGTGGAAGCGGGCGATACCACTCTGTTTGTGATGATGCCTCAGCAGTACCACTGAGACTACTGGCACCGAACTGAAAACCGCAATCGCGCTCCACAGGCTTTGCCTCGAAGTTTGTGTCCTTGCGAGATCTGAACTCAAATGCCGTTTCAGCAGCGTTTCGCGAGTTCAAGGCAACACGCTTGCCAAATTCCCGACGACGCCGCTGCAAGCGCAGTCGCAGCTTGGGGCGGCTTGTCAATGGTGTCATACTCTGTACTTCTTCAGCAGATGCATCCGCAGATTCTGAGTGGTACGGACGGGCTGCAACTGGCCCATCTTTCACAACCACAGTCAATAGAGCATCCTCTGCAGCCTTGAGAGCGGCTTCCTCAGCCTCCTTAGCGGCTGCCTCGGCGGCAGCTCGGCGTTCAACCTCTAGAAATGGCTGCATGAGCATATATATGGTGTGAACGTGTTATGGGGGCACCTTCCTGCAAACATGGCACATATCAGCTACCGGACTAACCTCGAGAAGTTCATCTGCAGCCTCCGGTTCCACAGCCAGAAGCCAGCCAGCAGTGCCGTAAACCATTTTAGGATCAGCAAAAAGCAAAATTGCCTCTCCTTCGAACTTCTGTAGCGTCGAAGTATGTGGAAGTTGCGAGCTGAAGGCAACGGCATTCAGCAGCATGCAGCCGAGTTACTCAAGATACGCACATTGATTTCAGTCTTGACGCTGGACCAAGGGGACAAGGCGCCAGCAAACTGCAAGTCTGCTTGTATGTCTTCAGTTGCAATCCACTTGTAGGGCACAACATCAATGAGACGCGGACCAGTCTTCAGCTCCCACTTCTCCATCTGTTTCATGTTGAGCAACAGAGGGCGAGTGCCCTCAGGCAATGGTTCATATTCTGCCTCCTTGGACATGATAGTCTATGTATATTTTGCGCCTGCTACTTTCTGTGTCTGTGGTGAGTGCAGTGAGCTTCGAGCGGTGGCTGGTCGGCTTGGCTTGCGCGATCTGCAAATCCCGCAACCACACCGCAACACTCCTTGAAGCAGTCTCACAAAACTCAAGGAATGCCACACAGCATGAAGCGCACCTGAGAGTCCTTATTTTATTGACAAACTCTGCCATCCAGCATACACAGCACCCTGAGGGCGCTTGCCCCCCTCGTGCATCCAACGATTGTTGGGCCAGTCTCACTCATTCTGGTCACCATCTGAAGACTCGGCATCGTGCCGCTGGAATAGCAGCACCAATGGTCGGTGTGCTGCTGCGCGCGCCAACAGACTGCGCAGGCGCTGCTGTGCAGGGTACACAGTTTCGTCCTGCAAGTTGACGTCCACTGCCCCGAGGGCCCCCCCCTGCAGCTTCAGGGCCCCCTCAGGCAGGATGTCCCCGTGCTCTGCTGCAAGCTGGGTGAAGGATCCCTGCACCGGGACCACTGCAGGCCATACTGCGCGCAACAGGGTGTCTCCTGGCTGCAGGAAATCCGCCCCAGGGCACTCAGGGGAGACATTGCTCAGGGCCGTTGCGCCCAACTCAGCGGCCTCCCCTTGGGCTGTGTCCATACGCGCCCCCATGCGCCCGCAGTGCATGACCAGGCCGATGATGCCGCTGCTGGTGACAAACCCTTCCCCTGGAAGCCGCTGCACTGGGGGCTCGCTGCCCCCCCCTCCCTGCTGGGGACTGTGCTCCTCCTCAGACTGCTCCTCGTTTTGGGAACCCCCTTCATCTGCATCAGACCCGTCATTTGTGGAGTATGAGTTGTCGCTAACAGATTCCCCTGGCGATTTGTCCATTTGCGGCAGCTGCAGCTCTGGCACGCTGGATGGGGATGAAGCACCCCCCCCTGGAAACGGCATGGGGGGGGGCACCAATCCGGCAGGCACAGCTGCGTGCGGCGTGCCAGCTACCCCAACCAGCTGCAGCACCTGCTGCACTCGGCGGGCGTCGGCAGTGCCAAGAGGGGCCATAGCCCCCCCATGGACCCCCTCCCAGGTGGGGGGGGGGGCAACAGACCCCCCTCCCACGCGCGACAGCATTGCCTCCCCCACCCTGCCAAGCACAGCGCCTAAATGCTGCCGCAGGGCCAGCAGGGCAGCGACATGCACCTCGTGCTCGGTGCGGGCAGCAGCAAGGGCAGCCCGCAGCTCCTCATTCTGGGCCGCTGTGTGCTGCAGGGCCAGCTCGCTGGCGGCCGCCTGCCGCTTGGACTCTGCAACGTGAGAAGTGGATACCGAGGCTGTTTGGGCCGCCGCCAGCTGCGCCTGCAGCTGCTGCAAGCGCGCCCGCAGATCCTCAGCAGCAAGCTCCGCAGTCTGGCGGTGTTCCGCCTCGGCGGCTGCACGGCCCTGTTCCTGCTCCAGGCTGGCCTGTACCTCCACTAAGTGTGCCTGCTGGTCTTGTTGGTCCAGCTTCAGTGCTGCGAGCTGCTCTTTCAGCTTGCCCACCTCAGCAGAGGCCAGCCCTGCCCCCGCCTGCTCCTGCTCCTGCGACGCTACTGCAGCCTGCTCAGCCAACCGGGCCTCAGCAAGCAGTGTTTCCACACGCGTGCGTTCTTCTTGCAGTTCCGTTTGTTCCGACCTCAGCTGCATGGTGGCGTTGGCGTTGTCCTGCGCTGCAGCAGCAGCCGCCGCCTCTGCTTGTTGTACTGCTGCTACCTGTGCATCAGCGGCGAGGCGAGCCTGCGCAGCAGCAGCTTCTGCCTCCTGCACTTCCTGCTGCTGTGTTGCCAACACAGCCTGAGCTGCCCTGAGGGAAGCGGTTGCCGTCTCAAGCTGGACGGATGCTGCTGCTGCTGCTGTCTCCCGTGCCTCAACTGCAGCTTGCAGGCGCTGGGCGTCTGCAGTGGCAGCGTCAGCGGTCGCCCTGGACTGCTTGGCAAGCGCAGTCTCCTGTACAGCAGCAGCTTGCGCTGCGGCTGCTTCCTGTGCGGCTTCAGCTGCCGCCTCCTCCCTCGCCCCCACAGCCTGCAGGCGCCCCTGTAGTTGTGCGGTCTGCTCGCTGTGGGCGGCTGTGGCCTGGGCCAGTTTGCTCCGCTGTACTTCCAGCTGAGCGGTGGCGTCTGCCAGTGCCGCTTCCCTCAGTTTCAATTTCCGCTCGTGATCTGCGGCAGCTGCCCCTGCCTCCTCAGCTGCGGCCCCGCTGCGGTGGGCCTCGGCCAGCCGCTCATCCACGTGAGCCTGCAAGTCCTCCGCTGCGCGCAGCGCTTCTTGGTGCTCTGCCTTGGCCTCCTGTAGCTGGTTTTCCTGTTCCGCCAAGGCTGCTGCCTGTGCCCGCAGCTTCTGTTCCTTGTACCGCACGTCCTCCAGGGCAGTGCTGAGCTCCCGGTGGGTGTTCTGCAGCAGCCCCACGTGACTGTCCAGGCGCTGCATGCCTGCAGCTGCTGTTGCGTTCAGCGTCCGGGCTCCGTGGCGCGCCGCCTCAAGTGCCGCCGCCTGCCGCCCCTGCGCCCCCTCTGCGGCTGCGCCCAGCTCCTCGACCTTGCCCTGCAGGGTGGACACTTGGCCCTCCAGCCGCGCCTTGGCGCCCCGTGCAGCCGCCAGGGCCTCCTCCAGGCGGCCGTTGTGGTCCAGGGCCACCCGCAGGGCCTGGTCGTGTGCCTCCGTCACGCGACCCAGCTCCGTCGCCATGGCTCGCTCCAGGGCCACCAGCTCTGCCTTGCTGCGTGCAGCGTGGGAGGCAGCATGGCGGTGCATATCTGCCTGCAGTGCACTGTGCTGGGCGTGGGCAGCGGCAGCTTGTCGCTCCTGTGCCGCTGCGGCAGCACGCTGCACTGCGATGTCCAAATCGCTGTGTGTGGCACAGCCAGCCAGAGTCCCCTGTAATCTGGCAAGCTGAGACCTAAACTCGTGCAACAGGCTTTGTAAATCTGAGCCCAGTGAGCCGCCTGGACCTGCTGGATGCGTGTCTATTTCAGCAAGCATGCGTCGAGCTGAAGATAACTCCTCGCGCAACCAACGGAGGTCAGACTCCCACTCCACTGCCATGGCATCATTTGTGCGTAATTGGGTGGAAAGCATAGAAATTTCACGCTCAGCAGCATTTCGGTCTGCCAATGCTTCTTTCAGTTGCTGCGCTGCAGTCTCTGTCTCGCCACCACCAAACCGGCTCTCACGAAAGACACCATCGCGATGGCCGGATGCAGCTGGGATCGAAGGCGTGCTTGACTCGCCAGTCGAAGCAAAAACATAATGGCCCCCTGTATATGATGCACTGAGCGCTGTGCTGGTGGTTGCACTCGTGGCCATCTGTCTCGATGTTGCGTCAACGGTCGCTGCGGGCTTTCCCAAACTACCCAGACGGGACTGCGTCAAAGCCAGAGCTGCGTCGATACTATCGATCGACGAGAAATCAATTCTTCCCCCATTTGCCACGCTGTTTGTGCCATAGCGTCCTGCACTGCTCAAAAGTGCGTCGATCTGTGCTGACGAGGCAGGCGCTGCTGCAGCGTGGTCCTCGGGCACTGGTGGCGGCACCGCAGGGACAGCACGCCACTGATCCATTGCCTTGCAATCTGATGATGAAAGTCAGAAGTTAACAGGGCAGCACGCGTCGGTTTATTTGCATTAGCGGCATCAGATGAGCGCCCGTCCTGCAACACAGTACGTCTGCTGCAGCTGCGCCCCCCCCCCCAACACAATTCACCGTTCTTGGCAGGAACAGCTGCCTTAGGGTTCACAAATCTATGTTTTAGAGCCCGAGAACAAGTCTATCCAGGTAGCATGGCTGCTTTGAAGGAAGCTATCTTGAAACATGAATTACGACAACGCCCCCAGAGATGCGCATAGCAGACAATAGCTGACAGACCACAATCAACAAGATCACACCCCCGTGCTTCCACAGCCGCTACTGGCGACACTTGTGAACTTTGGAGTCATTGCGCCTGAGTTGCTGGGGTCAAGGGACGAACTAGCGCGCATTTGAAAGGGCGGCGCTTGGCCATTGGCAGATGACGAGCTGCCGGATCGAGACATGGGCCCACGCATCCGCCCACGAGCTTTGCTGGCGTCCAGAGATTGCTTAGCGCTCACTATGGGGCTGGACACCACGGCTCCTCTGCGGGCCACTGCAGGCAGCCGCACCTTGGCAACAAGCGGGGCCAAAGTGTCCCCTGCCTCCCCCGCCACATCGCTGCTGGCACAGCTCTCGGCGCCGCAAGGGTGTGCGGTCTGCACATGCACTGCAGCTCCAACCACCACTGGTGAGTCGCCTCCAGAGCTGCAGCCAGCCTTGGAAAATGTGAAGCGCTTGGCCTTGGATTCGCCGCCACAGGCAGTGCTTGATGCCACCAGTGGCGACGTGACTGCGCCGTGGGGAGAGCGCAGGGCACTTGGCATTTGGGGGTGCTCGAAGCCCCCCACAAATGAACGCTCCTCGATGCGTTTTTGTGAGCCGCTAAAGCGCCTATTGGGGCGGGTGACGCTGCCTGGGGGGAGATTCATGCGACCCCCCCCCCCACTGGGGCTGCCGCTGCCGCCCTCGCCGCCAGGTGTTGCGAAGGAGAACTTCCACACGGTACTGCTGCCACCTGTAGCAGCTGTGCCCTTCGGAGATTGCAGGTTGGCTGCACTGCTATTGCTACGAGCCATGGACAGGGAAGCAGTAGTGCCAACTGTGGGCGTGCACATTGGTGCAATGAGATCTGGCTGGGCGTCCGCCGCATACAGGTGGCCCGCCTCCCGCAGCTGTGCCACCATATCGTCAGCATCTTGCTGCAGCTTGATGTCGACGATGCGGCTTTCAGCAGCTGCTTGTGCCAAAGTATTCACCACCTCACTGGTGGCCGCAGCGGCATCACAAGCAGCGATCTCAACCTCATCCGAGTTGCTGCTGCGCTGTTGAATAGGCTGCAGCACATTCATGTTGATAGCCTGAGGCGAAAGGACCTGCTGTTCGAATGTAGCATGTGCAGGGCTGCGTGCCGTCTCCAGATGCACTGATGAGTGTGGGTCGCGCCTGATGGACTGGACAGACGGAGACGACGGCGTGGTGCTAGACGCCCCGCTGGCACTTGCGCTGCTGGCGCCCCCCTGCCTGTCAAGCACCTTGAATGTGCCAGGCACAGGCACGTTTGCCAGGACACTCTCCGTTTTGTTGTGCACATCCCGCGCGAGGGGGCTGGTCAGCCAAGGGTGCTCCAGCACCTGTGCCATGCTGATGCGCTCCCCAGACCGCAGTCGCAAACACCGACCCAGCAGGTCTACAAGCTCTGTAGACATCTCTTCTGGCCATTCCCACTTCTCCAAGTTGGGCTTGGGCTTTCCTGAGCTGCCAGGCAAGCAATCCTCCAGCCACCGATCACACCAAGGTGCACAAAGCTCATCGTGCACCACGCCGGGTTGGGTCGCATGTAGGAAGGCTCTGAAGACGTTATCAGCAATGCACGAAGCGTGGAATGGTTTGGAGCCAGTTACCAGTGTGAAGACGACCACTGCGTAGCTCCAAACATCTGCCGCGTACGGATCATATCCAGCGTCAACGATCTCCTGCCACTGGCCTTGCGAGTTGTCCCATACCCGTGCAGCCTGGGTGGCCATGCTCTGGAACGCCATGATACGGTAAACCTCTGGGTCACAGTATGACCTGCTGCCACAAGCGCTGTGCGCGTTGCGAGTTGGAGGGCCTTCTTCAGGCAAACGGTCCAAAAATGCCGCGCCAAAGTCACACACCTTGGCAACAACTGACTTGCGCACTTTTGTGCGCCACCCATCTTGTGATAGTTGACCAGAAGTTGTATCAGATTTCATCGAGTAGCACTTTCTGATTGCCGCGTGCAGCCGTGTTCTCGCCATTTCAGCTGACCCACTCAGATCTGCACAAGAACACCTTGACGTGATAGGTGGGTGCAAAATCGAATCCTTCAGAGCACAAAAAGAAACAACAGGCTGACATAACATAGGTGACTTTGCTATACTGGCACCATTGTGTAGCTTTGTCAGGTTGCGAGGCGAGGGGCGTGTGCACACCTGTGCACAGCAGCCGAGCGGCAGCCCTCAGTCAGGGGACTCAAGCTGGACACACTCATGCTGTCGCTTCGAGCACAAACAAACAAACAAAACGGAAACTGGGCGGTGTCCATAGAATCTTACACATCTAAGTGCACCTCGCTTGTATTGCGCCAATGAGCTGCGGAATCGATTCCGCAGGCTTCCACCTGGCAGTGATGGCTGGCCCGCGTGCACTACAAAATGTAACTTACCGAGATAACTCTGAGCCCGTGGCGGGATTCCTGTAGCCTCCAGTGCAGGGTCAGATGGGACTAACAGAAGATTCTCTGGTTTGATGTCTCGATGGGCAAGCAGCTTTTTATGGCAGTGGGCGAGAGCTGCGAAAGGCATGAATGTTGAGTGGTTTTTCCCGGCCGCGAGAGTGACAGACGAAGCTTTGAGGGCGGAGTAGCTCCCAGAGCCTGCAAATGCACACTGCCAGATAACAAAACTCACCGTGTGCCACTTGTAACATCCATTCACGAACGTGAGCCCCCTCTCCCATTTCTCTGTTGGGTGCTTCACTCGCTGCGTCGTGCATGTCGCACACAGCTCGCTCCTGCATAATGTACACACTGCCGGATGCGCCCCGGAGCATGCCGTGGGTGAAAACAACATGGGGGTGGCTGTTATCCAATCTTCGAAGCTGCAAGTGGTATTATACGCGAGGTTTGGCCAGCGCCCTTGTGGTTAGCGACTCACGGCAGTTACTTCGGCAAACTGCCCCCGCTTCTTGGAAGCGGCCATGTACTTCTTGACAGCCACCTTGTGCTCGCCATCATCCACAGCAACAACTGTTCCTTGCCCCCCGGCTTGAATCTTAGCACCATCTTGTGCAAGACTTTCTGTAAAATAAACTCGTTGCGCTTGTTTGGCGGCGTGGCAAAGATGTGCTGCTGCGGAAACCAGCCGGCGCCTCCGAATTTGACTGGGCTGACTCACTCCAGTGCAGCAGCTGCTGCCGTTGAGGTGTTCGCCTTTTACCAGACATACTGCTTGTTATGGCGTGTAGAAAATGCTTCCTGTGGCTCAAGGTACTTGCGCTGCAGTAGCTGAGCTGACGAGAGCAAGCTGCTGATCAAATGTGCCAGACGAATCCAAGTGCACTCAGGAATTCACGCGTAAGTAGCTGGAAGCAGAGTGTATGATGACCAGTCAATAAATTGCGCACTTGGCTTGGTTTTGGTTCACAAGTGCGCCTCCATGCGCATGGTCAACTAGAAGGAAGGGGGACAAAAGGGGGGGGCAACTTCCAGAAGGGTGCAGGAAGACTGCACGATACATGCAGCGTACATGTACAGTCCGGACGGGGCATCGCCATGAAGCGGACAATTATTTCAGATGCATTCCTTTTGGCTGGTCTGTGCCTCAAGCACCTTCCTGACGCCGCATGTAAGCCAATGCCGACGTTCTTGCTGTTTGAACACGAATGCTGTAACCAGCTGCTGCAACACACCATGCTTAAGGGTAGCTCATGCTGACAAATGCTCCCTCAAGTGGCACATCGGTAAGCGTATTTGTTGTGCTTTGCCCAGACTCCCCGAAGAAAGCTTGGGGAAGCTCACTTGGCTGCAGCAGCTTCTGGGTTCCATGCAAATACTTGTCACAGCAGGCTGATACAGCACAAAGCAGGGCCTGTGCTCTCAATGTTGCAGCCGGTTTTGCAGTGGCGTGCAGTGGGCCTCTTGGAGTGCCCACCGACCAATGTCGATCCGCGGTCAAAACTCCGCAAGGGGGCATGCCAGTCAGCGCCTGCCGCGCATACGGACAGTATGCGAAGCTGTGGCGCATTACCGCATGAGTGCATTGGCCGTGCGGTCTCCAAAGCTGCGTGTGAACTGCTGGTTGCGTGGTTTCATCTCGTGGGTGTCTGCTCCGCGGGTGGTGCGCCCCAGTTTGCGAGCTAGGCGGGCTGATTGCTGTACAGGCTTTTGGGTGAGATTGTTCATGGTGGTGAATTGGCCACCGCCGGAAAAGGCCACTGGAGTGGGCTTGGGATTGGACGAGCCTTGGGCTCCGCGGGGATCAGTGCTGTCAATACCAGCTGCAATCTGCACAAGAGGTGGGGCATAATTAAAAAAGCAAGAGTGCACATTTCGATGGGCGTTGGATATTGCGGCCCTATTTGCGTGCGAATGTCGTGACGGGCTTGGCAAATGCAAGAGGCTGGCGACTCACTCGCTTCTCCCTATCTTGCATCAAATGCGTTCGAGTTTGAGGAGCAGCTGCACCCATAGAGGTAGTGCCTTTTGACCCTTTGATAATACTGTTGGTACGGATACCTGTGCCAGAGTGCGCCGCTTGGGACCTGCAAACACGGATTGGTTGGTTGCGGATTTTGCCGCGCGAAGCGAAATGTCGGCTTCCCACGCAATGAGACGCTGCACGTACACAGACATGAAGGCATCTTTTGATACTGCATTTGTGTCATGTGCGTCAAACCCATGCCCGAAAAGCAGGTGTTTGGGCATTGACTTCTGGCTCGCGGGCACAGGCTCAGACACGTCGTGCACGGGAAACGGCGGCTGGTACTTTGCGTGCTGCTGCTGTGGTGCCACAAATGCTGTGCGCGCTTCAGTGGCGCCCTGGAATTTGGACGAGGCAACTGCTCGGCCCTGATCTGCTGTTTCCTGTGCAATGTTGTCCTCATGCCAATTGCCAATGCGGACGCCTGGTCGATACATTTCTGCAAGGTTTGCTGGAATATACTATGAGCAACAGCAAGGGTCACTGGAATATTGACAGGCAGACGTGGGTCTAAGCATCTCAAATTGGTAATTACACCGCAGTGACAGTGTAGGTGATCGTCGGCTGCGAAGCTGTGAGAGATGTGCGTGGAGGCAGAGAGCCCCCTGCTGCACAGGTGGGGTCGAAGTAATGGCAATCAAATTTGGGGTCAATCTTGCCACCCCAAACCCTCTCCACCACCACCTCTATCTCCCCCCCCACTCCTGCTGCAGCAGGCATATTGTGCGTTATGTTGGACAGTGCCGGGCGGTCAGGGTGTGGCTTCTCAGCCTGAACGTGCGCACACACCCAGTTTGCATCCCGGGCCAGCTGTCCCCCCACCGGGTCCTCTTTAGGCTGTGTCTTTTGCATCATGTAAGGTAGAGGGGGCAAGGCGGCGGGGCGCAAGTCAAACAAGAAGGGGGCAGCAAGCCACCAAACAAACTTATGCACAAGAACGTAGACTCAAGACTACCGTAGCCCAAGACACTCGGAAGGACAACAACAACATCACGTCAAGGAGAAGCCTCGCCAAGCTTCAACGGGTTGACGGATTTTTGATTTTTTTTTTTTCTCCCGTCCGGACAGCCCCTGTCCTCTGTCCCTCCCCCCTTTTTTTCTTCTGTTTTTATTTGCTCTGACGGTCGGGTCGGCCACCCAAATGCCAAGAAACTACACCCGAAGGAAGCATCCCCCACTACCAAGGAAGGAACAACAACAAGGGCATCATTGCAGTTCTAGGGGAGCCCGAAAGCGAGATGGCGCGCAAAACGGACCCTCACACCTCACCAATTGGTCGAACCGAAGCGTGCCAACCGCAGCAGCCCCTCTAGCGCCAGCTGCTACAACAACAACGAAATACTCCAAGCAACATGACTGAATGAACTACCACTTGCATCCCAGAGCCAGTCACCACAACGCGAGCTCATTCATTGAGTTGCGTTGTTTGGGTTTGTACCCCCCCCCCTAAGACTACTTTGAGTAAAAGCTTTACTTGTTCATTAATTCTAATTCTAATTCTACTGTTTTATGTGTGTCAAGTACCAGAGCGGTGAATCGTGCAGGGGGGTACACAGCTTTCTAGTAATGGCAATTTCAGCTTCCTTGAGAAGTGACTGTGCCAGAGACCAGAGTGGAATCTGCCCCTCACTTCCAGCAGGCCTCTAACGCTAAGACGGGGGGGGGTCTCCGCTAACCTGGCCAGTTGCATGCTCTAAGGTTCAAACGTGTTAGTCTGGAAGTAATGAACGACTAAAAGTAGTCTTTTATGGTGAAAATGAGGCATTTGTCTTTTAAAGGGGCATCATGTTCAGCTATGGTTCGTACTACGGGGCATCGCTTGCGGCTTTTGGCTCGATGTCGCGGCGACACAATCCGCCTCACGTGACTCTCCTTTGCAGATCAAGCTATGCGCGTGCAGCAGCGCGAGGCATTGGAAATCCAGGAAGCAGAGCGACACATTAAGACACAAGAAGCTGCAAGCTCACCTCGAAAGTTGCGCTGCGTGTATGGAAAAGGTCGCCGCGACATGCTGCGCTCAGCATACGCCCGGCGGCGAAAAGTCGATGCTGTCAAAGGACTGTTGAGCACAGGAGACGAGTTGCCTCATGGTGCAACGATCAGTGATGTTCTCAAGCCCAAGCGTCGCCACGACTTGCAACGCTCACAAGCCACTTTGTCAAGCGGCACCAGCGATGCTCAGTCAAGCACCCTGCGCCTACAAACTCCCGGAACGGGAGGAATGGGCGGACACATGACGTCTGCGGACACTTTGGAGGCCATTGCTGGCGGTGGTGATGGCACAGCTGTGCGGCGCGACAGGGCAGCCACTGCAGCCGCCTCGGCTGGGCTGTCCCTCCCCCGGCTGCGCGGCAGCATGCCGGCAGCCGCCACAGAGAATGTACTGGCGGGCGATGACTCGGACGACTCCTGGGATGATGCAATGCTGGGGCAGCAGCATGGCGACAATGTGTCAGACGGAGGCCTGTCAGCGGACACAGCAGACTGGATAGACCCTGCCACTGGGCTTCCGGGTACCCCCCCCCTGCCCAAAGGTACAATGCAGGATCCCCCAAGGAAGATAGGCCTCGCTAGACGTAAGGCTGCAGCTCGGGCAGCTTTGAAAGCTGTGCAGAGGCGCTCCGCACTGAACGCCATGACCCTGCGGCGGGAAGCCCTGCAAGGGGGGGTCCAAGCACTGCAGGCGGCACTGCAGGCATCCCTGTCCAAAGGAGCACTCACAGCAGAGGCCCAGCTTGCTGTGCGAGCATTGCTGCAGGGGCGGGGGCAGGGGGTGTTGGGAGGGGACCCGCTGAAGCCGGAGCGGGTGTTCCCAAACCTTACCATCGCCGGGCTCAGTAACATGCGCCGCACGTCCGCTGCAGGGGGTGCAGGGAATCTGCAGCACGGTGGCTTATCTCTGCCTTCAGCCGGTATTGCTGCCCAGGGCATGCCAGGGGGGCCACAGCTGCAGCTGCAGCCGCTTGTGTTTCCGCCCCTATTGGAGTCAGCCTTGCACCAACGCCAGCTGCAGCAGCTGCATGAAGCATTGCAAGAGATGGGGGTGCCACACGAGCGCCTGGAAGCCATGAAGCCACTCATCCAGGCTGCTTTGTATCAACCTGCGCTGCAAGCAGCAGATCCAGCTGCGTGGGCAGGGGGGGGGCAGGCGGGGGATAGCGTAGCCAGTGCCGCCGCCGAGCATGCACTGGCCGATGCAGCCGCGGGGGGAGACGTATTTGCGATGACAGTGGCGGTGGCGGGGCTGGCAGCTGGGGCCCCCTCCATTGCCCGTCAGCGGGTGTCCGCTTCCAAGGCCCCATTCAGGAATCGCGCCCGGCATGCTGGAAAGGGGGTGCAGGGGGGCTCGTCGACAGGCGCCCCAGCGACACGCCACAGGACTTCATACATTCGGGAGATGCAGCAGTTGCGGGAGGGAGCTGAGGTTGAGCGGCAGTGGCGAGACAGGGCTGTGGTGGCGCTGCCCCCCCCCATCGACCAGCACCAGGGGGGGGCAGGGGGTGGGATGACGAGAAAGGGAGCGGTGCTCACTGGTGCGACTGCACTGGCTGCTTCCACCAGCGACCCCAATTTATTTGCGGGGGACGCGGACGTGGGCGCACAGACGGACTCGCTTGGCACGCGACAGCGGCACCTGCTGCCCAAGGGAGGTGAGGGGCGCAGCAGCACAGCGGGCAAAGGTGCCACTCAGACAGCACTGTACACATCCACCTCGGCGTCCGTGAGTGCACGGCGGATGTCGGGGGGGGTGCGGGGGGGGCATGCCAATCCTTACATGCACGTCACGCGAGGCCAAGCGTATCCAGGGGCAGGGGGCTATCGTGCCGAATCTCACGCGTTCCGTGCACGGGATGTCACCAAGGAGCTCTTTGCGTCCACGTGGAGCACGGGGGGGCACACGAGTATCGCAAGGGACCCCACGCTGCCACGTGTAGCCTACAAGGGGGGGGGGCAGATTGACCATGCCCGCACTGCCGAAATTCGGCTTGAACGCAGTGCACGGGGGCTTCCGCAGCCCAAGCAGACACACACTCGTTTGGGGGGTTACCGGCACGGCTCGCGCAAGGCCTCCCTGAAAGCTGCCTTGAAGGGGGGGATCCACGGCAACAACCAGCCTGGTGCAGGAGAAGACGCATCCAGTGACGACTACAGCAGCAGCGATGACGAAGATGGCGGCGCATATGCACTGCAGGAGCTGTTCCCTGTCTACCGCAGAGGCCTCAACCACCACAGCAAGTATGAGGAGCCGGCTGCACGTGACCGTTCCCAAAGGGGTGTGGGGGGGTCTCAACTGCCCAGGCAGCAGCAAGCGGAGCTGGATCACACACGCAAGGTGCAGCTGCGCCAATCCGCGGCACAAGTGGGGGGAAGGGGGGTACCCAAGGGCGCGATTACCCTCAGCGGATTCAGGCGGGAGCAGCTAGCAGAGGCTGCCAAGCAGGCAGGGGGCCACCAAACAAACGAGCAAGATGCAGCAGTCGTATTGGGTGTCAGTCCTCCCTTGGCTGCCACCAGCCCCACAGGCACCTTGTCGCTACCGCTTCCAGCCACAGGGGCGCTCTCCACGGGCGCCTTTGCGCTGGATGCACCAGGCAAGCCCGCCAGCAGCAAGCGTGGCAATGTGCACCAGCGGCTGTACCAAAGCAAACGACAGAGCACACCTGGCACAGAAGAAACTGAGCCCATACTTGCCCACGCGTTTTTGAGCCGGGAGGTGCACCCAGAGCAGTGGATCGGGGGGGGCGACTTCCACGCCCACTTGAGCAACAGTAATGTGCAGCTGAACAACGGAGCGCCGCGACACTTCCATGCTGCGCCAGCTGGACAGGGTGGTGGAGGGCAGCTGGCGCTGGGGGGGCGTGATTTGGCAGTGGGGGCCAAGCACGGCTTCCTTCGACAGGACGGCAGCCGGGATGCCGTCGGCCATCTGCTGTTCCAGTCAGCCGTCAAGGCAAGCCAGCAGAAGCGCAGTATTCGAGAAGGCGCGCAGGTCGATGCTTAATTAACCAGTCAGTCACCTACCGTGGTGATGGGGGCTGTCGCTACCTGCAGGTGGCCCCCGACCAGACACATTCTGCCTGGCTGCTGGAAGCAGCAGGCTAGTCGGCATTGCCATCATATAATGCAACTTCAAATCCAGGAGGCCCACAAAATTCTGGCAGTGGTGTACCACTTCACTGGCGCCAGACACAGCCATGTCATCACCACCTGCTGCAGTGCAGCAGCAAATGTGGTTTGGAAGCCCTCCAGCTGACTCACCAGCAGGGCCAGGCAAGCCTACTGCATCAACTAGTCTACACGATGCATCCTCCCCAAGGCGGGTAGCCCGCTCAATTATGCGAGAACTAGGCGCAGAGGCGTCCGGACAGGAATCCGGCGCTGCACTGGATAGCTCCGGACTGGCATCAAGGTGAGTTACCAACATGCAAATGGCCGCTGCCTGCGAGCTAAACACGATCCAACCTTTTCAGAATATCTTGGAAAAGACTATCTCAGGTTCTGGACCTGATCGGTATCAGTCCCACCCAGACTGAGGTTGGTTGTCATGCAAAGCTCCCTGGCCTGTCGCTTGCGACATAGTCGCGCAAACCTGCACACCGACCACTTTGCAGACGGAAGCCATCACACAACATCTAAATGTGCGTATGAAAGGAAGGTGTAGTTTCAAACGGGCTTTGCTACACGCCGCATATTTCGCAGGACGGCAGTGACGCAGGCATTTCAACGGCAGCTTTCTTGGCCTGGTAAGCGACACCCCCCGCCAAATCAAGCGCCGTCAAGTTTACTGTTTGGCACAGGCTTCCAAGCTTTGTATCTAAGCGACAGCAACTAATTCCACTGCAGGCTGCCGGCTCCGCTTTCACTGCCTTTGCATCGGCAGGTGCCCAGCTGCTACTCGCAGCGCAGGAGGCCATTGCTGCAGTGCAGCAGGCGCTGCTTCAGCCACAGAACGCAGCCGAGCGGCAGGCAGACGCAAGCAGTGTACACATAGTGACAACAGCTGGGCCTCAGAGTGCTGTGGCGTACCCAACAGCCTTGCGGGTGCACGTGTCCTCAAAGGACGCGTCGGCGCACTTCACCAGCCTGGGGGCAAATGCTCACCTGGGGGAGACCTCCGTCGCATACACCACCCTGAGACTGGCGCAGCACATCACCAACACACAGGCACGGGCACTGGTGCAGCAGCTGCAGGCCAGTGCCGACGCTGCCCTGTCCCCAGAGCAGGCGCTGCCGTGGCGGCCGCGGCGCATACAGTGGTGTGGACCGCTGCTTGTGGGGAAACCCCTTGCCGACAGCCGCACACCCAGCCATGCAGGAGTGGACGAGCACACGGTGGATGCGGCAGCGTACCAGGCTGACGGCTTCCGGGTCATCATGTGCAAAGTGTTCTTCGATGTGGAGGACGGAGCACGCGGCGGCGGTTGGCAGAAGCTGCTCCCGGAGTTGCACTTCGAGCTCTCCTGCAACCACAGCATGCCTGAGCTACTCTCGCTCCCAGGCCATGATCCGTTCACGGTAGCGGAGGTCGCCGCTCTGCGCAAGGGTGTGCCGCTTTACTGCGGAGCCACAGCCCAGCAGCACCTGCAATGTCTCGGCAGCACAGCTGATGGCAAGCTGGTGCCACCTGCAGCCCCCTATAAACCCATGGCTGTGCCCCCCCTGTGCTTCGCTGCCACAGTCTGCTGCAAGGCCTCTCGACGCCTGGCAGCTGCAGCCGCTGCTGCCAACACCGGCGACACTGCAAGGGAACCGAGCGGATTTGCTGGCACAGTGACCCATGCACTCCGCACTGCCTTCGAATGGCTCAGCGGAGTGCGCAGTTACGAAGTTCGCAGCGCATTTGAATCCGCTGCTGAGTTCAACAGCTGGCTGGGCACTTTGCTTGATGAGCACAATGAAACAGGGCATACGAAGCAGCACCTGCACCAACTGAGGACCTGGCTGATATCTCCCGTTGCACGTCGCAGTGGTGTGTGCCACGCCTTTCAGGCTTTATTCCCACGCCTGCCTGTGCTAGCAACAGCGGAGAGTGCGGCGGCATCCGGTGCAGAGCACAGCAGCGCGACATGGGCCCCCCCGACACAGTTGGTGCAGAAGCTCATGCTGGCATGCAGCAGTGTCGACACACTTGGGCTGCAAGGGCGGCATTCAGGACTGCACTGCACGCTGGAGGGCTTCCACCTGCCGTCACTGCTGCAGCCGCTGCTGAGTGCCACGCATGGAACTTGTGACATGAACCGTGTGTCAGCACCCGTCATGGTACTTGGCGTGCTGTGCAGCCCCTGCCCCGCCCTAGACTGCGTGCTGGGGGGGCTTGCAGCGATCGTCAGCAACAGCGCCCCCCTGCAGTACACGTGCGACACAGAAAGGGGACAGCTGTATTTGCAGCATATGGGCGGTAGTGTGGGGAAGCAGCGGGGCGTCGGCAGTGACAGCATGCAGGGCCTGCTGTTCTGTGTGTCGGCTGGAGCCGGAGAGGGGGAATGGCGCCGTGCACGGGAGGAGCTGGCGACTGTATTGCAAGGCACAGGGGGCCCACTCCTGCCGCTGCTTGTTGCGATCTGCGGCGTTGGAGGGGGTGGGGCCATCCCGGATATACAGGCCGCGGCGTCCGCTCTGGGGCTGGGGAGACATGCGCCCCGGACCTGTGGCATGGTGCATGTGGCAGCGGCGGGGGGGCGTGGGCTGGTGTCTGGCCTGCAGTGGCTGCGGGAAGCCTCTCCTGTGCATGCAGCTGTGCAGCAGCCCAGCGAGTAGGCTCAGTATTGCAACATGCATTTGGATGGCGGGTTTCGCAGCAAGGGAAATGGATTTGAGCGCACACTTTGCAGGGAGGCCCACCAGCCAAGCCCACAGTGCCCCTGGTTTGATGCCCACATTCAAGTTGAGTGCTTCGGTCTGCAGCTGCTGCTGACATGTACGCCAGGCAGATGCACTTGATGCTGCGTGTGTTGGGAGGGGTGCATCATCCTTCGCTGGGCACGGAGCTGTTGCAGCGAGGAAACGCCACAAGCGAGTCATCACCTGCCCTATCTTTATCGGCTCTGCTGCCTACAAGGCTCATTTCGCTGCGTTTCTCAACAAGAGTAAAGGCTCGGCGCTGCCGCTGGCTAGCCGACAGAATTTCATCAAATTCAGCTCGAGCTGCCTCACGAGCCATCTGAAGATGAATTAAGCGACCTCCGAAAGTATTCGCATGTGCACTGCTGTGCATTCTTGTTTGGTCTGTTGGTGCTGAGCTGCTGCTGATGCTGCCGCTAGTTGTTGAATGCTGAGAATTGGCAGCAGCTAACGGAAGCTGCCACTGAAGCGCAACTGCATGTCGCCACTGCGGGAGCGGTTTCGGAACAGACAATTTACTGATATCATATAAAACACGCTTTTCAGTTTCTAGAACGTCATAAACCCTGTTGGAGTTGGGAGTCGATGCTGCCAAGCTGCGGTAGGTAGCTGCGAGGCTGCTTGCTGAAGCTGCTTTCTCTTGGTCGTGCCTCTGTCCGATGAGCCCGGGCGAGTCCATGGTAGAGTGAAAATGTAGGACTTCTACACTTGAATAACATGTTTTTTAAGGCCATTGAAATGCCGACGGCATGTTCGAGCAGCCACCGTTCCATGTCTCTCGATTGAGTTGCCCACAAATGAGCATGTCCCCCCACCGTCTCGTTAGCAATCCAGCATGAAAGCTGCCGAACAAAATTACACAAAGGAGCTGGATTATCAATTTTCACTGTCATACTTGTGGTCACTTGGCTAGATGGGCACACTGAATTTCAGAAAAGCTGCGATTTCGACATTGCCATCATTTTGAGACTCAGCAGATTCAGTGAATGAAATCTGGTGCTGAGTGTGATTTCTTGCTCATGGCAGTTTGTTGACACAGAAAAGAGCATATGTTGGACTGGTTGGATTTGACAAGATTCCAGTTGTTCGACAGACAAGCTGGGGCAAGGTTGTTTGAAACATTTTCATAGAAATGTCTTGCAATCGTAGCCAGTACTCTGCAGCCTACAGGCTCAGTGAATTCTCCGACACTTCTGCTATACCAGCAAGAGATTTGAAGTCTTGTTACTCTCCACCTTTGAAGCAGCTGGCCGCCGCATTCACACGGAGCATGACGGCCTCGGTAACAGCTACAGCCGGCGTGACTCAAGATAGCATGGCAGCTGCTCCTGACGACTCGAGCACTTCATCTCAGCCACCACACGAACAGGGTCACATGACTCTGCCTCACATGAAAAGCTGCATACTCCTGGACGATGGAGAGCAGTGGCTTGCACCGTACATGCGCGAGTTCTTGCTGCAAGCAGCGGTGAGCGTCGCGGCGTGGGAGTTGACTGGCGCCCTTGCAGCCGCCTTCGCCCACGCCCTGCACCAAAACTGCACCCACTGCCTGAACCGGAAGGAAATTTCGCTACTCTCCACCTTCATAATGCTCCCGCCGCGCATTCAGCACCACCTGAGTGTCCAGATCTGGCTGCGGTGGCTGCCGTGCCCTGTGCCGGCAAGGGCAGCAGCCAGTGTTGCTCCCTTGGCACAGCAAGAAATGGACACATTACACGAGAGGGGGCGCGCGAGAGTCTTGAAGTGGCTCTGCCAGCCCGCAGGCACGTCTGCTTCCGGCCAGCTCCCGCTCCAGCTGACGGAAGACGCGTTGGCTGCTGCTAGCAACGCGTCAACAGTGTGGGCAAACTCACCGGTGGGAGGTGCACAGTGGATGCAAGCTTGCTCTTGGCAACTTCTTCATGAGTGCAAGCTTCTCAAACGTGGTTTTGTGGGGTCACTTCGGCAGCCTGCTCCACACACAGCAATAGCGTCCGCCACGCACTTGGCTCACCTCTGTCGGGCACGTGCATTCCAGTTCAATTGCTTAACAGCGGCTAAGCGTGCACTTACCAGCATGAAAAGAGCCCTAGTAGACGACGATGCTGATTTTCCTGACGTTGTCAAGCTGCTCGGCGAGCCGCTGAGGCAGTTGCTGCATTGGAGGAACGGTGGCTGGGCGGTGCAGCCTGGTGGAGTTGAGATGCTGACAAAGTGGGCACATCCAAAGATTCCCAGCAAGCGTCATGATGGTGAATACCTTCACGCTTGCCCGCACCCACATCTTTCCTGGGAAGCCTGGTGCGCAGCCATTGACGGGTATGAAGCTGCACCTGCAAGCAGGGTGTGGAGTGGAGTGCTCAGCATTGCCAAAGCACTTGTTAAGCTCAAGCACCATACCATGGGCGAGTCATTGATGCAGTGCATGGTTGAATGGCCGCACAAGTGCCATTGGTTGGGGGCCCGGGCAGTGTACAGCACCGTTGTTGTGCGCTGGGTGCTCACTCTGCGCAGAGCTACTGACAAGCGCCTCCAACTGAAATGGAAACAAATTGCCATAGCTGCCACAAGTGACCAAGCAAATGAGCATGACATGATGGGGGAGACGCGCCAGCTCGCTGTGGAGCTTGCGTCCGGCAGCAGCACTGCAAGCAGCGCTTCTGCCGCAGTCACACCAGCATTCAAGCCTTTGTGGGCATGCTGTGAACCAGAGCACAGCCAGCTGTTACAATTAGTTCATTCAGACCCGTTTGCTTCCAAGCCGCCTCGTCTGAAACGCTCCCGTTCTGCAGTGGTGAGTCCCCCAGCAGCAATGCACCGAGCTGCATTCAGGCGCGCAACAACTGTCTCAACACACAGCCAAGGTGTGGCAGGTGCACCCTCTCCAGCAAGTTCTAAGACATCGTTTGATGCAGCTGCTGTTCCTGCCATCAAACTGCTGGTCTCTCGCTGGGAGCAGGTGGCATCCCCAGCCGAGGGAGCGGCAACAGAAGCAGCTTCAGTCATGTCCCTACTTCCGCGAGCCCACACGGGAGCCCTGGGCGTGTGGGTGCGGCAGCATCATATGTCCTGTCAGATCAGCACTGCGGCTTCTTCTGCAAACTTCTTATCAAGCAGCAAGCCCAAAGCTGCCACAGCTGCCTCTCAAACCACCCGCAGGCAAGTTTATGCCGGCCTCAATCGCAATGAAGGGTGCTCTGTCGAAGAGTGTGCCTTGCAAATGCTTTGCAATGTTTATTCGCCCAGTATATTTCAGCAAGATGTGTCCCTAGCAGCAAATCGTGCACAGGTCGCTCGCGAACTGCAAGCAAACAGCTTCACCCCTCAAGTGGCACAAGCAATCCAGCTTTGGGATACAAAGGGTGGCTATCCGACAGCAACTCCGAAAAAGGGTTCGGTCGGCCCGATTGGTTTGTTGGGTTGGCGGGGGATTCATGCTGAGAATGGTTTTTGGCGTTCGCTGAAGGCGCTTGCGCTTGCTCATCTGATCGCCGTCCCTGCTGGACCCTGCCTTCAAATCGGCCTCTTCCCGCGATTCTGGGGCTCCAAAGCTTTTGCGTCTTTTCACCAAACATCCATTCTACAGCTTACGCAAAAATTGCGTGCCATGTCACCGTGCTCGGCAGCGCAATGGATCTTTGAGCGGCACTCTGCACACAAAGGTGTTCCTCTCCCTGGCATGCAGTGGGACGTTTACACAGCTGAACTGATGGCTGAAATCGTGCATAGTATGTGCAGTGGTACCATGGGCGGAATTCCCCTGGCAGATTGGTTGCACCACGCTGTGATCGGCGCCTCAGAAGTGGATGTTGGCTACCCAGACCTGCTTTTGTGGCAGCCCAGCCCTTGCCCAGCCGGGTGTAAGTGGGCGACCATATCGAGTCATGAAGACACTTATCATTCGCAAAGCACGGCTGTGGGCACCATAGTCGCCAGCCAAGACCTGAGGACCCAGCAGCAAGGGGCAGCGCCGCCTCACGGGCAATCGTTTGACAGCGCAGCATGCTTTGCGTCCCCCAGTAAAAAGACAGGCACCCAACAGGCCAGTACACAATCAATGTCCACCCCAGGCAGCTCACTTTGGGGCGCCTCCATCGATGCAGGAGTTGGCACGGGAATAGTTTGGGCTGGAACAAGGTTTGCAATCTTGGAGGTTAAATCTACATCGGACAGCATGCGCGATGCACAACGCATGTGGGTTTACTGGCTCTCGCAGCACCCGGGGTTTACCTCTGGCCTAGTACACGTGTCAGTTTTATCGGGGACAGATGACAGGCGCTCCAGCAAAAGAACCCGGCTTTTCACAAGCAGCTGAGCTTCCCGTTCCAAGCACAGCTTGATACACTAGGCTCACAAACAAACAAAGAAATGTATTTGCTTCACAGGAATTATTTGCACTGTCACTGGCTTGGATTCATCTTCCCGAGCCAGGAATCTGGCTTTCAGTAGCTTGATTTTGCTTGTTCTGCACAGCCTCCTGGGTTTGATGTAGAGTGCTCGATAATGCCCCTCCACATAGCTGACCCCGCCACCTTGCAGTCACTATCAGCAATACAGGCAACAAAATAAACCCGTGAGAAAACCCCCACAAAATTGATGTGCCTGTGAGCATCCGGAAAAATGTCCGGAAAATATTGCTGTTTGCAGCTGCGATGGGCACGAGGGCCAAGAACGTGCTAAAAGCACCATTGAACACAGATGTACCTAATCCCGTCAGGGCAACATCAATTGCGCGGTCTACAGCATCCAGCTTTTGCAGCTGCTGCTGTCCAGAAAACAGCACAGCCGTGGGCTGCACAGCACTTGCTGCTTTGTGGCTCGCATCGACACTGTCATCGATGTGCGTACCAGGTCCTGGGCCGACCATTATGGCACCTGGAGAAGAAACACCTGCGCTTGGCGTTTTAGCAGGTGACAGCGGCAGTGGAGTCTTTTCGGCGAGCTGCCTCTCTGCTTCGTCCTGCAGTAAGCACGCAGACAGCTCGTGCTCAAAGCTGTGAGAGATATGGGCGCTGTAGTCCACTGCAAGCCCGAGTGAAAGGATCAAGTTTACAACGGACACCGAGTTCAGCTGAAGGTTCCACCAAAAGATCAGGCCTAGCAATGCTAGATCCACCAGAAGCAGAACAGCCACAACCAACAAAGCAGACGTCACCGACCCGAGGAAAAGCAAGGAAACAACTACAACACCAACCGAGGCTAGACCTATATTCAGGAGCGCTTCGTCGACAATTATGGCATCCTGCAAATGGCAAGAGCATGAGAAGCGGCGGTATAAAGCGGGCAGAAGTACAAACTTACCAGTTCTGTGAAGAGCCACCAGGTGTCATATGAGCGCTGCTTGAAGCCGTACTGTTTGCCCTGGTCTGTGATCTCATCACGTGCTGCGAACACAGTGACGACTTGGTCAGCGGTGTTGCGCACATTGGACGGCTCCAATCGAGCAGACCACCGTAAAGCGCTGATTGCGAGACGAACATTTCCAGGCGAGGCTGCATCGATAACTTGCACCAGCTTCACGTCTGTCGTGAATTGCTGGTCCGCGACGGTAGTGTTCAACCACAACCCAAGGGCACTTGCCATTTCGGAGCAAGATGCTGCGTTGAAAAGCGGATATACGACAGTGGAACCATTTGACACGACTGTTGTTTTCGCTGAAGTTACCAGACGACTTGAGAAGGCAGCTTTTGCTGCAGTCTGCGCCGGAGTCAGACCGGCGCTGGGGCTGCCCAGCCAGGAAACGAAGGCGGAGTACCACCAGCGAGTGGACAAAGAAGACGCGACCACCAAGTCTGACTTTGTTGATAACGATACCCTGGTGTCCATAGTCATTCGCAAGTACTGCGCGCAGGCGCTGTTGCTGTATGCGGTTGTATCACCATTTGCATTCTCGGGGCCGGAGCGGTCTGCTGCGGAGTCCAGGCCGCTCACAAACACGTCGAAATTCGACACAGCTGCCGAATCAAAGACGGATTCTCGAGTTTTCACCCAGTCCAGAACATATGAGTCATCAGGAACGAGGGAGCTGAGCGGCTGCCCTGTCTGTACTTGAGTCAGAGCCCAAGCATTGAAGCCGGTCAAGCCCACAAAAATGGCCACCACAGCAGCTTGGAAGAAAGTGTTGCGGACGAGTGGCACATAGTATGTGTGGATAATTGCACTCAAGCAGGACATTTTTTGGAGCGATGGGCTGGAGGAGTGCTGAATGGCTGGGCTGGACGGCGGGCTGAGAATGGACGCTGTTCCTGCGTGCTGCACCTGTGGCACCTCAGTCTCCTTGGGGGGCTGGCTGCATCTTATGCAGCACAAAATGTCGAAACGGCCTGCACTCTGCCTCTGGTTATCCAGCTCTAGACAGCACACAAAGAACGTCAAACTCAGCAGCAGCACCCAAGCCACTGTACTGGCGGCGTATAGCGTAAACCACTGCAGTGCTGGGACTCGGGTGAGCGAGCCGAACATGAACGCGATGATATCAGTGAGGGATGTGAAGACAATGGACATGCCCTCAGATGCAAGAGCATGGGCCTTCGCATTGGCCACTGCGTCCGCAAAGCTCTCTGCAGTGTGCTCCGGAACCTCGTCTTCGTCAATGTTCCCGGCGATGCTGCTGTGGGGCTCTGCTCGGACGAGCTCGAAGTTGACAGGAATGCAGTGCAGGACTCGAAACGTTGTTGACTGCGAGGGTACTGGTATTTGTGCCACACCAGCACTGTCCTCAGAATCAGACATATCCACCGTGGGTTTGTGCGCCACGGGTTCCGCTCGGGCATCCCATGCTGCAGTGAGCACATACTCATCATCGACACCGATCGCAACAATGATCAGAGGGAGCAGCAGATTCAAATCTGTATAGGGGACCCCGCTGGCTATGGTGATGCCATACCCTGCCACCACAGCCAGCACGACGGTGAAAATGCCGCTCAGGCCCAAGCCAAGCCGCATTGCAACTGGGGACAATCGGCGAGTAATCACGCAGACAGAGTAAATCAGCATGAGAACGTAGCCGATAATCACCAGATTGATATCACCTCCAACACTGCGGGCCAACTCACGCCCAATGCTGAAAGATGCAAGCAGTTGTACTGTCAGGCCAGCCTGGCCCCGGCGCGAGATTGCAAGCAGCTCCTCGCCCCAACCCTCCAGCTGGGCGTCACTCTCGCCGTTGCGGGGCTCCACAACATACACAAGCTCCAACGCGCTTGCAGTTTTAGCTTGCAAGTCCACGCCTCCCAAGACAGACTTCACATCAGGGTACTCGTTAACTATGTCGTCAAACCTCTGCGCCGCAGTGCGGGTGCCGTTTGCTCCGAACATTGCCACAGGGTTAAAGCCCCATGTGCCCAAGGCACCCCCCACAAAGCAGGAACTCAACCCCGGAACGAGCACACAGGAAGAAGCATATGTGAGGCCGTTGCTAGCTGTGGCAGTGACTATTTTCGTGTGAAGCGCTAACACACTTTGCAGGTTAGCTGTGCTTAGAATGTTCTGGTCCGGGTTGCTTGACGATGGCAGCACGTAGAGAGAGTTGGGCTGTGCATCGGAAGCAAAGAATGTATCCAGTTGCTCTTGATCTTCTCTAGCCTGGGTCCCGTAGGCTGCAAGCAAATACGGTTTGTGCAGATGCGGGCTGAAGGCGGCGTGACTGCTCGCGAAGCCATGGCACAAACAGTGACGTTGCAACGCAGATTTGCCCATGGACGGACTCTGCACCACGCATCGACTCACGGCTCCAAATGTTCTGGTTGGCATTTTCAACTTGAAAACTGAGAAACCCAAGTGCAGCGATGCAAGTAACAGCCATGCTGCAAAGAAAGCGGAAACTGCCACAAGCTGTGCCGCATGGTGGCAGCAGCTCTACATACCAGATTGCAATACCTGTCCATGGGCGCGCAACACAAAATTTTGTCACGGCAAAGATGATTCTGCACGATGCGAATGAAAGTGAGAGGGGCCGTTGACAAGGCACAATCTAAGTTATGCTCGCGCGTGTCATGGGCTAAATAGCCTACAAACGTGACTGGCTTACTTGTAAAGCACTCGATGCAGAGCATGCGCAACGGTCTGTAGAGGATTTTTAGCTATCATCGTGCTGGTACTATTTGCGGCAGTTTCTTTGAACAGCTTATCAGCCAGATAGAAAGCAAGTCGCACAGCGACGCGCAATGATACCCAACCGGAGGGAACGCAATTGTCGCGCAAAGTGGCACCAGTATGCAGTGAGGCTTGGCTATCAAGCAAGTGGTAAGTGGTTGAATTTGGCAGTGCCATGCAAACATGGTTCGTGCCTGTAACCTCCAGCATTGAGCTGAAGGGGCCGTCTCGGATGTCGGGCCGACTATCCTCCGCACATAGAATATACTTTACAGGGCTCTCTGCGGCAGCGTTGCATATTTGGAGAGATGCCTAACTTCCTACCTCATACTCTGTGCACATTCAGCATTGCGTGGGTATTCGCCCCTGAAAGATGAAAGGCAGATTTCTCTTCAGAAGGACATGGACGCTGTGAAGCCGCCGACTCCCCCACCGGCACCCATGCCCCTGCTGCCATTGTCATCCGCAGAAGCAGTGGGAGCGGGACAGGCCTGTGACATGGCTGCAGGTGCATCGCTGGAGCCTGTCTGCTTCGCAGCAGCCCGCCCCCCCTGACCAAAGCCCGCTCGCGGCACAGGCGCTTCGGAGTGGGGGCCTTCAGGCTCTGCGCCATGCGGCCCGCTTCCACCCGCTTCATGCTGTGCACTCCCACCCTCATGTGCTCCACATAGTTTCCACATCTGCTGCAGCACTGATCGAGCAGCAGTCGCCTTGGAGGACGCCCGCGTCTCACCCCCCTGCGCAAGCGTCAGCATGAGCTGCAACAGCCCCAGGAGGTTGGGAATGGTCACAGATAGCAGCAAGTTCGTGTCCACAGCAATATGCCCCAGAATGGGCACTGGTAGTCGCACGCCGTACATGTGCCCTTCCCAGAATGCCGCGATGATGTCCATTTTGCGCAGACAAAGGGACTGCGCCACCATCTCTGTGGACGAGTAGGACGCAAACACGCCCGCCAAGCGCACTTGTGCAAGTCGCAGCGCTTCAACGCAGCCCGACACTGCGTCGTTCAGCAGCTTGGCGCGATATAGCAGCAGCAGGAACATGCAGTTCAACACGAAGGCAACGGCTGCCACCAATGGGCTCTGAGTGACGTATGCAGCTGCTAGCAGAAGCAGAAACACACTGAGGAACGTGGAAAGCCAGACTTCATCCACAGTCAGGCCTTGAGGAGACAAGCTGAAGAAGCTCTGGGGGACATGAGGTGCCGCCTCGGATTCAGCCTCAGTGCGTGTGCCACGTGCTCCCAGCCAGCTGTCCCCAGACGACAGGCCAGTATCACCAGAGCTACTATCTTGGGCGTCTACCTCTTTCGATGTGCTTGTGCTTGTGCTTGGCACCGCCGCCCCTGCGCTGCGCCCAGCACCCCCTTTGGACCACTTGGCTTGCCGCCGCCTCAGCTCGGCGTCAAAGGAATCAGTACTGCCCTCGCGCCGCCTCTTGCTGGTGTCTTGTCTTGTGGCAGCCGCCTTATGTTTACCAGCTTTGTGTGCCGTGTCAGAGGTGTGGCCGGGGGTGGGTGCACTATCTGCCGGCCGAACGTGGCCGTGAAAAGTGTGCTCATCGGTAGATGCTGAGGAGACAGTGGGCGCCAAGGACATCTCATCGCCCTTCAGGGCTTCAATTATGCCAGTGCTATGCGCAATACGGCCTTGCAATGCACCGAAGCCTTCGTGCCACTGGAGAACGCTCTCCTCAGTCCTGCGATAATTCCTCCACTCGTCCCTCTGGCTCGGCACGTGCAGAGTGTAATTCCCCTTGAAATCCAAGACGAGTGAAGCCATTTCATCCATGGAGGACAGTAAAGTTGCTGAAAGTAAATAAAGGTGATCAGTTCTCCCATACATAAAACAAATACTCCTTCCAACGGGTCGCGGAAATTGCGTTGGCACGTAATGGCATCTTGCTTACCATAAGGAGTCACTAGGAGAGGAATTGCCACCGCTACAATTGCCACGATTACAGAAGCAAGACGATTCAACCCGAAAGATTCTTGTGCCATTTTGTCTTGGTGGCAGCCTGCACCGCGTCGGTTGTCAAACCTGACTCAGAGCTGCGCTGTTTCGATTTCGAACTGAGCAGACTGGCTTGGAGTTGCCTTCGTTTGCCAAGGACCTGCCAGCTTTTCGGCGACAGCTGAAACCCATATTTATTTGAGGCAAGAAACTGGGCTCATCGCGGGCACAGCTGCTTCCGCTGTCATGACTCATCAACCAAGCGGGGCATCAGCAGCACAGCAATGGGGGGCTCCGCGATTTCGCGTCCACCAGTCGGTGCAAACCTGCAAGTTATATGCTCTACACGATGAAGCTGACTTAGCCATAGATTGCAGATCACTGCTCACTCAAAGTAGAACTCCTTCAGGCGGCAGTTGGTCTGTGTGGTCAAATGTGTTGGCCATGTACGGCCGCGCCCGCGCTGAGTGCTGGCCCCGAAGCTCAGCAGGCAGCGGATGTCAGCGTCCAACACTTGCGTCTGCCCTGCAGTCATGAGCAGCTGCGTCATGGCCCCACGATCATCCCGGTCCACCGTGTTGGGCTCCGCACCAGCCGCCAGCATGCGAAAGTGGGCAGAGGGGTGTCTGCGCCCTGCAGCCTGCGACATGCCTGTGATCGGCTGCTGGCGTCCAGCCATGCCCCTTGCAGCAGTTCCGTCCCCTA
>Ga0307982_1000581_pt1 | contig 28966 bp, 23 predicted proteins | sample OrgLakmetagen989_FD_201847 | JGI IMG/M metagenome (GOLD analysis project Ga0307982, IMG submission 201847) | Saline water microbial communities from Organic Lake, Antarctica - #989 | ecosystem: Environmental > Aquatic > Non-marine Saline and Alkaline > Saline | place: Antarctica: Organic Lake...
CCCAGGGTCTCAACCAAAATATAAGGTGTAAATATGTATCCAAACATTGTGAAATGGTAGTAGATATGAAGTGGTTCAATCACTATTAAAGTATTAAAGTATCAATGTGTCACATCATTTTTTTTGCAGGGTGTGAGTATAAAAATACGAGAGTATAAATTTCATTTATGAAAAGTAATGAAAAAATGTCCGTATTTTTATATAGGAATATACGTATTTATACGCTTGTAAGCTTCGGATCGGAAAATATATATATGATGTGGGAATTGGACATTTTGGCAGTTTTTACACTAATGTTTACCAATTTTTAAATGAAGCGATGTATATTGATTCCGTTGAAGAAGGAAAAAAAAAAATTATAGAAGGTAAAAAAAACATGGGATTGAGCAAAAAATAATTTGCAAAAATAAGTTGTACAAATTCGTGTCGATTAACAATTTAAAGATATATGGTGTGAAAATGATTGATAAAAATAACGGCATACTGAAGCTTTCAAACGAGGAATACGTTTATTCACCAATCTTTAAATTTAAGTTTCGGTACGTGTATTATTGTATTTATTATTATCCTCTATTCACCCTGAAGGATTTAATAAAAAATAATTACACTGTTGAATTGAAAGATTTTGTGTCACAAATAGTGGAACGAAATGTATTTATTTATAGGAAAATAGGAATGGTAATTGATTTGAGCGACTATAAAAATGTATTTTTTTTCTTAAACAATAATAAAAAATATGAGTGTAAAATCACAAGTTTAAGTAATGATTTGTATGGAAATTACAAATAATTGCAGAAATTGTGTTTATTGTGTAAAAATAAAAATTGAAATACGCCAAAATATCATTTAAGACGAGGATAAATAATTGGATCTTCGATCCAATTATGACTCCGAACTAAATTACACCGTTTATAAATGTCCTGAAAGGAGAGTTGTAAAAATTGAAATTTAATAACAATGATAGATCTGGTGGAAGTCTTAGATGAACTAAAATGAATCCTGTCAAAAGTGAGATTGAACAAAAATGGTCAGACGAATTACTGAAATCCATTAAAACACACATACCTTGCTGTTCAGAATCAATATATGAAAACAATGATATAACATTGAAAACGTTTGACGAAAACAAGAATGATCCGAAAGACGTATATCATTTTTCATCCAATCAAAATTTAACCCCCGAGTACATTAAAAACAACATCGAATTGGGGTGGGATATTCGCAGGTTAGGATCAAATCCATCGATCCCAATTGATTTCGTGCATATTAATTTTTCCCCAGGCGGAAAAATATTAAGTTCTTCAACGAATACAACGATGAAGTTTGTGAAAGATCATCCTGAAATAGACTGGGATTATTTAAAATTAATGATGAACACTGGAATCACTTTTAAAGATGTGGTTGATAACCCACAATTTAATTGGAAAATTTGCTGGTTGACTTTAAAACCGGACTTCAAGTTTGATTATATCAGAGATAATTTAAATATAAAATGGGATTTGAACTCGGTCAGTTTTAATGAAAACACCGAATTTATCGATGTGAAAAACAACCCAAAACTTCGATGGAATTACTCTTATTTAAGTGGTAATTCAAATATTAAATTTACCGATATTAATGATAATTTACATTTACCTTGGGACTTTCAAAATTTAAGCTCCAACAGTAGCATTGAAATTAAAGATATAAAAGATAATCTCCATTTACCATGGAATTGGAAAGCGTTGAGTTACAACTCAAATATTAAGATAAATGATGTGAAAAACAATATGAGCCTCCCATGGGATTGGTCAATGTTGACTCGGAGAAATTGCTCAACTCTCGAGGATATAGAAAATAACCCAGATCTACCGTGGGTTAAACAAGAAATCGAGGACAAGAAAATTACAATTGAAGACCTTGGAAAAAAGAAAAATAATTTTTTTTCAATGCAAAACTATTTAACAAAAGTAATAAGCTACGAAAAAGAAAAATTCTTAAAATCACATTTAGTTAATTGAGTTAATTATTTTATTTTATCATTGGTGCTATAATTATTAAAAAAACTTGGCATATTTCAGTTTTTAATAATCAATGTTAAAAATTGACTTAATTAATTATTAATGGAGATAACATCTTCTCCATATTCTTCTTTAAGTTTGCAAAATAACATTTCAATATTTTCTGAAAAAATTATATAATTTTCTAGCTTTGATGGATTGACAACATCATCTTTCACATTAAATTTAATTTTAGTATCCATCTTATTTAAAATCATTTCTTTGGCGCAATATCCATCCATATTACCCATGTATATTTTAACATTCATCCTTCCATACCTGGTGAGGGATGTATCAATGCTACCAATATTATTTGTAGTGACCACTAACATTAGTTTACTATTTTCAAAGACTCCATCAAATAATTGTAAAACATCCGACATTGTTAATTTTTTATTAGTGGATTGTTGAGTATTATCTTTATTCTTATCCATATCATTAATGTTTTCTTTCTTAATAATGTTGGTATCCCTGTCAATGTCTTCGATGACTATTATTTTGTTTTCCACAGTCAATATATTTTCTTCCTGCTTCAAAGGAATGACTCTGCGTGGAATGTAATCATCTTTTGGAATTATAGTATCACCGTAAAACATTTTAACACCTTCACCTAATGAATAAATATCCGACAACTTAACATAATGGATGTTTCTATTTGTGTAATTCGATAGGCATTTAATAAACGAAGTTTTACCCGTTCCGGGAGGTCCATATAATAAAAACGACAATTTAGACAAATTTGTTTTTGACATTTCAAAATTGTCAATTTGATTCAAAATTTCTTTTTTATCTTTTATGAATAAATTGTCGAATGTCTTATTTGCAACGCTCTAAATGGAATAAGAGAATTGTACCCGTTAAGTGATTTTATCAAGATAAATCTTTCACGTTCTGACTTTTCAATTTCATCGATGTATTTTTTATAATCTTTTTTATCAAGTCAATATCCTCGTGAAATAATTTTGCAGTTAACTCTATTTCATATGCGCATGATTTTGGGTCTTTAACTTTTATTTCGTTAAATTCCGCAATAACCCCATTATTGAGAGTAACACTTTTATCACCCGGAAAATATTCAATCCTTTTTCTATTTTTATTTATATTAGCAGAACATGAGCCAGGAGCATGGCAGGAATTTAAGTAGTGAATGATTGAATTATATAGCTCTATATTGTTATCTTCAAGGCAGAGTTCATTGTATATACTATTCTTTATTATAGCGACAATTTTGCAACTTTTTAATTCGCGTTTATTTAATGAATTACGAAATAATTCATATATGATGTTATTCGCCTCGGATATTTTCTTAAATAAAAATCCAATAAAGAATGAAGTTAATGATGCTATCAATATGTTAATTATAATATTATCTGTTTTTAAATTTGATGAAATTTGATTTACCATTGATTGAATAGTTATATGATCATTCATATAATTTTCCACTAAAAAGGGTACCGTTTAACCGTATAAGTTAAATATATAATTAATTCTTTAACTAAATAAAGGAATATACTGAACAAATAAAGTGATAACTTGCAAAAAATTAATTAAAAACAAAACAACATAAAATATTAAACATAAAATATTAAACATAATGTCCAAATTTGAAGCAAGATCGCAACAAAAAGATGCTTTGGACAAATTCAAAGAGCATTTTTATGGATCGCGGAATAATAGAGGTATATTATCAATGTGTTGTGGAAGTGGCAAATCATTCGTTTTTTTCCTAATAATGCATCATTGTATTACAGTGGAAAATGAAAAAATGTTTATATATGTAACTTCACGAATATTACTAATAAAAAATATCGCATTTGATTTAATATTAAGATCGTATGAAAATAATATCTTTAATCTGAATATAATAATTGTAGCATCAGGTAACACTGGAGTTGGTAGTTTAAACAAAATTGGAAAAAATTATTACGATAAGGGTCAAAAATTTAGGGATTTCTTAAAAGAAATGAAAAAAAACAACATTCATCACATTCAAACCGTAAGTGAGTTATCGGAAAAATTGCGCATATTAAATAAAAGAGAAAAAGAAGTACTTATAATCACAACTTACGAATCATTAAAAAAAGTCATCGCGTCTTTGTCAGTATTAAACAATGAAGCTGATTTTGACGGCCAAATTATTCCTGATTTGATCACTTGTGATGAATCACATAATTTAGTTTCCGCTGATAAATCTACAAAAGCAAGTGATTATTTATTTGGAGACGAAGTTGCAATAGATTATAAACAAAAAAAGAAAAAATTATCTGTGGAAAAAAAATTATCGTTTTCTAAAATGTTATTTATGACAGCAACTCCTGTAAAAATAATAAAAAAATATTCAGAATCTGGTTACGTAGATAACGCAATAACTTACAGTATGTGCAACAGAAAAATATATGGTGATGTGTTTTACGAACATTCTTTTAGTGAAGGAATTAAAAATGGTTCTATTTTAGATTTCGTGACTATAACACTAGGATACAGAGACGAGGACGAGTCAAATGGAGTAATTAGTGAAGAAAACGAAAAAACTCTCGAAAAAAACAAAAATAATATGGATGGTTTAAATGCTGATTCTAAACAACAATTTTACTTTGAAACAATGGGAAAATTACTTTTAGGGATTATTCAAAAACATAGTCTTAAGAGGATAATTGTTTATTTAAATAATGTTTGTAAGGCAAAAATGTTAGAAAAAATATTGGAATCGCAGATTTACACGGAAATTAATGACGCTACTTTAGAGACGAAAAAATATTTAATTTATTCGATACATTCCGGAATGACAGACATAAAAATTGAAGAAAATATTGAGTTATTTAAATCAACAGACGAAGATAAAATAAATGTGATTATATCTGTGGACATGTTTAACGAAGGAATAGATATGCCAAACTGCGATAGTGTTTTTTTTGCCGAAAATAGAAATTCCGAATCAACAATAGCCCAAAACATCGGAAGATGTTTGAGAATCCACAAGGGAAAAGAAAAAGGACATGTTATAATACCAACAATCATTCACAAAGTTGGTGAAGATGGTGAAGATGGAAATTTTTCCAGCACTTTTGTAAATATTAAACATGTTTGTGATATTTTGAAAGGATTTAATAATACAGACAGTGAAATTAAATTCAAAAGATATGCAAAAGGAAAAAATGAAAGATTTGTGAATAAACACGAGAATGAATATATTGAAAATATGTCGGAAAAAATAGACATAATTGAAAATAAAATAGACAGAACTAAAATTACCACCATTTTAAACCTATCGAACACAGATAAAATTTCTGATGAAATGAGTGAATGTTTAACCTCAAGAGTATTTACCGGTCCAATTGGTAATCTTACTTTAGAAGAATTTAAAAAAGAGGTTGGAAAAAACAAATTAAAAAACTTACATATGTTGGGAAAATTTATAAAAAAAAATTATCCATTATATAAATATCCACATGAACATTACAAATTGGATTGGATAAGCTATGGAGATATATTACAAGTGGGTACGTTTTGTTATGAAGATGCAGTAAAGTTTATTCAAACTTTAGATGATAAAGTCATGATGAATATAAAAGAACCAAAAGATTGGTATAAATTTTCCGAAGATATTATAAAAGATGAATTATACAGAAAAGAAACAGATGAAAAAGATGAAAAAAGGGAAAAAATAATCGAAGGAATAATCAAAATCCCACACAACCCAAAAAGTTATTATTTGAAAGAATGGAATGAAGATGTAAACAACGGTTGGGACAATTTTTTGAACAAAGAAATATCAAACAAAACTGGGGTACATTTAAAAACTGATGACGAACGTAAAATTATTAATAATAATGTGTGTGAAAATATCAAAAATATTTTAAACAATGACAAGATGTATTTATCTGACCAATCGTGGAATAATTATCATTGTAAAGAAAATGATTTATCTGATTTAAAAACATATATCATAAAAAAATTTAAATTTAAGAATGATAAAATTAAGTTGATCGTTCAATATAGAATTAATAAACAATTTATTTATGATAATGGAATAATTGGGGTAGCGTTGAGTGACCGCAAGAAACCCGGGTTTCCAATAACAATCAATGAATCATATAAAGTAAAATATGATGAAATTAGTTTAGAAGAAGATATAAATAAAGATAAATTTAATAGAAATAAAGAGTGCGACATTTATGATTTGGTTGTCCAAAAAAACATAAACGAGCTGTATTTAAAAATGAGGAAGTATGTGAAATTTAAATATAATTAAAAGGATAATTACTCCTGAACATTTGTAACGATTAAAGAAAATTTCTCCATATTAATAATAGACAATTTGATGATTCGTGATTTTAATTCTGCAAACTGGACATAGTTTAACAGAATTATTTTTTATGCACACGTCGCAACATATAATGTGATTGCATGGGTGTAATATTATGTTTTTATCATTATCAAAACATATAATGCATTTGGAAATTCGATTATTATTTTCAATGTATTCCGCCATTTTTCGTTGATCATTTAAAACTTCCAGAACGAGAATACCCCATACATCATTTTTATCATGTTTAATTGATATATTTAAACCATATTCCTTTTCATTAATATTTGTCCATTCCTTCAAATAATTGTGGAAATAATCACTGAAATTAATGTTAAAATTATTACCATTTAATATTATATGTCGAATTGATTCATGGTCCACTCCATATGTTAAGTATAGCAATTCACTTGTTAATTCTTTTTCAAATTCAACAATGTCTCCAATGATTGATTGTTTATGGTATTTTAAATTAAATGTTGTATCGTCAATTATTATCTTAGACGAAATAATTTTTCCTTCCATAATCACATCCCTGAGTTTTTTCATAGATTCGGTAATTTTAACTTTATTGTTCAATGTTATCTTTCTGTTATTTATTTCGTTAAGATTATTTTCTAATCCTTTTTTAAGATTAATTAACTCTTTATGATTATTCTCTATTAATTTGTTACGGTCGTTTATGATTTTATTTTTAGAATTTAATTCTTTTTTAAGATCAGTTAACTCTTCATTATTATTCTCGATTAATTCGTTACGGTCATTTATGATTTTATTTTTAGAATTTAATTCTTTTTTAAGATCAGTTAACTCTTTATCATTATTCTCTATTAATTTGTTACGATCATTTATGATTTTATTTTTAGAATTTAATTCTTTTTTAAGATTAATTAAATCTTTATCATTATTCTCGATTAATTTGTTACGATCATTTATGATTTTATTTTTAGAATTTAATTCTTTTTTAAGATCAGTTAACTCTTTATCATTATTCTCGATTAATTTGTTACGGTCATTTATGATTTTATTTTTAGAATTTAATTCTTTTTTAAGATCAGTTAACTCTTTATCATTATTCTCGATTAATTTGTTACGATCATTTATGATTATTTTTTGCTCCTCAATAATTTTGAACGATAAATTTAATTCAAATTGATTTGATTCGTTTTTAAATAGGTCAATTTCTTCATCTTTTTCTTTTAATTTCTTCGAGTAAAAATTATTAATTTCATTAAATAACAGTGTCATTTTATTTTTACTTTTTTCCATGAACACATAATCAGAAGTTATTTCGCACGTAGCTGTGTCCATATTTTTGTGAATACCGCAGAAATGTCCACAGTTAACAGCATTCTTAGAACACTTTGCCCCAATTTTAGTTATACCTTGACACGTCATTTATAATACTCTATTTGAATTTGATTATTAAATTATAATAAATATTATATTTCAATTTTTACAAGTGCCCTTTCAAGACACTTGTAAACGGTGTAATTGCCAAAATATGATCTTGTTTTTAGTGATCTTGTTTTTATTTCTATTTTGTCGAATTTAAATTTTTACAAGTTCCGAATAACAATTCTATTCTATATTATGTAATCTTAATATAGAATATGTTTGATGGACAAGGGCTTCTTCCAAAAGGAAACACTAAATAAATAGGATACATGTGTTTTTGGAAATAAAAGTAAAATATTAGAATCCATTGGTGCCAAACGAGTTAATATCAAAAATTAAGATAACCATTGACTGTAATAACTCATTTAGCATTTGCAGATAACGTTTAAATTTGGAAAGCAAAAAATTAAAAAAACACTTGTTGATAAAAAATGTGAATTAGATGAGTTAAATAATAATGAATTGCGCCTAATTTTAAGAAAAATAATGGATGGGTATATTTTAGAATTCGAGAATAATAACTAGATGCATAGTTGTGGTATCAATTTATCTTGAAACGTTTACAGATATATTTTTTATAATTTTAAATTAACATATATTAAATTATAAAAAATATTATAAGGAGTAATATTTATAACAATGCTGAACGAAGAAAATCAAAATGCCGATACTGATTATGGTCACGATGTGACAAATATTCCGCCTGAATTGTTACCAAGAGTGGTTGATTATAATCAAAAATTTTATAAAAAATTTAGAGTTTCTAGAAATGTTCCCGTACCAAATGTGGAACTTGATAATTTCGTATCAAGATGCAAAATATTATCAAGCCAAGAAAGGAGTTCAAATCAAGAGTTAGAGTCAGTTTTTTATGATTTTATAACTGTTAGGGAAGAACCTCTGAATAATGGCCAATTATTAGTGTCAAAACCCAAAGGTCCGAATAATTATTTTTGGAATTTGGAGAAACAAGCGATTGAAAGCGGAGAAAAATATGACGAATCATTGTGGGAATTTGAATTGGAAACGAAAAGGAATCTTTATTTATTCGACAACAGGAAAAGAATAAACAGTTTGGAAGTCGCTTTAAAAAAGATAAATGATGATAACCCAATTGTTGAAAATGGATGTAGATTGATGATTATCCGGACAACTTTGAATGATTATTATACTCCTTATTCGAGCACGCATAAATATGAAATATTCCCCCAGATTGAAGATATGAAATTTATTGACTTAATAAAAAACTAAATATATATTTGCGCTTGAATACATTAATCGTCATCATAATTTTATGATAATGTGATATATTTATTTTTTGGAAACGCAAAATTCTCAATTTTATCTCCTTCTCCTTTGGTTGAATAAAAACAATATCGTCGTTTAAAAAATTGAAATCTTGTGGAAACACAATTTAAAATTGTGTTTTCACGATTACATCATTTTGAAGTTCCATCTTCGATTGAACTTCAAAAAATTGAAATTCTCTAATTATTTCTCCTCATCTGTAACATGAAAGATGAAATTTTGGCAATTACACCGTTTAATAAAAATTGAAATATTAAATGAATAAACCACTAATTTAAATATTATTATGATAATATAACATTTAATGGATGATTTGTTTTTAGATTTATTAGATAAAATAAATTACATGCTAATTTGTGGACAAAGAAATAATATTATTTCAACCAATTATGATATAGAAAAATTTAAAAATAAAAGTTTAAAAGAAGACATTTTAAAGGAAAATGAAGATTTGTTAGATTTTTTGATGCGGATAGAATATGAAGATACTGATGATTCAGAATTAGTTGAAGTATTTATGGTGATATTGCTATATGGAGGAAATCCGATAACGTATATAGCCTACTATGAACAAGAAAGTTGTTGTAAGCAATTACTCAAGTAGTGTTTTGAAGAAATAAGGGAAAACTAGTAAATGTAAACAACTCCAGTGATTTATTATCATCTTGTGGTTGTTCTTTGTTCTTTGTTCTACAGTACATGTTTATTTATTTTTCTTCGAAGTTCTGTTTTGGCGAATTTCAATTTTTTTAATATCGTAGAAATTATTCATTTTAATTTCGTCATCAAATATAGAAGTTATTATGATAATGTCATTTTTTGAATTAGAAAGGTTAAAATATTTCACCCCATAAAATACATCGTACAATATAACGCCGAAAAATTTACGATTTTTTAATTTAATAATTACTTTGCTAATTTTGGTGATCCCAGAATCGCAATTGATTAGGTCATCTCTGCATAATATGTCAACAGATAAATCATTAATTTTTTCCCCTAACTCTCCTAATATCATATTTTCAGTTACATTGTCACAATTTCCGCAAAAACTATAATATTCTCTGGACTTAATTTTTTTTTTACAATGATGGCAAGCAAATAGTACATCAAATTCTAAATTTACTCCAAAATACAAATGGTATCCATTATTCCTCAAATATTCAGCACTTTTATTTAAAATATCTTCTGAATTATCCATTTTACATTAACGATTAATTAAAATTATTTATGTTAAACACTTTAACATTATATTTCCTGATTAAAAATTTAAGTAGTTATCAAAGATATTTATTAGAATAAAAACTTGCGCAAATTTATATATTTACTGAAAGGTGCGCGAATCTTTTTTTTAATATAATTTCAGCCAGTAAACTTAAAATTTTGGCCAATATTTTCGGATGTATTCGTGTGATCATTGTTCGTCCGCGATCATTAAAGTAATTTTACTTTCGAAAAATCTGGCGCTAATCGCCGCGAACACCCAAGTAAATATCTTAAAAAGTGCCCAAATCAACATTCTGGTAAACATCGGAGCAGATATTCTGGCAAACATCAGAGTGAATATTCTGGCAAACATAGGAGCGGATATTCCAGTAAACATTGGGGTAAATATTGCGTAAAACATAGGAGCAGACATGATGGCAGATATACCTGTAAATATAGGAGCAGACATGATGGCGAACATACTGGTAAATACAGGATAATACATAATAGCGAACATTCCAGTAAACACAGGAGAGGATATTGCAGTAAACATTGAGGGAAATATTTTAGAAAACGCTATTCTGGAAATTCCGGTGGATTTCGTAGAAAACATCATCGAAAATTTTTTTGTAAAGATTGCGGTATATGTAATTGCGGATTTATTTTGAAACATTATGGTATATATATTTTCAAAAATTCCTCTTAACATAATTGAAAACGTTTTGGTAAACATTATATCATACATTTATGCAATATTTTAAGTTACGGTGGTTTATTATTAAATAACCATGATAATCACAGAAAAGTAAATTAATAAAATAATACAATTTAATTAACTATTGTAATTTTCATTTTTCCAGGATGTTTCCAAAAATTGATACATTTTTTTTTAAAAATTGATACATTTTTTTTTAAAAATTGAAATAAAAAACTTATAATAATAAAGTGTTCTATTGTATTGAGGAGTAATGAATTTGTGCAATTTTCCTTTGGAAATAAATTATAACATCTTTAATAACCTAAGTTTGGGTTCTTTAAAATGTTTGGCAATTTGTTCGCCAAGTATGAACCATAATGCGTGCCCGTATATATTGGAAAATTATTATTTAAGTTTATCGGAAATAAATAAAGGAGAAACCAAATCAACTCATATAATTTTTAAATATTGCAGGAAAATTAAAATAAGCGATAATTTAAGTAATTATGAAGAAAATATTTTAAGCTCTTTGACCAATTTATGGGAGTTGCAGTTTGGTTGTAATTTTAATCAGGAAATAAGGCCTTCAGTTGGGTTGATCAATTTAAGGGTATTAAAATTTGGGGACGATTTTGATCAAGATATAAGTGACTTTGAAACACTAATAAATTTAAAAAAATTAGAATTTGGGAATAATTTTAACCAAAAAATAAATACCTTACAAGCATTGACAAGTTTACGAGAATTAAAATTTGGTTGCGATTTTAATCAGGAAATAAGCGCTTTGGAATCATTAACCTGTTTGATAAAATTAGACTTCGGTTTATTTTTTAATCAAAACTTAAGCCCTTTAAAAACATTGACTAATTTAAAAGAATTAAAAATTTTAGGGAATTTCAACCAAAAAATAAACTATTTAAGGCCATTAACAAGTTTACAAAAAATTATATTCGGAGAAGGATTTAATCAAGATATAAGGCCTTTGGAATATTTAATAAATTTAAAAGAACTAGAATTCAGTTATAATTTTAATCAAGATATAAGCCCTTTGGTAATGTTAACAAGCTTGCAAAAATTAAAATTTGGCAATAATTTTAATAGAGAAACAAAAAATTTAAAAATGCTAACGAGCTTGAAAGAATTAAATTTCGGGTATAATTTTAATAAAGGCGTAAGCTTTTTAATGACATTTACAGATTTAAAAAAACTAAAATTAGGGGATAATTTTAACCAAGGAATAAATTATTTGGAAAACTTGACAAAATTAAGGAACTTAGAATTCGGTTGTTGTTTTAACCAAAAAATAAAGCCATTAATTGGATTAATAAATTTACAAAAATTAGTATTCAGTTGTAGTTTTAACCAATATATATGGCCTTTAGGAATGTTGATAAACTTAAAAGAACTAAAGTTTGGGGAAAAATTTAACCAGAAAATAAAACCTTTAAAAAATCTGATAATATTGCAGAAATTAGAATTTGGAAATGATTTTAATCAAGTTATTTACCCTCTGGTAGCATTAACAAACTTGAAAGAATTAAAATTTGGAAAAGATTTTAATCAAGTTATTTGCCCTCTGGTAGGATTAACAAACTTGGAAGAATTAAAATTTGGAAATAATTTTAACCGTAAAATCAAGGCATTGACTTCGTTAATAAATTTGAAATATTTGAAATTTGGCAGGTGTTTTAACAAAGAAATTAAACCTTTAGCTATGTTGACTTGTTTGCATATATTGGAATTCGGAAGTAATTTTGATCACGAAATAAGGCCTTTGGAAATGTTGACAAATTTAAAAGAGTTAAATTTCGGAAGTAATTTTAATCAAGAAATAAAGCCTTTGAAAATGTTGGCAAATTTAAAAGGGTTAAAGTTCGGAAGTAATTTTAATCAAGAAATAACGCCTTTAACAATGTTGGGGCGTTTGCAGAAATTAGAATTCGGATGTAATTTTAATCAAGAAATAAGCCCCTTGGCGATGTTAACAAATTTAAAAGAATTAAAATTTAAAAATCATTTTAACCAAAAAATAACCCCTTTAGATAAATTAACCACTTTGCAAAAAATAGTATTCGGGAATCATTTCAACCAAGAAATAAGTTCTTTTGAAAAACTGGTAAATTTAAAAGAATTGCGGTTTGGAGATCATTTTAATAAAGAAATTCTACCCCTAAAAATGCTAATAAATTTACGAGAATTGGCATTTGGTAATAATTTTAACCAAAAAATAAGCCCTTTGGAAAACTTAATAAATTTAAGGGAATTGTGGCTTGGAAATGATTTTGATCAAAACACAAGCGTCCTTAAAAAACTAATAAAATTAGAATCACTTGTTATTAATGAAAAATGGAGGGGAAAATTCGCTTGCGGTTATTCGGGACCTTTAAGAAGAGTTGAAATAGATTATGTGCAAATTTAATCCTTTTTTCCGAAGCTGACAAGCGTATAAATACGTATACTTGATTGTGTTTAAACTCAATTAACTTAAAAATTTTAATATTATTATACAATGAACAAATCACAAAAATAACCTAAGAACAAGCATGTTTTGTATCCAAAACATTAATTTAACTTTAGACACCGTAACTTTAAAGTTGGAATTTCTTGACGTTTATTATAAGCCTTAATAACTAGAGAGTACTTGTGACTCAAAAGTTCCCCCACGCATTTTACAAAACTGAAAACCTAAATAAAACATAGGTTTAGTCTTATTAGATCATATGAAACGAATCATGCTAACAAAAAAATTATTCTAACTTTAGGACTTTTATTTAATGCTTTGAATATATTAAAAAACATTTAACTAATTAATACTTTTGTTCATTTTTTAAATATTGGTAAATCTCTGAAATTGAGTTTCCGTCATTTAATTTTTCAAGTTGCGGTTTCTAAATAATATAAATAATTTTTTCGTGGGTCAAATTGCGAAAATATTTAGGCAAATTATTTGACTTTTTTATTGGATCGATGTAATTTTTAAAACCGAAAATAATATCATCGTTAATCTTTTTATTTTTTATTAAATTATTAAATGGTAATTATATGGAGTCGATATCGTGCTTTGATAAACTGATAAATAATTTATCTTTATTTTCAATTTTTAAAAAAATGTATCAATTTTTAAAAAAATGTATCAATTTTTAAAAAAATGTATCAATTTTGTCCTGAAGTGATTTCCCGTAAAATTTATTTCCTTTTTGGATAATTATTTCTTTTTAAAAACCTTAAAAAGTCATCGGAGCGCAGATTCGTTGACAGGTGGAATATAGTTATACCTTAGAAGGCTGACTTTCGAACATCACCGAATGTGATGAGAGATGCGGGTGACCTTAAGGTCAATTGTATATAACTCACCGTAACTTTAAAGTTACGCTTAATTTAAGATTATTGATTAAAAAATTGAAATTCGAACATCTGAGTTATTAATCCACTAATTATCGACTGGTAACAATGAATGAATTTACAGTGTCAATTTATTATTTTCTTTCAACGATTGATGGTAAAAATCTTCCAGAAATTTTTAAGAATGATAGTTTAAAAAATGCTATTTCGTTCCTCATTGAAAACAATTTACTATTTTCTTTTTTAGAAAAAAAATATCCTGTTCATAGTTTATTACTCTACGATTTTATCTGTGGAATAATTGAAAACGCTGACCAGAAATATTATTTTGATATTTGCAAAATTCAAAATTGCTCCCCAGATATGTCTAGGCATAGATACACGGAAGCTCATCTCTTATTTTTAGATAATCCAAAAATATTGAGTTTTTGTGAAAAATGCAGAGAGGTTAAGAAGTTCAATGATTCAGATGTTCCTTTGCAATATAAATTAATGGGGATTTTAAAAAATAAGGATTATCAATTGTATATCAGGTATTTAAAAAAAGAATTGATTCCAAAAGATAGGTCAAATACCATTCATATTTCTGAACATTATGGATTTGACACTCAATTAATGGAAGATGAAAACTATCTTTTCCATTTTTTGAAAAAGAATGAAAAATGTAATACTCCGAACTTAGTGAATACACCTTTATGAAAATTATATTGCTCCTGACTAAGGAGGAATAATACAGTTAACCTAAATTGAAATTCGCCAAAGTAGAAATAGTGATCTTGTTTTTAGTTCGGAGTCATAATATTATTTCTACTTTGGAGATTACACCGTCTACAAAGTATAAATTGAAAACACATTATGAAAATAAATTATAGATTATGAATTATAATTAATCGATGCACCAACGATTAAACTAGAAAATTTATTTATTTTATAAAACTAAAAATTTGTGGAGACATAAATATTGCTGTTTTCCGTTCACAGTTTTTGTTATGATCCTTTATAATTTGCGCAATAGGAATCATGAAAAAAATTATTATCGGGCAACAATTTAAATATATTTTCCAGCACAAATAAAATAACAATATTGTTTTGTAATTTCACATTAATATTTTACCATTGATAGAATGGATTGAATTTTTTTTCCAGCAAAAAAGAAAAAGATCATTTTAATCGATATATCTTCGCCAGGATATATCTTCTGCCTTTCATTAAGCACATCAGTAATAAATTTATCATCGGCGCAAATTAAATTATCTTCACATATCATTTTATCATAAATATGCAAATTCCTAAATGGTTCCACAGTGCAATAATGTCCATTTAAGTTTTCAAATATTTTATCATGTGTCATTGTGGACATATTCGTAATGTAAAAATCACCAGGAATATTTGAATAATAAATTCTCTTAAATACATAATTTTTAAACCCGAGAATTTTTGATAATATTGCTAAATTATTTGGCGATATAGCATCGAAGTCCAATGACTGTATAATTTTTTCTGATTCTAATTTATCACTTAGTTTAAGCATATTTGCTAAATTATATTGTGGTACTTTTAATGACCCAACATAGTTCGTCAACCCATTTTCAAGAGTTTTTTCAGTTCCGTTGAATACCTCAATTTTATTCGTTAGTAACTTCATAATTAAAATTGCAGTAAATGTTTCGCATTTTATTTTTTTCGACAAGATACTCAAGGCAGCGAGTTCGTTTTTAATGTGATTTTCAGTTTTCATATCAACGTAAATTGTTGATGAAAACTTTTTCTTAATCTTGATTGAATTAAATTTACTCCAGAAATACTTTATCAATGAGTTATTTTGTTTTTTTAATACATCTTCCAATGCCTATTCAAGATTAAATTCTCCGAATTTATTGCAATATATAACGTCGTCATTTACTTCTTTCTTTAGTGTATTTGATGCGTCATCACTGTGAAAAATTCTTGCGAATGAATCATAAAATATTTTATGGTATTTGTCACCCAAAGATAAATTAATACCATCGTTACAGTGATTTAAGTATGTGTTTGTTTTTTTCAAAATCAGTTTCATCTGATTCAATTATTGTTTGTCCGAGGCGTTTTATTTTAAAAAAGTCATTGCATTTTGTAATGAGAATTCCAATCTGATGAAGCATCCCTGTTTCTAAAGTATTTTTATCCAAAATATTGAGAATATTTAAAAATACAACTTCTTCGTATTTAGTCAAAAATCCAGTTCCAGACGGAGTTAACCACAATACAATGTCAGCTTTCACTACTGTATTTTGTATAATTTTATCAAATTTTCCACATTCATCTAGGACATTAGCAATTCCGGGTAAATCAATTAAATTAAATTCAATGTTATCGTTAGATATTAATTGAATATTTTTAACATGAGAACAATCGAATTTTTCATCGTACACTGATCCAATAAAAGTTGATGAGGTTGTTGTTGTGCAAACTCCTGTTTCCAAAATTTTCCTCGATAAAATAGAGTTAACAAATGTTGATTTACCCGATCCTGAAAAACCAATTAGTGCAATGGTTGGTATAAATTGACTTATTGTTGTCATTTTGTGAATTTATGTATCTTGAAGTAGATTTTAACCCGTCTTCGACTCCAAGCATCTAATTATAAGTAATTTTCAATTTTTTTTAGAGCGATCCTTTCAGGACAGTTGTAAAAATTGAAAAAAATATAACAAAATCAACATGATAAATAAAATTAAAAATTAAACCCAACAATAAACATCAATGACATCGAGCAACCAATTCATACCAACAATTGCTGTAATCGGATTACCAAGTTCTGGAAAATCAACCTTTGCAAACTCGATCGCATTGAAAAGACTCCTTAAAACAGGAGTTTGCCGAACAACAATCGAGTCGACTTTTATTGGGTCTGAATACGACGAAAAATTTAATTGCGACGACATTAAAAAAATTAAACTGGTCTCTGATGACTCCGTGGAGTTTAATTTAATAGATTTACCCGGTATATCAGACTCCGAAGATAAAAACGAATCATTTGATAAATTAACAAACGATATTATTATTAAAGCAGATGTTACATTTTGGTTGACGCCAATTGACACAGCATTTTTGACACATCATGAAAAAAATAACTTTGATAGTATTTTGACAAGACTGGAAAGCGATACAAAAAAAACTGGAATGATCCATCAAGTTGCAATAGTAGTTACTAAATGCAATGATGACTATTTTGAAGAAGTTAAAGTTGAAAAAGAAAAGAAAGTAATTATCGAATCAGATGAGATAGATGATGAAGACGAAGACACAACTTTCAATGATTGTATTAGGAGAGTTGATTCACTGTATGGTGACGGAAAAAGAGTGAACAACATAATGCAATTTAATGCATTTGGAAGGATTATTCATCATAAAAAATCATCAGATGCATTAAAGAAAATTATCAAAAATAAAAAAAGTTATAGTAAGTGTAACATAAAATTTAATATTAAATGGACCACTGAAGATATTGGCAGAAAGAAAAACGAATCATTTGTATCGGCTTTTATTTTTAGAATGGACCAAATTATTACCATTGTAAACTCTTGTAATAACATCAGTGGTAACAATTATCTCCTTTTTAAAGAAGACTTAATCGAACTTGGAAAAATTATAGATAAAATAACTTCCGCAGAGTTTTACATGAAATTAGTACAATTTCTACTTGTAGAAGATGTCAATATTGTAAACGATGAAAGTATTAAATTAATCACAATTAACTATCCAGAGTGCCGGCATAAACTTAGGTACAATATATCGAAAGTATGCAGAATTAAAGGTTCCGCAAAAGAAAAACAAGTTCAAAATCAAGTCCAGTATATTATTAAAAAATATAATGTAACAATGACATCTATGAATATGGCTATATTATCAAATATACTCGATGTTGACAAACCAACATTCAAAAGATTGTATTATAATTATATTCCTAAAAATAATGGACAAGTTGAGCTTTACAATATAATTGAAAACAAAATGGAAATAGTTTTTTCAATTATAAAGGAATGCGACATCTCGGAGAACAATAATTTACATCATTTTGATAAAAAAATAATAGCTAATAATTTAATTTGCGTTAGCAATACATTTATGGCAGAAGTCCTTGAAGAAAGAAAATCAATTTACCCCGAACAAAATGTGTCCATGGAAATAATTTTCATGTTCTTTATAAATGGGGAAATTAAATCTGTACTACAGAGTATCAATGGTAACTAATAACTAGCCATCGGATATATAAAGAACATATTTATTTATTGCTTAATTTAAATTATCTAATGATTATAAAGAGTAAAACCAGCACTATTGAACAATACATCAATGTTTACAAATTTGCAAAGCAAAAAAAATTCAATGATTTAAGCCTGGTACCTAATTATAATCCAGAGAATAGTCATATAGTGTACAATTAAAATATAATTGAAGGGAAAAATTGTTATCCAGAATAGAAATATAATTGAAATAGAAAAATAATTGAAGGGAAAAATTGTTATCCAGAATAGATTGACCTTTGGGTAAATATTCCGGTTTTTTAGGGTAAGTTTTATGGATAAAAAAAACTCAGTGTGTTAAATTATTCTCCGAAGGGGATGATAGAGATGGGATATCACTTCAGGACGACTAAAAATATATAAATATGTATAAAATCGGATATGGTGCTCGCTGTTTTTTTGTGTAAAATTACCTTATAAATCGCGATTGAGAGTTGACATTTGTATGTCAGTCAAGAAATACGTAGGATTATCAATGCGAGGATTTTACTCTGCAGTGAATCGTCTTATATTATGAGATTCACTGCAGTATATTAATATCCTTATTTTTTTTAGTATATTTATCATGCTATATTCCACTAAAAAAGGGTACAGCCACATCTAAGTTTAAAAATAACATTTTCTTCCGTATTTTTATCTGTGCTTATTTTAATACTTCCTTGTATATTTTCTTGCATGTTTAAATTTACGTAGAATCAATGTACATTCCGGGAGAATTCCTATTTTATTTCAAAAATTGATACATTTTTTGAAATAAAATTGAAATCCTGCGAGAAACACAATTAAATTGTGTTTCTCGCGATTACATTTTTTTAAAGTGTCCTTAAAAGGACACTTTAAAAATTGAAATTCCAAAATCTTGAGATCGGTATATGGTATTTGCTCAAAGTGACATCATTGTGGCATCCTTAAGAATCAATATGAAAGGGACTTCTCAATTTACGCCATGCTTCAAAAGCCAAAGTTATCAAGACGAAGACGAAGATTCTCTCGAATTTGATCAATTCTTCAGAGAAGCATTTGAGTTGGCAACAAAAGAACTTGCGCAAGAAGCCTTGGATGAAAAATCTCAAATTATTAGCCCTATCTTCGAATCTACCAGTTCCGAAAAGATTTATTACTATGAAATCGATGCAAAAGGAAATTATGTGTTTTATCCTTACTTCAAAGAAGAATGCGATTTTTTTCCTGAAACAGTTATTCACCAAAACATTTGGTCACAAACTCCTCTAAAAAAAAAAAATGTCAATTGTCACTTCGGGAAATTGTGCAATCGATCTAATTGCACTTTCTTCCATCCAGAAAGAATCCCTTGTAGATACACTCCCCATTGCCGAAGAGTCAACTGCAAGTTTTCCCATTGAAGTTGCGGAATTCGATTTACTGAAAACAATCCAGAAATATTTTATTTATAATTAGTTACACTAACTTTAATTTACTGTGTTTAAAAATACTCACATATCATCCATTAAATGATTAATAAAAGAGCGTTGCAATTCATCCGAAGCTTACAAGCGTATAAGATTAAAAGGTAATTTTCGCTGAATGCAAGAGTAACAGATTAGTTATTCAAAAAAAGTTAAATTTAAATATTCAAAACATTAAAACTGAAGGTATAATTATGCAACGCATAATATAGTGACGAATATGTATTTTCAAATTTTTTGTTTCGCCTTAGTGATTTTTTCCAGAATCCACATTGCAAAAATGCGTAATAAAGATATGACAAAAGAAGAATATGAAAAATCAGGAGAAACGCTCAATGAGGTAATAAGGGAAAATTCTCAAAGGCAAAACATTATATTTAATTCACATATTGAGAATATAAGAAATCAGAGGAATATCTATTCGTAAGATGCGAGTTTTCAAGACAAGGTTAATGAAAAACAAAAATTTTACAATTGATGTGAAAAGAGTGTTGATTAACAATTGTTTATAAATAAAAAAGTATATATAACTATATAAATTATATTTTACATGGACTCATAAATATCATTATTTTTGGGAAAAAAAAATGTTTGAAATCATACAATCAGTTAAACTAAAATAAATAAACTGAATACTCATATCTTAAAGGTTAACTTAAATTTATATTGGTAATTGTGTTTTTCACTGTAATAATGTCCATGGGTAAATTTATTAATATTTAAAATAATTTTTGTTAATGACTTTAAAATTTTAATAAAGAAATAATATTTTGGAATGTGATCTTAAATTTGAATGTTTTTGATTTTTATTAATTTTCAAGTATTAAGGATATTACCAGTGCAGGATTTTTTCTTTCCAAAATACACTGTTTTTTTATTTATTTTTTTAGTTGTCACTGTATGAGTGATTGTTGTTTTAATACCACCAGTATTAAATGTTTTCCCAGTAGTCGTGGATGAACTATAATTTGTCACTTTGGTAACTTTGGTAAATTTGGTAACTTTTGTAACTTTGGTCACTTTGGTAATTTTAGTAACTTTGGTAACTTTGGTAACTTTGGTAACTTTGGTAACCGGAATTTGTTTATTGCATGTTTTATGATAATTGTTGTTCCTAGTTTTTGCCAATGTCATTGTTTTTTTAGTACTCAACACTTACTTGTTTACATGTAATTTATTTATTTTATCAATTTTTTGCATTATTGAATTTAAGAAAGGCATTATGTAAAAATTATCTTTGTGAATAAGGTATCGTATCATTTACAACTGTTTTCATTGCGGCCAATATTTTTAAGAGTCACTTTAAGTAAATATTGAGTGGCATTTTTTCCCTCTTTATATTTATAGTCCATCTAGAATAATGAAGTATACCATTATATCTACTGTGGAAGGATAGTTGTAAAAATTGAAATTATAATATTTGACGAAGTGGAAAATATTGAATTATTGTTAACTTTGCAATAATAAACGATGTTGAACATTGAATTATTCACGAAAGTGAAAGAATTGAGAATAATCAATGAGTACTGCGAGAAGATATTATTCGATGCGATATGTGAAGGTAAAGTAAAAAAGACCCATATTAAGCTAATTATGGAGAACAGTAAAAAACAAAAATGCGAATTTGACAAAATAGGAGACTGCCTTTTAAAATTATCTGTTCCTTTAACTTTAAAGAATGATGAATTACTTTTGTACGATGAATGCGTACAAGAAGATTCGAGAAAACCAATAAGCAAGGATTCAATTATGGAACTATTAAAGAAAATTAAAGATTTAAAGAACATGAATGAAGAAAATGAAAATATATTATTTGAAGCAGTTTTTGACGACCAAGTAAAAAACGAGTATGTGAAACTAATAATGGATAATAGTAAAAAACAAAAACAAGAGTTTGATAAATTCGAAATATATTTGTTGAGGTTTCCTGGACCAATAATTGAATCTCATATGCCACTTTCATATAAAATAAATGCCTTAGAAAAAGTCGAAAAAGATAATTTAAAATACTCATTCCTTCAATTAAATGCCCCAAAAGAAGACATTCAAATTATCAAAACATCTATATTTTACAAATTACTTACGTTGTGCGAAGATTATATAGATATCAAAGAGTGTGACCTTTCTTTCTTAAGGAACATTGGACACGATGATGAAGAATTTAAATTGCAAATAACATCGCCAAAATTAAGATTAACAGACGGTTTTAAATATATTCCTGAAAAAGAAGTGACATATATGTTTAGTCACGATGTTAATAATTTACCTAACCAAGGACAAGGTTCAAAAATTGGAAACTTCAATGATTTCTTGGAATTATTTAATGGAATGAAAGAACCTTTAAAAAAAAATGATTTGATATATATACCAAGTGGTAAATTTAAGTTAGGATTTATTATACCAGGTGATAAATTTAAGTTAGGATTTATTTCCAAAGAAAAAAATAGTTCAATCAAATTTATATTTAATTTAACCATGGTAAAATCGGGAGATAATTTGATGGTGAAGTGTTCACCCGAATTAACATATGATTATGGCAATTTTGAAAGGTTCATTGATTACATGAATGGGAAAAAAAATATTTGCAGCGCCAGTCTAAAAATTAACACATGTTCAATTGACGAAAATTTTGTAAGGTGTGGATTAGAGAATAATGATATTACAAGGACACTTTTAAATTCTGGTTTTAAATTAATATATTCAAATACAATTGTACAAAATAAAAATAATGATCATTTTGAAATTAAAGGAAAAGTATTTATAAACGACTACAAAGTTTTATTAGTTCGCAAAGACCCAAGATCAAATCAACATTTTAAATTCACAACATTCATTCCTCTTTTTTAAATAAAATAATTATTCGGAAGTTAAAATATCAATAAACATATCAATAGAGACTAACAATTTTTATATTTTTTTATATTTATAAAAAATTCATGGAAAATGCATTTTTAATAATTGCACATGTTTAATAATTACACATGCTGTCTAATATAATATTAAACAACTTTACTTTTATCGGTGAAATAAACATAACTATTTAAAATAATTTAATAAAATTATCATATACCGAGTCGTTAAAGATTAAATTATCATCTAATGAAAATTAAACCTATGATAGTCAAAATGTTTAAAAAAGTATCCGTTTCGTTTCAAAGTATTTTTAAATTCGCCCAAATATATAAATAGAATATTGATTAAAATTCAATAAATTTGATAGATAAAGACACATTAGTTTGGCGTTATTATCCACAATAAAAAAACAAATGTTAAGAAATTATAAATTAGTAAAAAATAACAGTTATCGTGACTTGATCAAGATGATAAAAAAAGATGAGGATGAAATTAAGAAGGAAATATATTTTCATGATGACGACTTAATAAAAATAATTAGTTCTTGCGGAAACGAAATATGCCTCACTTATGAGAATCCAATCAATTCTTCTTTCAACCTCAATATAAAATATTCGAAAATAGTGAAAGAATATAGAGTTTATTCTTACAATAAAAAAGAATACGAGTTAATAAAAAATAAGGAATATAAGTTTCAAATTCCAATAACAGAATTGATAAAATATTTTTACAACCGCAATGATATTCAAAAAATGTACCCAAAAGGATCAAAAATAAATGATTATGAACAATATAAAAAAAATGAAAAAATAAACAATCTTATAAAAAAAATAATTAATTCCGGTGCCCAAAAACTAAATTATAATAATTGGTTGAGTTGGTACGACACGGTTAAATATTTGAAGGATGGAAAAAAAGTGGAGAAAGACATAAGTCATTTGGATGAGTTTTGTTCTTGCGTGGAAAACTTCAGTGCATCGCATCATGAAGAAATAAATGCGATAACTTTTGACAATGTGATGGAATTTAAAGATGCGGATAAAATATTAAACTATTTTTTATTTGGAAATCAATACTTAATTGATCAAATGAATAAAAAAGCCGAAACGTTGATAAAATTTAGTTATCCAAAATCAATTCCAGAAATACTAAAAGATAAGTATGAAGATGATGGAGATGAAATAAGTTATCATATGTATCACAAATTAATAAAAAGTAAAGATCATAATTATGATTTATACATAAAATCACTTAATGAAATAAATGATCATTCAATCCTGTCATTTTCCGCATTGAAAGATACCTATATGGATCAATTCGATTTTCGTCATGATTACATAAGGATAAAAATGATGTACGAACAATACGGGTTTTTCTTGAGAGTGAGTAAAATAAAAAATAAAATAAAAAACTGCGATAACAAAAATGTGGTTGAGATTGGAACTGAATTCGCCTCTATTGATGGAAAAAAATTTTATGGCGGAAACAGACATAGTTGGTATAACAATCCGAGGGAAAAGACTGAAATAAAGAAAAAAAATAGGCACTTAAATTTAATGATAAATGATTTCCCTGTAAATTAAAATTATCCAAAATAAATCGAAAAAAAAAACTTGCCATGAATGCCGAATACATATCGCAATATTCAACTGCCGAAAATCGAAATCCGCCAAAACAGAATCGTTCATGTTTTTAGTGATCTTGTTTTTAGTGATCTTGTTTTTATTTCCATTTTTAGCAATTTCACTATTTGTAATTGTCATTCCTAGGTCAGCGAAGCACATAGTAGAAGACGGCACTTGTGAAAATTGAAATAAAATGCGATGACGCGTATCGATTATTTATCTTCCTTAAATAATCGTCGAAAATGGTAAAAATTATTTATGAAAACATGGGCCGTAATAATGAATATTGTTGCGGAAGGTATTACGATATTGACATTATAATCATAAGAGAAAATGGATACGTAAATGTAAGTAAATTATGCGCTGATGCTGGAAAAAGCTTTAGGAATTGGAAAAATAATAAAGGGAGCACTTGCCTTTTGAGGTCGTTTTCAGAAATAACAAATATAGATATGAATGAGTTTTTAATATTAATTAAAGAAGGATGTAATCAAAATATAAAAGGGATATATGCGCATCCAAAACTAATTCCACATATAGCATATTGGGCTTCCTTTGATTTTGCATATAAGGCGACAGAAATATTGAACGATTTTCTTTTACTGGAAAAAAATGACAAAATAAAAAAACAAGAACACGAATTGAAAATAAAAAATAGTGAAATAATTGGACTATCTAAAAAAATCGGCGAATTACAGGATCTCTCTGTAAAAAGTATAAATGGTGCGGAAAAAGAAATAAGGAAAATATCTAATCAAAACGAAGAATTATGCCAGCAAAATAGTCTAATGCTTTACAATGTTAATAAAATCGCTGATAGAATGACCGCACTTACTATTAAGGATGAGCATATTAATCATTTAATAATTATAGTTAAGAATAATGACAATTATTTAAAGAATAGTGATTGCGGAGAAAATTGGAATTATCAAGCTTTACACTTAACAGATAGGTCATATTTATCGTGTATAGATAGACATAAAATTTTGCATCCAAATATGATTTCAATCGGAAGAATAAATTGCGAAACAAATTCAATGAATATGTGGATCAGAATAAAAAAACAAATGGCTTCTGGTAAAAAAAGTCAGATTGAAGTATCAGGGTGTAAATTTAATACACTAGGTAAAAACAAAATAGATGATGTGATAAAAAAAATGATCGCTATATCAAAAGAAAAATGTGGCGAAATATGTTTTTAATTAGCAACAACGATAATATGAAAGTTAAAAAAAATAGATTCATACTTGATGAAGAAATGATCAAGGAAAGTTTAGAGAATAAAAATACGACGGGTATTATCTATTTTTTGAGGATTATTATTATTTATCACAATGGCCTTTTGAATATGTCCATGAATATTCAAACTTTATCCTGATAGCTCACAAGTAACATCAAAAATCAAGTACAGTTTACAAGTATCCTTTAAGGGCAGTTGTAAAAATTGAAATACTAAATATTTGATGGTTTCATTTAATAACAATTGGAATCACCATCATCGCCTACTCAGTTTCAGCATGCAACAACCAATTGAGAACTCCGTCGCTGATCGCGCTCCTATTTCTGAAAATTTATCTTCGGAACTCTTTGACATCTTGATTCGTGTCCTCATCTTATTCATGGAAGTCCAAAATATCCACCCTAACGATTATCTAAATCAAGAAGTCGTGAAGAGATATGTATCTGGGATTATGGTATATAAAAAATTTGGGCCTCTTAATGAAGAAGAAGTAAGAGGTTGGATCAGCGACTTCATACTTCATGTAAATATCCCTTTCTACAAAAAAGTGGCAATGATTTCGCATTTCAACTCTATCATTATGCAAGATCGGAAACATTGACCATCAGGGATTTGAACTACTATAGGATTGTCACCTTATGACACTTGTAAGTCCCAATGTTCTGGGGATTTGCAATGTAGGACATGAACACGTCGTCCGATCGATATCGGACAAAAAACGGGATTGTGAAGTTGTTTTTGATGATTTTTTGAGTTAGAATTGACGATTTATAAGTTTGAATTGATGTTTTGCGAGTAATTGTGAAGCTGTTGTCCTAGTCTAGAGGTGGCGCTCGGATTTTTTTCTACTTGAGTTTTTAGGATGACTTAAGTTTAAATTATACCGGAGTGATTTTAACTAGCTCCAGTTCTTTTCCTTTACCATGTGAAAGATGGTGAATAGTCTGTAGACAACAAACGTAATTCTACTTAGTTCACACCTAGTAGTCTTACAACATTATATCAAATTTATTTATCAAACACAACAACACAATCCCACCCCCTTTAAGTTATTTATTAGCATATTTTGTATTGTATTCTTAAATAAATAGATAATCGTAAAGATCTATATTTAAAATTAAGATAGCTATTTTCTCTAAAAGTATTCTGCATTGTGTTATTTATTTTACATTAATAAAGAAAAGATAGATAATTCTTAAAAGTCAATAATATAGTAGATAATAAGTCCACAAGCGACTCACGATAACCTTCCTAACTCCTCTTTGAGGAAGAAGAGTATATAAATTCCACCTTTTTTACATTGAATGAGGGTATTTGGTAATATCAATTAGACATGATATATCGTGTGAGTAATTTCAGAGGTATTTATTTATTAACCTCAATAAAATAATACATGTTGGATAGATAATAAATAAGGGTAATATAATATTGAAGGTTGAGATTACATAATTTATAAGAAATATAGCATATATCCATTAATTAGTTTCAATGAAACGGAAAAACTGCGAATAAATTATGAATTATAGTTCATTGATTATAAATAAGATAGTTTTCAATAAATATTTTCGGGTTCAAATCTGGTAATTTGTACCGTGCGGAATATGTTTGAAGTGTGATAATTTAGTTCAATGGAGAATATTTAAAGCAGGTGACAATATTTGATAAAAGCATTTATATTTAGTAATTTCAATAAGGTAGCGTATACCAGATACATTTTTTTGGGGAATTAATCGGGAAAATAAAAAATAATGATGGTGAAGATTCGATCCCTCCTCTCAATGATAATTTAAGGACAGTTACAGAATGTTTAAAATTATACAACGTTAAAAGAATTAAAATTAAAATGGAAGATACTGAAGTTTGGAAGGCTAAAGTTATTTTCGGAAAAATAAATTTTCTTTATTCTGCATTAGTTGGATGATGATTAAAACTCATTATATTAACAAAGGGACAATGGACAATGAAAACTAAAATATAATTGCAAATAAATAATGATATATTATTTAAGTATGATGTTCCATTGAGAAAAACATCAATACATATTAAACATAAAGTAAACACGGACAAATTTTAAGAGTTTAGGAATATATAAAGTTAAGTAACGTCGCGGCCACCTTCGGCGTCTTCGGTAACGCTCAGCGAGCTAAGCTCGCTAGTCACGCAAAGCACGACCGAACGGAGTGAAACCCCTTCGGGGTTTGGAAAGTATCAAATTATTTAAGTTTAAATTATGATCACGTGATTCTTGGAATATTTCCCTCCGGGAACTCGCTTCCGCTCGGCGGACTTTATCCGCTAAAATTTAACCACTGTGGAAAAATTAAACGAAGTTTGATTTTGCTAAATTATCTTTTTTCCATAACGGTCAGCTGAAACCTTAGGTGTCTTCGCTAACGCTCAGCGAGCGAAGTGAGCCAAACCGAAGGTTTGCGTGCGCCTTTTGCGTGCGAATGTAGACAAATATATGATAGGGATGTAAATGCTTGTAAAAATATAATGATGAAAACGATGTATTAAATAGATACATCGTGGGCAAACCCGAATGCTTGCCCAGGGTCTCAACCAAAATATAAGGTATAAATATGTATCCAAACATTGTGAAATGGTAGTGAATATGAAGTGGTTCAATGTTTCCTTTCGGGAAATCTGTAAAAATTGAAAATACAAATGTTTGCAACTTACAGATACAGATATATGTTATTTGTACTTTTCCCTTTTTACGGCTTCAAAGATGACATCAGTTATTTCCCAACAATCGCAAGAAAATATAGTTATCCGAGAACGAGTTTCCTTTTCCAGACGCATCCTTCAATTGAACCTTCAACCTTACGAAGAGTTATCCCAAATGGTATGCCCTATTTGCTTGATCGGTTTTTTCAGATCTTACTTTGAAAATTATACGAGCGTATCGGAATTCCTGTTCCTGTTTTCCTCCTGCTTCGAAAAGATTTCCGTAGACTGCGCGCTCGATGAAAAAAGCGGAGTTCCAAATCGAGAACAATCAATTTCTTTGACCATCAAAGTCAGAGGGGTGGATTTTGTTATGTACCTCGAAAAAAGGAACGTTTTCAACGCCCAGTCACAATATCCGAACCATCTCGATTTCCAAGTTAGATTCATCAAAATCGAAATCTTGGAAAAACCGATTCACGACTCTACTTCATGCAACGCAATAGTCCTCGGAGAAAGTTGCCAAACAGTCATCCGTTTAAGCAACGAATATCCCACTCTCCCTGAATTGG